>Ga0207646_10003857_pt1 | contig 16650 bp, 17 predicted proteins | sample KBSK5502metaG_FD_184343 | JGI IMG/M metagenome (GOLD analysis project Ga0207646, IMG submission 184343) | Corn, switchgrass and miscanthus rhizosphere microbial communities from Kellogg Biological Station, Michigan, USA - KBS K5-50-2 metaG... | ecosystem: Host-associated > Plants > Roots >... | reverse complement strand
CTGCGCGGCCGAGCTATTCCAGAACGGCGAGCTGATCGCGAGCGCCAGCTGCACGCAGATCGTGCGACGCCCATGAGCTTGGCGGTGCGCCAGCCTCGCATCAGATCTCCGCGGCGGTCCAGGTTCGCCGCCCGAAGCGCTCGGCGAGCGGGTTGAAGACCGAGAGCAGGCGCTGCTTCGCCGCGTTCGCCTTCAGGTTGGAGGCGCGGGCGAGCACGAAGTCGTGATTCGACCCGATCGGGCACCCCGGCTTCGTCACGCCAGAGAGCGCGTCCCGGTAGTGACGGTCGGCCTCGATCGACTGCTGCAGCGCCCGCTGGAGCAGCGTCACGACCCTGTCCGCCTGCGGCGTCGGCGTCGGCAGTCCGAGTAGCTGGGCGAGGATGCTCTGCCGGTTCTCGCCGACGCTGCCGATCCGCTGACCCGCCGTGCGCGGCGGGATTCGACAGGCGAAGGCCGCGTTCAGCGCGGCAACGATCTCTTTACGGCCGTCGGCAGACTGCGAGAGCACGTTCTCGATCCGGTCCACGAACGTGCGCAGCTTCGGCGTGACCGAGGTCGTGGCCGCCGGCGGCGAGGAGCCGTGCGTCGCGAGGATCGCAGCGGCGATGCCGACCGCCGCCAAGAGCACAGCAGCCGCGGCGGCCGCTACCACCCAGCGTCGAGGCCGAGATGGCCGAGGCAGTGCGACGGTCGCCGCCTCGACCGGCACAGGCAAGACGATCGTCGGCGCGCCCCTCGTGGCCGCACCGTCACCACCGGCAAGCGCCTCGCCGAACGCGGCCGCGAGATCGTGGCCGCTCGCATAGCGGACGTCGGGGTACTTCGCCATCGCGGTCGCGAGCACGCCGTCGAGCGGAGCGGGCAGGCCAGCTCGAGCTGTCGAGAGGGCGGGCGGCGGGTCGTGGAGATGGGCCTCGAGCACGGCGAAGTCCGTCTCGCGCCGGTAGGGCGGCTGCCCCGCCAGGCAGTGGAAGAGCACGGCGCCGAGTGAGTAGAGGTCTGCGCGACCGTCCACGTCGCGCCCCTCGATCTGCTCGGGAGCGCAGTAATCGACGCTGCCGAGGAACGAGCCCGTCTGGGTCATCCCGTGCGAGCTCGCCTGCTTCGCGAGGCCGAAATCGCAGAGGAAGGCATGGTCGCCGCTCTCCGAGAGCATGACGTTGGCCGGCTTCACATCGCGGTGGACGAGCCCGGCCGCGTGCGCGGCGTCGAGCGCTCCGCCGAGCTGCTCGGCGAGACGGAGCGCCTCCTCGGCCGAGATCGTTCCCCGTGCCCGGAGGAGCGTCTGGAGACTCGGCCCGCTGACGTACCGCATGGCCAGGAAGAGGGTCCCGTCGACCTCGCCGGCGTCGTAGATTGGAATCAGGTTCGGGTGGTCGAGCGACGCTGCCAGCTGTGACTCCCGCAGGAAGCGCGCCCGGAACCCCTCGTCGTGCGCAAGCTCGGGCGCGATCACCTTCAACGCCACCTTGCGCGCAAGGCGCGCGTGCGTCGCCAGGTACACGGCGCCCATGCCGCCCCGGCCGAGCAGCGACTCGATCGCGTAGCCGCCGAACGTCTCGCCTACGCCCGGCACGGGGCCGCGCTTAGACATCGCAGGTCAGCATCCGGTATCCCAGCCCGCGTACGTTCTCGACGAGGTGCCCGGCCCCGAACGGCTCGAGCTTGCGCCGCAGCTCCCACACGAGCTTCGCCAGCTCCTCGCGCGTGTGAAGCGGCTCAGCTCCCCAGACCGCCTCCATCAACTCACTGTGGGTGCAGAGCGCGGGAGCGCCGGTGGCCGCGTTCCGCTCGGCCATGTGCCGGACGAGCCGGTGCGCCTGTGCCCGGATCGGGAGCTCGTGCCGCGTCCCATCCTGAACCAGCATGAGCCGGCCCCCGGCCGCGTCGTAGTCGAGGCAGGCTGCCTCGTGCTCGGGCGGCGCCGCGCGCGTTGCCTGGGAGTCGGCGCCGGCAGTGTGGAACGAGAGCTCGAAGAAGCTTCGGCCGCCGGTGTCGGTGACGCCCGCTAGGACGCACGCGACATCGCCGTCGTGAAGCGGCGTCCGTCCCGTCACGCGCACGAGATCGCCGTCGCGGCGGAGGAAGGTCCCGTTGACGCTGCCGCCGTCGACGAGGAACCACTCTGCGCCACGCCGCTCCAGCGCGAAGTGGCCGGTGCGCGTGATGAGCTGCTGCGGGTCGGGCTGGAGGGCGACGTCGTTCGAGCCCTCGAGGCGCCCGATCGTGACACGGGCACCCGTCAGCAGGACGCGGCGCGGCGAGACGCCCGGTCCGGAGACGACAAGCTCTGCTGGGGAAGGCCCTCCCATCCCTCAACTCCTCCGGTCAAGGCTAAACCGCGAACACGACAGGTTCCACGTTTCTTCCATCCCGCGTCCATGGATCGCAGGCGACCGTCGCGCCACGCTGGTCTTGCAATCGAGAGGACGGAGTAGCCATGCAAGGTCCGCGCAACATATCCATCGTCATCCTGCTGGTCATCCTCGGCGTGCTGGTCGCGGCGACCGCCGCGACCTCCTCCACGCAGTCGAGCACGGGATCGTGGCGCCTGCTGCCGGCGGCGCCGGTCTCCTTCACGCAGAGTCAGTCGGGCATTTGGACGGGTCGGCGACTGATCCTGATCGGCCGCACCCCTCTGCGGAACCCGTCGGAGGACATCGCCGCTGCGTACAACCCGGCGACGAACCGCTGGACGAGGCTCACGCCTCGGAGGTCGCCGGACTACGTGCCCGGCTACCAGACCGTCTGGACGGGGAAGCAGATGCTGGCCTTCGATCCCTTCCACTCGGTCGCGTACACCCCGGCGACGAACCGGTGGCGCATCCTGCCGAAGGCGATCAACCTCGGCTTCGTCACCTGGACGGGACGCGAAGCGATCGGTTGGGGAGGCGGCTGCTGCGGCGATGCGCAGAGGAACGGAAGCGCCTACAACCCCGCGACCGGCGGCTTCCGCAAGCTGCCGCCGTCACCACTCGGAGCAAGCCAGCAGGCGCTCGGTGCCTGGACGGGGCGCGAGCTGATCCTCTTCGTCAGCCGGTACGACGTCGACGGCAAGCTGCGGCACGCGTCGGTGGCGACCGCGGCGGCATACGACCCGACGACGAACCGCTGGCACCGCCTCCCGCCGCTGCCGCAGAGTGGTTACGCGATGGGCACCGGCGTCTGGGACGGGCACGAGCTGCTCGTGGTCGGCGCAGGGAAGGCGGCTCGCTCGGCCTACGCGTACGACCCGACGATCAATCGCTGGCGGACGCTCGCGTCCCTGCCGACACCGCGGATCGGAGGGATCGGCGTCTGGGCCGGGACGCGCCTGTTGCTCCTCGGCGGCGAGAACCGGGCCGGGAAGAGCCTGCGCGACGGGCTCGCCTACGACCCGAAGAAGGACCAATGGACGAGGCTCCCGGTGACGCCGCTCCGCAAGCTCTACGGTGCCGTGGCCCTCTGGACCGGTCGCGAGCTGATCGTCACGAACCACGGCCGTACAGCTGCCTACACGCCGTGAGGCTCAGACCCCGTGCGCCGGGCGGAATGGGACAAGAGCCTCGACATCGATACGACCGGCCTCGACCCCGAGCGGAGCCCCGCGCTCGTGCTCGACCGACTTTGCTAGCACTCGCCTGGGCCAGTGTTCCGGGATGACCCCTGAGGTCGAGAGCTGCCGGGCTGCCGGGGTACGATCTAGCCTGGATGCGCGTTCTCTGCTTGGTAGCCGGACACAAGTGGACACCGGCAGCAGAAGCGCCGGACCCTCACGAGGCTGGTGCCCAGTACGTGAAATCGTACGGTGGAGACGACCTGGTGCTCGTCTGTCGACGCTGCGGCCATCCGAAGGTCACTGGTGTCGCGACAGCGGAGCAAGACATCGCGCGGCAAAAGACGGCGGACGTGATGAGGGCCCGACACTAACGCCGACCTAGCGATAGTCGTTCTCTCGTTCCGCTAGCAAGGACAGCTCGCTCACCTGGCCAGTGTTCCGGAATGACCCCTGAGCCTGAGCGGAACTTCGTCTAGCGGCGGGAGGACTAACGCTGCCACGCGACGAGCAGAAACACGCGGCCGCGACCGGCCGCGGCGCGATCGCCTACTGACAAGCTCCCAGAACGAAATCGGGGCCGCGTGAGGCGGCCCCGATCGTCGGTCAGCGGTCCCCAGTGATTACGGGATGCTGGCGAAGTAGGCGTCCTCGCCGTGGCCTGTCCGGCCCGCGAAGCTCACGGTGTTCCGCATGTCCGTCCAGTAGGCGACGACCGACGTCGTCCCCGGCACCACCGCGATGTTGCTGTAGTCCCCGAGGAACGAGGTCGCGAACGGGAAGTCCGCGTTCAGCGTCCCGGCGAACCAGCGATCGCCCGTCGTGGGATCGGAGAGCTCCGTGGTCGCCTGTGTGGAGGTATACGATGCCGGCGTCCCATTCAGCACCGTGTAGCCGTACTCGTGGTTCGCTGCGTCGTAGCTGCGGTCGAAGGTGCCGACCCGCAGCGCTCCGCTCGCGTCGAACGCGCCCCACGGCATGAACTGATCGCCGGGTATCGCGTACGCAGCAGCAGCCGACCACGTCTGGCCGCCGTCGAACGACTCACTCACAACCACGTCGGAGTTCGTCACGGCGGCGTACGAGTCGGTCGGCGCCGGAGTCGCGCTATTCCGCATATCCGACCACACCACCGCAAGGTGGTCCGGGTTCGTCGGATCGGCGGTGATGTTGCCGGCCGCCCAGGAGCGGAAGATGCTGTCCTGGTACGTCTGGCGCCCGAGGGCGACCGGGTAGTCGGTGGCCCCATCGATCACAGTCGCCACATCGATCGGGTCGCCAATGGCCGTGCCGGTAGCCGGATCGACCCGCACGACCTTGTAGTCGTCACGCCCGGTGTTCAGATCGTCCGTGTTCAGGAACGAGACGAAGATCCGCCCGTCCGAGGTCACGGTCGGGACCGAGACGAACGCCTCGTCGAGGGAACCGGAGATCACCTGCGGCGTCGACCAGTGGGCACCTGCGTCGTGCGTCACCGACGCGTAGATGCGGGCGCTCACGAACGAGCCCTTCTGCGCGAGTCGGAAGTCGCCGAAAGTGACGATCGCGTTCCCGTCACCCCACGCAGCGACGTACTCCTTGTCGAGCAGGTCGCCCACGCTCCCTTCGTTGCCGCTGCCGGCCGCGACACGAGCGACCGACCAGGTCTTGCCCTTGTCGCCGGAGTTCGCCACGAGCACGTCAGGGTTCTGCGCGTTCGCCGGCCCGATGAAGCGGAAGCCGAGCGTTGCGTAGTAGGCGTGCCCGGAAGCGTCGAATGCGACGGACGGGTCGCCGGTGGCCTGGTAGGTCGAGCTGGAGTAGAGCGGATACTCCGACCACGTCTGGCCGCCGTCGAAAGTGACGTGCGCCCGCGATAGCACCGACTCGGTCACGTGCCCGCCCGGGTTGAGGCCGAGCTGGTAGTCGTTCGCCCCGCCGATCATGTTGCTCGAGTCGGTCGGGTTGACGGCGATCGACGTCTCGTTGTGCGGACCGGCGGTCGGTGCGCAGTCCGTGTTGACGTTCGCATCGGCCGACGTCGTCGTCGAGCAGATCGCCGTGCCTGTCTTAACCGCAGGGCCAGTACCGAAGACGGCGCCGGCCACCGGCGCAGGCGCGTCGAAGACGTTGTGCGTGAAGTCGACCGGCTGCGGGTCGTCGTCGGCCGCGGCCAGGGCCACACCGAAGGCTGCGAAAGCGATCAGCGCAAGGCCGAGCAGCAAGCAAAGCTTGCTATATCTCATCTAGGAATCCCCCTTCGCTTATGCGATTTGCTCCGGTAAGCCTGGAAGGCTGCCAAACCCAGCTGCAACTCGCGACGAGAACCGTCTTCCGGCTCATCGCAGGTGAAGCAGCCCTCTGACTGACCGCGCGGCGCCCTGGCTGCGGGCAGCGCTAGAGACGAAGCCGACTGGCCCAACGCGCAGCCGGGGATCGCGCGCGTACGAGTGTCGAGTGGGGGGAGAACGGTGCGGTGCCTCACGATCCGTTTCCAGAAAGGGGCAGCAGCACGCGACTGCGCTCACTTCCAAGGCGACGCCGTGTAACTCCTAGGGATGCTCAGGCAAGAGGCTGCTCGCCTGGGCCAGTGTTCCGGAATGCCCCCTGGGATGCTGCTCGGCGGAGGCCTCGGCTACTTCTTTGCCTTCCTGGCCTGCCGCTTCTCTTTCAGCGTCTTTTGAGCCGGCTTCTTTTCCATGCTCTTCTTCGTGTTCTTGTCCTTGCTCGCCATGTTCTGACCTCCTTGTCGGTGCTGGTGAGACTGTCAGCCGTGGCCCAGGATGTCCATCACCAGCCAGATCCCTCGCCTGGCCCAGTGTTCGAGGATGTTCCCCGTTCGGCGGACGTGCGATCTTGCTGGAGAGGCATAGAGTCGACTGCGATGGCGGGTGCACGATCAGCGAGCGACCTGTTCGACGTAGATGCCTGAGCGGCGGCGGCAGGCGCTCGCCCACGCGAACGAGGTTCGCTATGCGCGTGCGCAACTGAAACGCGACCTCCTGGCCGGCCGGGTCGGGCTGCCGGAGGTGCTCAGCGAGCCGCCAGCATGTGCGCAGACCGCAAAGGTGCGTGACCTGCTCCTAGCCTCGCCCGGCATCGGACCTGTGAAGGCCGACCGTGCACTTACTCGCTGTGGGATCGCCCACTCGAAGGCGGTCATCGGCCTCAGCAGCCGCCAGCGTGTCTCGCTGGTCGAGTTCTTGCGGCGCTGACCCGCGCGCCGGGCCGCGTGGGACCAGAGCCTCCGCATCGCACGACCGGCCTCGACCCCGAGCGGGAGCCCCGCGCTCGTGCTCGACCGACTTGCTAGCACTCGCCTGCGCCAGTGTTTGGGAATGACCCTGATGCGGGCGTAGAGAACGGCGAGAAATTGGTCGAAACTTGATCATTCCCTAACGCGGCCGTCCTAGATTCGGACTCCCTACTGGAGGTGACACGGATGAGGCTTGGTCGGGTTTCACTCCTTCTCGGTGCTGGGCTGTTGTCGAGTCTCGTGCTCGTGGCGGGCGCGGCGGGAACGACCTCGACGCAGAGTCCCAAGGTGAGTCACCTCCAGCTTCCGGTGGCGGCGCTCGCCGTCGACGGGAGTCGTATCGCCTACGCCCTGAGCTCCAGGTACGCGACGCAGGCGAACACCACCAAGGTGGTCGTCTGGAACGTCCGCACCGGAAAGACGGTCAAGGTCAGCGGAAAGAAGACGGCCGCCGCCGACACCAGCAGCACCGGCGCAGGCGTCTTCCAGCTCGCGATCGCCGGCTCGCGCGTCGCGTGGCTCATGAACGTGGGAGGTAACTTGGAGGGCGACGATTATCTCTTCACCTCCTCGCTCACCAACCCGAAAGAGCACCAGGTCGCGAGCGAGATCCGCACCGGCGGCGATGGCTGCGCGGGCCGCAGCAATCGCTGTGCCGGGGAATGGCTCGGCGGGCTGGTCGGCTCCGGGAATCTCATCGCCGTGAACCGCTGGACGACGGATGCCGACAACACGGTCACCGCAGGCGAGCTTGACGTGCTCAGCGGCGGCAGGCTCAAGAAGGTCGCAACCGGCGTCGGCACCGTCCAGGCGGCAGTCGCCGATGGAGGGCGCGTGGCGGTGCTGCGAGCCGACGGAACCGTCGCTCTGTACTCGGCTGCGGGCCAGCTTTTGCTGACGGTGGATACCCCGCCGAACACGCAAACGGTTGCGCTCCAGGGCAAGAGCCTCGTGGTGGGTACCAAGACGCGACAGCTCGAGTTGTACAACGCCCACACCGGGTCGCTGCGCAAGACGTTCACCGCGCACTCGACGGTCAGCGCGCCTGGCAAGGCTCCGCGTAACCTCGATGTCCAAGGCAATATCGCCATCTACACGACGGGGAATGCTGGAGAGCTCCACGCGGTCAACCTTTCGACCGGCAAGGACCGAGTCATCGCCAAGCCCCGCGGCGGCGTCGTTCTCGCCCAGATCGACAGTGCCGGTCTGGCGTACGCCGGCAACGGATTTGGCGCCCACTACGGGAAGGGGACTCTCGTCTTTATCCCGTTCGCCAAAATCAAGGCCGCTGTTTCCTAGAAGCGCTGCGGCGCGGGTGCTGGCATGAACTCGCCTGCACCCGCGTCGGCACTTTCTCGCGTCGACGATCTATTCGACTGGGAACACTGAGCGACCTCCGCCAACGCCCCGCACCCTCGGCTGGGCCAGTGTTCCGGAATGACCCCTGAGCGGCGGAAGCCGGAACGCGGCCATACAATCCCGGCTATGTGGCCCTTCAAGCGGAAGCCAGGCGCTGTGCGGGAGAGCGCCGCGGGCGAATACCAGGACGAAGAGATGATCCGCAACGTCGGATGGGACGAGTTCGACAAAGAGGCCGAACTGGAGGCCAACAGCAACCTAGACACCGCAATGTTCGGGCCGCTTGCGATCACCGGCGCAATGGCGGGGCTTCGAAAGCATCACTCCGGCCCAACCGACGCGCACGGCAAGCGCGACACTCGTCGACAAGACGAAGAGAAGACTTAGGCCGCCGCCGGGTCGTAAGCGCTCGCTTGGGCCAGTGTTCGGGAGTGACCCCCGAGCCGAGTCCTGTTACCGTGATGCAGTGGGGTTCTTCAAGTGGCTCTATCTGCTTCCGGGGCGCATCAACCGCTCGTTCGAAACTATCTCAGGGGCAACCGGCTTTGAGGCTGGCGCGGGGAAGCTGACCACGTACATGATAGGCGTGAAGGCTCTTGGCCAGAAGATAGAGGGGTCCACTCGGCCACGTGACGCCGAGGACCGGCGCGACGGTCCGACACCGGATTAGATGCCGTGCTGCACCTGACCGGGTGAGGGGAACCTGGCCTGGGCCAGTGTTCCGGAATGACCCCTGAGCGAGCAGGAGGCCGATCCCGCGTTACCGGGTTGGCACTCGGGGAGCGCATGTCATACGGTTTTCAAGCGGGTTGCGGAATCAGCCCGCCGCTCCGCGGGCAGCCTCCACGACCTGGTCGAGCCACGGCCCGACTGCGAGGTCCTGGCCGCCGTTCGCCGTGAACTCACCGACCACCCAGCCGTCGAAGCCATATGCCTTGTCCGAGCCGGAGCCGCTCGCGTGCATTCCCTCCCGCACGGGCATGATGTAGATCCCTGACCCGCGGTCATGCATCTCCATGAGGAGATCGCGTACCAGACCGAACGTGCGCTCCTCCTCCGGGGTAGCCCAAAGCACGTCGTGGTCTTCTCCCGGCTCCCGTGTAAAGCGATACTCGCCCACTCAGAACCTCCTCCGATGGCTGAGGTCAAGAACCTAGCGCTGTGAGAGGCGACACGTCCCCCTCGCGCTCTTGCTGAGCATCGCGGTGCCTGTCTCACTTCGAAGAACTCACGTTTCTGGGGCAGACGAGCTCGACGGCTCGGACGCCCCTGTCGTCTCGTCCGGCTGCGGCTCGGGCAGCTCTCCCGTCCAGAGAACGCGCCAGATCCTTCGGGGGACGGCGCGGAACCCCGTGTGACGGACGAGCTTGGCAGCTTGTCGTCCCGCGATCAGCACCCCGAACAGGCCGATGATCGTTTGGACGATCGCAATCGTGAGGGTGACCGATCCGACGGGCTGGCCGACGATGTGGGCGACGACCGGAGCGAGAAGCCAGATCGGAATCCACCAGATACCGATGAGCACGACGCCCAGCCGCAGCCGGAAGATCGACACCTGCTCCATCGAGGAAGAATGACACTCGCGCTACGCGGCATAGAACCCGGGTGCGGCGCCGGGGATACGATCGACCGCAATGCGCCTTTACTGCTTGGTATCCGGACACGAGTGGACACCAGCAGCGGAAGCACCGGACCCTCACGACACAGATGCCCCGCACGTGAAGTCGTACGCCGGCGACACGATGGTGCTCATTTGTCGACGCTGCGGCCATCCGAAGCTCATCAGCGTCGAGGATTTTCATCAATTCATCCGCGGAGCGAGCGGCTACGGCTCGAACACCTCCGTCTAGGGACCCGAGCCACCGAAAGAGGGCGGTTGATCCTCAGGGTCGAGTGAGCGTAGGCGAGTCCGCCGTTGGTCCCCCATTGGTGTAACGGACTACCTTTGGTGCGCAATGTTTTCGCTTGCCCGCTGGATGACAGGAATTGGCTGCGCGCTCGCCGTCGCGGTGGCGGTTGGCTGTGCCAGCGGCGGGGCAGCGGCGAACTCGCAGGCGACGACGGTGTCGCCCTGCGGTAGGGCGACGGCTCCCGCCTGGTCTCCGAGTGGCACACAGATCGCGTGGTTCGGCTACCGCTGGCCGCTGCCGTCCCATCACCATGCCGTCGGGAGCTACAACATCCTGCGGGCGTTTGCTCGTCGAATGCCGGCGGGCAGCAACTGCACCAGCTCCCTCGCACGGTCTGCAGCGAGCGCTGCACGAACAACCTGGGCGACCCACCGGGCCAGCTCAACTGGGTGGGGCCGAGCCTGCTGGTCTACGGCAGCGACGACGGGGTCCACACGATCTCGGTCGGCCAGAAGCCTCAACTCCTTGCCCGGAAGGGGCCTGACCCGTACGCGCTCGACCCGAAGGGTGATCGCGTCGCCACTGACGATTTCGCAGCATCCTGCAACTCGTGCCACGGGCCGGTGAGGATCTTCAGCGTCCCGTCCGGCGCCGTCGTCGGCGTGGTCGGCGGCACCAAGCTCAGCAACACCGAACCGAGCCTCTCGCCCGACGGAACGCAGGTCGTTTTCGCGCGCCGCCTTGCCACCGACTCCGGACAGCCCGGGATCTGGACCGCCTCGGCAGACGGGAGCAACCTGCAGCAGTTGGAGAAACGGGGCAGCAGCCCGCTCTGGTCGCCCGCCGGCAATCGAATCGCCTACCTCGCTCCAACCGGACCGGCTCGCTGGGCGTGGCGGCTCGTCGCGCCTCAGGGAGGCGCGAGCACGACGCTCCTGCGGACCGCTCCCGGAACCGTCTTCGGCTGGTCGCCGAACGGCCGCTGGATCGCGTACCCGGACTCGAAGGGGAGGCTGGCCATGATCAACGTTGCGACGCGGAAGGTGCGGACGCTGCTGCAGCTGAAGCTTCCGTACTCCGCCTCGAGCGTCGCGTGGTCGCCGAACTCGCAGCAACTGTTGGTCGTGTGGCGACCGGCGCCCCATTCGAAGTGCCCGAGCGGCCTGTGGCGAGTCCCGGTCAGCGGGGCGAAGCCGCATCTCGTGCACGGCTGCTGATCCGCGAAGAAAGGAGGCGGCTCGCGACGGCGACGCGCGCCAGCCGCCCGCGATGGGCTACTTCATCTTTCCGCCACAGAGGCGGCAGTTGCCGCGGCGTGCCGACCGATGGCCGCAGTCCTTGCAGCGCTTCTGTTTGTACCTCAGCGCGTATGCCGCGTTGCGCTGTCGCTTCTCCAGCTTGGTCCGATCATGTTTGGCCACTCCTCGAACGGGGCTTCAACCCGTCGGCTTTCTCTCTGGGTTTGTCGCTTCGAGAGCTTCGTCTGGCCTACTCGTCGGCAGGCTAGGCAGACGGACTCGACGAGCGGAACGGGACCACGAGGGCGAGTCTAATCGGGCGAGCGCCGTCGATGAGCTTTCGGGAATTTGCCGGTCTCTACCGGTACGGGCGTATGCACCGAGGAATGCCCTAGCACCCGATCACTAGTCCAGGAGGTACATGAAGCTCCTTCTTACTTCCGGTGGCGTCAGCAACCCGACGATCCACGAGGCGCTGGTCGGTCTGCTCAGCAAGCCGATCGCCGAGTCCGACGCCCTCTGCATCCCGACGGCGATGTACGGGCATCCCTGGGCCGGCCCCGGCGTCAAGGCCTGGCAGTTCATCAGCGGAACCTCCGAGAATCCAATGGTCGAGCTGGGGTGGAGGTCCGTCGGCGTGCTGGAGCTCACCGCACTGCCTAGCATCGACGATGAGCAGTGGGTGCCGCTGGTCCGGGAGGCAGACGTTCTGCTGGTCTCGGGCGGCGATGCCGTCTACCTCTGCCACTGGATGCGTGAGTGCGGCCTGGCGGATCTGCTGCCGACGCTGAGCGAGACGGTCTGGGTGGGGCTGAGTGCCGGGAGCATGGTGATGACCCCCAGGATCGGAGAGGACTTCGTCCAGTGGAGATCGCCCGCCGGTGACGACAGGACGTTGGGCATCGTCGACTTCTCGATGTGCCCACACGTGGCTCAGGACGGCATGCCTGGCAACTCCATGGCCTTCGCGGAACGTTGGGCGACCGAACTCGGAGCGCCGGCTTACGCGATGGACGACCAGTCCGCGATCAAGGTGGACGACGGTGCCGTCGAGGTCGTCTCCGAGGGCTACTGGAAGTTCTTCGCACCGAACCCACAAGCGAGCTAGTCGCTGACTCGGTCGGGACGGTGACAGAGCCCTTGCGTACCCTGAGTACGTGATCAAGGTCTCCTGCGAAGCGTGCGGTTGGGTCGCGATTACGGGTCAGCCCGTGAACGACGTCTGGCGTGAGCACGAGGCGGGGTGTCCCGCGGTCGGTGGGGCGGTCCGCCACCTTCCCGATCTGCCGCCGCTGCGGCGCCTCCTGCCGCCCGTGAACCTCTGCCGTCACCGGACGGTACGCCGACAGATCGCCGTGACTCCCGGCGGCGTGAAGAAGTACGCGGTCATGTGCGAGCTCTGCGGTCGCCTCGTCGGCTGACCGCCCGGAAGTGCCTCTGAGCGCGGATGCCTCGAAGACGCCAATCTCGCTAGACCAAGCCGATCTAGACGCATAGAATCGGCAGGCGATGAGAAGCCTATTGCCCAAGGGTCTGGCCGTTGCGGCGCTGGTCGCAGCCGTCGCTGTGCCGGCTGCCTCGGCGAAGTCGCACACCGCCGTCAAGCTGTCCATCATCCCACTACAAAGGTCCGCGCTCGGCTCGGCTGCCTCCTCGCTGACGATCTCGCTCGGCTCGGGTCCGCAGTCCAACCAGGGATCGCCGAAGCTGAAGCGGCTCGGGCGCATCACGGGCTACCAGCTGATCTACGGCGATATTCGCAACGCAGGCAGCGGCCTCGATTCGGTGCAGACGAGCGTCGACGTGTACAAGACGGCGGCCGACGCGAAGCGCGCCCTGCCGTTCTGGAAAAAGCTGACTCTCGGTGACACCAACGGACTGACACAGCTCGATCTGACGGCCGGCATCACGCGAATCTCCGTGCCGCGGATCGGCGACGGTCGCTGGGGAACGCTGCAGACGTATTCGATCCCCGGCCACACATCGCTCTACTTCGTCAACGAGGAGTTCGCCGACGGCAAATATGTCCTCGATCTCGCGATCGGTGCCGGGTCCGAGAGCTTCGCCAAGGCGTTCGCGAACAAGAGTGCGCACGCGCTCGACAGACGGCTCGCTCTCGCAGTTGCGGGACGCCTCCACGGTCGTCCCGCGAAGTTGCCGGGGCCGCCGAAGGCGGGACCCCCCGCCACCGGCCCGGACCCCGCCGCGCTGGTGCTGACCCCGAGCGATCTGGCGTCCTCGACACTCCAGCAACAGGGCTACGACTGGGCGCCGGTCGCTCTTTCCACCTACGACGTGGGGTTCGCGCCCGCCGGTCCATTCGCCGATCTCTTCCAGACCGTCAGCGTGATGCCGACTCCGACCAGCGCCGCGTACAGCGCCGCCTTTACCGGAGCTGTGTGGGTCGCGGGCGAGCTTCTCGGCGCAGGGCCTGCATACACCCAGGTGACTCCGGTCGACGTCAGCTCGGTAGGCGACAACGCACAAGCAGTCATCATCGAGATCTCAGGTGGCGGACAGACCCTGAACGAGGCGGTCGTGACGCTGAACACGGGTCCGGCCTCTGATTGCCTCATCGCCGACAGCTCGAGCGTGATTCATGCCGCGGACGTCCAGAACCTCGCGCAGACGGCCGCGAATCGCCTGAACACCGGTCTCGGCACCTAGGCACCTAACGACCAGAACCGAGGACGCTCGCCTAGGCCAGTGTTCCGGCCGCTTCCAAGAACGAGATCCAGAATCAGGCCGAGAGCCAAGAGACCCCATCCGAGCGCGAAGGGCAAGCTCAGAGACTCTCCCGGATCTCAAAGCCCCTGAAGATCTTCACGGCCCTGACTCTAGGCCGAGGCCGGTTCGATATTTCGTGAGCATGAGTCCCGACGCCGTTATCTCCGGGTCTTATGGCACCCGAGGGATCGGGCCGCCGTGACTGCGGCTCTTCACCGCTTGCAATAGCGGCCGATGCTCGCCTGGGCCAGTGTTCCGGAATGACCCCCGAGTGGCAGGGTCATGAACAGTTTCGGCAGCCTCAACCCAGCGAGTGTTGCCGACGGCTGGCGCGTCCTCGCGGTCGTCCCGTTTGAGGAGGAGGACGAGTCCCCGTTCGTCGGGATGCTGCGGGTCGAGGCCGAGCGCGCCTTGTAGACGAGTTCACGGTCATCGGCCGGGTTGACTTAGCCCCGGCACCGCCTCATGGTCTGCAACACGACGAGACGCGGCAATGAACCGAGTCCTGAAAATAGGTGGTATCCGCCGCGGCGGCTTGATCGCCGTGGTGATCCCGGTCACCGTGATCGCGGTCGCTTGTGGCGGCAAGAGTTCAAGTCACACGACGACTGCAGCCGCGACTCTGACGGCGGGGCAGTCCACGCAACTCGCCGGCGACGAGCGTGCGTGGACAACCGCGCAGAAGCGGTGGGCCGCTATAACCGAGCGGTGCCTCAGCGCGACTAGCGCGAGCGCGACTACGGCGTGCCGCCCCCGCGTCAGGTCCTCCTATGCGAGGTGGAAAGCCCTGTTCGCGCGGGCGAGAAGGGACGTTCGTGCAGATGCAGCGAAGCTCGGCGGATCGCGCAGTCCGACTGTCCATACGTGCGAGTCTCGCCTGCTTCACTATCTCGGCGGCATCGAGGTAGGCCGCCCGCTTATCCACGATATGAGTTACGCAGAGCTGTCAGTCCAGGACGGCCTGAATGAGATCTCCCTGGCCACCTATGACCAGGAGTGTGGTTAGCGCGGCCCGGGCGGCCGAAGCTGCTTGCTCTCCGTAACCAACGCCGTCGTGCTCGGCGTCCACGCAATCGGCGTCGGACGTGCACTAAGGCGCGAATCGGCCCGGGACGACCAACTGACTTGTTCACGCTGGAACGTGCACGCTCGCCTGGGCCAGTGTTCGGGAATGACCCCTGATGCTTGCTGTCCTGGAACGACGGCGACGCGCGTTGGGGGACCGTTGGCAAGTCGTTGGCCGTTCGTCGTAAGGTCTCGTCGCGATGAGGGTTGTCTTCTTGTCTCTTGTCGTTCTCCCCCTCGTGGGGTGTGGTTCCGCGGGATCGCTGCGCGCCACGGCGGTGAGCGGAACCTCCGGCGGCAAGCTGATCCGCGTTCGCGGGACAATCGAAACGGTGGCCATGGACGGCCCTCGCGTCGCGTACGACAGGTCCGTCCCCGCGGCAGGCTGCAACAAGGCATTCGTCGCCAACCTGCTTACCGGGAAGAGCCAGGTCGTCAGTCGCTGCTTCTCCGATCTCAGTACGAGTCGCTATCTGGCCATCGCGGGTCGGCGTATCGCCTGGATTGACGAGGCCTGCGACCCGAGCGGCTGCGACCAAACTCTCGCGGCGGCCTCGCTCCCGCGCGGCAAACCGCGCGAGCTCGCAACTACTTCCTGCAACAACGGCAACGCCGATACGGGCGAACCGTGCGGGGGAACCTCGATCGAGAGCCTGGTCGGCTCCGGCAACCTGCTGGCCGTCAACCGCGGAGCAACGAACCGAAAGGGCGTCGACACCAGTTCGAGCTTGGATGTCATCGGAGCCAACGGGCTCCGGCAGGTGGCTTCAGGCGGCAAGGCGCGCTGGGCCGAAGCGGCCGACTCGGGACATGTCGCTGTCCTGCGAGAGAACGGGACGGTCGGGATCTACAGCGCACAGGGACGTCTCCTTGGGGTCGTGAAGCCGAGATCGGTGGCAAGCGAATTCTTCTCCGGATATGGGGACTCGCTCGCGCTCGACGAAAACGACCTGCTGGTCATAACGAAAAAGAGAACGCTCGACGTCTATGACTGGCACTCCGGTGCCCGTCTCTACAGCTGGCCGGTGCGCAGAGGCGCGACCAACCTCTCAGCCAGCGCGGGCCTCGCCGCCTACGCCGAAGCTCACGCCTTGGGCGGACCGTACAAGCTGCACGTCGTCAGGCTGGCGACCGGCAAGGATGTCACTCTCGGTACCGGCACGTGGTTCACCGGCGAGCGAGACGTTGTACTCGGGTCGGACGGGCTGGTCTACCTCAAGAATCGGCGCACTCTGCTCAATATTCCGCTCGACCGCGCGCTTGCGGCCGTGTCGTAACTCGCACTCAGAGGCTTGCCGTCCCGCAAACACTCGCCTGGGCCAGCGTTCCGGAATGACCCTGAGCGAACGTCTGTTGACGTAGAAGCTGGTGCTAGCGATACTAGTGCTATGGTGATTGCCTTGCCGCCGCGGCCACCCTCCGACGACGAGCTGGAGGCGCTGATCCGCGAGGCGCGAGACAGACAGCGAAGAAGGCATCTCTTCCTGGCCGCAGGCGTCGCGATCGCGGGAGCTCTCGCTCTCGTCGCTTACGCCGTGGCGGTCGCCGGTACGCCGACCAACTCGGGGGCTTCCAGACCCGGAGCCGGGTTTGCAGTTACGGCCTGTCGTCCGTCGCAACTCGCGGCCTCGATCGTGT
>Ga0207646_10003856_pt1 | contig 16651 bp, 9 predicted proteins | sample KBSK5502metaG_FD_184343 | JGI IMG/M metagenome (GOLD analysis project Ga0207646, IMG submission 184343) | Corn, switchgrass and miscanthus rhizosphere microbial communities from Kellogg Biological Station, Michigan, USA - KBS K5-50-2 metaG... | ecosystem: Host-associated > Plants > Roots >... | reverse complement strand
CGAGTTGTCCCGCGCCTTCGACGCAGGCATCGCGGCTCTTCCTGAACGCTGTCGCCTCGTCTTCACGATGAGCAGACACCAGGGGCTGTCATACGCCGAAATCGCCGACGCCCTCGGCATCTCAATAAAGACGGTCGAGGCGCAAATGGGACGGGCGTTGAAGAGTTTGCGAGAGAGGCTAGACCCCGCGAACTAGCCAAGACGAAGCCGTTTCACGCCGGCTCAAACGCCGCCTTCGTCACTGTCCTCCCACCGAATCCGTCTCCAAGACGTCGTCCTTCTCCCCGCTCTCATGGGCACGAAAGTGCTCGAGGATAAGGGGCATCGAGGAGTCCGTTGTCCATACATCGTGAGCAACAATCTCGATTACGCCAAGCTCGGCCGTTTTCTTGCCGGGGAGTGCTCGGACGCGGAAGCGAACGAGGTTCGCGAATGGCTGGCCAATCCCGCGAACCAGCGCGCCTTCGAGCGGCTCGAGCAGATCTGGCGTCGGACCGCCGCTATCCCACCGCATTGGGACGAGGACGCGGCCTGGACCAAGCTCGCTACCCACCTGGATCGGTCCGCTTCGAAGGTGGTGGCGCTTCGCGACGGAAGGCAGATCACCTCGCTAGCCGTCAAGCGGTGGCTCCTGCGGAGGCCTGTAATGCTCTCCGCGAGCGCCGCGGCACTCGCCGTCCTCGCGATCAGCGGGTACGCCTGGATTACCCGGGCGCGACACCAACCCACTGTCCCCCTGCGCGAAGTCGCCACGCGTCGTGGTCAGCGCGCCGCATTGGACTTGCCTGATGGCAGCCGAGTTGTCCTCGCACCGGGAAGTCGGGTTCGGTTTGCTCCGGATCTGGGAACGTCGCACGGAGTGCCGCGCGACATCCTGCTTGATGGGGAAGCCTACTTCACGGTACGGCACGACAGTGCTCGGCCCTTCAGAGTTCAAACCGTTACCGCTGTGGTCGAGGATCTCGGCACCACGTTCGTAGTCGTCACGCATGCCGAGCGGCGCGAGGTCGACGTGGCCGTCGTCTCAGGACTCGTCGCGCTTCACCGGCAACCCGTTACTGCCACCGCTCCCCTTCTGACGTTGCGGCGCGGAGATTTGGCGCGGCTCGATTCGGCGGGAACAGCAACTCTAACGCCCAACGCTAATCTCGCGCCGTACGTCGCGTGGACAGAAGGAAACCTCGCCTTCGATGCCACGCCGCTGCGCGACGTAGCGGCTACGCTCGGGAAGTGGTACGACCTCGATGTTCTAGTCGCGGACAGTGCGTTGGCTGGGCGCAGGCTGACAGCGTCATTCCGCCAAGCGCAGGCGGTGTCGCAAGTCTTGGACGTGATTGCCCGCTCGCTGGACGCGCACGTGGAGCGCAAGGGGAGATCGGTCGTGTTTCACTCGAACGCCCAGTGAGTAGACGAACCATGCGTCACTTCTGGGTCTGGCTCGTCCTCGCGGCGACGGTCGGGCTTGACCAGCGGGGGGACGCTCAATTGTGGCTGGCCGACCACGTTACATACTTGCGCACCGCGCCGTTATTCCTGCGCTCCTCCGACGGTCGAGTCGAGCCGGTGGACGGCAATCTGCGGTGGCTGCTGGGGCGCCGCCTTTCGCTCCATCTAGTTAGGGTCACGGTTAAAGAGGCTCTCACCGAGATCACCCGGCAGGCAGGGCTTTCGCTCGCCTACAGTGACGACGCGTTGCCGCTCGATACCCATATTTCGCTCCACGCCGACGGTATCACGCTTGCCGGGGCCCTTGACGATGTGTTGTCCGACACCGGCCTCAATGTGGTGTTCAGCCCCAATGGGCAGGCGACACTGGTCAAACAACCTAGAGGTGCTATCCAGGTCGGGACGGTCGGCGGATATGTGACCGACTCCACGACCCGCCGACCGATCGTGGGCGCGGTCGTCACGATCACCGAGAAGGACACGAGCACGACGGGTGCGGCGCGGCCGACCCCGACTGCGACGGTGGTCACGAACGACAGCGGCTGGTACCAGGTGCAAATCCCGCCCGGAGAATATGTCATTCGGGTGCGGGCGGTCGGCTATGCGTCGGCAGAGCGCACGTTTGCGTTCGCCGAAGACGAACGTCTGATCCTCCGCTTCGCGCTCCGCATGGGCATGACGCGCCTCGCGGAGGTCGTGGTGACCGCCACGGTCCCCAAGCGCCGCCTCGATATCCCGAACGACATCACGACCATTCGAGCCGATTCGATCACCGCAACCCAGCCGATCCGGAGCGTCACCGACCTGCTGGAGACGCGGGTGCCGGGGCTCGAGGTGCGGCACACCTCCGGAGTGCCGGGCGATCCTTCCCGGCTCCGGCTGCGGGGCGCGAGTAGTGTCCTGGAGAGCAACGATCCTATCGTGATCGTCGACGGCGTGCGGGTTTATTCGGATCAGTCCTCAGACCGCGCGCAGAACCTGACGGCCCAGGCGGGCGGGGTCCCCTTCGCGGCCCCATCGCCACTAGACCAGATCGACCCGAACAGCATCGAGACGATCGAGGTGCTCAAAGGTCCTGCGGCGGCGACGCTGTACGGACAGGATGCAGCGAACGGCGTCATTGTCATCACGACCAAGCACGGTCGCGCGGGCCCCCCGCGCTGGACGTCCAGCGTCGAACGGGGGATCACGGAGATGCCCGGCGCCTACCCGCTCGGCTATTTCCGCTGGGGGCATGGTATTGCCGACAACACGCCGCGCTACTGCACCCTGCAGGCCCAGGGCTGCGTCACGGACAGCGTCGTGCGCTTCCAGCTGCTGAGCAACCCACAGTACACGCTGCTCGGCCAAGGCGAGCGGACGGCCGTGACGGCCGGCGTGTCGGGCGGGACGGCTCAGCTCACCTACGCCCTGGGTGCCAACGTCTCCGACGAGACGGGACTGATCCGGCTGCCCCTCGAGGCCGCTACGCGCTACACGGCGGCGCACGGCGGCATCGCGCCGCCCGACTGGATGGCGCGGCCGGACGGTTACAAGCGATGGGGTGCGACGAGCCGAATCCAAGCGCAGCTCGGGGCGACGGCGATCGTCTCGCTGACGGCGATGTTCGAACGAGGCACGCAACGGCGCTCCACGCTCGAAGGTGAGCTCCCCTCGCTCATGAACACCTATTACGACGCGGCATCGGGCCAATACTACCACGCTTACGGTGGCGGGAGGTTCACGACTGATGACCAGGTTCTGTCACAGTTCTACACGCGCGTGGAGGACGTCGCGACCACGTTCATGAACAGCGCCAACCTGACGTGGCAGCCCCGCCCATGGCTCCAGGCGAACGCTGACGTAGGGCTCCAGCTCATCAGCCGAGACGACCAAAGCGTTCTCCCGTACGGTGCGGACGTCGGCCGCTCAGACAGCACCGGCATGCTTGGGGTCGGCCGCGGAACGTCCGTCGTTCACACGGTGAACATCCGCGCTATCGCCACCACGCCGCTCCCGAGAAACTTCCGGCTGCAGACGGCCGTGGGCGCGAACTACAACAGCACCAGCACGAATGACTTCGCGTTCAGCGGGACCGGACTCGTCCCGGGGACGAGCAGTGTCGGCCAAGCGGGGCAGTTGGGGTTTCCCGTGCAGAACGCGCTGGACGTCACGAGCTTCGGCTGGTACGTAGAGCCGTCCATCTCGCGGAAGGACTTCAACCTCTCCCTCGGCCTCCGGCTGGACGGTGGCAGCACGTTTGGGACGCACGTGAAGCTACCAGCTTTCCCCCAGATCGGCGCGACGTACGTCATTTCCGACAAAGCGTGGTTCCCGCTGAAGCGCGTGTTCAATGTCCTGCGCTTGCGGGCGGTGTACGGTGGCGCGGGAACCTGGCCCGGACCAGCGGATCGGCTGCGGCTCTTGACACAACAGAGTCGGCTGGTGGACTCCCGGTCGGTGACGACCGCGGAGCTCACCGCGCTCGGCAACACGCAGCTGCGGCCGGAACGTTCGACGGAGACCGAGGGCGGCTTCGACGCGGACCTCTTCGACGGTCGGCTGTCTGTGTCGCTGTCCGCATACCGCAAGATGCGGCACGACGCGCTCATGTCTGTCCCGCTGCCGCCCTCGGTCGGCGGCGCTGGATACGGCGCCCCCCCGGCGGTCCTCAGGAACATCGGCGTGGTGCGGAACACGGGACTCGAACTCACGCTCGGGACACACCTCGTCCGCTCGGCGCTGGTCGACTGGAGCGCGGACTTGGGCGTAGCGCGCAACCACAATCTCGTCGTCTCACTCGGCCCCGGCGTCGCACCTCTTTTCCTCGGCGCTGGCCAGCGCGTGGTGGCAGGCTATCCGCTCTTTGGGTATTGGGCGCGGCCGATCCTGGGCTACGCAGACCAGAACCACGACGGCGTGATCCAGCCCGGCGAGGTACTCCTCGGAGACTCGCTCGTCTTCATGGGCGCCGCCGAGCCAAACTATGAAGCCGGCCTGCACAGCACGCTCGCCCTGTTTGGCAGCGCGCTGACCCTGACCCTGGGGTTCCAGTATCAGAATGGTCTGACGCAACAGAACGTCGTTCTGACGAACGGGCTGGCGGTGTCGCAGGGCCTGAACGATCCGCACGCCTCATTCGGCGCCCAGGCGGCCGCCGTCGCGCCGACGGCCTACGGCGAGATCGAAACCGTCTCAGTCCTGCGGCTGACCGGCCTGACGGTGAGCTTTCGGGTCCCGAGCGCAGTGGCGCGCGGGATGGGCGCGGAAGCGCTCGCGGTGACGTTGCAAGGGGCCAACGTGGCCCTGTGGACGAACTACCGGGGGAAGGACCCGAACGTCAACGCGTTTTCGACGGGCAACGCGGTGGCCGACGCCGGCCTGCTACCGATACCACGCACATGGCAGCTGCGCGTGAGCGCCAGCTACTAAACGGCTAGTGGAGCGCGTATGAACGGAACGACCGAGCGGCGAATCGCGCTGATAGGCGTGGCTGCGCTCTTTGGGGCCGGCCTGGGCGCGTGCGCGCCGCAGCAGGTGACGGGCAACGCGACGCTGCCGCCGAACGTGCCGGATCCGCACGCGCTCGAGAATCGGGCGGGTGCGGTGGCGGCCTATTACGGCACGCTCGCCGTCTTTGCTCAGACGTTCGGAGGGGCAGGCGGTCTGGGTGGTAGCGTGGTCCTCACGACCGGGTTGCTCTCCGACGAGTTGCAGGATGGAGGCATCGGGGAGCCGATCGGCGCGACGACCGGCGGCACAGCGCTCGATAGTCGCGCGCTCCCGGAGATTCAGGACCCTGCCAGCGATAAAGGCCTTCTCTACACGTATACCTATGCTCAGGTGCAGCGGGTACGGGGACAGGCGGAAGAGGCGCGCGGGCTGTTGGCGCAATACGGTGGCGACAGCCTCCGCGCCCTCAGCGGTCATGTGGACGCGCTCGAGGGTTACGCGGAGACGTTCCTGGCCGATCTTTTCTGCTCTGGCATTCCGTTGAGCACGGTGGATTACGCTGGCGACTACACGCTGCGACCGGGCTCGTCAACCCAGGACGTCTATCAACACGCCGTGACGTTGTTCGACTCGGCCGTCGCCTTGGCGGGTGACAGCGCGCGGATTCTCAATCTGGCACGCGTGGGTCTGGCGCGGGCGCTGCTGGCCCTGGGGCAGTACGCGCAGGCCGGGCAAGCAGTGGCGGCTGTCCCCGATGGCTTCGCGTACGCGGCTACCTACTCGGCGCAACCCGGCGTCGGAGTGGGCGAGAACCAGGACTTTGCGTGGGTTCAGCCGAGTCAAAGCTGGTCGGTCACCACCGTGGATCGGGAAGGGGTCAATGGACTCGCGTACATCTCGAGCAATGACCCGCGGACCGCGAGTAGTGCGATCGGGACGAATGTCTATGGGCGTGCGCTGTTGCATCCGAACAAGTACGCCACAGACGGGTCAAGCCCGATCGCGGTGGGCGACTGGGTCGAGGCGCGGCTGATCGAAGCCGAGGTGGCGCTTCAGGCCGGCGATGTCGCCACCTGGCTTGCGAAGCTGAACCACTTGCGCCAGACCGCGATTTCGCCCGCGCTTCCGGACACGACGGACCCCGGTGCGGCGGGCGCGCGCGTCGACCTGCTCTTCCGGGAACGGGCGTTCTGGCTCTTCCTCACGGGCCACCGGCAGGGTGACCTGAGGCGCCTCATCCGTCAGTATGGCCGCAGTCCCAACCAGGTCTATCCCACCGGCGGCTACCCGGGTGGGAGTGGACGCTACGGCTCCGACGTAACCGCTCCGGTCCCGGTGGCGGAGCGTCTCTATAACCCACTCTACAGCGGCTGCATGAGCCGCGGTGCCTGAGCGCGCCTCCATGAGGGGATGTATGCCGACTCGCTCCACCACAGCCCGCACCACGATCTTGGGCCGGCTGGTGTCAGCCTGCGCCGCAGTCGCGCTCATCGGCTGCGGGCGCGACGTCGTCGCGCCGCAGCCCGCGCCCGATCCGACGCGGCTCTATTGGGCGGTGACCCTGGACCAGCACGCGCTCACGCTGTCGACGGTGAGCCCCTATGACACGGTCCGGGTCACGGCCACACCGCGAAACGCGGCTGGAGCGCCGCTCTCGGGAGCGCCTCCCATCACGTATACCTCCTCGGATTTGCAGCACCTCCAAGTGAGCCCGGATGGATTGATACGGGGGATGGCACCCGGTCAAGGAATCAGCTTGATCGCCACGCTCACCGCGGGCAACCTCACCCATGCCGATACGGCCCTCCTCGATGTGACCGCGGTCTCCGCTCCTCCGCAGCTCGCCACGCTGTCCATTCATCCGGTCCCCCCTGACAGCGCCGTGCTGCCAATGGTCGGTCCGGGGTACTCGGCGTTGGCGGGTTATCTCTACGGCCCCGTGTTTGGCGGTCAGAAGCAGGTCACGCCGCAGGCGGGCGACGCCACGGGTGCGCCCCTCAGCGGCCTCCGGTTCGACTTCCGCTCCTCGGACACGACCATCGCGACGATCGATCGCCAAACGGGATTCCTGAGCGGCGTGCAACCGGGGCAGGTGACGCTCATCGCGAGCGCGACCGCCTACGGCGTCGTCAAAGCGGACACCGTCGCCTACACCATCACGCTGCCTGCCGGGCAATTCGTGGCGTTTGGGTCGCAAGGCCAAATGTTCGGTTTCATCCCCAGCGGCGTGACGATCGTGCAAGGCGGCTACGTGATCTGGTGGAACGGGTCGAAGCGTCCGGTCGATGTGGTGTTCGACGACTCCATCCACGTCGCCCAGGACTCGGTGTTCTGTCGGTGCGGGGCCGGCAACGTGACCGCGTTCGGCGACACGACCGGCTTCTTCTCGTTCGCCAATGTGCGGACCCGCTGGTTCCCGGTAGCCGGAGCGTACACCTACCACAGTACGCTCACTGGATTGAAGGGAACGATCACGGTGGTAGCCCGCCCCTAGCGGGCCCCGGCGGGCTTCCGACCGCTCACAAGCGCGTGGTCGACCGTTGCAAGCGATATACGTGCCGGCGTCGGGGCGCGGTCGCGAGAATGGAAGGCCGCTGCCCCGGGGTGGGGGCGATCCACCCCTGACTCGTCATCTGGAGTCCCGGTTCATGACGCAGACGCGACGCACGTTTGTGATCACCGGCACCGTGGCCGCGGTGGCCGCGGCGGCTCCGCCGTGGCTCCGTCGGACCGGCGTCCTGGAGCCCGGCAGCCCGCGCGAGGTGCCGCGGATCACTGAGCCTGATGTCCGAGCCCTCGCTTTGCGTGCCGTCGACGCGGCCCGCAGCGCGGGCGCCGCATACGCCGATGTCCGCCTCACGCATACCTACGACCGCAAGATCTCCCCCAGAGAAGGCGTCAGGGACGTCGAAGAGATGACGGTCGGTGTGCGCGCGTTGGTGAAGGGGTACTGGGGGTTTGCAGCGAGTCCCGCCTGGACGGCGGACGAGATGGTGCGGCTCGGACATGAAGCCGTTGACTTGGCGAAAGTGAACGCATCGGGTCAGCCACGCGTGGTGGACCTGGCCCCGGTCTCCGCGCACGACGCCGGTCATTGGGAGACCCCGCTGCGGATCGATCCATTCAGTGTGCCGGTTGATGAAATCCTTGATTTTCACCAAGCCTTCACGGTTTACGCGAGGGAAAACTTCCCCGGCGTGAGGGCGTTGAGTGAGTGCGGGTTCACGCGGCAAGAGAAAGCGTTCGCATCGACCGCCGGGGCGTTCGTCACACAGGCCCTCACAAAGATCGGTGCGGGTCTTGGGATCTTCGTGCCGAACGCTCCGGCCGGCGAGATCAATAACACGGGGAGTGATCTTCTGCCCCTTGCGGCGCGCGGGTGGGAGTATGTGCGGGACAACGAAGGCGCCCTGCGCGCCGAGATCCCGCGCCTTATCGCACAGCTCGAGGCCGATTGGCGGCTGCCCTGGAGGCCGGTTGATGTGGGCCGCTATGACTTGGTCCTCGATGCGGCCGGGATGGCCGAGTTGGTGGACGCCACCTTGGGGACAGCGACGGAGCTCGATCGGGCCCTCGGCTACGAAGCGAACGCCGACGGCACGAGCTACCTCGACGACCCGGTTGCCATGCTGGGGACGCTGCGAGTCGCCTCACCCCTCGTCACCCTCACGGGGACCCGCTCCACCCCGGGCGGGCTGGCCACGGTCCAGTGGGACGACGAGGGCGTCCGACCCGACGACTTCACGTTGGTGAAGGACGGCGTCCTTACCGACTACCAGACGACGCGCGAGGCGGCGGGCTGGCTCCAGGAGGCGTACGCGAAGCGGGGCCTGACGCCGCGCTCGCACGGCTGCGCTAATGCTCAATCGGCGCTGTACGCATCCCTGCTTTTCCCACCCAATCTCCGGCTCGAGCCCGGCCAGCCGGACGTCTCATTGGAGGACTTGCTCGCGGGGCTCGACCGCGGCGTGTACGTGCGGGGCCTCGGGCTGGGGCTCGACTTTCAGCAGCGCAGTGGCTGGTCGCGGGGGGGCCTGTTCTACGAGGTCAAAGGCGGCAAGAGGGTGGCGCGGTGGCAGCACGCGGGGCTCCTTTTCCGCACCACCGAGCTGTGGAAGGCGCTGACCGCGCTTGGGGGGCCCGGCAGTTTCCGCTGGGCGCCCGCGCAACGGGCCAAGGGGGAGCCGGCGCAGCAGGCGGCGTACAGCGTGGGGGCGGTGCCGGCGCGGTTCAAGCCGCAGACGATCATCGACAGCTGGAGAAAAGCATGAGCGGACGGACGCGCAACAGCCTACGAACGGCCACCCCACCTTGGCTCGCCGCGCTGTTCGGCGCGCCCGACAAGAAGTTCCTCTCCCAGGCGGACTGCGAAGCCCTGGTCGCGCAGGCGGAGCAGTACGCGCAGGGCGGCGGCGAGACGCGGTGCACCGTGACGAGTTGGTGGAGCGGCGAGCTGCGCTGGGCTCGTAATCGCGCGAGTCTCGCGAGCGACCGCCGGAATGATGAGCTCGGCGTAGGCCGCAGAATCCAGGGCGCCGAAGGAGGTGTCCGCACGAACCAGATCGACGCGGCGTCGCTCCAGGGCGCCGTGCAGGCGGCGGAGCGCAACGCCCACTACGGGGAGACGAACCCCGACGACCACCGCGAGCCGCCCCCGCGGTTCGACTACCTGACCCCGGCGATCTGGAGCGACCCGACGTTCGCGCAGCCGGCCGGCGAGCGGGCCCGGGCGGCGCAGGCGATCATCGCCCCGGCCGAGCAGGCGGGCATGCTGTCCTTCGGCTTTCTCGCCGTGCAGGCGGCGGGCCACGCGGTGATCGATCCGGCGGTGGGGCGGCCGCTCTACGCGCCCTACACGGCGGCGCAGTGCTCGCTGACCGTACGCGATCCCGAGGGGACGGGCTCCGGCTGGGCGGGCGCGAGCTCCTGCGATTGGACGCGGATCGATCCCGCGGCCCTCGCGCGCCGCGCCCTCGAGAAATGCCTGGCGTCCCGCCATCCGGTGACGATCGAACCGGGGCGCTACACCGTCATCCTCGAGCCCCAAGCCGTCCACGCCCTCGTCCGGCCCGTTGTAGGAGACTTCTACGGTCGATTGGATGCAGAGCGGTCCACGGATGGTCCCTTCCACCTGCGGCCCTTTTACTCGAAGCTCGGGCTGCAGGTCGCCGATAGCCGGGTCACGATCGCGCAGGATCCCCTGGATCCAGATCTTGGCGTGATCCCGTTCACCGACGACGGCCAACCCGTGCGGCCGGTGACGTGGATTGATCGCGGGATGCTCACCCATCTCGCCTACTGGCGCAACTACGCCCTCGAGTGGCTGCACGACAATGACCCCATCGTCAACCGCTGGGGCTACCGCATGGCGGGCGGCAGCGCGACGGTCGAGGACATGATCCGGTCGACTCAACGCGGGCTCCTCGTCACCCGCTTCTCAAACCTCGACATGCTCGATCCGCAAAGCCTCCTCATGACCGGCGTGACGCGGGACGGGCTGTGGCTCATCGAGCACGGCACGATCTCGAAGGCCGTCAAGAACCTCCGCTTCACCGAGTCGCCGCTCTTTGTCCTCAACAGCATCGAGATGCTGGGGCCGCCGGAGCGGGTGTTCAGTCCCGACTCGCCGGCCATCGTGCCGCCCCTCAAGGCGCACGATTTCAGCTTCACATCCACCATCGACGCGATCTAGGGGGAGACGTCCAATGACCCGAGCCATGAACCGCTGGGCGTGGCTCCCCTGGTGTGGAGTGCTCAGCAGCGCGGTCCTGATGGTGCTGGCGCCGGCGGCCCGGGCCCAGACGCGCTTTGTGTGGCCGACGCGCGAGCCGGCGTACGGGGAGTACGATGTCGAAGAGTGCGCGGCTGCCGTGCAACGCACCCAAGCCTACGCCGCGTGGGGCGCGCGCTACGACACCCTCACCGTCAAGGCGCGCCTGCTCCGGCCCGAGTCCCCGATCGTCGTCGAGGCGGCGAGGCAGTGCACCGCTCACCTAGTGCTCGCGCAGCTGCCGGCGACGGTCCAGCCCACGCTCTTGCGCCTCTGGCTCGTCGCCGGTGAGGACTCAACGTTCATCGCCGCGCTGCACGCGTTGGTCGCGCGCCTGTCGGCACCGGCCGAGCGAGCTGCCCGACTCGCAGACGCCGCGTTTCTCCTGCTCGACATGCATCCGATCCGGCTGGCGCTCGCAGACAGCGTGGCACATGAGCTCGATCGCCTGGGAGGACCGGGTTCCCGGGCGGCGTTCGGCGTGTACATACATCTGCTCACTTCGGCTCACGATGTGGGGGACGACGCCCTTGGAGCCGGAGATCTGCCGAGGGCCCTGCACGCCATCGCGACGTACGCACAGTTCGACTCGGTACAACTTCGCAGTAGTCCCCAAGACCGAGCTGCCGTGGCTTCCGGCGCGGCCGCACTGCAGCGCATCGGGACGCGCGATCGCCTACTGAGCGAGCAGGGAGCGGCGGCTTTCCTGGACTCCCTGCGCCACGATCTCGGGGCGCAGGCGGGCGCTAACCACCTGCACGGGCCCGACTCTGCGGGAGTCGTACAGGTAGCGTTGCACGGCGGCGGCCGGCCTGCCCCCCCTATCGAGGCGGACTTTTGGTTCGGCCGGCCCGACAGCACGGCGGCCTACCCGCGAAAGGGAATGGTTTCGTTCGTCGTGTTCCTTGACGAGCGCTGCGGACCCCGCTGCTACTACGACTATGACGTCCTGCGGCGCCTCAAGCAGCGCTTTGGCGAACACCTTGACGTGGTCGTGGTGACTGGCACCAAAGGCCATTTCCGCGAGGCGCCCCCGCTCGACTTCGCGGCCGAGGCGGCTTTGCTCCGGGGGTACTTCCTCGAGCGGCTCAAGCTGCCGGCGGCGCTCGCCGTCACCAACACCCCGTTTGTGACGCTGCCAGCGCCCGATCGCCGCCGGATCTACGACCAGGACGGAGCCCCTGTCTGGGGAGTGTACGGTATCAAGCCTGCCTGGCCTGTGAAGGCACGGGTGGACGGCTTCTTGATCGCGCCGAGCGGTCTTGTGGTCGGCCAGCGAGATGTGTTGAACGATCAGACCGAGTTGACAGACCTCATCGCGGACCTCCTCGCCTACCAGCGAGCGCACCCCTGAGCGCGATCCTGTTCCACCGCCCTGCAGCCCTCTGATGCGAGGTTCACACGTGCCTGTGCTCCCATCTCGTCCCGGCCGTTGGCCGATCGGGGTTCTCTCACGTCTCGCTCCCGTGCATGCTGTCGCGCTGGTTGCCGCTCTGGCTCCTGCCGCGCCCATGGTGGCCCAGACGGCTCGCCGCGTGACCGCATCGCCTGCCGACACGGGGACGCTTGAGGTGGTGGCGGGGGACGCGGCGGCGCTGCGCGGGATGCTCCCCAACGGCCTCCGGTTCGTGGTGCGGGAGAACCACGTGCCGCGACACCGGGCCGAGCTGCGGCTCGTCGTCAACGCGGGTAGCGTTCTGGAGGACGAGGATCAGCAGGGCCTCGCCCACTTTGTCGAGCACATGGCGTTCAATGGTACGGCCCGCTTCCCTAAGTCAGCGCTCGTCGACTACCTCGTATCGGTAGGGCTGCGCTTCGGCGCGGACCTGAACGCCGAGACGAGCCCGGACCAGACCACCTACCGGCTCACCGTCCCCACGGACTCGCCCAGTGTGCTCGGCCGGGCGATCGAGATTCTCGGCGACTGGGCGCACGCCGTGACGTTCGACTCGAGCGAAGTCGTGGCGGAGCGCGGCGTGATACTCGCCGAGTGGCGGCTGCGCACCAATGGCGGGACGGATCCAGCGGTGCGCAGACAGGCAAGCCTAGACGCTCTGCTGTACGCCGGCACCCGCTACCCTGAGCGCCCGCCGATCGGTGTGCCTCAGCTCATACAGGCAGCCGAGCCGGCGCCGCTCAAGCGCTTCTATCACGACTGGTACCGACCGGACCTCATGGTCGTCGTCGCCGTGGGGGATTTCGATCGTCGGATGCTGGTCGACCGTCTCCGATCGGAATTCGGTACGCTCCACAACCCGTCCCCCGAACGTGCTCGGCCGGCCCGTGGGTTGCCACCCTGGCAGGGGCCGCTGGTCGGCATCTGGGCCGACTCTGGAATCGCAGACATCGAAGAACGGCTCATGTTCCGCGCGCCGGTGGATTCGGCGGACGCGACGGCGCCTGGGTGGTTTGCCACGGCCACACGCCACGATATCCTCCGCAACATGCTACTCAACATCCTCTGGCGGCGCTTCCTGGTCCCCGACTCCGCCGGAAACGCCGTGCACACCGTGCACAAGCCGTTCGCCGATCGCTGCGAGCTCAACGGTGGGGCGGACTTTTGTCTTGCGCTCGGCGGCGAGGTATCGCCCGGGCATATCACGAGCGGACTCACCGCGCTCGCGACGGAGCTGGCGGAGATCGCGCAACACGGCCCGACCGGCGATGAGCTCGATTGGGCCCGCCGCAAGATTCGGAGCGACCTGGCAACCGGGGATTTGGGAGACGCCACAAAGTCGTCCGCCACGTGGGCGTCGGAATACTTGGATTTTGCTTTCATCGCGGTTCGCTACACCGCGCCGGATCTCAATGAGCAAGAAACCCTGGCGCTGCTCCCCACGGTTCGTCCATCGGACGTGGGCGATTTCGTGCGGGCTTGCTGCGGGCTTGCACACCTCGCCGTCATCGTGCAGGCGCCAGCTATCGAGGCAGCGGCGCTTCCGGATCAGGCGCGCATCGTGGCGCTCCTCGACTCTGTCCAGCACGCAGTGATTCCAGCGCGTTCCGGCACACCCGCGACGGCGCAGCTCCTCGGTGTCCGACCAGCAGCGGGCCGCATCACGCGGCAACGCTCTTTGGCGCGGGTCGGCGTGACCGAGTGGATGTTGTCGAATGGCATGCGCATCTTGTTCAAGCCCACACCGTTCGCCGGCGAGGAGCTGTACCTGCGCGCGATCGCCCCCGGCGGCGTGTCTCTCGCGCCAGACTCGCTGTGGCCCGCCGCCGCCGTAGCGGGCGACGTCGTATCACAGGCACTGGGGTGGGCGGACTTCGGCCCCGGCGCCCTGCGGCAACGGCTCTTCGGCGATTTCATCGCCGGGCCGCCGGTGGTCGCGATCTCATCGACCGAAGCGCGGGTGGACGTCGCCGGCTCGCCGCGCCATGCGGACGTGCTGTTCCAGCTGTTGCACCTCGCGTTCCAGGCACCTCGGGCGGACCTGGACGCCTTTGCCGCGTGGCAAGCGCAAGCCGCTGCTCGCCGCGACCACGCGCCCCCCGACATCCTGCTCGATTTGCTCACCTCAGCCCTCATGGGTGACAACCCTCGCGCCGGGCCGCCCACGGCCAGTGCCCTGAGGCGCATTCAGCTCGATCAAGTCTCGCAGTTTTATCGGGCTCGATTCGAGGACGCGAGTCACTTTACGGTCATCATTTTGGGGGCCCTCACACCTGCTCAGGCCCGCCCGCTAGTGGAGCGCTACTTGGCGAGTCTGCCTACCCGGCACGAAGGCCCCGAACACCCGCGCGCCGTGGGTGGGCACCTCGCCACGGGCGTCGTGCGGCGCGCCTACCGAGGATTAGATGCGGACCAAGCACTGACGCTGCTCGCGTTCCCTGGCGAGTGGACCCGTTGGACACCCGAGACTCAGAACGAGCTGAACGCTCTCCTCGCCTCGCTCCAGCAGACACTCACGGCGGAGCTACGCGAACGGCGGCGGGCCGTGTACGCCGTGCAAGTGGGGAGCTCCTTCCCGCTCACGGACAGCGCGACCTACGTGGCAACGATCCGGTTTGCCTCAGCGCCTGAGAGGGCCGAGGAACTGGCCGAAGCCGCTCTGGCGGAGATCCGCCGTCTCCAAGACGGTGACGTATCGCCCGCCCTGGCGGCCAGCGTAGCAGAAACGACGCGCCGGGTGACGGAATCGAGCTACACCCAAAACGGTGCCTGGCTCGACCGGCTCACCGCGCGTGTCGAGCGTGGCTGGCCGCTCGACGAGGCGCCGGCCGTGGACATTCATGCGGCGTACTACACGCCCTTAGGGATCGCCGCCGCCGCCCGGCGGTACCTCGACCTGAACCGGTACGTGCAGCTCACGCTGCTTCCCAAGGACGCGCACTCAGCGGCCAGCGGCTCGAATTCCCAGTGAAGCGCGCCGTTTCGGAGGCCGGACGAGATCCCTCTGGCTACGCACCGACCCCGTCTACCACCGTATAGGGGGCGGGCTGCTTCCACGTGTCTCATCTACGAGGGCGGTGGGGCGCCCGATCGCTCCCGCACCCTGCGGGGGGCAGGGCGCGCGTGCACCATGGCGGGGAGAACCTATGCGCACTACATCGATCGGTCTACTCATCGCTACTTTCGCCACGGCGTGCGCGACCGGTAGCCAGCACTCCGCGACGACCAGCGCTCCCGCCAGCGCTTCGCGGACGACCAGCACCTCAGGGCGCGAGACGTTCTCCGCCGAGCAACTCTCATCCACTGCCGCGGCGAACGTCTTTGATGCCCTCACGACCCTCAAGCCCGAGATCCTCAACGGCCGCGGCCGGGGCCTGCCCGACGTTTACGTCGGAACGGTGAAGCAGCAGACCGGACTCGATCGGCTCAAGGAACTCTCGCTCGTCGCGGTGCGCGAAGTGACGTACCTCCGTTACGACCAGGCACGGAACCTCACCGACGCCCAATCGCCCGGTGGTGCGATCGTCGTGACCCTGCGGTGACCACGAGGCTGTCTGTCGACACGGGAGCCACCGTCGAGCCCACGCCGCTCCCGGCGTCGGCGCGCTCCCGCTACCCCGGCGAATTCCTCGCGCTCCTCGCCTGCAACCATCTCGCACTGTTCAGACGGATGGCGGAGTACGGTGACGTGGTACAAGTGCGACTGGGGAGGCAGCGCCTCGTGCTGCTCAATCATCCAGACCATATCCAGCGGATGCTCGCCACGGAGCAGCGGAACTTTGTCAAAGGCCGTGCGCTCGAACGCGTGAAGATCCTGCTCGGCGAGGGCCTGCTTACGAGCGAAGCCCCGCGTCACTTGCGACAGCGGCGGCTCATGCAACCCGCGTTTCACCGGGATCGCGTAGCGGCCTATGGCGCCGTCATGTCGGAGTACGCCCGGCAGACAGCAAACGCGTGGCAGGACGGCACGGCCTTGGATGTGCACGACGAGATGATGCGGCTCACGCGGGCGATCGCCGGGAAAACGCTGTTCGATCTGGATGTCGGGCATGATCCGGGCGGCGTCCAGGAGACGATCGGGCTCTCGCTCAGACTGTACCGCTACGCGCTGCTCCCGGGGGGGGCGGTGGTCGAGTATCTCCCCCTGCCGTTCGTGCGGCGCGTGCAGCGGGCGCGCGCCCGACTCAACGCGTGGTTGGCGGACGCGATTCGCGCGCGGCGCTCAGAAGGTGGCGTTCGAGCGGACCTGCTGTCGCTCCTGCTCGCGGCGCGAGACGAGGATGGTAACGCGATGTCGGGCGAGGACGTGCGCGACGAGCTGGTCACGTTGCTCCTCGCCGGACACGAGACGACGGCCGTCGCGCTGAGTTGGAGCTGGTATCTCCTGTCGTCGCACCCGCTCGTACAGGGGCGGCTGCATGCCGAATTGGACGCCGTCCTCGGTGGGCGCCCGCCGACGGCGGACGATATGGCCCGGCTCCCGTACCTCCGACGGATTCTGGCGGAATCGATGCGGCTCTATCCGCCGGCGTGGATTGTCGAGCGGCGTGCCCTGGGCGATTTCCTCGTCCGCGGGGCGCGAATCCCTGGGGGGTCGCTCGTCTATG
>Ga0207646_10003855_pt1 | contig 16653 bp, 12 predicted proteins | sample KBSK5502metaG_FD_184343 | JGI IMG/M metagenome (GOLD analysis project Ga0207646, IMG submission 184343) | Corn, switchgrass and miscanthus rhizosphere microbial communities from Kellogg Biological Station, Michigan, USA - KBS K5-50-2 metaG... | ecosystem: Host-associated > Plants > Roots >... | reverse complement strand
TAACCGGGGTAGGTTTATCCGGTTCCAGGCGCTTACCGTTAATGCGGGTGGAGTTTGTGCTGTTCAAATCGGTAACTATATAGTTGCTGCCAACATGCTCAATAGTGGCATGTATGCGCGAGGTGGTATCTGCGCCCTCCATAGCGCTCAGATCGACTTCTGGGTTGATACCGCCGACATCATGATCGCTGCGTCCTACCAACACCCGCTCTCCAGTAAGCTGTACCTCCTTGCCATCACTGAAAATCAGTTTGCCCCAGGGAACTGTTGGATCAAAAGCCGGTTGGCTAGCTGGTTTTGCCACGATTGGTTTATGCGCAGGCAGCGTTTGTGACGTTGGTGTCACCGTTGTCTGCACAGTGGGAGGTTGCGCAGGCGGCGTGTAGATTGGCACCGGCGGCTGCTTCGGCGCAGGAGGAGGGGTCTGCGGCTTCGACGTCCCGGGAACGTAGGTAACCGTTGGCTGCGGCTTCACCGGTGGTTCCTGGGGTACCGGCGGCACGTACGGCTGTGGCTGTGACGCTGGCTGTTTCGGGGCAGGCGGCGTGTAGGTTGGTGTTGGCGCCTGCGCAGGTTGCTGTGACTGGAAAGTCGAAGCACCGCAATTTGGACAGAAGGCTACGCCAGGCTTTATCTCAGCCTTGCAATTCGCGCAAAACTTCTTTTGTGGCGCTAATGAACGACCGCAGCCGCTGCAGAACGTGTCCCCTTGCTCATAGGGTGTATTGCAGTTCGGGCAGCGTAACTTGCTGGCTGGTACGGTTTGTGGAGTAGTGACATTCTGCGGCGTTGGCACGTATTGTGGCGTCGATGGCACATAGGCCGGCGTTGGGGCATGTGGTGGCGGTGCCCACTGTTGTTGAATCTGAGGCACGATTTGTACTGGAACAGGTCCTACTTGCACGCTCGGATACTGTTGGCGTACCAATCCGTCCACAACGTTTAGTACCTGGTTGCCAAGACTTGCCTGACGTATCGCTCCGGCGCCAGCCGTTATCATTAGCGGCCAGAGCACTGGCGCAGCAACCAGGCCAACCGCGCCGACGGCAGCCTTGTCAATCCATCTTTGCTGGCCAATCATCGCTATCGTACCGCCGCCAGTGCGCTGTAATATTACACTGAGTGCAGCCTGCAGGCCGAGGAGAGCTATGAGATCACTGCCCTTCTTCAACTGCACCATCATCTGATCTTTGTTGCCAATCTGCTGGACTTCATAGCCCTGCATGCGGTACATATTCTCTAAATCGCTGGCGAGTCGCCCAATATCTATTTCTTCGCTGTTGTAAAATCTGGCATCCATTGAAATCTCCTTACTGGTAGGGTTGGCCCCTTCCTGCCCCGTTCATTTTTGTTGAGTTATGAGAGCCAAGGTATAATATTTTCTTCGTCTAAATATACGCTTTTGCGCGCTCAGGGTTAGAATGATTCGTGGGGTTCGCTGGTAAAGTATATCATCTTGTGAAGCAAAAGGGCCTGACGAACCCGTAAATGGTATAATACCTAATAATTTCAAACCTATACTACACGAGAGAAATCATTGTATGTCTGAACAACTTGACCTGGCTTTCGCGGAACAAGATAGTGCCAACGGTAACGGCACGCGCAATACACTTCGCTTCATCATCCTGGGATTGCTGGGTGCACGACCCATGAGCGGCTACGATATCAAACAGGCTTTTGATCGCGCCATCGCCAGCTATTGGAACGCGGGCAATAGCCAGATTTACACAACACTGAAGAGCCTCAGCCGTGAAAAATTGGTCGAGGCAGAAGTGATCGAGCAGAAAGCTCGTCCTAACCGTAAAGTGTATCGACTCACCGCTGCCGGACAGGCAGAGCTGGACCGCTGGTTGCGGGAAGAAGTGCCTGAGCGCTTCAACAAAGACAATTTTCTCACCAAACTTTTTTTCTGTGGCGAAACCGCTGATGCGGTGGCGCTCAAACACCTGTTGGAGCATCGTGCCAGCCTGCTCGAGCAGCTTGAACACATGGAATGGGCAAGGCAGGAGTATGCTGCGAGGCCAACGCGCCGCCCTCGCCTGCTCGAATATCAAATGCTTGTGCGTGAATACAAAGAGGCAACATTGAAAGCCGGTTTAGAGGTCACTGAGCGAGCAATCGCAAGGTTGCAGGAGAGGGACGGATTATGAAGCGTCCTGGCGCGGCTTGAACCAGCCAGGCGCGTTATCTGGGTTGCCAGTTATACTTCCTGTAAATCTCCAATGTCTGCTGGTCTCCGGGCACATAGCTCACCATCGAATAGTTGTTGATTCCGGTGAACACTGTTGTCGCCGTGCGCAGTGTCAAACGGCCAAGCTTGCTATGCTGCACCTGGAAAGCGAATGATGGAGCGGGCTTCCCCTCGGGATACGCCGCGGCGGCTATGCGCCGGAACTCGGGCAGCCCGCGTAAATGTTTCCATAGTTCTTTATATTCCGGCAGGTGTGTAAGGGTGCGCGTGTTGTACTGAAAATCGCTTACCAGGCGGCGGGCCAGGTTCTCCCAGCCATGGAAATGGCGGCGGCGGTGTGCATCGAATACGAACTCCAGGAGATGCAGTTTCTCACCTCTTGCCAACTCTGCTATCTCCTCCTGCACCTCAAAAAGCAAAATCGCTGCTTTGTTCCATGAATGCAGGAACCAGAGCCGATCTAACGAGTGCGCTGGATACGAAGTATTGTGGACGAGCAGTTCCGCCAGTTCTCCAAAGTCCAGCATGTCGCTTTCGAGGTACTCATCTTCGACATACTGGCCCGTCAAACTTGTATAGGCTGTATAAAACAGCCGTTTATCCTCTCCCTGCAGCTCGAGGGTGCGAGCAATACTCTGTGCCACGTGTGGCGACGGGTTGCTGCGCATGCCGGCCTCTAAATGATAGATGTATGTCCGGGAGAGGCGCGTGGCCTGCGCAAGTTGCCCCTGTGACATGCCCTGTCGCTGCCGGAATTGGGTCACCAGTTGTGCAAAAGTAGAGAGATTGGTTACAGTCATCTCATTTTATTCCTGGTACCTTCCCTTTCGTTTTATTCTGTTAGCTACACACTCATTATGCATGAAATTTTGTTAGCTGGCAACGTATTATTCTAAGCATTAGCACTATATAATGTAGTTACAAAGGGAGTTTTCGCTGTTGTCGTAGCTCGGAGAGGAGCTATAACGAAATGTCTGACCCGTTGGTAAATCCTCAATCGGGTAGAAACCCGCTCGTTGAAGCCGCTCATCCATGGATAGAACACTATGAGCAGGGTGTTCCTACCGAACTTAGCGTACCCGATCATCCTCTGACATGGCTGCTGGATAGAGCTGTCAGTAGCTATCCAGGGCATACTGCTTTCATCTACTACGGGACAAAACTGAGTTATGCCCAGTTTTCTTCCCTGGCTAATCGCTTTGCCTCTGGATTACAACGCCTGGGTCTGCGGAAAGGCGATCGTGTTGCTATTGCGCTGCCAAATATACCCCAGTATCCAATCGCCTTTTATGGTGCGCTGCGGGCTGGCGCAGTGGTCGTACCCACAAATCCACTCTATACTGAGCGTGAGATGCAACACCAACTGGCCGATGCGGGGGCGCGTTTTATCGTGATGCTCGATATGTTCTACCCGGTTGTGCGTGCTGTGCGTGCGAATACCGCGTTGGAGCGTATCATACTCACCAGTCCCGCCGATTTTCTACCGCCAATGCTACAAAGACTCTACCCTATTACTCAGCTTCGTGCCAAACATCCGCAGCCCCGTCTGACCGAGAAGGAACTTCACGAGGACAAGATGCTGCACGCCATGAGTGCCATGCTGGAGTCCCATACGAAAGGTGGTGTAGAGGTATTCAATCTGCCTGCGCAGGCATCTGGTGATGACCTTGCCGTCCTTCAGTATACAGGAGGAACGACAGGACTTTCTAAAGGTGCGATGCTCACACACCGCAACCTGCTGGCGAATGCGCTGCAGACACGTAGCTGGATTCCCAACGCTCCTGACGCTGAGGAAGTGACCTTGTGCGTAGCTCCTTTCTTCCATGCATATGGTTTAACTGTTGGCATGAACCTCTCAATCCTGGCTGCCGCGACCATGGTGCTCTTGCCACAGTTCAAGGTTAAGGAAGTAATCAAGACCATAGGGCGTTACCATCCAACGCAGCTCCCGGGCATCCCCACGATGTACGTTGCGATTATGCGCGAGGTAGGCCGACATGCCGAGAAGTTACGCTCGATCAAGTATTGTATCAGCGGGGCGTCTGCCCTGCCTGCCAGGGTACGTATAGAATTCGAGAAAATGACCGGCGGCAAATTGGTAGAGGGATATGGGCTGAGCGAGGCCGCGCCCGTAACCCATTGCAATCCGCTGAATGGCGATATTCGTGAGGGCAGTGTCGGTTTGCCTCTGCCGGATGTAGACGCGACGATCCTTGATCAGCAAACAGGATTGCCCGTACCGGTTGGCGAGGAAGGTGAGATTGCAGTAAAAGGCCCAAATGTCATGCAGGGCTACTGGCATCGCCCGGACGAGACGGCTGCCATTTTCAAGAACGGCTGGATGCTTACAGGTGATATAGGGAAAATGGACGAGGATGGCTACTTTTACATCATTGATCGTGTCAAAGACCTGATTATTGCCAGTGGTTTTAACATCTACCCACGTGAAGTTGAAGAGGTATTGTACAACCATCCTGCGGTAGAAGAGGCTGCGGTGATAGGAGTTCCCGACGAGTATCGTGGCGAGACTGCAGCTGCCATCATCGTCTTGAAACCTGGATTTGAGCCATCAGAAGAGATTCGCGAAGATATCCTTGCATATTGCAGGAAAAATTTGACTCCGTACAAAGTACCCAAAATAGTGGTGTTCCGTGACAGGCTACCGAAGTCGCTCATCGGCAAAGTGTTAAAACGTGAACTCAGGGAATCGATCAAACAGGTGTAATTCTCACCAAGAGAGATCAGATATGTGGGCGTCCTGTGTGGTCGCCAGATAGGAGAAAAGACCAAAGATGTCAACAACCATCAAACCAACGGAGGCAGGTACGGCATTCCTCACGACACCGGTGAGTGAGAGCGCCGACAAAATTTTCACGTTAGAGCAGCGTGACGAGGAGCAGCGCTGGATTGAAGAGTCTGCCGCAACATTTGTGCAGCGCGAAGTTCTGCCGCATATAGAGGCTATTGATCACCAGGAACCAGGCCTGATGCCCAGCCTGGTAAAGAAGGCGGGCGAACAGGGGCTTTTAAGTATCGACGTGCCAGAGAACTATGGCGGCGCGGAACTAGGTCTCTTGACCAGTTCCCTGGTAGGCTCCGAGTTGCGCGAAGGCTCATTTAGCACGGCATTTGGAGCGCACACGACCATTGGGACGCTGCCCATCGTCTTCTATGGCACCGAGGCACAGAAAGAATACTATTTGCCGAAACTGGCGTCGGGCGAATGGATCGCCGCCTATGCCCTGACCGAACCGGGTGTCGGCTCCGACGCGATGGGGTTATCCACTCGCGCTGAACTTTCCGAGGACGGCAAGTACTACATCCTGAACGGCACGAAGCAGTGGATCTCGAATGCAGGCTTCGCCGATGTGATGATCGTATTTGCGCGTATCGGCAATGAAAGGCCCTCAGCCTTCATCGTCGAAGCAAGTTGGCCAGGTATCTCGACGGGTGCCGAAGAGCGTAAGATGGGTATCAAGGGCTCTTCAACTCGCCAGGTCTACTTCGAGAATGCCAGAGTTCCGGTAGAGAACCTGCTGGGCGAGATTCACAAAGGATACAAGATTGCTTTCAACATCCTCAATATCGGACGATTGAAGCTGGGTGCAGGTGCCGTGGGTGGCGCGCGTGGTGCGCTGGGCCTCGCCGCTGCATACACTACGGAGCGTAAGGCCTTTGGCAAGTTCCTGCACGAGTTTGGCTTGATTAAAGAGAAGCTGGCCCGCGTAGCTGCTGCAACCTATGCTGCCGAGAGCGAGGTCTTCCGCACTGCTGCTAACATCGAGCAGGCCCGGCGCAGCGCCGGCGACAACACCGAAGCCGCTTTTAAAGCAATCGAGGAGTATGCCGTTGAGGCCTCCATCGCCAAGGTGCAGGGCAGCGAAGTCCTGGCTTTCGCGGTAGACGAGGGTGTGCAAATCTTCGGCGGCTATGGCTTCATGCAAGAGTATCCCATTGAAAAGGCTTATCGCGACGCGCGTATTCAACGTATCTACGAGGGTACGAATGAGATCAACCGCCTAGTTGCCTCGGGTACTTTGTTCCGCCGTGTAGTTGCTGGAAAGATTGATCTGATGGCGCGCGCTCCCGAGATCGAGGCGCGGATCAAAGCGGGGCAGGCGCCTGATTTTGCCGGCGAAGCCATTCCGGCTGAATTGCGCGAGGCTGTCAATGCCCTGGAGCGTGCCAAAGATGCGACCATCTACGCGGCGATGCGCATTGCTATGAAGTACATGCAGGCGCTTGAGCAAGAGGAGGAGTTCATCGGGTGCCTGGCAAACCTGTTGATTGACCTGTATGCTATCGATAGCGCACTGGCTCGCGCCACACAAGCTGTGCGCCGGGGCGATGCAAACAGCGCAATCCATGTCAAGCTGGCACGGCTTGCAACATGGCTAGCTTTCTCACGTATACGTGCAAATCTCGATCAAATAATTATGACCAACTTTGACGAAGACCGTGTGGAAAAGGAACTCGCCCGCGTGCGTGCATATGTTGGTGACTACCTGGTGAACGGCGTTGCATTGCAGCGCGAGCTGGCCACTATTGTAGTCGAAAAACAGGGATATCCCCTGTAAGTTGATGCATGTTGAAAGGAGCAGGATGTGGTTACAGTCTTCAGAGAACCCTCGTTCGTAACGGTTAACGGTCGTAAGCTGGCATTCAATGAGGTCAGCCCGCCTGCTCCCAAAGGCACAATCCTGTTGCTGACAGGACTTGCAGCCAAAAGGTACGGCTGGTACCGCCAGCTTGACGAATTTGGTCGCTACTATCGCACCATAGCGCTGGATCAGCGTGATATCAGCGATAGCGATGAGGTAACCGAGGCCTACGCGATAGTCGACCTGGCCGATGATGCCGCTGCTGCCATGAGGGAACTGGGTATTGAGCGTACCCACGTGATAGGGATCTCGCTAGGAGGATTCGTGGCACTGCAAATCGCCGTGCGTCACCCCGAACTCGTAGACAAGTTAGTACTGGTCTCAACCTCGGCCGGGGGCAGTGCCCATGTCCAGCCAGGTCCAGAGGTGATGACCATGTTGACTACCAGGGATGAGCAGCAGATCGAGGTTGGCGAACTGACCCGCAGGAACTATACCATGCTTATGGCTCCAGGTTATGCCCAGAGCCACCCTGAAGAGCTTGATAGGATTGCCGAGATTGCGCGCTATCGTCCTTTGACGGCGGAAGCATACTATCGTCAATTGCAGGCTGCTTTGACCCATGATGTTGCTCAACAACTAGGCAGCATCCAGGCACCGACCTTAGTGATTCACGGTGATGCTGATCCGCTTGTACCTCCTCAAAATGGTGAATACCTGGCACAAAACATTCAGGTGGCGAAGCATATTGTCTACCCTCATGTCGGACACATTCCCATTATAGAGCGCTACGAGCAGTTCAATCGCGACGTGCTGGCGTTCCTGGAGAGTTAGTAGCCAAGAGGTAATTGTTATAGTTGTTAGCGTCTGCCCAGTACTGCATCACTTCCACCTGTTACCAGTGTATTTCCAACAGGGTAATGAGGCGGGGACACCCTGCACCCCGGCAGGGGGACGCTAGTCCCCCTGTACCCCCTTAGGACTGAGTGAAATTGGGTGGTTGGCCAATTGTACTCAATTGCAGATGCGCAAGTCGCCATTGCCCTTGTAGTTGTACAAAAACCAGCGTTGTGCGCAACTGAGCCTGTATGCGGTTGCCGCGATATGCTCCATTCTGTACTTGACGGCCGGTCAAGACTGCTGCATCATTGTTGTAAACGCGCACCTTGACCTCGTCCAGGCTGAAAGATTCGTACTTCAAGTCACCCGACTGATGCCGCGCGAGCCACTCCTGCTGGGTCAGCATGAATCCGAGAGGCCCTATCCCGATGAAGTCATCCGCCAGTGTACTCTCAAGGAAAGTGGTATCACCACGCAATTCGGCAGTGGCCCAGGCGTCTGCAAGACGCGCCACCTCTTGTTCAGCATGTTCCCGGTTCATTGTGTAACTCCTTTCTGTAGCAAGTTGATGGTTTCTGCAAAAGAAAACTTCTCCTTGTTTTCTTTCTCCTCTTCACTAGTCTGGCATACTCAGAGGTCCGCTACTGCGGGAATGACCTCACGACCGATGACCTCTAGCGGCTTGATCTGGTACACGTGCGGGATCACTCCCAGGACCGTCTGAATCCCCATTCCGGCGAGCCAGCGCAGTTGCCCGACCAGTTCGCCCACCTTGGAGCCGTCTTCGCCAGCGTCGAAAGCAAACATACACGTCTTCTCAATCGTGTCGTAATCGCGGCCCTCGGCCTCACAATGCTGGCGCAGGATCTCCAACTTCTTCGGGATCTCCGGCCCAGGGCGCAGATTGCAGGCGTCGGCGTAGCGTGCGACCAGGCGGAGCGTCCTTTGCTCGCCACTGCCGGCAATCAGAATCGGCGGATGTGGCCGCGTGAGGCTCTGCGGGAGGTTGAGCGGGCGCTCGATGTGGTAGTGCTTCCCCTCGAACGGACGCTCGTCGCCCTGTTCGCCATGCCACATGCGCAAGCAGATCTGGAGCAACTCCTCCAGCATCTCGTAGCGCTCTTGCAGTGGAGGGAAGGGAAGTCCCGACCCGCGTGCCTCCTCTTCGTAATCGCCGGCTCCAATCCCGAGCCACGCACGACCACCAGAAAGCACATCCAATGTGGTCACCGTCTTCGCCAGCAAGACCGGCTGCCAGTAGGGCGCCGCCGTCGCCATGGCGATAGGCTTGATCCGGCTGGTGTGGGCGGCCAGGAATGCCAGCGTCGCATAGCACGAGAGCATCTCGTGTTCTGGCCCGCCGAGATAGGGGCTTTGCCACACGTGGTCCCCCACGCTGATGCGATCAAATCCCCACGCGTCGGCCGTCTGCGCGATCTTGACCAGCGTAGGGCCAAGCTGACTCGCCCCTCCCGGCCAGGTAAAATCATATATATGGAGTCCCAGTTTCATGAAACAATACCTCCAAATTCTCTCTTTCCCTGAAACATTCAGCTTTTAGCAGACTTCCTTTCCTCTCACACCTCAGCTGTGCCTGTCGCCAACTCCGGCTATTCTACCGGCTCTTTCGTGCGGTTCACGGGAGCGGCCACGTCCTGCTCCCGGGTGCGCGTCGCACGAGAGACGAGCAGGCCCGAAGCCAAACCGAGCGCCAGAGCGACCGCCATCACGATGAGGGAGCCAGTGAGCGAGGGCTTCGTGGTCATCAGGAAGACGATGCCCAGCAGCAGGACGGCCACTGTCTGCAGCGCCGTCCCCAGGACAGGATCGTGGGTGCTCTGCTCAAGTGATGGGGGGAGCGGGCCGTCTGGTGCCTCTCGTGCCAGCCGGTCGATGGCACGCCTGCGTGGCTCGATGAGCGCTGTACTGAGCGGAGCCATGAGGATCAGGCTGATAAGCGCGACGGCAATCCAGCCCGTCTGCAAGCTCCAGGCGGTGAGTGCCATGTAGAGCCCTGCGACGAGAATGAGCAGCACACTGATCCCGAAGAGGGGGCCTAACCGACCGGCAAGATTGGTGAGCGCGCGCACCTGCTCGACGCGCTGCGCTCGTCGCAGGCTTGCCAGGCAGAACAGCCAGGTGCCAATGCTGACAAAGTAGCCGATGGCTCCGCTCACATGCAAGAACAGTACGATAGTATAGATGCTCATGACAGTTCCTCCTCGCGAACCATTGTAAACAGCCGGTTGTGATCTGTTACTTGAGAGTCTACTATGTTGGGCATGCTGGCACATCGGCAAAGCAACGTATTGGTGTTGCCTATTTATGAGTGACGGGGGTGATAGGGAAACGCCTCGCACTGAAGCCCGACCTAGGCAAGGGTGTCTGCATGACCAGTGTTGAGATGAAGAGCAGGAGGGAAAGCCAGGAGAGGACGGAGCATGATGAAACTAGATGAGATGCTGTTCGATGGCAAAGTGGGTCGCGGCATTGCGTGAGGTAATGTTCAATTTACTGTAGATGGAGCGGAGATGGGCATTGACGGTGCGCGGGCTGATGACCAGGGCTTGGGCGACCTGGGCATCGCTCAACCCTCGTGCCACCATCTGGAGCACTTCGATCTCACGCTCGGTGAGGCCGTAGATAGAGGCTGGCGAAAGGCTCTTGTGCTTGTTGGTCCTGGCCTTCGGACGAGTTCGGTCGGAGATCATTGGCTGTCCCTGTGCTGCGATGGCCTGCTCCGGCGTCATCGTCCGCCCCTCGGTCCAGGCCTGGGCAAAGGCCTGTTCTCCGAGTTCGGCGCGGACTGCGGCCCTCATACGCTCGTAGTCAGCATGCTCGCCAAGCATGGTAAAGAGGGTGAAGAGATCGAATGGCCGCAGGCTTTGCGTCGCACCGCCGAGCGTTTCGGCGGCTCCCCAGAGCTGCGCTGCCCATGCGGTCTCCCCTCGACGTGCGACCATACATCCCCACTCCTGTAGATAGAGGGCCATGCTCTCCTGGTCATCCATCTGCCGGGAGAGTGCGATACTTCTCTCGCACAAGCTGCTGGCTTTCGCCCTATCGCCCTGTACCAGTGCAATGCCTGCCAGCCACGAAAGGACCTGAGCGACGTTCGGTTGCAGCCCCAATGCTTCAAATACGGCCAAACTCTCTTCGAGCCAGGACTGTGCTTTGGTCAGTTCACCCTGGGTGCGCGCAAATCGTCCTAACAGATACAGCGAGCAGGCTGAGCCTATCTGGTAATTCGTCCCACGGGCCTGCTCCAGTCCTTCCTCGACGAGCGCATAGGCACGTACAGCGTCGCCCTGAGCAAAGAAGAGCTGCCCCAGGTAGAGGAACGACCAGACCAGGTCCTCCTTATTGTCCATCTCCCTGTAGTACCTCTGGCTCTCTTCCAGCAGTGAACGAGCTTCCGCATAGTTGCCCTGGTCGATGGCAGCCATCCCGAGAAAATGGAGCAAGTAGGCAAGGTTTCTTTTGTCTCCCACGTCCCTGGCGAGCGCACGGCTTTCCTCAAGCAGGAAGCGAATCTCGTCATCATTGCCGTGCGTCAAGGGAAGCCACCCCAGCCAAAGCAGTGATGCCGCCAGATCTTGTACCTCCCTTGTTTCCCTGGCCGCTCGATACAGCTGCAGGCACTCCTCACACAGCACCTCGGCTCGCTCTCCAGCGCCCAGGAAAAAGGCCAGCCAGGATGCCCCGCTGAGTGCCCTGATCCGCGTGGGTACCGGGACGCTCTCAGTGTTCGCCAGGGCTCTCTCCAGCCAGGCGAGCCCTTCATTCAGAGGCCCACGTACCGCCCAGTAGCGGACCATGGCTCCTGCTAACTGCAAGGCTGTCTCTCTCTTCTGTCCTCCCTCATCACCTCCCGCTTGCTCCACTCCCCAGTTCAGTGCCATGCGCAGGTTGTCATACTCCTGCTCCAGCCGGGCAAACCAGCGCTCCTGCTCTGCCCCGAACAGGTGAGCTTCAGCCTCCTGCGCCATATGCAGATAATACACTGCATGAGCACGCCTGGTCTCTTCCATCTCGCCACACATAGCAAGGCGCTCCCAGCCATACTCGCGGATCGTCTCCAGCATAAGCAGGCGTGGCTCGCGACTTTCCTGTTGGGTCTGGCGCAGCAAGTGCTTATCGAGCAGTGACGTCACCCCGTCCAGCACGTGTGCCCTCTCACCTCCAAGCGCACCATACACGGCTTCCACCGTCTCCAGGGTGCAGCCGCCGACGAAGACCGAGAGGAGACGAAAGAGCTGCTGTTCATCCTCCGAGAGCAGCTCATAGCTCCACGCGATGGTGTCGCGCAGCGTGTGCTGGCGAGCAGGCAGATCGCGCGGCCCACCCGTCAAGACTGCCAGCCGGTGTTCTAACCGCTCCAGCAGTGCTGAGAGAGGTAGCAGCTTGAGACGAGCGGCAGCTAATTCAATTGCCAGGGCCAACCCATCGAGACGGACACAGATCTCTGCGATGAGCGGAGCATTGTCAGTGGTAAGCTGGAAGATCGGGTCGACCTCCCGCGCCCGCTCGAGGAAGAGAGCGACCGCGCCATAGCGCGCCAGGGTTTCACAGTCAGGCAGATGCTTCGGATCAGGCAGCGCCAACGGTGGCACCACAAACTCGCGTTCGCCGCGCACATGGAGTACCTCACGGCTCGTCACCAGGAGCTTCAGATGCGGACAGGCGGCGAGCAGTTCCACCAGAAGCGGTGCTGTCGCTACCACCTGCTCGAAGTTATCCAGCAGCAACAGCAGGTGGTGCTCCCGCAGCACCACTTTCAGCAGCTCCAGTGGCGATCGGGTGCTGCTGCCTTGCAGGCCGAGTGCCTGCACGATGGCGGGAAGAACCAGGGCGGCATCCTGAATGGGGGCAAGCGAGACGAAGCAGACTCCACCCGGGAAGCTGCCCTGTACCCCGGTCGCGATGTGGAGCGCCAGGCGCGTCTTGCCCACACCGCCGGTGCCGGTGAGTGTGAGGAAGCGCACCTCTGGACGCATGAGCAGGGTACAGGCTGCAGCGATCTCCCGCTCCCGTCCAATGAGCGAGGTGAGTGGCAACGGAAGGGTGGAGGAACGTCTGGCCGCGCTACCGGAGGCTTCTCCGTGTTCGGCCGGGGACCAGGAGGCACCTGTTGAAGATTGTAGGTAACGCCCCTGGTCACTGTGGGCCTCCGACTGGCCTTGCAGAACACGCTGGCCAGGTTCATGCTCGTCTCCATCGGCATTGTCCTGTCCGGCCAGGGTCACTGCTACGGCGTTCAGCCGTTCAAGTGTCAACTCCTCCGATTTGCCGATGTAGACCCGGTGGAGCGTTCCTGCGCGCTTGCGGTAGGCGCGCCAGTACCAGCCGCCGCGCTTATTGCTCGCTTGCTCTTTGCGAGCGGTGAAGGTCCCGAACGCACTCCGAAAGGCGAAGGTGCGGACTGTGCTTAACCAGCCATACCAGGCTGGTGTTCCCACCGGCAGTTGATAATCTTGTCCACCCCGCTGATAGATCAGGGTATCACCTTGCACCACAGGAAGAGTATCGTCCTTGTTCCTCATGCTTCTCACCAGCTGTTTCCAACACGGAAGTTCCCAAACAGTATAGCACATGTTCGGGAACCGGCGAGTCGCAACCGAAACGCTGGAGGTGGATGTCACATGGTTATCAGCTTGCAGTATCCTCAAAGCGGATCGAGAAAGGGGAGATGAGCCAGCCACCTCCACACGCCCCTTCACAGGATACACTATACACCGGATTACCGCATGGGTCAATTGATTCTGCAATAGGTATAGCTCCCCCTGTTTTTCAGGCTTCCTACAGGAGTCTGTCCGGCATACATTCCCATGTGTAGCGTCGCTCTCGAAAGCGCTCTCGCGCTTGTGCAGTATCGAGTTCACCCAGATGGGTCTCCACCAGGCTGAAGGTTTCCTCAATGAGGTCATGGAGTTGGTAGACCCCAGCCAACGGGTCGATGCCGACGATACCAAAGACTTGTTTGAAACGAGGAGCAAGATTGAGAGGGGCGATATGCATCTGTCCCATCAGTCGATCAAGCCACTGCCACCCAGGATAGTAGATGCGATTCAGTCCCATGAGCACGAGCAGGATGTGCTTCTCGATAGTACAAAAGGACTCGTAGAGGACCAGGAGATCGTTGCGCTCTGCCAGCATCTCCTGCTCCCAGCTTGGACGAAAGAGCAGGTGTGCTCGTACCATGGCTACTTCCAGTTCAAGTGGATAGACCTTCGCTTTCCGCTGCCAGTGTGCCAGCAGGGATGGGTCAGAAAGGGGAAGAGCGGAGAGGAGTGCAGCCATGTGCCGCTGTTTGGCAAGAGAGGGATCAGCATGCTCCAGCACATCAGTCAGGAGACATTCCATGGTCGCGACGGTTGAGTGCCGCACGCTGATCTTGACCCCACCAACGGAGTAATCTTCCGACCAACAGGCTTCTTCTACGTTATAGGGGAAAAGCTGCCAACGTCTTCCCCTGGCCCGTTTGATGATGTCCCTGCGCTCCTTTTCTGTTGGGGGATCGGTCCAGAAGACAGCCAGGTCGATGTCGGAGTAGTGGTCGGCACACCCCTTGGAGACAGAACCCCCTACACTCACCGCTGTCACCTTTGGGTTTGTGCTGTAGTATGGTGCGATCTGCTGCGCCAGGGTATGTCGCCATAAGCTAGCTTCATTCATCAGAGACCTCCTCTTGGAACCATGCTGTTTATCCTTTCCTCTGCTCAGAGTCTACAGCATGAGAGACGACAACGCATCGGCAGAGCAACGTATTTGTATGGCAGCTCTCGAGACGATGAATACGGATGAAGGCCGGGATTTGCTTAGGTAAGCCTGACCTGCTTGCCCTATTCCTCAATTGGTCTCTTGATTGTATGCTAACCAATCAAATATCCCCCAAAGTACTACTTACAATTCAGGGGTTTGAGGGCGTCTATCCGGGCAGAAATGCATTTACAATTGTAAAAACATGTAATTCTTGCAGATACAAGCCAAATGTTTAAAAAGAGCATGCAACCACTGGACAAGAGCGTATGTTATCGTGCATACTATACATGACAATATTTTCGGGTAACTTGTGCAAACAAGTTATTTACATTGTACCGACAACTGATATGCATCTGTACAATGTGTAGCGCGAACGCATTATATTTGCATGAATTGACGAACGACTCAAAACAGCAACGAGAAGGAGAGGGGAACCATGCTTGGGGCTGAAGAACACGGAAGTGAAGTGGCAAGATTACTCTCGCAGATAAGTGCAGAGTATGAAGCCGCTCAACGCGGCCTGACCGGGCTGGCCTACGGAAGATCGAAACACGATTTCATTACTGCACGAATGGAGAATATGGGGCAGCTGCATAGCGAGCTACAGTCGATTGTAGGCGATGCCGCTATTGCTCTAATTGCTGACACCCTGAATAGCCTCTAATTAATCATCTATACTGGCTAGAAATATATTAAGAACGGTGCACTTAAAGGGTGCTTCACTCTATCGTTCTCATCAAAAAGAGATACGCCGCCCTGCTACACTGAGGATGGCGTATCTCTTTTTCATAAGAACGCCCCCATATCAGAGAGATACAGGAGCGTTTTGCACAAGACCGGAGGGGTTGTTATTCTCTGCCTGAGTCTATACTAGAGCCTCTTCGAGTGGCCTGGCGCTCATGTCAAAAAAACTGACCGGAGCAGGATACGGCTTATTCCACACCCCGGTTACTACGAATTCTGTCTCCTCGCTCACAAATGTGTACTGGTCAAGAACACACCGTTCGCCATCAAGGAAGCATTGTAACCAGGTAGTGAGATTCTCACCATCAAGTAAAGGCGCACCCTCACTCACGAACCACTCAGCAATACCCTGAAGGTAGAAGCGGAAATCTTTAGAAAGGGGGTACCTGCGGACAATACGGTAGCTTCTCTCCTGAATCTCCTCGTAACCTGCAGCTTGCAAGTATCCGGCAAGCTTCGAGCCAACCCAACTATCCTCAAATGTGTAACCAGCGGCCAGGCGCAGCTGCTCCCAGCGCTGACGTGCCTGAAAGACCCGCGCTTGCAGTCCTGTATCGATATTGTGAAATCGCATCGTGCCAAAGTCGATGTCCTTAATCGCCAGGCGTCCACCGGGAACAAGATAGCGGCCCAAAGCAGCAAATGTTGCAACTGGATCGGGAAGATACTGACTGACGTTTGCGCTAAATATGATATCCACAGTTCCAGGTTTTACAGGCAAATGCTCCAATGTACCCAACTTGTACTGTACCATACGCTGGTACCAATTATCCTGGCTACGCCGCTGGGCGGTTACTAAAGCCTCAGGTGAAAGGTCCACTCCTAAAATGTGACCCAGGGGATCAATGGCGCGAGCCAGCAAAGGAATCCAGAGACCTGGTCCACAACCGGCATCAACTACATAACTGCCACGTTTGAGCCGAATGTCGCGGATCATTTGTTCACGTTCGCGTATTTTACTGAAATGATGTCTTTCTAGCCATTCTATCGCGTTTAGTGGCAAACCACTCTCATTGACATGAACAAGTTTGTTTACTGCCATTACTCTACCTCATCCTTTCATACATTACAGGGTATGAAAGGTAATATTTAAGATGGTGGAAGTATAACATGGGAAACTAGCAAATTACAATCTTTCACATACAAATGTAGTACTTTAGTGATTACAATGTAAAATAACAAATTACTATTAAGCTATATCAAAGTAAAACTCCCTTGTTGCTCTTGCGCCTGCTTGCGCAAACCGATATACTCTATGCTAAACAGAGAAGTAGATCGAATCGGTGAGTGATAGAAATACTAGGAGTTTTGAGCGTATGCAGTCCTCTGACCAGCAGCCAACAGGTGAACCTGGGCATGAGAGTGGGGAAGCTGGAGATGAGAAAGAGCAGGCTTCGTCGCCGCTCTACGAGTTTCCGGCGGATAGCTCTCTACTTCAAGATGCTCCCTCGTCTGCTCAGTTCGCATCCGAAAATCCCGGAAGTGTTAGCCCAAATCAACCCTCGCAGGCATCTC
>Ga0207646_10003853_pt1 | contig 16660 bp, 14 predicted proteins | sample KBSK5502metaG_FD_184343 | JGI IMG/M metagenome (GOLD analysis project Ga0207646, IMG submission 184343) | Corn, switchgrass and miscanthus rhizosphere microbial communities from Kellogg Biological Station, Michigan, USA - KBS K5-50-2 metaG... | ecosystem: Host-associated > Plants > Roots >... | reverse complement strand
GACGCGGTCATCGGTGGGAGATCGACCGGAGACGACGACAGGGGTAGCGCGCGCGACCCTGACGCGTCTGTCGACCGGCTCCTCCCGACGAGGAGCCGGCTTTCGTATTCCTCGTTCCCCGACCCGGATGGCAAAGCTGGCCATTCCCCGCGGTCCTTCAAGGCATCATTGCCGCCGAAGAACGTGAAATCTGAGGGTGACGAGATGATTGATGTCGCGCCGCAATGCCCGGTTTGCGGGCGCGAGCCAATGCTCCGCCGTCCGGTCCGACAAGGGAGCCGAGCCGGTAAGGAGCTCTGGCGGTGTCAGGACCGAATGTGCCGCGGTCTGATCAACATCGAACTTGAGGACGAGCCGGCCATCCGTCCCGTGGCAGGCGAGTCCGCGCAGGCCCGGTTCGAGCGCGACCGCGCATCTCATGCGGCCCATCTCCGTGTCATCGCGCCAGTGATGTTCCCAGTCGCCCTGATCTTCTCGATAGTTGTCTATTTCCTGCTGCTTCCCTATGGCGGGATCAACATTGCGGCCGTCGCCGCGGCATTCAGCGTGATCGGCGTTCTGTACATAGTCGTCAAGACGCCTCGTGATGTCGTGAACTGGGAGCGCGGAGCTGAGGCCGAACGTCGCGTGGGGGTCAAGTTGGACTCACTCGAGTCGGCTGGATTCGTAACGTTGTACGACCGCCGCTTTCCCAGTCGTGGCGGCAACATCGACGCCGTGACTGTCGGACCGTCGGGAGTCTTCGTCGTCGAGACGAAATGGCGCCGGAAGGGCGTGGAGGTCGTGAACGGTCGACTTGAGGTGGGCGGATGGGAGCAGAACGACCTGATCAATCAGGCCGTCGACGAGGCACTGCGTGTGCAGATCAGCGTCGCTTCCGAGATGAATGCGCATCGTCTGACCGTCGTCCCAGTGCTCTGTTTCGTCGGCAAGAAGGTCGGCATCGACCAACGATCGAAGGGCGTCAACGGTCGCCCGCCAACTCGACCACGCCCTCCCGCGAAACGAGAGGTGAGTCCTGTTGCCACGCTGGCACGAAACGCCATCCGGGCGTCTGAGACCACGATCGGCAACGAGCTACCCCAGGGCGATGATCCTGCCGGTCGCCGCGAGAACTCCCAGTCGCTCGATCGCGGTGATCGGGTGCAAGGCAGCTCACACCTGACGGCATCCTGTCAAACGCTCCTGGTCGCTGGGGGATCGCGATCGCAACAACTTCGATGGTGAGACGTTCGACGTACGGGATCCGAACAGATCTCGAGTCGCAGGAGGCCAAAGTGCAGCTCCGCATCGGCGGCGCGCTCGTTGTCAGTGGCGTCGTTGCAGGACTGGTCGCCGGAATCATCGCGGCAGCAGACGCTCTGAACTTCCTGACCGGAGAGGGCATCGTCTACGCCGTTGTGACCGTCAGCCTCGTCCTGCTCGGTATCGGCCTCGCTCTCGTGGCGATGTACGGAGCGGGCGTGTTTCCCGGGATCTGGGCTCGACGGGGACTGAAGACACTCGCGGCCGGCCTCCTGTTCGACGCCGTCCTTGTCGCGTTGATGAGCACCCCCACCTTCAGCGGTGGAATGCTCGGCGCCATCATCCTCCCGCTGATCGCCGCGAGTTGGATCACGGTCATCGGCTTCGCACTGACGGTGCTCGGCGCACTGTCCTCTGGGGGGCGACTTGAGCGGGCTGGCTGGATCCTCGTCGTCGCAGTCATCGGACTCGTCGTTGCAGGCGGATTCAACAGCGATGCGCTGCGCCCGATCGGAGTCGGCTTGGGAATCGTGGCGGGTCTTACGCTCGCGATCGGGATATCCGGAATCGGAGTCGCGGCGATCCACGGTGTCCAGCCGTACGTGGACATCCCGCAGACAACTTCCTAGGCTCGGCGAGAATGCTTTGGGTCAGTTGGGAGCCGTCGTAACGTGACCCTCCTGCGCCACTCGCGGCCGCGGGTGCAGGTGTCCACGAACGAGGATCCGATGACCAGGCTCACGTTGCGACCAGACGCGATCGACCGGCTCGCCCTAGCGGCGAACGGTTCGTTCCGGCTGTCCGCGACCGGACGCGGTCATCGGTGGGAGATCGACCGGAGACGACGACAGGGGTAGCGCGCGCGACCCTGACGCGTCTGTCGACCGGCTCCTCCCGACGAGGAGCCGGTTTTCGTTTCCCTCGTTCCCCACCGGCGGCGAGAACCGCCGGATCCACGCGGCCGACAATGGCCGCGCCAGCAGCTGGCCGGAGGTCCAGCAGTCATGTCCACCGAGACGACCGAGGCTTCGATATCGACGACCGCCGTCGATGTCGCCGCCCTCCCGCACGTACGCAAGCCGGGCAAGGTCCCGATCAAGAGCTGGGCGCCCGATCTCGAGGGCAGCGCGCTCGAGCAGGCCAAGAACCTCTCGAACCTGCCGTTCGCGATCCGCCACGTCGCGCTGATGCCGGACGCGCATGCCGGCTACGGCATGCCGATCGGGGGCGTCCTGTTGGCCGACGGCGCCATCGTGCCGTATGCGATCGGGGTCGACGTCGGTTTGGCCTTCCGGATCGTGCGGAAGAGGTGACGCGTCGCGGCCGCAGGCTATCGGCTAGCGAACTAGCCCCTCCCCGGATTGGATGATCGGACCGTCCAAGAGCGTTCTCTGGGACCTGTTCGCTCGCTTACGAACGCCCGGGTCGGGATCGTGGAGTAACCGTTCGAGAGTCTCTGTATGACTGTCGATGACGTCCGCTTCGTCTGCTTGAAGTGATCGGATTTGCTGTTGGGCGGCGCCAATCGCTGCGGCCGCCGCGACGCGAACCATCGGTTCCTTCCGGTTCGCGGCGTCCGCGATGACCAACATCATTTCGGGTGCAGGAACCAAGGACGCCAGATGCGTGGCCTTCGAAGCGATGAGGGGCTCCCCCGTCCGTACAAGTTCTCTGAGCCGGTTCAGAGCGCTCGGCGTGATCAACGCCGCGATCTCGGCGTAATCCGGCTCATCACTTTCGAGCATCCGGATCACGGTATTCCAGTTTGGCATCGTGTCGGCTCAACTATCCAGTAACGAAGGGACTCGCCATTATCGCTCGTATCTCGTCAGGTACCAAGTCCGGAGGGTTCTTTGTGATGTTCGATGTTCCATCGCCGGTCATAAGCCGAGTTTCGTTTCCAGCATGCCTGAGGCCCATCATGTGCCCGAGCTCATGAGCGAGCGTCCAGATCGACGCCTCGCTTGTGACTATGACGCCAGGCCGTGACGGTGGGTGAGCAGCACAGCCGTTGTAAGGCGGATCCGTGGAACGCACGAAGTAAACGTGAATAATCGGTAGAGCCACGCGATGATCGAACAACGCGAGTTGCTCGTCGGTCAGTTCCGACGATCGGCAGCGGCCCGCGTCCACGTCCCAGAGGTCGGAATCGTCCACGGACAGCCCGCCGCTTTCCAAGATGTCAAGTCCGTGGGGCGCATAAGTTCGAACGGCTGCGTCAAACATTTCTGGGATGGTGAACGCAGTCGGCTGATAGAGCAAGGCCGGACACACGGTCAGGCTTGCCACAGACGGATCGTCCCTTGTTGATTTGTCCAGTCAGGCCGGTTTAGGCGGGTTCACTCGCGAGTTGACTGCTAGGAGAACGATCGCCAGGACAATTGCTAATAGCAGGGGCGAACCTGCGGGCGCGTGGATGCCAGTCAGCCAGGGGGTGAGAGCACTGGTACCAATCAATCCGGTCCAAGCAACGAAGGCGAACGATGGAATTAGAGCACGCGCGATGTCCGCTCGCTCAAAGTTGGCCAGGCCGCGCGCGATTAGAAATGCCAGGACTCCGACAACAAACAACACCACAAGAGACGCGCCAAGTGCGGTCGAATTTGTGATGGTTGTCGTACCGCTGTCATCGGTCTTCGTGAACGCCGTGAGGGCGAGGGCGTGACCGCCGATTATTTCAGCCGGCACCAGTGCGGCGATTGCCGAAACAAGTTTGTTCTCGGGCTTCTGAGCGGCCTTCGTGACGTCTGCGTCAGACGGCTCTCGCACTCTCCGAGTTAGATACCCATACGCCAGCGTGCTCATTTGTTCGGCCCTCCCTCCCAGGAATGCCCCAGCGGGCGGAGGTTAAGCGCGCTGAACCCTTGAGTCAACGAGAATTTGGCGAGTACGAGCCAGCGTCGACATCCGGTGTGGGCGCCTCTCGCCGAGACTGAGCGGGCGGTCGAGACGCTGTCGGCGGTCGAAATCGCCGCCATGCTCGATGCGAGTGCCGCGGGCATGCCGGTCATCAGCGGCGGTCATCGATGCCGACGTCTTGGACGGGTGTGTCGGTTCGCCCGCGACCTGCGGCTCAGCCTCTGGGGCGAACATCTCCTGATGGGGCCGACAAGTCCACTGATCCGGGACCCGATCGGTCGGCGTGGGCGAATGGGACCGACAGGGGTTCGATTGGATGGCGCGCGTTCGGGCTCACGTGACCCCGACCCGCAACGGGAGTTGCAGCCGATCTGAGACAGCGCTGCGGATCCTGAAGGCCGGTGCCCATGACCGACCGTCAGGCGGCGTCGGCCAAGCCGTCGGTCACCGGCGCCGACTGCTCGTCGAACTGCGTCTCGCCGGCTCGCCTCGCCGAACCCGTCGGGAGGACGGTCAACGCGACGACGATCGCAAGGACCACGAACCCGGCCGCCAGGTCGAGCGCGAGCTGCGACCCGCCGGTCAGCGCCGCGGCACCGGACGCGCCCGCGGCCGACAGGCTCACGCTTCGCATCGTCGCCGCCGAGGCCATCGCGGCGAGACCGAGCGCGCCACCGACCTGCCGAGTCGTGTTCACGAGACCTGAGGCGAGTCCGGCGTCACGGCTGGTCGCGCCCGACATCGCCAGGCCGACGAGCGCCGGGAAGGCGAGCCCGGAACCGATCCCGATCAGGGCCAGTGATGGCGCGACGTCGGTCAGGTACGACGCGTCGGCCGGCAGCCGCGCGAACCACACGAGGGCGACGAGCACGAGCCCGAGGCTCCCCCGCAGCACCGCCCGCGCCCCGAACCTGGTGATCAGGGGCTCGGAGAAGACGAACGACATCAGCCCGACGCTCAGGCTGACCGGCAGGAAGCCGAGGCCGATCCCAAGGGCGCCGAAGCCGAGGACCCGCTCGAGATACAGGCTCCCGACGAAAAAGGTCCCGAAGAACCCGGCGACGAGCAGGAGCATGACGACGTTGGCGCCGGCCACGGTCCGCGACCGGAAGATCCGGAGCGGCAGCAACGGGTTGGCAGTCCACGCCTCGCGGGCGACGAACGCGCCGAGCGCAACCAGCGAAGCCGCGGCGCCGGCCAGGGTCTCGATCGACGTCCAGCCGACGTCGCTCGTCCGAATGATCGTCAGGACGCCCAGCATCAGGGCGCCGGTCACGAGCGCGGCACCGGGCACGTCGGCGCCGTGGCCGAGACCCAGGCCCTCGTCGTCCTCGAGCAGGCGGAAGGCGAAGAATGCGGTGACGAGGCCGATCGGGACGTTGACGAAGAAGATCCAGTGCCAATTGAGGGTCTGGGTCAGGATGCCGCCGGCGAGGAGCCCGGTTGAGGCGCCTGCCGAGGCGACGAAGCTGTACAGGCTGATCGCCCTGGTCCGCTCGCGCGGCTCGGTGAACATCGTGACGATCATCCCGAGGATGACCGACGAGGTCATCGCGCCACCGACGCCCTGGACAAAACGGGCGATGATCAACGTCTCCTGACTGACGCTGATCCCGCAGGCGAGAGACGCCGCGGTGAACAGCGCAAGGCCGGCAAGGAAGATGCGCCGGCGGCCGAGGAGGTCGCCGAGGCGACCGGCCAGCAGCAGCACGCCGCCGAAGGCGATCAGATAGGCATTGACGACCCAGGCGAGGCTGGACTGGCCGAATCCGAGGTCGCGCTGGATGGCCGGCAGGGCGACGTTCACGATCGTCGCGTCGAGGACGATCATCAGCATGCCGGCACACAGGACGGCCAAGGCGAGCCAGCGGCCGTCGCGAGTCGATGCGGGAGCGCGTAACGCGGAGGACATGAGCTGGGACGACTCCTTGAGTGGGCAGATCGCGGGCGGTCGGTCTGCGCATGGCCGGCGCTTGCTCGCGGTGCTAGGATGGATACGAACCGGGGGAACTCTCCGGTTCGTCAGAGGTCACTATACGGGGACAGTCCCCGTTTATCAAGTCCCGAATGAAAACGCCACCGATTGACAACCTTCAGATCCCCGCGTCCGAGGCACGCGCGCTACGCGCCGACGCTCGCCGCAACGTAGAGCGGCTGATCGCGGCCGCGCGGGTGGCATTCGCGGCAGAGGGATCGAACGCTCCACTCGACGACATCGCCCGGGCGGCCGGCGTCGGCTCGGGGACCCTGTACCGACACTTCCCCACCCGACTGGCGCTCGTCGAGGCCGTCTACCGCGACAGCGTCGAGCGACTTTGCGCTGAGGGCGATCGGCTCGCGGCGACCGAGACCCCGGCGGCAGCGCTCGTGGACTGGCTTCGTGGCTTCGTCACGGTGGTGTCGGAGAAGCGCGGCCTGGCCGCCGCCCTCAGCGACGAGGGCCGGGCACAGTCGTTGTTCGGCGAGTGCCACGCGATGATCAACGCCGCGGGGTCGGCGCTCCTGGACCGGGCCAAGGACGCCGGCGCGATCCGACCGGAGGTCCCGCTCGCAGACCTCCTGAAGATGGCCAAGGCGTTCGCCCTCGCGGCCGAGACGTCGCCCGAAGGGCCGGCCCTCGCCGAGCGCCTCCTCGCCCTCTCGATGGACGGGCTCCGACCGAGGACGAGCTAACCGGCGTCGGGGCTCGCGGGGCGGCCCGACACGACGCCCGCGGTTCGGGCCAACAATCAAACTGGCCCCGGCATGCTGCCGGGGCCAGGTTGTCAGTGCTCGCGGTTTGTCACCGCTCGCCGGTTCCGCCCCGGCAGAGGCCCAACGTCCCGGGGGCTCCCTTCGGCAGCCCGTAGTACTTCCACGAATCCGCTGCCGTCTGGACCTGCGACGCGGTCTGCCCGAAGGACTGGTCGAGGTCGTTCAGGCCGCTCGCTGCGCACGCGGAATTGGCGTGGTCAAGGGCCCCGGTTTCGTTGGTGTTGTTGATGACGCCGGGGGGACCCTTCACCTCACCCGCGAGCGCCGAGCTGGCACCCAGCGTGAGCACCAGCAACGCCCCGCACGCGGCATTCAGGAATCGACGAGACACGCGCATCTCCCTTCGCGGCCAGAGGTCGGTCTCGCCACTCGCATCCGGCACGAAGCGGGCGACCGCAACTTGGGCGCGTGCCGGTGGGACTTCCCCCGAGAGGCCCTGCATCCTCTCCGTCGCGACAGGATGACGCCGAAGGTCTCCGGAGACAAGAGTCGAGGTCCGTTCGTCAACGGAAGTGGCGCGTGCGCGCAACGCCGTCACGTGGACGCGAGCTCCAGACGTGCGAGCGGCGCTAGCTGCTGCCGAGGGCCGCCGCGACGGCCCGACGAGTTACATCGCCTGAAACGTCTCGTAGACGTCGACCTTGGCCGGGTTCGGGCCCAGGAAGATCGGGCAGTCCTTCGCGACAGCGACCGCCTCGTCGAGGCTATCGGCCTTGATGATCGAGTAGCCCGTCACCGGGTCGCCGCCGGTGGCCGACACGTTGCCGCTGCCGTCGACCGTCCGGCTCTCGCTGGTGGGGTTCCCGCCGTCGACGAGGTTCGCGCCGAGCTTGCCCATCCACCCGCCCCAGGCCTGCATGACCCGGTCGTTCTCCTCGGGAGAGTCGGGTCGTCCACCGCCGTGATAGAGCAGCACATAGGTCGCCATCGTTTGCCTCCTTCGAGTGGGGTGGACAGGGAATCGTCCCACATCCTCGGTATCCAAGCGACGAACGGACCGTTCACGAATCGACAACGAGGTTCGTCACTCGACCGGGACGAGCCGGCGCGCATCCGTCGCCTGCCGGGAAGATCTGGTCAGGGCGCTTGGCATCCCTACTTCTGCAGCCAGAACGCGAGCTCTGGGTTGTGCTCGGGAAGCTTCTTCTGCCAGGTGTCGTCGTCGCGAAGGGCGCTGAACGGTGGCTTGTTGTTCACCATGCAGTCGCGCAGGTAGGCCCGCCACCGGTAGTGCTGGTACGTGCTCATGATGTTCACCGCATAGCGCTCGGCGAGGTGAGGGCTGTCCCTGATGATCAGCAGGTTCTCGTCGTTGGCCTCGCTCGCCGGTGACGAGAAGTTGTGCGACCCGGTGATGACCACGGGCTTGCTGAACGGGTCGACCACGATGATCTTCGAGTGGATGATCGCGTGACCGATCACGCCGCCCTGGCCGAGGATGAAGTCCTGTCGGGTGACCTCCTTCGCCCACTCGGCGAGGTTGGTCGCGACGCCCTGCGGCTCGATCACCCGCAGATCGATCGTCTTCGTGTCGCCGTGGGCCACCGTCGTGACGTCGACCTTGCCCCCACCTGGGTGGAGCGTGTTGACGACGCCGTGGATGTAGAGCGACGCCTTGAACGTCGGCGCGCCCGGGGTCAACCGCGCCTCGACGACCTGGCGTAGGCCATTCGACCCCGGCTCGAACATCAAGAACAGGATCGCCTCCTGGGCGCCATTGATCACGGCCGTCGCGGCCGCGATGTCCTGCCGGTTCGAGGTTCGCGTGAACCAGGCGGTCCACTTGCCTGAGGCGCCCTTCCCGCCGGCCTTCGGCTGATCGTTGGAGGCCATCAGGGGCGGCAGGAAGTGTGTGACCTTGCCATCGGGCGCGACGAGCTCGTCGTCGTGAAGCCGATGCCATTGCTCGAGATATGTTCGAGCGATTGGGACGCTCCGGATCAGGATCGCGTTGTTCATCTGCGTGCAGAGGCCGGTGGTCGCCCAGTTCGTGCTGCCGGTCCAGACGGCGGTTGGATCCGTCGCGTTCTTGCAGACCACCAGGAACTTGTTGTGGCCGAGGCCGGCGGACCACAGCATCCGCCGGGTCAGGTCGACGTGGCCGGCCAGGCGGGTCGCTGCGGCGGCGTTGCCGTCGCCGGGCTTCTTCTTGTTGCTCCCGTTCGAAAGGATCACGTGGGCGTTCTGGCCAAGGGCGATCAACCCGTCGATCAGGCGGTCGTCGTCGAGCTCGTACAAGGCCGCGTAGACGTGCCAGCCGTGGGTCTTCGCGTGGTCGAGGAGCTTGACGAGGCGCGCGCCGAGCTGACCCGTGAGGAACCGGCGCAGGTCATTGTCGTCGTGCGCGAGGTCGTTCTTCAATTTGAGCAGGTCGGCATGGGTGAAGTTCGGCGGAAGCCGCCGGGTCATGAACTGCGATAGAACGACACCGCGATTGAAGTAGGCCCACTCCTGGCTCGACGCCGCGCTCGTGACGTGAAGCGGGCCGCTCTGTCCGGCCCGCACCGGGTTCGGGGCGAGGCCGCCGGCGGGCGTGGTCATCATCGGGGTGATGGTGTAGGCCACGGTGTCACCCTCGTCGACGCCGTGATCCGTCCAGGTGTAGCGCTGGAACGGCCACGCCGTCGACGGCCGGTGCTCGTGGACGCTCGGGTGGTCCTTCGCGAACCCGACGTAGTTGTCGAGGACGATCGAGCTCGTCTTCCCGTTCGAGTGGGTCAGGTCGCGCCGGATCTCGAACCCTCGACAGCCCGCTGTCTTGGGCTCGATCCAGGCGAGGAAGCAGTCGTCCCCATTCGTGTAGCCCTTGACCTCGACCACGGTCGTCTCCCCCATGCGAGCTGTCGGAATTCATTCATTGAACTCCTCGACCATCTCGGTCGCGTCCACCGCCAAGACCAGGACGCCCCAGTCATCAAGAAGCCGGCCATGCGGCCGGCTTCTTCACGCTTCCGAACGGACCGGCACCCCGGCGCGCCCTACGGACGCTCAGTCGCGGTGCTTGATCCCGTTGTTGTCGACGATGTGCCAGAGGTTCTGGGCGCTGGCGCCACCGTTGCCGGAGAACAGGACCGGGGCATTCGCGCTGGACAGGCTGCCCGACCCGATCCCGGGCGTGAACGTATCGATCGGCGCCCGGCAGTTGTCAAGCGCACTCGTCGAGCAGCTCGTCCCCGAACCCGTGGTCGGCGTGTTCGCGGCGCCGAAGACGCCGCGGGCAAGATTGTCCGAGCCGAACGAGGTCGAGATGTAGTCGCCGACCATCCGGCCCTGGCTGGTTGTCGCTGCCCAGGTGGAGTTCATTCCGCTCGTGATCGTCTGGGCGTTGCTCCAGGTGGCGCCGGCGTTCGCCGATGACGTGAACCCGACGCTCAGCTGGGTCGACTTCCTCGGGTAGAAGTAGTAGGTCAGGCCGAGCTGGGCGGTCGCGCCCGAGGTGGCCTTGTTGACGGCGAGGCCGGGGATGAAGTGGTCGATCCCGGTGCCCGTCCCGTCGATCGGGATGCGGGTGACGGCGGACCAGGCGGTGCCCGTCGAATTGGTGGACTTGCTGAACACGATGTCGTTGACCTTGCAGCCGCGGATGAAGCGGCAGTCCGTCCAGGCGACGTAGACCGTGCCGGCGCCATCGATCTCGGCTGACGGCAACGGACCCTCGCGGAGCCCGCCCGCGACGTTGTGGTGCCGGACGGTCGCGATCGTGGTGACCGCGCTCCAGGTGATGCCGCCGTTGGTGGAGTTGTAGGCACCGATGGCCGTCTCGTTGGCGTTGGCCGTCGGGACGATCACGGTGCCGTTAGGTGCGACCACCGGCTGGCCGCCGATGATCCCGGCGCCGTTGGTCGTGGCCGCGCCCCACGTCAACCCGCCATCGGTCGACGTGCTCATCTCCATCCGGTTGCCGAGACCGTTGTCATCCCATTCGGTGTAGCAGTTGCCGAAGAACGGGCTCGTGGCGGTGTTGTCGCAGACGATCCAGTTCTTGTCGGGGTTGACGCTCGTGCCGTTCGTGAGGACCGGCGTCCCCCAGGTCAGGCCGCCATCGGTGGATCGGCTGGTATAGATCGCGACGCCCTTCACGCCGCCGGCCTCCTGGAGGACGAGCGACGAGATCATCCACACGTTGTCCTGGGCGTCATAGGCGACGGCGGGGTCGGTGGCTCGATCGAACGCGCCGCCACCCGCGTACTTGGTCAGACTCGGAAGCAACCCGCTGGTCCAGCTGGCGCCGTTGTTCGTGGACGTCGAGAATCCGATGGCGCACGCGCCGCCGTCGTAGATCCGGCCGACCTGGTAGGTCGCGACGATCGTCGAGCCATTCGAGAAGCTGTCGGGCTCGACGTTCGCCTGATGGTTGGTCAACGCGGATCCGGCGCAGGTCGCCTGCGTGAACGGATCGGTCGCGATCTGAAGAGGCGCGGACGCGGCGGTCGCGGGCGTCGCGAGCAGCAGGACCGCGACCGTGGACGCGATCAGCACCCCCGCGCTCCGACGGCGGCCGGCGGCCACGGCGAAGAAGCCATTGGTCATGACAGGATCCTCCAGGTGCGCGGGGCGCGGGGCCGGCCGGACATCGGCGGGTTCGTAGGCGACCATCCTCCCACAAAGGGTCAACTTCCATTGAACTGGCAATCCAAGCCCGGCCCCGATCCTGCGCATGAAGCCAGTCGTTCCGGTTCACGGCCAGCGGCCTCCCTTTCACATCGCGGCCCGCCGTTTCGTCTCGGGGGCAGAGACGAGAAAGGAGGCCCAACGATGCGGGTCTTTGTTGCCGGCGCGAACGGCGCTGTTGGACGGCGGCTCGTGCCGATGCTCCTCGCGAATGGCCACCAGGTCACGGGGACCGCGACGACCGAGAAATCAGCCAGCTCGATTCGGACGATGGGCGCCAACGCGTTCGTCGTCGATGGGCTCGACGCCGCCGCGATCGGCGAAGCGGTCGCCCGGACGGAGCCGGATGCGATCATCCACGAGATGACCGCGCTCTCGGGGACGCCGGACTTCCGCCACTTCGATCGCTGGTTCGCTGTGACGAACCGGCTGCGGACCGAGGGCACCGAGCATCTCCTTGCAGCCGCCAAGGCAAGCGGCGTCAAGCGATTCGTTGCCCAGAGCTTCACCGGTTGGAGCAACGCGCGAGAGGGCTCGTGGATCAAGACCGAGGCCGATCCCCTCGATCCGCACCCGCTCAAGCAGCAGACCGAGACGCTCGCCGCGATCCGGTTCCTCGAGCGCGCCGTCCTCGACGCGCCACTCGAGGGGATCGTGGTCCGGTACGGCGGGCTGTACGGGCCGGGCTCCTCGGAATCCCTCGCCGAGATCCTTCGCAAGCGGATGTTCCCCGTGATCGGCAACGGGGCCGGGATGATCTCGTCGACCCATGTCGATGACGCGGCCTCCGGCACCGTGGCGGCGCTGGAGCGCGGCACGCGCGGCGTCTACAACATCGTCGATGACGAGCCGGCGCCGTCCCGAGTGTTCATCCCGGCGATCGCCGAGGCGCTCGGAGCCAAGCCGCCGCTCCACGTCCCGGCGTGGTTTGGCCGCCTGGTCGCGGGCAACATCGCGGTCACGATGATGACCGAGGGCCGAGGCTCGTCGAACGCGAAGGCGAAGCGGGAGCTCGGCTGGCGGCCGATCTGGCCGAGCTGGCGCGACGGCTTCCGGCGCGGCCTCGACACGCCGGTGCCCTTGCCAGCGCCGGCAGCCACCGCCACAAAGGAGACGACCGCAGCGTGACCCCAACCCGAGTCAAGGACGACGTCGCCGATACCTATGTCGACCTCCGCCCGCTCCTGTTCTCGATCGCCTACAGGATGCTCGCGAGCGTCAACGAAGCGGAGGACATCGTCCAGGAAGCGTTCATCCGCTACCAGCGGGCGCTCGCGAACGACACGCTGGTCGAGTCGCCGAAGGCGTACCTCTCGGCCGTCGTCACCCGCCTCGCGATCGACCACCTCAAGTCGGCCCGCCTCCGACGCGAGACGTACATCGGTGAGTGGCTGCCGGAGCCGCTCGTGACCGACGAGGGCGCTGGCGACCCGGCCGCGAACGCCGAACAGGCCGACACGCTGTCGATGTCGTTCCTCCTCCTGCTCGAAGGGCTGACTCCGGTCGAGCGCGCGGTCTTCCTGCTCCACGACGTCTTCGACTACGGCTTCGAGGAGGTCGGCCGCATCGTCCATCGGGCGCCGGCGACGTGCCGCCAGCACGCGGTCCGGGCGCGCCGCTTCGTCGCCGACAACCGGCCGCGATTCGACGCGTCGGAGGCGGAGCGCGACGAGCTCGTCCGCGGCTTCCTCGCGGCGTCGGATCATGGCGATGTGAATGGCCTGATCGAGCTCCTCGCCGAGGATGTGATCGTCCATGGCGACGGCGGCGGCAAAGCCCCGCAGTGGTCCAACCCGATCGTCGGCGCGGACAAGGTCTCGCGGATGTTCGCCGGCTTCGGCGATCAACTGCGACGCATCCGCGCGACGCTCGAGCCGCACCGGATCAACGATCAGCCAGGCGTGCTGGCCCGTGGCCCGCATGGCGGGGTCATGGCGGTGATGTCGTTCGAGATCGTCGACGGCCGGATCGCGACGATCCGCTCGATCGTCAACCCGGACAAGCTCGCCCACCTGGGCCCGGTCGAATCCCTGCGCGACGTCCTGGATGGGGCTCGCGGCTGACTGACCCGGGTTGTCCGGAGGTGGTCGACCCGTGACACGGCTGGTAACCTCTGGGGTGGCGTGGTCCGGCGCGCGGCCCGCTGACAATGGGGGACGCTCTCGGTGCCGAACGCCCCTTCGGCAATCACACGCTCGGTCGGTAGCCCGGTCGCTCTGAGGCTCGACCAGCCTGCCCCGCCGGTCACGGCAATGGTCCGCGGGTTGTCCGGCGGCGGCCAGACCGCGGACGTCAAGACCCACATCGACGGCGGCGACTTCTTCGCGCGCAAGCAGCTTGACCCGGCCCGTGTCGAGGACATCTCGATCCAGGTCGGGTCGACGATCCCGGCCGGCCTCTTCGATTGGATCGCCGCGTCATGGGGGGCCAAGCCGCCGGCCCGTGATGGCGCGTTGCTGCGCTGCGACGCCACCTACACCGTTCGGCGCGAGACGCCGTTCCGCGGCGCGCTCATCGCCGAGACCAGCTTTCCGGCCCTCGACGCCGCAAGCCACGACCCTGGCCGGCTGACGGTCCGCCTGACCCCGGTTGCGACCGGCCCGGACACGACGCCCGGGACGAAGCTCCAGGTGAGCGCCGGGAAGGGCATTGCCAAGGTCTGGCTGACCTCGAACTTCCGCCTCAAGATCGACGGGCTCGACTGCACGAGGGTCAGTCGCATCGAGCCGTTCGCGGTCCGCCGTCCAATCGACATGATCCAGAGCGCGCGAGGTCGCCCGAGCCTGCACGCCGGCGCGATCGACTTCCCCAGCCTCCGGATCACCCTCTCGTCGTCCGCAGGAGAGACGTGGTTCGCCTGGCACCAGGCGTTCGTGGTCGACGGCAAGAACGCGGACTCCTTCGAGAAGAGCGGCTCGATCTCGCTGTTCGCGCCGAACCAGGTCTCGGAGCTCGCGCGGATCGAGCTCAGCGGCCTCGGCATCTTCCGTCTGTCGCTCGACCCTCCCGAGCTGGGTGGCCCGGCGACGATCGCCCGCCTCACCGCGGATGTGTACTGCGAGCGGATGGCGCTCGTCCCCGGGGCAGTCCCGTGACCGACGTCCGAACCACACGAAGCCTCGCCGCCAACCGCCTCGTGACAGAAGCCGGCGGCCCCCTCCTCCGGGGGCCCTTCGGACCGGATCGACGTCACTGGATCATCCGGCCGGACGATCTGGTGGTCCTCGATCTCGCGCTCGAGAACCTGAAGATCGTTCCCGGCGCGGACGGCAAGCCGGCCCGTCTCGAGCGATCCGGACCTGGGACTGCGTATCTCCTCGTCACGCTGCCGCCCCAGCACCTGATCGAGGTCGCCTATTTCACGACGGACGAGAACTATCCCGTCTCGAAACCAGATCAGAACAAGCCCGGTGAGGGAGACCCGGACGCGGGCACAACGAAGAAGGACGACGAGGAGCTGGGCACGCCGCCGATCGATGCCCGGTTGGCAGGCTGGTCCACCCTGGCGTTCATCGTCCGCGACGAGAACCTGCCGATCGACTGGACGCTCGAGGCCGTTCTCAAGAAGATTCCCGAGCTCGAGCTCAATGTCGCCGCCAACGCCCTGCCGCCGCGCGACCCACCTCTGTGGTTCGACACGCTCCTGGTCGGGATGCTCCAGCCCGCCGAGCTGGCCGGAATCGGGGTCCTGGATGCGGCTGCCGGGATCGTCGGCGCCAGCGCGAGGGTCTCGGAGGTCCTCAGCGTCGTCGCCTCCGAGGCGCCGGCTGGGTCGCGCTTCCGAATCGGCTCCCCGGGCGCAGCACGCGGCCTGGGCCCCCGCTCGATCCGCGGCCCCGCGCGCGACCTCCGCGCGATTCGGACGGTCGGCCACGTCCTCGGCCTGTCGGACGCGACCGGCTCGGATACGAGCGTGACGTTCGATCAGCTTGCCGGCAACCTCGCCGAAGTCGGGCCGATCGTTGCCTTGGCGCGCCCGGAGCCGCGGGCGCCGGGCGACCGCGAGACGAGCCTCGAGCTTCCGTGGCGAATCATTCTCTCGCCCAATCGCCATGGCGCCTGGTTCCACACCGAGACGGCCGCGACCTCCGAGGCGACGGGCCACACGGAGCTCTGGCATACACGGCTTGGGGTTCGCCGGGAGGACGGCACGCTCGTCGACGGGCCCGATCCGCTCCGAACGGTTCGGGCGATCTGGACGACGCAGAAGCCGCCACCTTCGACGCCGGCGCCGGGCGCCCCGGTGGTCAACGCGCCGCACGATAACGATGACCCGTTCCGGGCCTCGCTCGACCCCTTCGACCGCGTCCAGGTGGTCCACCTGTCGTCGAACTTCCAGCTCCGACAGTGGGACAACAAGGATCGCTATTTCGAGCCGAGCGCCCTCGACGTCGACCTCCTCGCTCTGACGTCCCTGGGCGGCTGGCTCGACAGCCGCGGCGTCTGGGACGACCAGCCGCTCGGACTGTCGATCGAGGAGTGGCGCCATCGGGCGACGCTCGGTCGAGACCACTACGTGCGTGTCGTCTACGCCGGGCGCCTGTTCCCGCTCGGGCATCGGGCGTCGCTCGTCAAGATCACCGAGCGGCGGTTCGAGGAAGGCGAGGACGGCCACCCGGCCTACCTGCGGCAGCGGATGTTCCTGATCGTCCGCGAGCCCGTCCGGACCTATCGCCAGTCCGGCCTGACGTACCAGGGCACGGATTCGAACCGCAAGGACGAGCAATGGGACCTGATGCTGCCGTTCACGGCCGCGCGGATCACCACGAAGGTCTCGCCGCTGCTCGACCCGCCCGAGACCGGCGAGGTCCAGACGGGCATGAAGCAAGGCGCCTTCTGGCCGTGGGTCGGCGGCAAGCCGTTCCGGTTCCACATCGTCGCCACGGACATGGCCGGCGCCCCGGTGGAGATGGAAATGCCGCTGATCTTCGTCGGCCAGGAGCAGGGCGATCTCTCGTACGAGGCGGGCATCGTGCCGACGGCGGTCGCGACGCAGTACGCAACCGCGATCTGGCCGGACACGGGCGAGCTGCTCGCCACGGTCCCCCTCGGCGGCCAGAAGGTCGCGTTCGCGACAAGCGCCACCCCGGACGACACGGCGTTCGCCGTCCAGAGCATCACGTTCGGCGGCGAGGTTCCGATCGCGACCAAGTACAACGCGATGAACGCGCGTCAGCCGCGCTACGTGCCC
>Ga0207646_10003850_pt1 | contig 16663 bp, 20 predicted proteins | sample KBSK5502metaG_FD_184343 | JGI IMG/M metagenome (GOLD analysis project Ga0207646, IMG submission 184343) | Corn, switchgrass and miscanthus rhizosphere microbial communities from Kellogg Biological Station, Michigan, USA - KBS K5-50-2 metaG... | ecosystem: Host-associated > Plants > Roots >... | reverse complement strand
GGGCTGCGACAGGGCGAAGGGCGCACCCAGCTCCGAAACAGTGGCGTCCCCATTCGTGAGCTGGGCGAGGATTGCCCGTCGCGTTGGGTCCGCCAGGGCGCCGAACACCGCATCCAGGTGCTGCTCGACCATCCGCAGTACTCCATAACGCTTACGTTATAGAACAATGTGGTGATTAAACACGGTTCGTTGCGGGCTGTCAAGAGCGGGCTCGCCCGCCGACCATCGCCCGGCGAATATCACTGCCGTCGTTACCCAGTGGGCAACGCGTGCCTTAAGGGTCCGACGGAGCAGCGGGCCGATCGGGAGTCAACTGACTGCGTGCACGAATCGGTCACGAGCTCGCCGGTCGCTGAGGCTTGAGGCCTGGGCCAAGGTCGGGCGTATCGGTGGCGGTGATATCGGGGGCCCGAAGCCGGCCCTGACAGCAAGAAAGGCCGGGCCGCGGACGTGACCCGACCTTGCTCCCCCCTGATCTGGCGCTGCGTGAGGCAGCCGGCCTTAGACGCTCCGGCGCCGGCCAGTAGCTGGGCGAGGAACACGACGATCGCCAGGACCCAGCAGGAGGTGGATGAACCCACCCCCGACGCTGCCGACTAGCCCGAGCCGCCCCAGCACCAGGAGGACCACGATGATCGTCCAGTGCACGGTGGATCTCCGGTTCGTCCCCGCGTCACCCCGGCAGGGCTGACGCGGCGTCTCCATGCTGCCGATCGCGACCTCCGGACCCCACCTCGCGCAGCCCGACCGGACCCACAGATGCGTGTCTGACGGTTCAGGCCGCCGAACGACGCCCAAGTGCCGTTCTCAGAAGTCCCGCCGACCCGCGAATCCCTCGATCACGCCAGGTCGCGTCAGCTCGTAGATCGCGACGCGCTTGCCGCCCGGCGTCTCGAACGTCCGGACCGGTCCCTGCGGGATCTCGAGGCCGTAACCGGCCCGCCAGCCCCGGGCGTCGAGGTCGCGCGCCGCCTCGTCCAGATCTGCGACCCGGAAGACGAAGATGGGGCTGTCGCCGTCGAGATGGCCGGCGAGGACGAGGCGGGCGCCGGCGGCTCCGGGCGTCTCGACCATCGCCACGCGCGTGCCCATCGCATCGATCGCGAACACCACGCGGGCGCCCAGGGCGGCGAACGCCTCGACGTCGGCCGCCACGTCGCGGCTGGGGATGTACAGGTAGTCGAGTGACTCGAACACGACCGTCGACCTAGCCGGGCGGGTCGGCGACAACGGGCTCGACGGCCGGCTGGACGTCGGTGTCGTCGACCATCGGGTAGAGCTCCCGGAACACGACGTTCACGGCCGCTGCGATCGGGACGCCGAGCAGGCCGCCAAGCACGCCGTAAACGCTCAGCCCGACAAGCACCGCGAAGATCGTGACGACCGGGTGGAGATGGACCGCCCGACCGATGACGACCGGCATGACGACCTGGTCCTCGACCTGGCGGATCACGAAGTACAGCACCACGACGATGACCGCGAGCTCCGTTCCGCCGCGGGCGAACGCGTCCACGCCGGCGATGGCGGTCGCGATGAGCGGGCCGATCAGCGGGATGATCTCGAGGACCCCGGTCAGGATCGCGATCCCGAGTGCATACGGCAGGTGGAGCACTGGCCCGAGCGCGACGTAGACCACCGTGGCGACGAGGACGATCAGGAACAGCTGGCCGCGCAGCCACTTGCCGAGGACCTCGTGGATCCGGCTCATCACGGCAACGGTCCGGCCGCGGTGAGCCGGCGGCAGGAGGGCGATCGCCCGGTCTCGGAGCATCTCCCCGTCGACGAGGAAGTAGAACGTGACGATCAGGGCCAGGATGAGCTCCAGGCCGATCGAGCCGACCTGGCCGGCAAGGTGGGCCGCATCGCCTGGCGACGACAGGACGCCGCCGATCCGGGCCTGGATCTCCCGGGCGATGTCGGCCACGGGGATGTGCTGGCCGCCGACGTCGATGAAGTCGCGGCCGATGACCTGGCGGATGAGCGTCGCGAGCGAATCGGGGCCTGACGCCGCGAGGAGCGCGATCTCGCGGGCGATCCTGCCGGCGAGGAGGTAGACGACGACCGCGATGATCGCGACCGCGAGTCCGTAGCCGATCCCGACCACGACGGTTCGCGGCCAGCCGGTCCGCCGCTCGGCCGCGGAGACCAGCGGGCTGAAGGCATAGGCGACGACCGCCGCGACGATGAACGGGCCGAGGACGTCGCGCGCCAGCCACAGCACGACGACCGCGGCAACGACCAACAGGACAAACGGCCCTCGGTCGCGCGGCGTCGCTGCCACCGGTTCGACCGCCGGGACGACGACCGTGTCAGCCGCTTCGTCACCCGGCCCGTCCGGGTCGCGTGGTGCGTCCCGGCCAGTTCCGGCGACCCGTCGGATGATCCCTAGCAGCTCGTCCATCTCGTTACTCGACCGTGGCCGCAAGGCGGACGCCGGCCAGGAAGCCGCGGTACGCCGTGAGCGGGTCGGGTCCGAGGTGCCGCACGGTTCGATCGTTCAGGCGCTCCGCGTTCGGAACGACCGCGGCGAAGTCGGCCTCCAGGGCGCGCCGGTAGTCGACCTCGATAACGACCGGCAGATCGACCTCGAGGCGTCGCAGCTCCCCCGCCCGCGCCCGCTCGACGGCGCGCGCCGCGCCCGCCCGGACGAGACCCCGGGCCTTGTCGGGATGGAGGGACGCTGCGGAGCTCGTCCCGAAGCCTTCCTTGACGACGATCCGCTCCGCCCACGGCAGCCAGCCCTCGACCTCAGCGGCGAGCGCGTCGTCGCCCGCGACCAGCCCGACCGGGATGCCCCACGCGCCGAGGACGAGCGCGTTGAACCCATACTCACCGGTGGGCCGGCCGTTGAGCCGTGTCTCGGTCGGGCCGCCGGTATAGGTGTGGGCGATCGTCCCGGTCGGGTGGCCGGCACGGGCGTGATAACCGACGAAGAGCGCGACGTCGAAGACGGGACCCGACCCGTGCGCCGGTGGCTCCGCCCCGGCGACCATCGACCAGGCCTTCTGGCCCTGCAGCAGGCGAGCGGCGGGGTCGACCTCGGCCGGCGTCAGGTTGTACATCCCGCCGTGGCTGTCGTTGACGAGGATGTCGGTCGCTCCGGCCGAGACCGCGCCGGCGATGGCGGCGTTGGCCTCACCGACCATCAACGCGACGGCAGCCGGGTATTCGCTGTCGGTCCGGTTCGTCGGCTTGTGATGGCTGATGCCGGCGATCCCCTCCATGTCGACGCTGATGTAGACCCGCATCGTCCCTCCGCCTTGCGAGACAGACTCGATCCCGCGCCCGCGACGATACCGCTACCAGTCGTCGCCCGATCTCGCGTCGCAGCTGATCGGCGCAGTCTCGTCGAGCGGCGGTGTCGTCGGCGTACCCAGGACGAGGATCAAACCGTCCTCGTCGGGCGTCCGATGGTCCCCGTCCCCCTCGCGGACGAAGGTCGGTCCCCGCCACGCCCGCCAGCCAAGCCGTTCGTAGAAGCCGTGGCTGCCCGTGCCGAGCGCACCGAGCTCGAATCCCGCGCAGATGACGTCGTTCACCTCGCGCATCACCGCCGTCCCGTGACCACGACCCTGCGACGCCGGCGCGGTGCCGACGGCCTCGACGTAACCGGTCCGCAGCGGCCGGCCGCCAATGCGGAGCTCGCGCTCGACCACCGAGGCATGACTGACGATCTCGCCATCGACGTCCAGCACGACGTGGACGCCGCCGAGGGCGTGCTGCCAGTCGTCCTCGGTGAACTGCTCGTCAGGAGACTCGTCGGCGAACGCCTCGATCAGCACGGCCCGGATCGCCGCAACCTCGGCCGTGTCGAGGTCCTCGGTCCGGATCCGGCGCAGGCGGACGGCGGGGAGCGTCATCGAGCCTCAGCGTACGGGCTTGCCATCCTCCCAAACGGTGCGATCATCCGCGCATGGTCGAGTACGGCAACGGAGTCAGTCAGGGAGCCGGCCAGGTCGCCGGCGGTCACGGCGGCGGTGGCGGGTCGGTCGACATCGGGACGGCGATCGGCGACTGGTTCTCGAACGCCGCGCACACGATCGAGACCATGCCGCCAGCCGAGCTGATCTTCCTCGGCGTCGTCGTGATCCTCGGCCTGTTCCTGATCAAGCGCCTCGTCTTCTAGCGGACGCGCTCGGAGGTCCGCGCCGGCTGGATGTTCTGGTTCCGGCGGAAGACGTTGTCCGGGTCGTAGCGCCGCTTGATCTCCGCCAGCCGGTCCCAGGTCCCGTCGGGATAGGCCGCTCGGATGCCGTCCTCACCCTCGTCGGTGAGGAAGTTGACGTATGCCCCGCGGTCTTCCTGGCGGAGGTCCGCCATGAACCGCTCCACCCAGGCCTTGCGGACCAGCCGGTCGTCTTGGCCCTCGTAGAACGCGGCCAGGTTGACCATGATCCGGCTCGACCGATGGGCGAACGCCGTCGCGTCGGCGGGGACGCGCGCCATCGCGCCGCCGAGGACCCGGAGCTGGGCGACCCGCAGGCTCGCATCGGACGCCCGTAGCCGGTCGACGATCAGCGCCGCCTCGTCGAGCCCGATCCGGTCCATGAACATGGTCCGGCCGCTCGCGGTCGGGTGGTACGACTCGTCCTCGGGCGGGAACATCTCCGGGTAGCTCGAGGGATGGACGAGGTCGGCGAGGGGCGACGCCAGGCCGCGGAACGGGGCGTAGACGTCGCTGGCCGCGGCCGGGTCGCCGGACCAGACCATCATCGCCAGGATGACGACCTCGCCGTGATGCTCCTCCGCGACGAACGGCATCGGCGGGCAGTTCATCACGTTCGCGATCGTCGACAGCTCATCCGGCGCCGCCTCCGCCGCGGCGATGAAGCCGGCAACGGTGTCAGCGGTCGCCGGGAGCACGAGCATTCCTCCGACGATCCCCCCGAGCTCCTGGAGACGGTACTGGAACCGAGTGGCGACCCCGAAGTTCCCGCCACCGCCCCGGATGGCCCAGAACAGGTCCGGCTCGTGGTCGGCGTCGACCCGATGGAGCTGGCCGTCGGCGGTGACGATGTCCGCCGCCAGGAGGCTGTCGATCGTCAACCCATGCTTGCGGACGAGGTAACCGACGCCACCGCCGAGCGTGATGCCCGCGATCCCGACCGAGCCGGTGTCGCCGAAGCCGACCGCGAAACCATCTTCGGCGAGCGCCGTCGTGACGTCCGAGGCGGTCAAGCCGGACCCGGACCAGACCGATCGACCGTCGGCGTCGATCTCGAGCTCACGGAGCTCGCGGACGTCGAGGACGATCCCGCCCTCCGTTGAGCTGTGACCCACGCCGCTGTGCCCGCCACTCCGGACCGCGAGCTCAGCTTCCGTTCGGCGGGCGACATCAAGGACGGCGGCGATGTCCGCCTCGTCGAGGACCCGCGCAATCGCGGCCGGGTGTTGGTCGAAGCCGCCGTACATGATCGTCCGGAGTTGGTCGTAGTCCGGATCGCCTGGGCCGATCACGGTCCCCCGGACAGCGGAGCGGAGGGCGGTGAGGGCTTCGTCGGCGGCTGAGCTGGTCTGGGTCGTCACGGGCGGTCCCCCTTCCGGGCTGGAGTATCCGTTCGGGCGTTCACCGATGCAGACCGCTGGCGCGTGCGAAAGTCATCGGTTCGCGATCGCGGGGTCGCGCCGCCACCGATGAGTTCCGTCGCGCTGGCCCGTCTGCAGGGCAGGAGGTCACGGTTGACTGCGTCCGGAAGAGCATCTCCACGCAGGCCGGCGATCGTCGTCGGCGGCGCAGTCGACCGAACGGACGTCGAATCGCTGTGTAACAGCGCGCGCCGACTCGCCGAGACGGCACCGGACGGCCCCCTCGACGTGGACGTGGGGGCGCTCGCCCGGTCTGATCTCGGGGTCGTCGATGGTCTCGCCCGGATCGCCCTGGCGGCCCGGCGGGCGGGCCGCTCCGTGCGGGTCATCGGCGCCACGCCCGACCTCCGCGAGCTCCTCGCGCTCAGCGGGTTGACCCGCGCCGTGCCCTGCGCAGCGGCGCCGTCGCCGGGCGTTTCGTCACGACGCTCAGTCGAGACGGGGCGGTAGACCGAAGAGCGGGAAGAACCGCGGTGTGTCCAGGAAGAACGTGATCGCCCGGATCGAGGAACCGTCGGGCTCGAGATCGACGACCTGGAGCGACCACGGCGCCCAGCCGCCGGCCGGGTCCGGCTTGTACTGGCCGAAGGCGGGCATGCCGTTGGCGCTCGTCGGGATCAGGCGCGAGTCGCGGCAGCCGGAGCCCGGGCCCAGGCACCACTTGACGATGTCGTCGTGGGTCTGGAGCCACATCTCGTAGGGCGGCATCGACCACTCGGCGTCCTCGCGGAGCAGCGACGTCAGGGCCGACATGTCGTAGCTCTCGAACGCCTGGACGTAGCGGTCGAGGAGTGCCTGCTTGGCATCGTCCAGTGGCGGCGCGGGCTCGGCGGCGTCCAGGTTCCGGCTTCCGAGCGTCGCACGCGCTCGCTGGAGGGCGCTGTTCACCGACGCAACCGTTGTTTCGAGGAGCTCCGCCACCTCGTCTGCCCGCCAGTGGAGGACCTCGCGCAGGATCAGGACCGCCCGCTGCCTCGGGGGCAGGTTCTGGAGCGCCGCGACGAAGGCGAGGCGAATCGATTCCCGGGCGACCGCGACGTCGGCCGGGTCACCGGAACCCGAGACGACGCGCCCGTCCGGAACGGGCTCGATCCAGGCGGTCCCCGGCAGGCCGGCGTCGAGCGGGGCGTCCGCGGACAGCGCCGGGTTCAGGTCCACGGGTCGCGCCCGCCGCTGGCTGGCGCCAAGCATGTCGAGACAGACGTTCGTGGCGATCCGGTACAGCCACGACCGGATGCTGGCCCGGCCCTCGAATGACGCGAGGCCTCGCCAGGCCCGGATGAACGTCTCCTGGACGGCATCCTCCGCCTCGAACGCCGCACCGAGCATCCGGTAGCAGTAGGCCGTCAGCTCGACGCGGAACCGCTCGAGGTCGGCGAAGGCGGCATCCGAGGGCGAACCAACAGTGGGGACAGAAGACGTGGCCGCGGACGGCTGGGCAAGCTCGGTCACCGGCCCATTGTGCCCGGCGGGCCCCGATCGCGCCTCGGCGCGATGACCGGTCGGATGGACGACGGTCCCCGGTCGGCTGGCGTAGCCTCGAGCCGTGAGCACCGCAAAGCCGCCTCAGCCGCCGGAGCAACTCGCCCGATATGACGAGCTCGTCGCCACGCAACCAGGCCTGATCCGTAAGGGCGCGACGATTCCATACACGTCGATCAACGGGAACATGTCGAGCTACCTGACGGAGAACGGTTCGCTCGTCCTGCGTCTCGGCGCGGCCGATCGCACCGCGTTCATCAACGCGTTCGGGACCGGCCTGCATCAAGCGCACGGGATCGTCCAGAAGGAATACGTGGACGTTCCAGCCGGGCTGTTCGCGGACGTCGCCGCGATCGGACCGTGGTTCGCACGGAGCGTGGCATACGTCGGCTCGCTCCGCCCCAAGCCAACGACCCGCAGCCGTTGATCGTCGCGCCGGTCATGTGTTCGACAGGTCCGGATGGCTACGGTCGCCCCACGAACTCACCCGAGCCGCGGAGACACCCATGACCGCACCACCGTCGGCGCGCAGTCGACCGATCCCGACGTTCGAAGGCCGCCCGCTCCACGATCCATCCGAGCCGGTCTACGACCAGGGTCTCGCCTTCGACGTCGAGACCCTCCTGACCCGCCGAACGGTGCTGAAGGCGCTCGGCCTGGGTGGCGTCGGGGCCGGCCTCTTCACGCTGGCGGCATGCGGTCCGGGACCGGTCGCCAGTCCGCCGACCGCGACCTCGAACGCCGCCGCGACGGCCGGCTCATCGGCAGCCGCCGGCGGCTCGGCGGCGAGCACCGCCGATTGCACGGTGATCCCCGAGGAGACCGCGGGTCCGTTCCCGGGCGACGGGTCGAACGGGCCCGACATCCTGACGCAGAGCGGGGTCGTGCGGGCCGACATCCGATCGAGCATCGGCGCCTCGACGACGACCGCCCAGGGCGTCCCCCTCACGATCAAGTTCGCCCTCCTCGATCTGAAGAACAACTGCGCCCCGCTGACCGGCGCCGCGGTCTATGCGTGGCACTGCGACCGGGAGGGCCGCTACTCGATGTACTCCCAGGGCGTGACGAACGAGAACTACCTGCGCGGCGTGCAGGCAGCGGACGCGGACGGCGTTGTGACCTTCGCCAGCATCTTCCCGGCCTGCTACAGCGGCCGCTGGCCGCACATCCACTTCGAGGTCTATCCCAGCCTCGACAAGGCCACCGCTCCGGCGCACCGCATCGCCACGTCACAGATCGCGCTGCCGGAGGCGACCTGCAAACAGGTCTACGCGACCGCCGGGTACGAGCAGAGCGTGACGAACCTGAGCCAGGTCAGCCTGGCCCGGGACAACGTCTTCGGGAACGACGCCGGGATCCATCAGATCGGGGCCATCACCGGCAGCGTCGCAACCGGGCTCACGGTCGAGCTGCCGGTCGCGGTCCAGACGGCATAGGGCGGAAGGTCGCCCGAGTCAGCCGCGACCGAGCCACGAACGCAACTTGGCGAGCCAGCCGCTCGGGCCCGGCTCGTCGTCCGTCCGCCGGCCGGTGCTGTCGATCCCTTCGTCCTGCAGCCGCTCGATCGCCGCGCCCTCTTCCGCCCAGATCCGTTCGTCGATCGGCGCCTCGCGAGCCCGTTCTTCGGCGATCTCCTGCTCGATGTGTTCAGCGGCTTGCGCTTCGACATCGGGATCGGGTGTGACGGAATCGTCGGTCATGGCCACCTCCGTCGCGCGAGTGTACTCAGGCGGCGTGGCAGCTCGTCGTCAGCGCCAGTACGTGTCGTGACGGAGCATGAACGCGGCGCGCTGCTCGTCGGTCATCGTCAGGCTGCCGTCACCGACCCGCGCCAGGGTCTCGAAGTAGTCCTCGCGTGGCGCGCGCCCGGCGCGAACAGGATCAGCATCGAGGCCGGCTCGCCGGACTCGTTCTTGAACCCGTGCAGCCCGCCCTCCGGCACGAACAGGTAGTCGCCCGGCCGCCCATCGATCCAGCTCCGCCCGTCGAACAGCCGGATCGTTCCCGACAGGACGTAGAACGACTCCGAGATGGTCCGGTGGAAGTGCGGATCCGGCCCGCTCTGGGCGGCGGCCATCTCCCAGCGGTAGAGGCCGAACTCGCCACCGGTGGACGCACCGGTGGCGAGGTAGTGGACGGTGCCGCCCAACGAGTACCGGACCTCCGGTTCGTGGCCGCTCGGGCGGAACGTCGCGTTGGCGAGCCCGGGCTCGCCGGTGTAGCGCGGCTCCGGGTAGCGGAGCTCGGGCGAGGGCATGCTCAGGCGGCGAAGAACGCGGCCAGGACCGGGCCGAGGACCGCCGGATCGACGTTGTGTCCCTGGCCCTCGAGATGGCGGTACGTGCCGTTTGGCAGGGCCGCCGCCAGGGCCTGGGCCGTCTCCGGCATGAACGGGAAGTCGGCGCCGCCGGCGATGACGAGGGTCTGGGTCTCGACCCCCTTCGCCTCCTCGGTCGGGACGAGGTAGTCGCCCATCGCTTTCGCGTCATAGACGAGGGTATGGGCGATCTTCACCTGGCCGGCGAAGAACGGCTGCGCCTTGGCCCAGGCCACGAAGTCCGGCGGCATCCGAACGACCTCGGCCATGAAGTACTCCGCGGCCTCCTCCGGGTGACCGGCAGACAACCGCTTCTCGTACTGCTCGACGGTGTCGAGCGGGGGCCGGAACTCCGGGTTCACGAAGTACGGCGGCTCGTAGAGCGCCAGCTTCCGGACCTGCGACCCCAGCGCGCCGGCTGCGTGGAGCGCCAGGGCCGCGCCGGACGAGATGCCGTACAGGCCGGCCGGTCCGCCGCTCGTCCCGATGACCGCGGCGATGTCCTCGATCTCGCGCTCGACCGCGAACGGCAGCGTGTCGCCGCTGTCGCCGCGGCCGCGCCGGTCGAAGTTGTAGACGGCGTTCGTGGCCGACAGCACGCCGGCAAGGCCGAGGTTCGACATCCGGTCGGCCGAGCCGCCGCTGACGAGGACCACGGCCGGTCCCTGACCGGTCTTCTCGTACGCGATCGTCGTCCCATCCCTGGACGTGACGTGCTCGAGGGTGGCGTTCTGAGGCATCTGGAGGGCTCCTCTCGATGGTCGCTTGACGTCGCTACCAGCTACGACTGGCGAAGGGCCGCGAAATGATCGGCCAGCCGATCCAGGAAGATCAGCATGCCGCGCATCGCCCGCGAGTACTCGTCCGCAGGCAGGTTCCCGGTCTGGGTGAAGGTCATCTCCGTCCGGCCACCCCCGAGGTCCCGCAGGACCGCCGTCAGGAGCTCCACGTTTGGGCCACTCGGGTCACCAGGATCCACGAGCGTCAGCGACACCTTGTTCGGCGGGTCGACCTCGCGGAACTGACCCGAGAACGGGATCTCGATCCGCTCCGGGCCGTGGTACATCGTCGCCTTCCAGGCGCCGCCCGGACGCGGGTCCATCTCGCACGACTCGAGCGGGATCTCCGAGCCGTGCTCGCCGAACCAGGTGACGAAGTGCTCCGGCTTGGTCCACGCGTCGAAGACGAGCTCGCGGGGCGCGTCGAAGACCCGGACGATCGTGATCCCGCGGGCGTCGCTCGACGCGGAGACGACGCCCGACGACATGGTGGCTGCGCTGGCGGTCATCGAAGGGTCCCTTTCTGGATGTCTTGGAGATGGTCCGCCAACTGGTCGAAACGCGTCGCCCAGAAGGCTCTGTAGTGCTCGAGCCAGGCGTCGGCCTCGCCGAGCGGCTGGGCACGGAGGCGCGCCGGTCGCTGCTGGGCAGCCCTCCCCCGGGTCACGAGGCCGGCGCGCTCGAGGACCTTGAGATGCTTCGAGACGGCCTGGACGCTCACCGGGAACGGCGCCGCCAGCTCGCTCACGGTCGCGTCGCCGCGGGCGAGGCGGGCCAGGATCGCCCGCCGGGTCGGGTCGGCCAGGGCGGCGAAGGTGTGGCTGAGCGGATCGATCGGCATCTGTCCTCATCCCATTGGTTGCACAACCGAATGGTTGAATAGTGCCGCCAGACCTGGCCGTTGTCAACCCCTTCGCGTCCGGCCGCGGACGCGGTACGCTGGCGCCCTGATGGTCCCGCTTCGCGGCCGGCGTCCCGAGGACGACTGGCTGTCTCGGATCTCGAACAGGAACGGCTGAGCCGCCCCTTCCGACACTGGCGTCAGTGGAAGGGGCGACGACGGGACGCGTGCCGCTCGCCCGTAGCCGAGATCGGCTGCGCGCCACGCGCCGTCGCTCGCCGTTCAGGTTCGAAGGAGCCCATCACCGTGCCCATGCCCCATCGCACCTTCGCCGCGCTGGCCAAGCGCCGGCTCGTCGGGAAGGAGGGCCGAGAACGGATCCGTGAGGTCCGTGCCCTGCTCGCGGAGCTGCCCGACTACAAGAACGGTCCGTACGCCGATCTCCGCAAGTCCCTCCTCGCGGAGATCGAGGACACGCGCGTCCGATCGAGCGCCGTCCATCGCGACTCGATCGCCGTCCGTCATGAGGGAGCGGCGCAGATCGCGCTGGTCGGGCCGCCGAACGTCGGCAAGTCGTCGATCCTGCAGGCCCTGTCGGAGATCCAGATCAAGACCGGCGACTACGCGTTCACGACGCTCCGACCCGTGCCCGCACTCACTCGAATCGGCGGCGTCCTGGTCCAGCTCGTGGAGATCCCAGGCCTGATCGAGGGCGCGGCCGATGACCGAGGCGGTGGGCGGGCCCTGCTCGGCGTCCTCCGCTCGGTCGATGCGATCGTCTACTGCGCGCGCGGCGACGCGGACCCCGCGGAGCTCGAGGTCGTCCGGGCGGAGGTCGCTGCGGCCGCCATCGACAAACCGGCGGCCATCGCCATGACCCGGGCGGACGAGGCCGATCCGGGCGCCCCCGCCCGCCTCCGCGCGGTCGTCCCCGACCTCCCGATCGTCGCGGTGTCGGTCCTCGACGAGCGCTCCCTCGAGGCGCTTCGCGAGACGATCTGGGCCCTGACTGGCCTCATCCGCGTCCGGCTCCGCTCGAACGGCGTCACCGAGGACGAGCCGCTGGCCCTCCGTCCGCCGGCGACCGTTGAGGTCGTGGCGGACACCGTTCATCACGACCTTGCCGCCTCCTTCGTCGGCGCGCGGGTCTGGGGCCCATCGGCGAAGTTCGACGGCCAACGGGTCGGGCGCGATCACGAGGTGCTCGACGGCGACGTCGTCGAGATCCTCCGCTGAGCCGACGACCGACCGCGGGGCTGGATAGGCTGTTCTCGTGACGCGCACAGTCGGGGTCGGCGTGATCGGGATGGGCTGGATGGGCGAGTCCCACAGCCGCGCCTATCGCGTCGTCGGCGACCACTTCCACGATCGCGGCATTGCCGCCCGACTCGTCGCCTGCGCAGACGTGGACGCGGGTCGAGCCGAGGCGGCCCGCGAGCGGTTCGGCTTCGAACGCGCCACGACCGACTGGCGGGACGTCATCGCCGACCCGGCCGTCGAGGCCGTTTCGGTGACCGCCCCCAACGAGGCCCACCTGGCCGTGATCCGGGCGGCGGTCGACGCAGGGAAGCCCGTCCTCTGCGAGAAGCCGGTCGGCGCGACGCCGACCCAGACTCTCGAGGCGGCCGACATGGCCCGCGGCACGGGCCTGATCACGTTCGTCGGCTACAACTATCGCTGGGCGCCGGTCGTCCAGCACGCCCGCGACCTGATCGCGGCCGGCGAGATCGGTCCGATGACGCACTACCGCGGCCGGTTCCTCAACGGCTACGCCAAGGATCCGAACGGCGTCCTGTCGTGGCGCTTCCACGGCGAGCTGGGGTACGGGACCCTCTCCGACCTGCTGTCGCATGCGATCGACATGGCCCACCTCATCGCCGGACCGATCGCCGCGGTGGTCGGCAACCGGGCGACCTTCATCACCGAGCGGCCACTCCCCCGGCCCGGTGGCACGCACTACGACTTGGCCGGGCCGGACGACCCGCGCGGCCCCGTCACGAACGAGGACTACGTCGGCGCGCTCGTCCGGTTCGCGAATGGCGCCCAGGGGACGCTCGAGGCGTGCCGGGTGATCACGGGCGCCGAGTGCGACCTCGGGTTCGAGGCCCACGGCTCGGACGGAGCCCTCGCCTGGACCTTCGAGCGGATGAACGAGCTCAGGCGGTTCCGGCGGTCACCGAGCCGACCCGTCGACGATGGCTGGACGACCGAGCTGAGCGGGCCGGGACACCCCTACCATGCGGCGTTCAACCCGGGCTGGGCGACGGGCCTCGGCTTCGACGACCTGGTCACCATCGAGGTGGGCGAGTTCGTCGGGGCGGTCGCGACCGGCCGGCAGGTCGCACCGTCGCTCGAGGACGCCGCGGCCGTCGCTCGTGTCCAGCTGGCGATCGTCCGTTCCTGGGAGTCCGGTGCCTGGGAGCCGGTGGCAGGCTGAGCAGATCCCCGCCGTCATGCCTCGGTCGCGCGGACCCCGCTCTTCGGCGTGGGCGGCGTCGTCGGCAGGTCGTCGTAGCCCTTCCAGCGATAGATCGCGGTCGATACCGACCAGCTGACCACGAAGATCCCGATGATCGCGATCCCGATCAGGCCGAAGTCCAGCTCGCCGACCCAGTCCCAGATCCCGCCGTGGAGTCCGAGCTTCTCACCGACGATGCTGAGGACCTCGATGCCGCCGATGGCGAACGCGATCAGGACCGACACGAGGGTGATGTTCAGGTTGTAGTACAGCTTCCGGATCGGCTTCACGTAGGCCCAGCCGTACGCGCCGAGCATCAGGATCCCGTCGGTCGTGTCGACCAGGGACATCCCGGCCGCGAACAGCGCGGGCAGGATCAGGATCGCCGCCACGGGGATGTGGCTGGCCCCCGACGTCGCGGCCAGGCCGAGGAGAGCGACCTCGCTGGCGGTGTCGAAACCGAGCCCGAAGAGCACACCGAGCGGATACATGTGCCAGCTCTTCCGGATCACCCGGAGCATCGGCCGGAACACCCGGGCGAGCAGCCCGCGGTTGTTGAGGAAGTCCTCGAGGCTCTCCTCGTCGTAGCTCCCGCCGGCCGACACGCGCCGGAACATCCGGTAGATGTCGATCAGGACGATCAGGTTGATGACGCCGATGAGGAGCAGGAAGCCCGCCGACACGCTCGTCCCGATCAGGCCGCCGATCTCCCGGAAGGTCGGGATGTCGCTGACGATCCCGGCGGAGATCGCGATCAGGACCGACAGGGCGACGACGATCGTCGAGTGGCCGAGGGAGAAGAAGAGGCCCACCCCGACCGGCCGCTGGCCGTCCTGCATGAGCTTCCGGGTCGTGTTGTCGATCGCCGCAATGTGGTCGGCGTCGACGGCGTGGCGGAGCCCGAACGTGTAGGCGAGGACCGCCGTCGGCAGCAGGATCGGGAACGACTGGGCTGCGAACAGAGCCAGGCCCCAGGCGACGACGTTGAAGACGAGCAGGAACCCGTACACGCGCAGGATCCGGTTGCGAAGGTCGGTCGAGGTTCGGATCAGGCGGACCGTGTTGCTGAACACGAGCTCCTCCGGGGGACGTCGCTGGCGTCATCGTACCGGGCACGGCCGTGTTGTTGCAACGGCTCGCAACACGGTCCACTTTCATCTGAGCGGGGACTCATGACAAGATACGCAGCGCCATGGCAGCACGGATGACCCGCACGGCGTTCCCGGAAACGGTCCGCGACCAGCTTCGCGCCCGGGGACTGCGCTGGACGCCGCAGCGGCGGCTGATCCTCGACGTCATCACGTCTGCGCAGGGCCACGTGACCGGGAGCGAGTTCGTGGATCGGTGTCGCGAGCGCGATCCGGACACCACCCCGTCGACGGTCTACAGAACACTGGACGTCCTCGAGGAGCTCGGCTACCTCGCCCACAGCCACGCCGCCGACGGTCGTGAGGAGTACCACGTCCTGCCGGTCGCCGAGCACGCCCATCTCCACTGCTCGGACTGCGGCGGCTCGTGGGAGGTCGCGGCCGACGAGATCGGCGGCCTGGTCGGCAGCCTGCGGCGCGACCACGGATTCGCGGTCGACGTGGCGCATCTCACCATCGCCGGGCGGTGCCGCGACTGCGCGGCGGCGCGCGCCTAGGAGCCGATCTCGCCGCGTACCCAGGCCTGCCGGGTCGAGGCGATCCAGCCGTCCGGTGGCGAGTCGCCACGGCTGCCCGGCCGCTCCCCTGCCGGGGGCCACGACACGTCGACGAGGTGACCGCCGTCGCGGCGGATCGCCGTCTCGAGGAACGTCACGTCGTATTCGATGACGTGGTCCATCGCGAACGCCTCGCGCTCCGTCCACCAGTCGGCTCCGTAGAAGGACCCCTTCCGCGTCTGGCGATCCGCTTCGTCGGTGTACGTCCGGAGCCAGACGAACGTGCTGGTATCGGGGTCGACGCCCGCGAACTCGACCTGGCTCCCACCGGCCTCGTTGTGACGGGCTGCGTCGTGGAAGAAGGCGACCCACGACGCCAGGCGGTCGGGCTTGATCCGGTAGCGACGGAGCTCGGTGATCACGGCGGATTCCTCCGATGGGGAGTCCCAGATTGGTCCGTCACCAAGTCAGGGCGCGGCAACAATCGACCGAGGCGGGGTCCGGCCGTGACGACACGACGCCATTGACGGCTTGGACGCAGCGGCGGACGATCCAACTCGTGGACGACGAGGAGCTCGACGCTCGCGAGGCTGCCCGGATCCGGCGGCGCGACCGCGACGCCGAGGCAGAGGGCCGGGACCTGATGCGGCCGGGGATGGGCAAGGTCTTCAAGCAGATCCAGGACGTCCAGCGCCGAGCGGCCGATGACGAGGCGCCGACGCCCCGGCGCAAGCGGCGCGGATGAACCAAGCCCAGGAGGTTCGAAGCATGGCTCGGCACGTTCGACGCGGCCTCGCCCTGGCGGCGAGCCTGGCCATCGCCCTCGGCATCGGCGGCGCCTCGGCCGCCAGCGCGGTGACCACGCCCCCGCAGGCCATCCCGGCCCACGTCTACTCGCCGTACTTCGAGACCTGGACGGCCGACACGATCACCGGGATCGCGAACGCCTCCGGTGTCCGCTACTTCACGCTCGCCTTCCTCGAGACGACATCCAAGACGTCGTGCACCCTCGCCTGGGACGGGGTCAAGACCGATACCGTCGCCAATGGCAAATACCTGTCCGACATCGCCTCGCTCCGCGCGCTGGGCGGCGACGTGATTCCCTCGCTCGGTGGCTGGTCGGCCGATCAGGGTGGGACCGAGATCGGGGATTCATGCAAGGACGTCAACCTGATCGCCGCGGCCTACGAGGAGCTCGTCACGAAGTACGGGGTGACGCGGATCGACATGGACATCGAGGGACGATCCCTGACGAGGACCGACGGGATCGATCGCCGTAACCAGGCGATCAAGATCCTCCAGGCATGGGCAGCAGCCAACACCCTGCCGCTGACAATCTCGTACACGATCCCCACGGGCGCAAACGGGCTCGAAGCCTCCGGCAAGGCGGTGCTCGCCGACGCCTACGCGAAGGGCGTCCGCAACTACATCGTCCAGCCAATGGTGTTCGACTACTACGACCGGGTGACAACCGACATGGGCACGGCGGCGATCACCGCCGTGACCGGAGCGGAGGCGTACCTGAAGTCGATCGAGCCCGGGCTCGCTGACGCCG
>Ga0207646_10003847_pt1 | contig 16671 bp, 12 predicted proteins | sample KBSK5502metaG_FD_184343 | JGI IMG/M metagenome (GOLD analysis project Ga0207646, IMG submission 184343) | Corn, switchgrass and miscanthus rhizosphere microbial communities from Kellogg Biological Station, Michigan, USA - KBS K5-50-2 metaG... | ecosystem: Host-associated > Plants > Roots >... | reverse complement strand
GTCGTGCATAATAGGCGGTGGGGAGGACGAGTTCCGATGTGTCATTTTCGCGCAATACATCTGACGCAGCGGTGTCATCCTCCCGGACGAAACTCCCTCGAGTTGCAGGAACCTGGTCCTCGCAAAATTAGACATTGGAGGGGGACGACAAATGAATAAAATCGGTGCCATTGCCGCGGGATTATCAGTACTGGCGCTCTCCGCGGGGCCGGCGCTGGCGGCCAACGGTAGTCACACGCCGCGGTGCAATCTGCAGAGTATCGGAAATAGAATAAAGCAAGTTATTCACATCCAATTCGACAATGTGCATTTGCGGCGCGACAATCCCAACGTGCCGTCGGACCTCGAACAGATGCCGAATCTGCTCAACTTCATGCAAAGTAACGGCACGGTATTTACTGACCATCACACGCCTCTGATATCACACACAGCGGTCAACATCTTGACAACGCTGACCGGCGTCTATGGCGACAAATTCGGCGTGCCGATCGGAAACAGCCTGCGTTATTTCAATCCGGACGGCACCACCAATGGTATGTCCTCCTTCGCCTATTGGACCGATCCGGTCGCCGCCTTTTCCGGGCAGACGGTGACCGATTTTACCCCCCAGATGATCGACCAGCGGGGCAAGATCCATCCGGCGCCCTGGGTTCCGTTCACCCGCGCTGGCTGTGATGTCGGTGCCTTTTCCGTTGCCAATATAGAACTCGAAAACATCGGGCTCGACATCACGACAGTGTTCGGCGCCGGTTCTGCGGAGGCGCAAGAGGCGGCGAGCGACCCCGACAAGGCGAATGCCGATTTCCTCGGCATCGCCATCCATTGCGCGCAAAATAGCGCGCTGTGCGCTTCGGGCAAGCCGGATCTGTTGCCGGACGAGCCCGGCGGCTATACCGGCTTCAAGGCGCTGTTCGGCAACAAATACGTCCAACCGCAGATTTCTCCGTCAGGCCCCGTCAAGGACATCGATGGGAACGTCATTCAAGACAGCCACGGTAATCCCGGGTTCCCCAATCTGTTCAACCCGTCCGCGCCGCAGACCCTCGGCTATGTCGCGGCGATGCTCGAAGCTGGCGTGCCGGTCGTGTACGCCTATATTTCCGACGCGCACGACAATCACTTCACGGGCAGCGGCACCTACGGTCCCGGTGAGGCTGGTTACGTGCAGCAATTGGCGGCCTACAACAGTGCTTTCGGCAAGTTCTTCGATCGGCTTGCCCAAAACGGGATCACCAAGGACAACACGCTTTTCATCGTCACTGCCGACGAGAACGACCATTTTGTTGGGGGCCCACCATCCCCGACGGGTTGCGACGGGGTCACGATACCGTGCACCTATGCGAAAAAGGGGGAGATCAACGCCGATCTGAGCCGGATTATTTTCACCGAGTTCGGCGACACGACCTCATTCACGGTGCATAGCGACTCCGCACCGACTTTTTATATTAAGGGCAACCCGTCGCAGACGGACCCGGTCACGCGGAAGCTAGAGCGCGAGGCCGGGGCTCTCATCGGTTTCGATGCGGTCGACGGAGCGAACGGCAGCGACAATCAGGTGACGCAGGCGCTTGCCGACCAGGCCGAGCAGGATCTGCTTCACATGATCACCAAGGATCCGGCGCGGACGCCGAATTTCATCCTGTTCGCCAATCCCGACTATTTCCTGTTCGCCACCGGAAGCCATTCGCCCTGCATACCCGCCTCCGACGCGGCGAGTTGCTTTGTCGAGCAGCCGGGCTTCGCCTGGAACCACGGCGACTTCCAAGAAGATATTACGAGGACGTGGCTCGGCATGATCGGCCCCGGCGTTGTTGCGCAGGGCGAACTCGGTGGAATTTTCACCGACCACACCGACATCCGGCCCACGATGCTTAGTCTGGTTGGCCTTACTGACAATTATGCGCATGACGGCCGGGTTTTGTTTGAAGGGTTAGACCACCAGGCAGCCGGCGGATCGCTGCGCGCTCACCGCGACATGCTCTCGGATCTCGCGGCTGCTTATAAATCCATCAACGCGCCGCTCGGCGAGCTCGGCTTTCAGACGCTGACCGGAATCTCGACGAAGGCGCTGAAGGGTGACGATGCGACCTATACTTCGCTCACGTCGCAGATCAAATCGATCACGGCCAAGCGCAACGATATTGCCAGTCAGATGATCAAAATGCTGGAAGACGCCGCCTTCAGGAACCGTAATATTGACGAGGCTGTAGCAGCAAGCCTGATCAAGCAGGCCAAAGATCTGATTGCCTCGCTGCCTTGAGAAGCGTTGAGCAGGCCCCCTTGCGCCATGCGGGGCCCTCTACGGCTATCGAACATTGAGCAGCGGGATTGGCAATTAAAAGGCTGCAACGACGATATGGTTTCCCATACTGGCGCGGGTGAGCCGCGCGCCCGGCTCACGCGATTACGGTATGTCATCAAAGCGCAATAATGCTGACATCCGTGCGATTTATGAGTACCGCTGTCGGTCAGCATTTTTGGCCGAACTTTTCGTGGGGGGAAGTATGAAAAGCCTACTCGCAGCAATAGCACTGCTGTCGGTCGCGGTCTTGAACAATGTCGCTACGGACGCGGCCCCCGCTACCCGCAATGACCAGGTCACCATCGCCGTTTTCGGTGACTGGCCATATGCAGATTCGGCCGGTAACCGCTTCTTGCTGGCAAACGCGCATCTGCTAATCAATTCGGTCAATAACGACCCGGATGTCAGCCTCGTTATCCATGTCGGTGACATCCACTCCGGTAGTGAGCCTTGCACCAGCGCCGGGATTCTTCCACCGATAACTAAGTCGATACCGGACTGGAACCAAGGGATCTATTACCAGTTCCAACAATTTGTGTTACCGGTCGTCTACACTCCGGGCGACAACGAATGGGCCGACTGTCATAAAACCAAGCAGTTGGTAAGCGGGCATCCGCTCAAGGAACTGGCAAGCGTGCGTCAGTTATTTTTTTCGCAGCCAGGGCACGCTCTTGGAGGCCAAGACAAGCAACTTGCCAGCCAAGCGAGCGATTATGATCCGGCGCACCCGGAAGACGCGCAGTTCGTCGAAAACGTGATGTGGGAAGACGCCAAGGTGATGTTCGTGACCGTGAACATGCCCGGAGGCTCCAACAACGACCTGTCTCCCTGGACTGCCCCGTTCAATACGGCCGCGGACAAAGAGGCGCAGGCAACGGAAAGAGCCCAGCGTACGGATGCCAACATACGATGGTTGACCGCGGCATTTGACATCGCGCGGACGAATAACGACAAGGCGATTGTCATCGCGCTGCAGGCCAATATGTGGGATCCGGAGGCATTGCCCTCTGCGGGCGGCGCCGGGCTCGATCAGTATACGCGGTTCGTCCAAGCTTTAGCCGACAAGACAGCGCGATCCGGTGTGGAGGTGTTGTTGCTCAATGGCGACACCCATCTTTTCAAAGTCGACCAACCGCTTGCCAACCCAAACAGCGATACCGGGAAGATCCATCACACACAGGCAGTGCCCAACCTGACGCGAATCACCGTCCAGGGCTCGACTAACGCCCCTGCCGAGTGGCTGAAGTTGACGATCAACGGTCGCGAGCCAAACCCGTTCAGTTGGCGGAACATCGTGTATTGCACCAATCCTCTGAACGAGAACTGCAGCCCTTAAGCCGCGGCAAGGTAGACGGACAGGCCGCGCTTGCCTCGGAAAGCGGCTGCCCGAGATCGACACCGGCAATTTCGGTGCCGAGGAGTTCCGTCAGCGGTCGAACCTGCATGTTCATCAGAACGCGCTCCTGAAGAACGTCAACGTTTCCGGTGGATGGTCACCGGCATCCAATTGGCGGCGCGCCGGGCCAAACGGTCGCCGATTGCCTCGCCGTCGTGATCGACCGGAACCAGGCTGTTTCGTAAAGGCGACTCGGTCATCCAGGCAATTCGTGTTGATGACGCCACGGGTGCCCGAAGCGGTCTGCCCGATGGCGCCGATATAGACGCCGCAGCGCTTGCAGATCAGGAACTCGGCGGTGCCGGTGCCAAAGCGGTAGCGCTCGACCAGGGACCAGTTCGCGGCGTGTATGTCGGCGGATCCGTTGGGATCGCTGGTCGTCCGCGTGTTTTGGGCGCGGCAGAACGAACAGCCGCAGGCGCGTAGTCGCGTATCGGCCGGAGGCTGCGAGAGGCGCAGGCTCAAGCGAAGGTTGCCGCGGTGACAGCCGCCGCGGTGCTCGCTCGCCGGTTCGCTCAACCGCTCTCTCCGGCCCGCGTCGCGATCACCCCGGCTTCGGCGAGGCCGGTGATCTCGGCAATGGTGAAGCCGGCTTCGCCCAGGACCTCGGCATTGTGCTCGCCCATGCGCGGCGGCTGGCGTCGTATCCGGGAACGTTGGCGGTCGGCGCCGAACTCGACCGGCAGGGCCGGTAGGCCGGCGACCTTACCGTCGCTGCCGCCAAACCGGGAGATAAATACGTCGACGAGACCGCCGGTGGCGAGAAGGTGCGGGTCGGTGAACAGATCGCCCGGTTGGCCGACCGGCGCCCACGACACATTGCACCGCTCGCACCGTCGCGCCACCTCGTCCTGCGGCAACGTGGCCAGCACTTCCTGGAGGGCCGGGATCAGCCAGGCCCGTTCGGCAAGGCGCATGACATTGGTCGCGAGGCGCGGGTCGGCGGCCAGTTCCTCTAACCCGAATTCCTCGACGAAGCGCGTCCATTGCTGGTCGCTGGTGACACCGATGAACAGCTGGCCGTCGCCGGCGGTCTTGAAGACCTCGTAGACTGCCCAGGCGCCGCGTCGCGCCGGCATCGGCCGCGCCTCCAGCCCGGTGGCGGTCATGCCGGCCATGTGCGTGCTCATCAGGAACGCGGCGCTTTCGAAGAGCGCGCTCGAAACGCGCTGGCCCTTTCCGGTGATCTCGCGCTCGCGCAGCGCCGCCTGCGCCGCTACGACCCCGAACACCGCGCCCATGATGTCGATGACCGAGGCGCCGGCGCGCAACGGCTGGCCCGGCGGCCCGGTCATGAACGCAAGTCCGGTCTGGAACTGCACCACCTCGTCGAGCGCCGGGCGATGCTCGTAAGGCCCCGCGAGATAGCCTTTCAGCGCCAGATACACCAGGCGCGGATTGAGCGCGGCCAGCTGCTCGTAACCGCAACCGAGGCGCTCCATCGTCCCGGGGCCGAAATTTTCCAGAATCACATCGGCGGTCGGCACTAGCCGGTGGATCACCGCCTGGCCTTCTTGGCGTTTTAGATCCACCGCCAGGCTGCGCTTGTTGCGGTTGAAGGCGGCGAAAAATCCGGCGCCAAAGCCACCCAGACCGCGGGTATGGTCCCCCTTCGGCGCCGGCTCGACCTTGATGACGTCGGCGCCGAACTCGGCAAAAACCAGCCCCGCGGTCGGTCCCATGACCGTGTGGCTGAACTCCAGGACTTTTACGCCGGCGAGTGGCGTCGCCGACATCAGGCCGCGGCCCGCCGGCGGAAGGCGTCAAGGCTGCCGGCATGGATCAATTCGCCCGGCAATTGGTGCCCGACGATCTCCTCAGCCATGCGGCCGACCTCGATCAGTGCGTCCAAATCGACCCCGGTGTCGATGCCCATCTCCTCGCAGAGCAGCACCAGCTCCTCGGTGCAGATGTTGCCGGCGGCCTTGGGTTGCCCCGCGAAGGGGCAGCCGCCGAGCCCGCCGACGGTCGAGTCGAATTGAGTGACGCCCATCTTGAGCCCGGCATGCGCATTGGCTACAGCGAGCCCACGCGTATCGTGCAAATGCAGCGAGATGGGCATGTCGGGCCAGCGGCTGCGTACCTCGCCCAATACGCGCTCGATGCGCATCGGCGTCGCCCAGCCCATCGTGTCGGCCAGCGAGAAATACTTGATCTTGGCCCCGGCCTCCTCGGCGATCGCGAGGCCGTCCTCCAGGGTCGAGATCACCTGCGCTGGCGCGATGTCGCCTTGGTAGTTGCAGCCGAACGCCGCCATCACGCCGACCCGCGGTACGTCAACACCGTTTTCGAGATGCAGCGCCGTCTGCTTCTTCATCGCCTCGACATTCTCGGCGTGGCCGCGATGCAGGTTTTTCTGGGTGAACCCCTCCGACGCGGTCAGCGCGATCGACCCGGTAACCGTCAGCTTGTTGCGGAACACGAGGGCCCGGTCCAGCCCGCTGGCATTGAACCACAGCGCGGTGTAGTGGACGCCTTCCTTCGGGGTGAACCCGGCGACGACGTCCTCGGCGTCGGCCCAACCCGGCACGATGCGCGGGCTGACGAAGGAGGCGGCCTGGATATGGTGCAGCCCGGTTTCGGCGAGCGCCTCGACCAGCCTGATCTTGTCAGCGGTGCTGATCGGGCCGGGCTCGATCTGGAACCCCTCGCGCGGGCCTTCCTCGTGGATCTCCACATGTTTCGGCAGATCGGTCATTGGTCTTTGTCCTCGGTAAGGGTGCGATAGGTTGCGGCGCCTCGGTGCGTCAGTGCCCAAGCCGGTAGAACTGCGAGGCGGCGCCGGCGAAGAGATCGGCTTTTTCGGATGCCGAGGCGCCGCTCGCGAGCCGTTTGAACGCATTGTACAGCACCGGATAGCTGCACGCGCCCTTGTCGACCGGGAAGTTGCTCTCGAACATGCAGCGGTTCGCGCCGAAACTCTCGATACAGGCATCGACATACGGCCGCCAAGCATCGGCCATTTCACGGGAAGAGAGCGGCAGCGGCTCCAGGTGAAAATCGAAGGCATTGACGATCATCGCCAGGCCGCCGAGCTTCACATAGACGTTCGGGCAGGCCGACAGCGCCTTGATGTCGGCGCGCCAGGCGGGAAAGACCTCGTCGCGCTTATAGGGCCCGACCCCGAGGGGGCCGCCGAAATGGTTGAGCACAATTTTCACATCCGGGCATTTGCGCGCGACCTCGGTCAGGGTCTTGATCTGCGGGTGATAGATCCACGCCTCGAAGGTCAGATTGTGCGCCGGCAGCCGCTTCAGGCCGCGGCGGAAGTTCAGATCGTTCATCAGCCCCGGCGGCGGGACATAGGATGACGCACCGATGATCGCCGGGTCGTGCGCCGCGATATGGCGGATGCCGCGGAATCGTCCGCCTGCCGCGGCAATCTGCCCTTCGAGCACGGCATCGACATTGGGCAGCCGCAGATCGGCGAAGCTGACGATGCCAGCGCAAATCTTGGTCTTGCCGCCGCGCCGATCTCCCTCCTCGGCGATCGCCCGGACGAATTCGCTTTCGCCGATCGGCCGCATCTCCTCGGGGCCGCTGGTGCGGTAGCCCGAGCCGCACTGGATAAAGACGGTCGCGACGATGTTGTGCCCCGAATTGACGTCGGCCAGCAGCTCGTCGAGCAGATAGCGGCTGCCCGGATGATCCCAGAGATGATGGTGGGGATCGACGATCGGCAGATCGGGCTCCAGGATCTCCTCGGTGCGCTTGGCAAGCCATTCCGGATTGGGCAGCGGGCGCGGATAGGCGCGGGGTTCGACAGACATGACGTTCCTCCTAGGAGGTAAGCTCGACAGCGCTGATTACCGGCGTCGCGTGTGGCAAACTCTAGCCTGAAACCGATTGGAGGGGCGACAATGAACGATGCGGGCACGCTGCCGCAGCACATGCTGGATGTCAGGGAGCTGACGGCGAAGGCGTTTGCACCCTACGGCCAGATCATCGCGCCCTTGCGAACCGGCGGCCAGGGCGCCGAGACCGCCTACGACCCGGAGACCTCGGCCGGCGAGGCAAAGCTCGTCCTAGGCAATGGCGAGCCACGCCTGTGGCTCATGCATCTGCCGCATGTCGGGCTCGGTTTCACCCGGATCGCGCGGCACCGGCGGGTCACCCAATGCCTGGGATCGCTCGGCGGCAAAGAGTGGCTGATCGGCGTGGCGCCGCCGGGCGCTCTCGGCGACGACGCGCGTCCGCGCCTTGAAGATATCGTAGCGTTCCGGGTGCCGGGCGATCGCCTGATCAAACTGCACGTTGCGACCTGGCACGCCGGGCCGCACTTCGTCTACGACGAATGCCTGTTCGTCAATCTGGAGAACCTCGACACGAACCGGCGCGATTTTCACGCCGTGCCGCTTCCAGCCGAATGCCGGTACCGGCTCTGAGTGCCTTCGCATTGGAGAAGTCAAGCGCGCAGCCGGCGTCAGGGGGGTGCGCGCCCTGCTTTCGCTAGCTACAGCAGCTTCAGCGCGGCGAGTTCGGCCCGCAATGCCTCCGGGTCGATGAACCGGATGCCGTAAATTCCAAAACGCCGGGCGGCGTCCACATTTTCCGCGACATCATCGATGAAGACCGCGCGGTAAGGGTCGATGCGATACCGGTCGATCAGGATTTCGTAAATGCGTGGATCGGGCTTGATCGCCTTGACCTCGCCCGAGACGATGATGCCGTGGAACAGCTGCAGGAACTCGAACCGCCGACACGCCAGCGGATAGGTCTCGGCCGAAAAGTTACTCAATAGATACAAGGGCGTGCCGCGCGCGTATAGCTCGGACAAGATCACCACGGTCCCGCCGATCGACCCGGCCATCATCTCGTCAAACTGCCCATAAAAGGCATCGATCAACTCGGCTTTGTCCGCGTGGTGTTGCTTCAGCAGCCGCGCCGCGTCCGCGATGGGACGGCCGGCATCCTGGCCGCGGTTCCATTCCTGGGTGCAGACGTTCGCCAGAAAATGCTCCATCGCGGCTTCGTCACCGTCGAACAGCTTGCGGTAAAGATGGCGGGGATTCCAATCGATCAGCACCCCCCCAAGGTCGAAGATGACGACGTCGCGACTGCCCATGTTCCACGCTGTATCCGACGTACCGGGGAGCGCGCAAGTCAAAGAGTGGCCCGTCATGCTTCCCATTGGAGGTGGCGACAGCACGCCGCGCGGTCGATCGCGTTTGACCAGAATCGGAAGAAGATAAGCGTAAAAATTAGGTAAACTTAAATAGATTATCGCGCAGTTCACGACGACAGAGTTAACTTTCTCTTTAGCTCCTATCACTTATCAGTATCGCGTCGTCATAGGCGAAAAGCCGACAAAACGTGCGGCGGTGATTGGTGTGATTATCGGGTGGTTCGACATAATTGAGGACGCCGCTAGTGGTGTCGATAGTCGCGTTTATGGCGCGATGCCACGGCAGGCTTGGCGAGCAACTGCCGCCGAGAGATGCATCGGTTTGCGCGCGAGCCTCACACCAAGTCACGAGAGAATATCTCAATGCGGCCAAACGAATGACGGCCAGTTGCGCGTGAGGGCGCCTCCATGCACGCCGTGAACAGCACCGTCGAGGTAGAGCGTCTTTACGACGAGTTGCGCGAATGCATCCGCAGCAACGACCAGGACGGCGTTCAACGGATCATGGCCGAGTTGGTCCGTATGAAGCGTCCGCTGGCCGAGATCGTCGGTGAGGTGAGGCGGCTATCACGCGAAAGCGCGAGATCTGGACCCGTGCCGGAAGCCTCGACAACCGGTGAATGGCCGCAGCCGAGCACGACGCCGCAATCCGTCGAGCCTACGCCGGAAGCGTCCCCCGAGCCGGCCTACACCCATTTCACCAGCCCAAATACGCCGGCTGCCGGCTCGTTGAACGCGGCTGGCACCGCCACCTACCGAGAGCCGGAGCGCGATGTCGCCATGCCTCGCGAATGGCCGACGGCTGATGTCTCGCCGGATCCTATCTTGCCGGATCCCAAACCGATCAGAGGCGAACCGACCTCTCAAAGTTTCGATGGGTCGGCCGCCTTTGATCTGCGACGCTATCCGGAAATTGCGGCTCTTCCGGCGATATCGGAAACCGAACCGGCGGCGAATTCAGCGGCCCAAGAATGGGCGGAGCCAAACGCGCCGTCGGCGGTCGAACAAAGCGCGCCCAAGCCTTCAGATCAGGATGTCGTGCGCGCGTCGGCAGTCGCGGCACCGGATGTCGCAGCGGCGATCGCGGAGAGTCAAGGAGTCTCCGCGGCCTCCGATGCAGAGCTGCAGCAGAGCGCGCCGGCCGAACTCGAGCAAGGCGCACCCGACATAGGACCGCAAATCTCTGGCCGGGCGATCGCTTTGGGCGTCGGGTTGGAAGGTGGAGAAGAGGCGGACAGTACACAGCTCACTCAGAGGTCTTGCCCCCGGGGGGCACTCATCGCCGCTCTCGTCGTCATCCTCGTCCTAGCGGGCGGTGGTCTCTTCCTTCTGGTGAAGCCAGCCGGGGATACAGTTGTCGATAAACCCAGTGCGTCGGCCGTCGCTGTAGCCGAGCCCGCAGCGAAGCCAGTTGCGGCTGAAGCAAATGCACCAGCGCCGGCGTCGCGCCCTGGCGCAAGCGGATCTCCGTCCGGCCTTGCACCAACGGCGCTGTTGCCTGCGCCGGCCGCACCGTCATCGCCAGCTACGACCACGCCCGACAGCCCTGCTCCGGTCAAACCGGATTCAAAACCAGCCGCCGCAAGCCTGGATCCGCCGAACGGCGCTCCACCGAAATCCGCTGCTGCGCCCGATAGGCCTGCCTCCGTCACCGCACCGGCTGCCGCGCCCGTTCCCATGGTTCCGACCGAGCCATCGCCGCCGACGCAACCGCGTTCTGACTCATTGGAAACAGCATCGCTGCTGGAGCGTGGCGACCGTTTGTTCGGGATGGGCGATGTCACTTCCGCCCGGCTCTTTTACGAACGGGCTGCGGAGGCCGGTGACGGTCAGGCGGCGCTGCGGCTTGGCGAGACTTACGACCCCACTTTCCTGGAGCGCGCCAAGCTGCGCGCGATCAAGGGCGATCTTAAGGCGGCGGCATCCTGGTACCGGCGCGCGAAAGAACTCGGCGTTGTCGAGGCTGACATCTTGCTGAACGGTCTGCAAACCAAATAGGAGCGGCGAGTGATGAGCCGTTTGAAACTTTGTCTCGTGGTGTCGTTCGCGGCCCTGATTGCGGGCCCTCAACCCTCACCGGCTGCTCCCCTCGATCAGGGGGTGACGGCGATCAATCGCGGGGTCGTTGAGCTCGAGACTTCCGGCGCCGCCGGCATCTCAGTCAGGATCGCCGAGGATCTCGCCAACCTCGTTGATGATGGCGCAACGCGGCGCGTCGTTCCGGTCGTTGGCAAAGGATCGCTGCAGAATTTGACGGACCTCAAATACCTGCGTGGCATCGACATGGCGATCGTGCAGACCGATGTGCTCGAATACGCGAAAGAGCAGCGGTTGGTGCCGGGCCTCGAATTGTCGCTGACCTACATCACGCGACTTTACAACGAGGAATTTCACCTGTTGGCCGGCCCGAACATCCGCAAACTCTCCGACCTCGCCAACAAGAAGGTGAACGTCGATCTGCGCGGCAGCGGCACTTCGATTACCGCTGCCCGGTTATTCGAGATGCTGAAGCTGACGGTGACGGTAACGAATGACAGCCAGGAAATCGCGCTCGACAAATTGCGTCGCGGCGAGATTGCCGCACTCGCCTTTGTCGCGGGCAAACCGGCGCCGCTGTTCATGAGCCTCAAGGGCGATGACGGCCTGCATTTTCTCGCCGTACCGTTCAACCAGGCGGATGGCGGTTCTTATGTGCCGACGCGCCTTACGGCGGCGGATTATCCGGGTTTGGTAGCGCAGGACCGAGCCGTCGACACGGTCGCCGTCGGCAGCGTACTGGCGGTTGCTGATCTGCGGCAATCGCCAGAGCGCTACCGCAATATCGCAAATTTCGTCGATGTGTTTTTCACCGGGTTCCAATCGCTGCTCGAGCCCGGGCATCACCCGAAATGGCGCGATGTGAACCTGACCGCCGAACTGCCGGGCTGGCGCCGCTATCAGCCCGCCGAACAGTGGCTGCAGCGCAATATGCAGGTCGCCAACGCGCCCAAGCCGGACGACGTCAAAGCGATGTTTGCCCATTTCATCGACGAGCACCGGCGCACGGCCGGGGGTGGAGCGATGACCGACAAGGAAAAGGAAGAGCTCTTCCAGCAGTACAGCCGCTGGCAGACCGGTCAGTCCCGTTGAGCACCGCCGCAGGCAACAACCTCTTTCGCTGGAGATTGCAATGAAGAACGAGCCCACGCGCGTGCCGGTCGACGGCTGGGCCCGCCGGCGCACGACGTTTCGCCGGCTGGCTATCGCTTGCTGCGCGGTTTTCCTTGCCCTTCCCGGTTTCGCCGGCGCCGCGTCGTCGCCGCAGCGCGGCGGCATCCTGCCATTTGCCGTCGACGCCGAGCCGCCCAACTACGACTGCCACGCCAATTTCTCCTTCGTTCTGATCCACGTCGTGGCGCCGCACTACTCCACACTCCTCAAATTCGACACCGCCAACTATCCGCAGGTGGTGGGCGATCTGGCCGAATCCTGGACCGTCTCGCCGGACCGGCGTACCTACACCTTCAAGTTGCGCCCCAACGTGCTGTTTCACGACGGATCGAAATTGACCTCGGCCGATGTGAAGGTGAGCTATGAGCGCATCATCCATCCGCCGCAGGGTGTTACCTCGGTGCGCCAGGCCGATTACGCCGCGATCACGAGCATCGACACGCCCGACCCGCAGACCATCGTGTTTCACCTGCAATGGCCGGATGCGGCGATGCTGGCGAATTTCGGCTCGCCGTGGAACTGCATCTACAGCGCCGCGAAGCTCGCCGAGGACGCGCAATTCCCGAAGACGCACATTCTCGGCACCGGCCCGTTCGTCTTCGTCGAGCATGTGAAGGGCGACCACTGGTCAGGCAAGCGTTGGGAGAAGTATTTCCAATCCGGAAAACCCTACCTTGACGGCTACCGCGCCGAATTCATCCCCCAAGCCACGGCGGTCAAGGCGATGGAGAGCGGCCGCATCATGGCCCAGTTCCGCAGCTTCACCCCGACCGAGCGCGACGAGATGGTGGAAACCGCCGGTAATCGTGTCGAGGTGCGCGAGGGTCCGTGGACCAGCTATGTTGCTCTCGTCTTCAACGCCAACCAGCCACCATTCAACGATGCGCGCGTACGGCGCGCGCTGTCTCTCGCCATCGACCGCTGGAACGGCGCCGACGCGCTCGCCAACACGACGTTTCTCAAATATGTCGGCGGGCTTATGCGGCCGGGGTCGGCACTAGCGACGCCCGAGGCGGAGCTGGTGACGATGCCCGGCTTTTCCCGCGATATCGCCGCCTCGCGTGCCGAAGCCAAGCGGTTGCTCGCCGAGGCCGGGGTCACCAATCTCGAACTTACCCTGACAAACCGCAAGGACGTCCCGGTGCCGTATCACGGCGCCGGCAATTTCGTCGTCGATGCGTGGCGCGAGATCGGGGTGAAGGCGACGCACGAATTGCTGACCACCAAGGAATGGCAGAGCGCGCTCGAAACCGGGAAGTTCGCCGCGGCGATCGATCTCGCTGCCGACTATTTTGATGATCCGACGATCTGCCTTGCCCGGTATGTGTCACGCGACCTGTCGCCGAGCAATCACGCCGGCTCGACCGACCGGTTCCTCGATGCGTTGTATATCGGTCAGGCGATCAGCACCGATACTCGGGAACGCGCGAAAATAGTGCGCGATTTTGAGCGGCATGCACTGACCGAGGCGGCCACGGTGCCGCTCCTGTGGTGGAACCGCATTGTCGTTTCCGCGGCAAAATTCAAGGGCTGGAACATGTCACCGAGCCAGTACATCGGCCAAGACCTTGCCGATGTCTGGCTCGATCGCTGATCCTTGATTCTGGGCTGCGCCGCGCTGTCCGGCCTTGACGGCGCGGCACAACGGGATGGATGACCATCGCCAAAGCGCTCGCGGCACTACGCGGCGGTCGGCAGCACCTCGATCGCAACGGCGGTGACGTTATCGTCGGCGCGCCGCTCCAAAGCGGCGGAGACGAGCTGCTCGGCCGGCGTTTCCGCCCTGGCCAGCAGATCGGCGAGATCGCCTTGCGGGACGGTTTTCGAAAGCCCGTCGCTGCACAACAGGAACCGGTCGCCCGGCTGCAGCCGGTCGCTCACCTTATCGAGGTCGAGCGGCTCGCTATCGGCGCCGATTGCCCGAGTTATGATATTGGCGCGCGGATGGTGCAGGGCATCCTCCGCGCTGATCGTGCCGGCGTCGACCAGTTCCTGCACTAGGCTGTGGTCGTGGGTCACCTGGATCAGTCGTCCCCAGCGCAGTAGGTAGGCCCGTGAATCTCCCGCCCACAGGCAGGCGTAGTGATCGCCGCGTGCCAGCAGAACGACGACCGTCGTCGCCAGCATCGCATCGGCGCCGCGGCGCGCCGCCTCGGCACGCAGTAGGTCGTGGGCGCGGACAATCCGAGCGCGCGCTTCGTGCAGCAATTGCGCCGCGCCGAGTCCGCCCGGCACCCCGCCCAGCGCCTCAGTGACCATGGCGGCGGCGACCTCGCCCGCCTGGTGACCGCCGGCGCCGTCCGCGACAGCCCACACGCCGAGATCGGGACGATTGACAAAATTGTCCTCATTGCGCGTACGAACCGTGCCGACATGCGTGGCGGCCCAGGAGCGAAACCGCCCGGCCGATGACACGCTGGCTGCAATCGGCGCGATCGTCATTCGCGGGCAACCGGCTCGAGGGGCTGCGGCATCACGCTTCGTGCGTCGAGCATCGCGGTGAAGGTCGCCCCGTCCGGCAGGTCGCGGAGGGTAAAGGCGCGCGATGGAACGCGCGGCCCCCCTTCGGTCCACCAAACGCCGTCTGCCGCCGCGAGCGGCGCCGGATCAATGCTCGGGTCAAGCAGCGGGGTGTCTGCGATGTCGGCGAGACGAGCGGCAAGCGCCTCGGGCGGCAGATCGTCCTCCAAGGCCGCGCGTCCGGCCTCCTCGGCAATATGGAAAAATCCGCCGGCGTCGCGGATCAGCTCGATCAGATCACGTGGGCGAGCGACAACGGCAAAGGTCAGCGGGAAATATCGGCCGACCCGATCGACGCTGGGCAGCCATAATCCCGCGGCAGGATCCGGCCCGCACAGCCCGGCCGGCAGCGCGAAGCGCCAGACCGCCGCCTCGAGCCAAGCCGGTTGCCATTCATCACCGAGTTCGGCACGGCTCGCCACCAGCATGCGCTCTATCCAGGCGTGCCAGGGATCGACAAAGCCGCGCGGCAATCCGACACACACGAAATCGCCTCGCGCCGGGATCTTGCCGTAGAACCCGATCGCGGCATCCCGGAGTAGGGAAGTCGACTGGCCGTCGGTCACATGTTCGGGCACTGGAATCCTCGCAACATGCTGCCGGCGAACGGGTTCAGGACCGAGCCGGCACGCAGCTCGAAGATAGCCTCGCGGTCGCCGACGCGAAATGTCAGCTGATAACGGTCCGCCGAACCGACCTGCTTCAACTGGCCCCGCTCGAACAAACGGAAGAGGGCCCAAGGCCCGTTCTCCTGCAGCACGCCGGTCGTGCCGGAGGAAGGCGGATCGAACGCCAGCCGAACATTGCTCATGCCATTGGCGCCGGGCCAGGTGACCTGGGTCGCGCGCGGCGGCCCGCTCGCATAGGTGATCGTCGTGCCGCCGAGATCGAGGGTGACCTGCGTGGCGCCGCGGTCGAGCGATACCGGTATGACATCGAAGCGCACAGTCGGCGTCGCGCCGGCCGTGAAAAACATGTCGCGGATTTTTGCCGCCTGCTGAAATTTCGCGAGATCGGCCTGCGACACCGGCGGCGGCACGCCGCCAACCGTCTGACCCCGCCACACCGGTCCGCTGGTATCGACAAACGGCCGCAGCTGCGTGTTGAAGAACCCGTCGAGCAGACCGCCCGGCGACAGCAGCTTGCCGAAATCGTCGAGCGGGATCTCGTTCGTCGCTCCGGGGCTGAACGGGTAGCGCCCGGCAACCGCCCGCTGACACAGATTGGCCGGACCGCCGGGCGCGCTGAAGGCCTTCTTGACCTCCTCGGCGGTGCTGCCGCTGCGAATGGCCGTGCCGCTGGTGATCATCGCCTCGAGCCAGCGCTTCACGGGTTGCGGCGCGCGGGTCGCCTCGGCGCGCAACAGCGCGACCGGATCGTCACCGGTGAGGACCGCAGGCGCCGCACCTGGAGCGCCACCGGCCGCCGGGGAGGACAGCTTGGCGAACTGTTGGCGCAACGCATCAACCGCCTTCAGTGTCTGCTCGATCGGTGCGCCGGCGCCGCTGCCGACATAGTCGCGCAACCCGCGATAGCGCTCGTCGATTTCCTTGCCGGGCTCGACCGGAGGGCTGGCCGCCTGCGCTGCGAGCAGCGGCGTCAGCTGCGCCGCCGCGGCGGACAGAGACTGCTGCGCCACACCCTGCGCTGCATAGGGAACGACTTGCGAGGCGACGTTTGACGCGGCCTGTGTCGCCGCTTGACCGGCCGCCTGTTTCCCTGCGGTGGCCGCGGCACTGCCCGCGGCCGCCGCTGCCCCCGCCCCGGCGCTGGCGATCCCTGGCGGCGGCTGCGACAGGGTCAGTTGCCGGGCGATCGAGGTCAGCAGATCGCGGATCGGCGATTGCGGCGACGCCAGCAGATAAAGGTCCTGGGAAGCCTGTTGCGGGTTGCGCAGCGGGGCGATGTTGAGATCGTTCAACATCGCATCCCACTGCTTGGCGTAATCGGCCTGGTAAAGCGCGATTACCTCCTGCTCGAGCCGGCGCGCCTCGGCGCTGTTCGGGGCCAGTTCGGAGCGGGTCCCCAGAACCCAGCTTTCGCTCGATACCTGTTTGGCGGCGTAGCCGAGCGCCGGCAGCAGTACTTTGTGAAAGCCATCGACGGTATAGAAACCGG
>Ga0207646_10003845_pt1 | contig 16675 bp, 15 predicted proteins | sample KBSK5502metaG_FD_184343 | JGI IMG/M metagenome (GOLD analysis project Ga0207646, IMG submission 184343) | Corn, switchgrass and miscanthus rhizosphere microbial communities from Kellogg Biological Station, Michigan, USA - KBS K5-50-2 metaG... | ecosystem: Host-associated > Plants > Roots >... | reverse complement strand
TGTTGGTCGGCAATTTTTTGCACGTGCTCGCGAATCCAGCCTGCACGTGACGAATCCCATTTCAACTCGCGATGCGCCGCAGGATGGGAAAAACTACTAAGACCGGCATCCAGCTCCCCTAGAAATCTTCCCAGGTCCACGAGCAATTCTGGCGCATGCGGATTCGCCTTCCTCAGCGTATCGCCCGGAAGAAAACCCAGCATCCACACCAGCCGGCTTTGTCCCGATGCATCAACAATCGGCGCAAACGGGGCGCCTTTTTCAGTTCTGTGAACGCGCGGAAGCGGCAGGCGCGGCGCATGCGTGGCCAGATGCGTCAGGGCAGCGCATTGCATGTCGATGAATGCGTTCTCACGGGCCGGATGCATGCATTTCAGCACAAACTCGCGGCCATCATTTGCGTGCAAGTGAAAGTTGGAATCGTATTCGCCCGGCAGGCTGGTTGCCTCCGCCTTCACGCCATACAACTCGCGAGCCAGGCGTTCGACATCGCCGGTTGTGATCGCGGCAGCTGTGCGCTCTTCGAGGAACATCCCCAGAATGTTATCGGCAACACGTGAGCGCGTCCAATCGAAGCCCTGGCCAGCGGGCCGACCGGTTTCTCAAGCGCAGTTCCAAACGTCGCGGGGGTCTCCCAAAGAGACTCACCCGTCGCTTTGCTCTAAAATGGTTCAAGAGGCGAACACCGCACAGATGAAACTGAAACTGCCCCTTGGCTCGTTTGGCGCGTATTTATTCGACTGCGACGGCACCATTGTCGATTCGATGCCGCTTCATTACATCGCTTGGAAGAAGGCGCTTGCCGAATGGAATTGCGAGTTTGATGAGAAGCTCTTCTACGCGTGGGGCGGCATGCCCATCGTGGAAATCGTCTCCGCGCTAAACAAAAGACATGGAGTGAGTATGCCGGCGGAAATTGTAGCTCGCCGGAAAGAGAGCCTCTATTACGAGTTGCTCCCGCAGCTCAAGCCCGTTCCCGAAGTTTTGGAACATATCGAAGCCCGGCACGGTCAGATTCCGTTCGCCGTCGTGTCGGGCAGCGCCCTCGATTCGGTCACTGCCTCGCTTTCCACGCTGAATCTTCTCGATAAGTTCGACACGCTTGTCTGCGCTGGAGACTACAAGAAAAGCAAGCCTGATCCTGAAGCGTTTCTGCTTGCAGCAGCTCGGCTCGGTGTCGCGCCGGAATCATGTCTCGTCTTTGAAGATACGGAAATGGGTATCCAAGCAGCGACCGCCGCAGGAATGGCCTCAGTTAAAATTCCCCAGCCCTGGGAGAGAGTCTCGCCAAACTAACTGGCCTCAGCGAACCGACACCGGTCCATTCACGGTCGAAACGCGGATGACAGTCGGCCCCGTGCCGAATTCCACGCGCTTGTGTTCTTCATCCCAAGTCTTGCGTCCTTCGTTGCACACGCTTGCTCGGCAGCTGAACGGCCCATTGCCATCCGACTCCAGCACCACGCCTGACTGATATCCCGCAGGCACACGCAACGTCACCGGACCGTTTGTTGCATGCGCCTCAAGTCCCGCGCCGCTCCAATTCTTCCCGTCCAGATCGATCGTGATCGGACCGTTCTGCGTGCGCACACTCTGCTTGCCGCCGTTTTCCTCAAGCGACACCGGCCCGTTTTCCGCCGACAGATCCAGATCGCCCTTGCATCCGCGCACCGTAATCGGTCCATTCACCGCGCGAACCCTCAGACTCCCATCCACATGGAACAATCCCATCGGCCCGTTGTTCACGCGCAGCTCCATCGCCGCCCCGCGTGGGGCTTTGACCAGCAGATGCGCCGTCCACCGGTCATGCGAAGAGGGACCCGTCACGCCCAGCTCGCCGTTCGAAAACGTCATCTTGATTGACCCCAGCACACTCTCCGCATCACTGCCGGCTTCCGCTGCCTTACACAAGGTCACCGAATAGGCGTCGTTGTCCCAGCCCTCCACCTGCAAGCCGCCGTTCGATTCAGCATTCACACGCAGAGTCGGCGCTTCCGCTTTCGTGATGGTGCGTTCTTCAGATTGGACAACCGCGTCGTGGTGGTCAAACCGAACATGCAAATCCGAGCAGCTTGCCACTGGCGCATCATCGTGCGCCGAAATTTCGATGGAATGCGCCCTGTCGTGCCCGTAGCTGTAATCGTGCCGGTGCGAAATCGCTCGCGGGGCCGCAGTCACCAGGACCGCCGTCCATACCGTGATGCCGATCGCCGAAAGCAGTGTGCGTGAAACCATGGACCTCACCTCCAGCCTAATAGACGATACAAGCGCCGGATGGTCAGGGCGGTTAGGAAAGAAATTTCAGTTCATTGGGAACCCACCAAAGTCTTCGTCGTCGCCGATGGGTGGTCCATCGGGCGGCTCCGCAGGCGCCACCAGCGCCAACTCCTTCGGATCTTTCTGAAACTGCTCAATTTGTGCCGCCGCGTACGCCAAATGCGCCTGCTGGGCGGGATCGCCTCCAACCTTATTTGCGTTGAGCCACCCTCTTAATTGTTCCGCTTCCCGCGAAGCCAACGCTCGCACCTGCGCTGGTGCTTGGTCATTCACGGCCAGGCTCAGCATGTCATACAACACAACGCTGTCCACCGTACGCGCCACCTCGCCCGTGTATCCCGCGGGATGCGGCGCCTTCCAAGTAGCCGACACGACCGCGTCCAACACTTCCTGCAATCCTGGATTCGCCGCGTCACGGGCATGGAACTCCACAAGCCGCGCCGCGCGCTCCGTGTTGAACAAAAATTGCAGCGTGTGCTGCGCAGCCGCTTCCGCTGGTGCCAGCGCGTCAAACGTAGGGCTGGTGTGAATCTTGAAATGTTCGCGTCCGCGCTGGTATTCCGGTGGCCGCGGCGGAATCATCCTCAGCAGCGATTCCGGCAGCGCAAGCGCCGAAGGTCTCAGCGTAGCCAGCACTGCCGCAAGCGCCCGTCTCTGTTCGCCTGGGGGAACAATTTTTGTCGGCGTCTCACCATCGCCGCGCACCGCAAACGTATAGTCCATCCCACCGACAAATTTCGCCGCCGCCTCTACCTGATACCGATGCAGCATGTACACCGGCACCAGCGAGTCCTCAATCGTCGCCAGCGGCGCGCCCTCGCGAATATTATTTTCGCCAAATCTTTTCAGCGCTGCTGCGCGCACCTGCATCAACCGGTTCAACTCATCCACCGCGTTCGAACTCGAATCCCACAAATGCGCCAAGCTGCTCGAGCTTCCTGCCGGCCTCGCGTCTTGATCCGTCAAATACCGCAAGCCGCGACCATACGCATCCAGCAAAATTTTGTTCAATGCCGCGCGTTCGTCCATTCCCGTCGGAAAATCCTGATACCCGAACGCGATCGAAACCTTATCCCACTCGCCGATTCCAGTCGCGTATGCGTCCGACAAATCAATCGATCCGTCGGCAGCCAGCTTCACGACCGGCGGCGGATAATCCATCACCGATGACCTGTTCACAGTACTCGCCGAATAGTTGTGCATCAACCCGAGCGTATGGCCCACTTCGTGTGCCGCCAGCTGCCGCAGCCGCGCCAGCGCCATCTGCTGCATCTCCGGCGGAACCGGCTTGCCTTTTTCGTAGGGCGCGAGCAGTCCTTCCGCGATCAAATAATCCTGCCGCACGCGCAATGATCCAAGCGTTACATGCCCTTTGATGATTTCTCCCGTTCGCGGATCGACCACGCTCGCACCATAAGACCAGCCGCGCGTCGCGCGATGCACCCACTGAATCACGCTGTAGCGCAGGTCCATCATGTCCGCGCCTTCGGGCAGCATCTCCACGCGAAATGCATTTTTGTAGCCCGCTGCTTCGAATGCCTGATTCCACCACCGTGCGCCATCTAGCAATGCCGACCGAATCGGCTCTGGCGCGCCGCGATCGAGGTAATACACAATCGGCTCAACGGGCTCACTCATCGCCGCCGCCGGATCTTTTTTCTCCAGTCTGTGTCGCGCGGTGAACCGTTTCACGATCGGCTCACTTACCGGCGTCGCGTAATCCATATACGAAATCCCATAAAAGCTCGATCGCGGATCGTACACGCGCGGCTTGTATCCCGGCGGCGGCAATTGCACAAACGAGTGATGCTCGCGCACCGTAATCGATGTCGGATCCGGCGTTACATCTTTCACCCACTTTCCAGGTTCATCACCTGAGAACGTCAACGTCGCCTCCACTTCTGTGTTCATCGGAAAATTCTTCGTGTTCGCCAAATAAATCGCGCTGCGCGAACCGTCCAGCTTGTACGCTCCCTGTTTGGTTCGCTTCAGCGCCGCCGTCACACCATGCGCATCGCGCAAATAAAAGTCCGTCGCGTCCACCAGCACGTGTCCGTTTTCTTCGGCAGCCGCCGTGAATCCCCAAAGTACCGATTCCGCAAACGAGTCATGCACCGCCCGTTTTTCATCGGCATCGTTACCCACCGCCCGAAAACTTAGATTTTCCTGGATCAGCAGCACCTTCGGACCGCTGCGTTCAAACCGTACAATCCGCGTGGCCCCAAGCTGCCCGCGGTCCAGCCCGATGTCATTCGAACCCACTCCGGCCGTCAGCGAGCCCTGATACAAAAACTCCCTATTCCATTTGTCGATTTCGAGCCACAATTTCCCGGCCTTGGCGTCCCAATACAAATTGAAATAGCCGGCAAGCTTCTGCGCGTCCTTCGTTTTGTCAGCAATTCCTCCGCCCTGCGCCGGTGCGCCTTGCGCGAACAGCCCCAGCGCACTCGCCAGCAACAGAACCGCGCAGCGCATCCGTTTCGTCATCTTCGAACCCTCCAAAGGGAACAAACCTTTTACACCATAACGCGGCGATGCGAACAAAATTCGCCTCTGCTATAATCACTTTTCCACGCGAGCCTTTCGTGAGCAAACTCCGCATCTCCGTCGTGCAGTATCTCAACACCGTGCCACTTGTCCGCGGCTTTACGCACGGGCCCTCGCAGGGCAAGTACGACCTTACCTTTACCGTTCCCTCGCAATGTGCCGAAGAATTGCGCATTGGCGCCGCTGACGTCGCGATCATACCGGCCATCGAGTATCTGCGAATCCCAAACCTCGTCATTCTGCCGGACCTCGCCATCGCTTCGAAAGAACGCGTACGCAGCCTGCTGATTGTCTCTAAGTCGCCAATTCGCGAAGCACGCAGCATCGCGCTCGACAGCAGTTCGCGCACCACGCAAGCCCTCACAAAAATTCTGTGTGATGTGCGCTGGCTCATCTCCCCCGAATTTTACGAAGCCGTTCCCGACCTCCCCGCGATGCTCGCGAACTCCGACGCCGCTTTATTTATCGGCGATCCTGCGCTCCGTTTGGCGATTGCCGCCGAAGAACATGTCACGCCCGGCCGCGACGGCGAACTGGTTTGCAGCGGAGCGCAAGTCGGCCTCCCGCAAATTCCCAAGCTGCATCTTTACGATGTTGTTCACGAATGGTGGCAGCTCACGGAACGCCCCGCGGTGCTTGCCGTCTGGGCCGCGCGCCCAGAAATCGCCACGCCTGAACTCGCCGCGGATTTCTCCGCCTCTCTCGCTTTCGGCCTCGCGCACCTTCCTGAAATCTGCGCCGAAGCCTCGCGCGAGCTTAAGCTCCCAGAAAAAGAACTCTCTCTCTATCTCCGCACCAACATCGACTACTCACTCGACAAAGAAAATCTCAAGGGACTCGCCGAATATTTCGCCCGCTCCGCCCGCCTGGGCCTCATCCCGCAGCTCGCCCCTATCTCCATCGCCGCAAACAAATCCTCTCCGGCCCGCTCCATCTCACTCGAATCCGCCTCCCATCCCGCCTCCGCCTAGATTCATTGGTTGCTGTAGCGGCGACGAACTGGCCGGACCGCTTTCCATCCGAGTGTCTACCTCGTTTTATAACCACGTCTTTCGGAGTACATCGATATCTCATGATGCAAACTAGGCGGGCTCGAGGAAGAGGAAAGCCATGGGTAAGCTCGACGGAAAAGTAGCAGCTATAACCGGCGGTAACAGCGGGATTGGTCTCGCCACGGCTCAGCGCTTCTTCAAGAGGGCGCGTCTTCATCACCGGGCGCCGCCAAGCGGAACTTGATGCCGCGGTGAAGCAGATCGGCAAGAATGTCACCGCCGTGCAAAGCGACGTTTCAAATCTCGCTGATCTCGATCGCCTCTACGCCACCGTAAAAAAAGAAAAAGGCCACTTGGACATCGTGTTTGCCCAAGGGAGCGCCCGCATTCAGCGTTTACAGCGCAACTAAAGCCGCTGTCCGCTCTTTCGCGCGCGGCAGGTCCGTGGATCTATAAGACCGCGGGATTCGCGTTAATGTCGTGAGCCCTGGCACAGTCTCCTCACCAGGCTACAAGAACTCCTTGGGTCTGACTGATGAACAAATAAAACAATTTTCGGACGGGGCGGCTGGCAGCCCTCCTCTTGGCAGAGTCGGCGAACTCGATGAGGTCGCAAAGGCTGTAGTGTTCCTCGCCTCGGACGACCGTAGCTACATCAATGCAATCGAGCTCTTCGTTGATGGCGGTCAGGCAAAGATTTAATCCGGCCAATTGCGGTTTCTCACACCCGTCCACGCAGTCAGCCTGGCCTAAACTTGAGTCGCGATTCCGCGTTACCCTTTCCTCTTACCTCTCTCCGACTCGATGCCCCTGTGGCCGACCCTTCTTCTCCCTCATCTGCGTCTCCAATTCTTCCAACGTCCGCGGCCAATCTTCCCTCAGCAAGCGCGAAAACGCCCTGTCCGCCAACAATTTCCCACCCGTCTGGCAGGTCGCACAATAATTCGTCTCGTTCGCCGCATATTTGATCCGCTGAATCTTGCTCCCGCATCGCGGGCACGGCTGCTTGTACTTCCCATGTACCGCCATCTCCGGACGAAACGCTGTGACCTTCTCCGGGAATCCTTCGCCCGTCTCCGTTCGCAGCCGTTCCACCCACTCCGCTAGCGTCGCGCGAGTCGCTTCAAACAGTCGCGCCACCTGTTCGTCGCTCATCTTCTGCGTCAGCGTCGTCGGAGATAGTTTCGCCGCCCATAAAATCTCATCCGAATACGCATTGCCGATCCCGCTAAACCATCGTGGATCAGTCAGCGAACGCTTCAATGTGTGATTTTCCGCTCTCAATACTGCAGCAAACTCATCAGGACCGCACTCGAGCACTTCCACGCCGCCCGGATCCAATTCCCGCAGCTCTTCTTCTCCCGCCGCCAGGTGCAATGACGCGCGCTTTTGCGTTCCCGCCTCCGTCCAAACCAGCGTCCCATTCGAAAACTCGAACGCCGCCAAATTCTGCCGTCCAGAAAGCTTGACAGACTTGCCACTCGCCCTTTCAAACCAGTGCAGCCGCCCCGCAATCATCAAATGCAACACCAGCCAAATCTCGCCTTCAACTCCAATACAAATCCGTTTCCCCAAACGCCTCAAAGCAACAACCTTTTTTCCTTCCGCGCTTGCCACCGGCGGTTCCACCGTCCGCAACAAAAACGGACTCGCAATCCGCACACGCTCCACCCGCTGCCCCAGAATCCTCTTCTCCAGCGCCTCAATGTAAACCGTAATGTCCGGCAGCTCCGGCATCCTGCTCCTACGCTCTCCCGAGCTCCAAAATCTTGGCACACTTCGGCGCCATCATCACTCTGCTAAGGAAGCGGCCGCTGTTTGACGCCGCAATACTCGTCATCGAGCAATGATCAAGATTCGCGTCTCAGCACCTCCTTCAAGTCATTTGTCCAACGACACGGTACTAGAGCTACCGTATGCCCTGACGCTGGCAACTTCCCTGGTCTCCCCGGTGTCTATGTCGATTGTCGGTTCACGTGCGCAAAAAACTTTCAGCTGGAAACCTGCAAGTTTTTGCCATGCCCCCGTTCAAGGTGCAGGCGAGGCAAATTATGAAATCACCTTTTCTTGCGACCACAATTCTGATCGCGCTTGGGTTGTTGGACAGTTGCACGGCCGGATCCGGTGAGAGCTTTCCGTCGCAGAAGGTGGTAGCAGCAGAAGTTCAACCGAAGAAAACCATGCGCACCTTCAGTTCGGAACAGGAACTCGCCCGCTACCTTCGAGAATTGGCGGAGCGCCAGAAGCGATTCCGCCGGAGGCTCTCGTACGCTTTTGCGCTGGCGCCCACGAAGAAAGTTGCCGGCAAGATGAGTTCCGCCGATGAGAAATCTGAGTCCGTTACCAACGTACAGCACGCAGGTGTGGACGAAGGCGGAATCGTCAAAGTTCACGGCAATCATCTGGTTGTGTTGCGGCGGGGACGTCTGTTCACCATCTCCCTCGCCGATGGGGGACTCGAACCAATCTCCAGCCTCGATGCATTTTCGCCGGACATCGACCCTCGCTATACCTGGTACGACGAGCTGTTGATTTCCGGAGACACGATTGTCGTCATCGGCTACAGCTACGAACGAGGCGGCACCGAAGCAAGCCTCTTCCACATCAATTCCGCGGGCGAACTCGCATATCAGTCCACCTACCAACTGCGCTCGAACGACTACTACTCGTCCCGCAACTACTCGAGCCGGCTCATCGGCACCAAGCTGATTTTCTATACTCCTCTATATCTCGGCTGGGAAGGTGACCCCTTGACCAGCCTTCCAGCCGTACGGAAATGGCATAAGGGCGTGAAGTCGGATGAGTTTCGGCGCATTGTTGCTGCGACCAATGTTTACCGCACCGAACCTTCCGTCACGTCGGACGGCGGAACAGCATTGCACACGGTAACGACATGCGACTTAGCGAAGGGTGACTTCGATTGCAAGGCTACGTCGGTAGTCGGGCCCCCGGGCCGCGTCTTCTACGTTTCCCCGAATTCTGTCTACATCTGGGCCACCGACTGGGCCGACCAGCCAAAGCAACGGACACAGTCGATGCTCTACCGCATGCCACTCGATGGCTCGGCACCAAGTGCGCTTCGCGTCTCAGGCAGTCCCGTGGATCAGTTTTCTTTCCTCGAAAGCGAAGACGGCCGGCTCAATGTGCTGGTGCGTTCGGATTCTGCCGGCGATGGCATGTGGAGAGCGGGGGTGGCGGCAGGCGACGTCGCGCTGATGCGCGTGGCGCTTGCCAGTTTTTCTGACGGGAGCGCTATCGTTGCTCCCTCCGATTACCTGTCGTTGCCGAAAGTCGAAGGGTACGACTTCCAGAACCGATTCGTGGGCGATTATCTGCTCTACGGGTCCGGCAGCGGGTGGGGCTATCCGAAAAACACCGCCCGCTCTCCTCTCTTTCTTGTCCGCTGGACCGACGGTACGAACTACGAACTCACGCTATCCCATGGGACCGACCGCATAGAACAAATGGGAAAAAACGCCGTTGTGGTTGGAACGGATGGAAAGAATCTGCATTTCACCTCGGTGCGTCTCGATGATTCGCCCTCGATCACGGGTAGCTATTTGCGAAAAGACGCGTCGCAGGGAGAACTGCGCAGCCAGGGATTTTTCTATAAACCTGATGGAGAAGATTCCGGAACCCTCGGCTTGCCGATCAGTTTTCCCAGCCGGCCCGGTTATCGCCACCTGTTCGAATCCTCCGCGGCCATTCTCTTTCTCCACAATGTGGACGGTCATTTCTTGGAAATGGGCGAGCTTACCTCGCGGCCGGAGCTTGCCACCGATGATAAGTGCCGCGCTTCCTGTGTCGATTGGTACGGCAACGCGCGGCCCTTGTTTGTGCGCGACCGCATCATTGCCATGCTCGGCTACGAATTGGTGGAAGGCAGTCGGGAAGGCGACCGCATCCCAGAAATCCGCCGCGTGAGCTATGCCCCTGGCCAAACCAAGGCGTCCACCGAAGCCTCCAGGTAGCAACTTGGTCAGTAAAAAGTTCAGTTCGCAGAATTGTCCCCATGTACAGCAGATTTCTCCTGCACATTCCGCTACGCTACTTCGTGTTCTTGGACGAATTCTTTGTTCCGTGACAAACCGGGAACAGGAGAGAGCTGGCGAAAGACAAAATGGCAGGCCTCGCGGCCACAACGAAAAACACCCGGAGGGGGTGCTGCCTACCCCCGTCCCATTTTGGAACTCGAACGGCCTGACTCGTTTCGAAGATTCGTTTACCAGTCGTTTGGTCGCGAAATCTCCAAATCATGCGAATCATCCGATTTAGGAATCACCAGCACGATTCAGTTAGAATAGAGACGTAGAGAGCAACCGTGGCATTGACCAAACAGCAAGCGCTCGACATGCTCGAATCCGATGACTTAATAGGTATCGGCATGGCGGCTCATCAGGTCCGCCTGAAAAAGAACGACCCGCGCATCGCCACCTACCAGGTCGACCGCAACATCAATTACACAAATTTCTGCACCGAGTATTGCTCTTTCTGCGCTTTCTACCGTCCCATCGGCGCAAAAGACGGCTACATCCTCAGCTTCGAGGAAATTTTCAAGAAGATTGAAGAAATGCTCGAACTCGGCGGCAACGGGGTTCTACTTCAAGGCGGCCTGCATCCCGATCTGCAAATCGATTACTACGAAAATCTTCTCCGCTCCATCAAGCAGCGCTATCCCACGGTTCATTTGCACTGTTTTTCCGCGCCGGAAATTCTCTGCATCGCGGAGGTCAGCGAACTCAGCGTCGAAGACACCATTCGCCGACTGATGGACGCTGGTCTGCAATCCATCCCCGGCGGTGGCGCGGAAATTCTCGATGATGAAGTCCGCTCCAAAATCGCGCGCCTCAAATGCACCAGCGACGATTGGGAAAATATGCACCGCACCGCGCACAAACTTGGGCTGCGCACCACTGCCACCATGATGTTCGGGTGCGGCGAAGAGCTGCGCCATCGCGTCAATCATTTCGAGCGCATTCGCCGCATTCAGGAAGACACCGCCGGCTTCACCGCGTTCATCCCGTGGATTTTCGCGTCAGACAACACGCCGCTCGGAAAGAAAGTTCAGGAAACCACGGCTGTCGATTATTTGAAAACGCTCGCCGTCAGCCGCCTCTATCTCGACAACATCGATCACATCCAATCGAGCTGGCTCACTCCCGGCATCAAAGTTTGCCAGGTCGGCCTGCAATTCGGCGCCGACGACGTCGGCAGCATCTTGATCGAAGAAAATGTCGTGTACGCCGCCGGCGTTCGCAATCGCACTAACGAAGGCGAACTTCGCCGCGTCATCTCCGATGCCGGCTTCATCCCCGCCCAGCGCGACACCCTGTACCGTTCCTACGCCCTGAAATAAAAACAATAAGGATCCTCATGCAAAAAATCGGCCCGTTTCTGTGGTTCGACAGCAATGCCGAAGAAGCAGCCAACTTTTACGTTTCAATTTTCAAGGACTCGAAAATCCTGAAGATCGCGCGCTACGGAGAAGCCGGTCCCGGTCCCGCCGGTTCCGTCATGGTCGTGAACTTCCAAATCGAAGGACAGGACTTCATCGCGCTGAACGGCGGTCCGCTTTTCAAATTCACCGAAGCAATTTCGTTCGTCATCAATTGCCAGACGCAGGAAGAAGTGGACCACTACTGGAACAAGCTAACTGCAGGCGGCGGCCAGGAATCACAATGCGGCTGGCTGAAAGACAAATATGGTTTGTCCTGGCAGGTCACTCCCACGATCTTGGGCGAATTGCTGGCCGACAAGGACCACAAGAAAGCACAGCGCGTCATGCAGGCAATGCTGCAAATGAAAAAGATCGACATAGCAGCATTGAAGCGAGCCGCCGCTCAGGAATAGCTCAAACAAGGTTTTGATTGAAGAGCCTGATGCTGACACAAGCGCCCCTCATCACACCGTCATTCCGCGCGAAGCGAGGAATCCCTCTTCGATTGTCGCGTTACCGAGATGCCGGAAACGGCGCTAGCTTTTGGCAGCGGGCCTAAGCAGTATTTCCACTTCAGCGCCGTCGGGAAGATCGACATCCTCGAGGGGATAGAGAACGCCACTTCGAAAACGGGCGCGCACTTTGATTGCGGGAGCGGGATTTCGATTTTCGATTTTCGAATTTACATTTTCCATTTTCGAATTTCGATTCTCGACAGCGGGCGGCTTGCCGGAAACTTCGTCCATCGCTTCATTCGCCAGCAAATCGGCTTCGCGGTTCTGCTCGCGATAAACGTGATCGATGCGGAACGAGGCGAATGTTTGCGACATTTTTTTTGCGCGCTCGTACAACGGCTTCAAATCGGCGCTCTTCACTTTGTATTGCCCGCGCATCTGTTTGACGAGCAGTTCGGAATCGCTTTCGACGCGCAGCGCGCCGATGGAATGTGATTGCGCGTAATCGAGCGCAGCGATCAGCCCGTAGTATTCCGCGACGTTGTTGGTGGTTCGCCCGATATATTTTTTCAGCCGCGCGACAATTTCTCCGCGCGGATCGCGAATCACCACACCGTAGGATGCGGGCCCGGGATTTCCGCGCGAGCCGCCATCGATGTTCGCGCGCCACGCAACGGGTTTTGTTTCCGGAGCAGGTTCGCCGAAAAGTCCCGAACCGCGATGCGGTGGAGTTCGCGGCGCCATTACGAAGCCCCCATCACTAAGCCGACGCCGCCGAAGGATTTGCGCCAGGACTTGGCGGCGTAGCCGGTTCCGATGGATACAAAATGCACCCGCAGGTTTCGCAGGTTTGCAATTCGAGATTTTTCGGTTTGTACACTTCCTGATAGACGTGTGGAAGCAAGCGCATTCCGCAGCCGCGGCACTGTTCGTTTACGGCTGCAGCGAGAGCGACACCGTGGTGGCGTTTCGCGGCGCGTGAATACACGTCGAGGATTTCTTTCGGAACTTGCGCGGCGATTTTGTCGCGTAGGGAAATATCCGCAAGCATTTTCCGATTTACTTCGCGCGCGCGATTTTCAATTTCTTTTCGTTCTGCGGCGATGGTTTGCTCGGACTCGCGTAGCGCGGCCTCAGTGGTCTTCACATTTTTTTCGGCGTCTTCAGCGACCATCATTTGTTCGAGCTGAGTGTCTTCCGCTTTCGCAATTTCCATTTCAGCGTTGGCAATTTCGTGCAGCAGTGCCTTGTAGGCTTCGTTGGTTTTTACGGCCGCGGTTTGCGCGCGAAATTTCTTTGCGCGTTCGCGCCATTCCGTAACTTCGAATTCTGTTTTCTTGCGAACCGCAACGATTTGCGCGAGCGCGTCTTTCGCTGACGCAACATCCGCACGCGCTCCGCTTAATTTAGCGTCGGCTTCGCGGATGCGCTTTGGAGCAGTATCCAGATTCGCGCGGAGCGATGCGATTTCATTGTCTGTTTTCTGCAATTCGAGAAGCAGAGGAATGGCGGGATGCATCGAAGAGGAGTTTAACACATGGATTGCGATTGTCCGGCACTGCCGAAAACGGCAACCCCGGCGAAATGAATTCGCCGGAGTTGAGCTGGAGAAAAGCCGCGGGAGCAAAAACCCGTGTTACGGAAAGATCAGGAGTGGGCTTCGCGGCGGCTGAGTGTGAAATCGACAAAGTACCCGATGCCGATGGCGAGAGGAATCAAGCCAAATGCCGCCGCGGACCAAGTGTCCGGCTCGTGCTCGATGCCGGCGATGGCTCCGAAAGTCGCCATGAAGCCGATTGCGCCGCTCACGAGCAGTATTCCATTCTTGCGAGAACGCGCCGTGGGTGTGACTTCCGTCTCGAACGGGACCGTGATGCCGCGCGCGATCGCCGCCATGCGTTCATCGGCACGCAGCTTCTTCACGCGATAGTACGTATACATGGCCGCCATCGGAATGCCCAAGGAAAGAACAACTGCCGCCAAACCAACGATGCCGACACCGATGTCACCCATAACCATCTCCTTTAACGTCCTAATAAACCATCTCTGAGCTGAATGTCGTGCCCGGGGAATCTCTTGCAGCGCCATGGCGCTGCTCTGTGGAAGGAACGTAGCGGGGCGGGAAAAAGTTCCGAAAAGTTTACGAAGATTCTGCCCCTAAGGCTGTAGAAGGACTTCTTACTGCGCCTCGCTGACCTGCATGTTCTGGTTGATGCTGAGGGTCGGGTAGCGGATTGGGGAATCCGGCGGGGCAGGAGCGTGCCGCGCGGTCACGACAAATTCGGTTCCGCTGCCACACTGGATTTCGTAGCTGTAGCCGTCGCGTTCGGTTCTGGCGAGATTCACGAGTCCGGACGAGGAAAGGTCGTCCAGGTTGACGCAGTGGCCATTGGTGGCCACGTAGGTGCGTTCGGCCTGCGCGATTTGCGTGATGTCCATGCGAACGCCGGTGAGGCTGATGGCCTGAGTGGGAGCGGTGCCAGAATCGCTAGTGGGCATCTTCTTGACGTAATAGAAATAGATGCCTCCCATGATGGCAGCCGCGACCAGGATCAAAGCGAAAGCTCGCATGAGGAGATTCTGACTCGCCGCGCCGCGGCCCGCAACCGTTAGAGCGTCCAGAGTGCATCAGGAAACAACAGGGGTTGTTTTTGGTGGCGGGCGAGCGGTTTTGTTACACTGGCGGCAGAACCGGACCCTCTCCGGTGGCTGAATTCCCCTTCGCACAATTCATGGCCACGATTGCGAACACTTCGTTGTTGAACGATTTGGAATCGCAGCGCGAGCAGGAGCTGGCGGAAGCGCGCGCGATTCAGATGGGAATGCTGCCGCAGGGCGCGTTGCGAACCGCTGATGTGACGGTCTGCTAGCAATTCCAACCCTTTCATGAAGTGGGCGGCGACTTCCTGGATTAATTCACGCTGACGGATGGCGTGATCGGAATCTATCTTGGCGACATCACGCGAAAGGCCGGCGGCATGGTATGCCGCGCTGGCTGTGGGAACTTTGCGCGGCGTTCATAAAACGGGCACGCCGCCGCCCGCCAACGGTCTTGAGCACAGTGAACCGGAGAGTGATGTTGCGCGGCGTGTCGCCGCGTTACGCTACGGTGCAGTGTGGTGTTTCGACCCGCGCACGGGAATTTTGCGAACTGCCAGCCCGGGGATGGCGGGCCCGCTGATTCTTTCAGCGCGCGGCTGCCGTGAGCTGAAACTTCGCGGCATTCCGGCAGGAATGGTTCCGGAAACAGCCTCTGAAAGCGAAACCGTGCAGCTCGAACGCGGTGACTCCGTAATTTTTCTGAGCGATGGATTCAGCGAGTCGCAGAATTCTACGGGCGACTTCTTTGGCATGGAGAGAGCGCAAGAAGTATGCGAGTCCCTACGGGAAGAAACACCGGAAGAAATCCTTCGCAGAATGACGGAGGCAGTGGTCCGTTATTCCTGCGACCGGCCGCAACAAGATGACCGGACGGCGGCGATTTTGCGCTACCTGAAGAATGAACTTGAAGCCCAGACGAGTCGGGCGGGATAGCGCAAGGGCCGAACTAATACGTGGGTTGAGGTAGCGGGTGGGAAACTTCGGGGTAATACAAATTGACACCACGACGGCGCTTCAGTAACAAAGGTAGTAACGGCAATCAACCAGAGGAGACACCTCGATGAAGAAGATGAAGTCCCCGAACGCCTGCGTTTTGGCGTTGAGCTTGTCCGCCCTGCTATGCATTCCGAGCGAAATTCTAGCCGCACCGGATACGCCCGGTCAAAGAGCCGGTGAAGTTTCCCGCGTGATTCCGGCTGTAAGCATCGCGCGCGGAGCAAAAACGATCTCGGCATCGGCGAAAACCGTCGTGGACTGGTTGGACGTAGTGAATACGCAGGCCAGCGCACGAGCGCGCGTCGCGCTGGATGACGGATCGGTGTTGAACGTCGGATCGGATTCATCCATCAAAGTGTTGAAGCACGACGGCGGAGCGCAGCAAACCGAATTGGAGCTCACCTACGGAAAAATCCGTTCACAAGCGCAAAAAATCACCAAGCCCGATGGAAAATTCGAAGTGCGAACGCCCGCGGGAGTGGCCGGAGTGGTGGGCACGGACTTTTTTACAGGATTCGATAATTCCACCGGAACGATGAACGTGATCGTATTCGAAGGAATCGTCAAAGTTTGCAACCTGGCAGGCGTGTGCGTGATCGTGAAAGCCGGACAGATGACGAGCGTGCGCTCCAACGACAGCACGGGACCGCAGGCACCCACGCAGGCGACGCTCGATGTGCTGGTGGACGCCGGGACGACAACGGATGTGGGCGGGAAAGTCGGCGTTCAAAATGTCGGCCATCACATTGGCAAAGGCACTGCGATCACGCTCGGAATTCTTGCCGTGATTCCGGCGATCCTGATTCCGATCGTGGCGACGCATGGGAACAACAGTGCCCCACCCAACACTACTTGTAAGCCCAACAGCCCAGCTTGCGGATGAGAGAATCTAGCCGTTTTAAGCTAAGCGAAAACTGGCGATCGAGATCCTTCGGCTTTGGCGCGAAAGCGCCGAGGCTTGGGATGACAATTTATTTAGGGATTGGGAATTTTGCCAGGCGCTGAGTCACGGATAGGCGTTCCGAGGCAGGGCGAAGGCAATGTACACGCCGCCCGAGCGGGACTTGAGGTCTTTGCCGCCGCCTGCGGCGATCACGACAAATTGACGGCCATTCACGGAGTAAGTCGCCGGCGTGGCATTTCCCGCAAAAGGCAAAGCTGTCTCCCACAGCAAAGCTCCATTTGAAACATCGTAGGCGCGGAATTTTTTGTCGTAGTTGGTTGCGCCGATGAAGAGAAGACCACCAGCTGTGACGATTGGCCCGCCGTAATTTTCCGTACCGGTGTTGCGCATTCCCGCCGCGGCTAGTTCCGGATACTCGCCGAATGGAATTTTCCAGAGGTATTCGCCAGTGTTGAGATTGATGGCG
>Ga0207646_10003844_pt1 | contig 16677 bp, 9 predicted proteins | sample KBSK5502metaG_FD_184343 | JGI IMG/M metagenome (GOLD analysis project Ga0207646, IMG submission 184343) | Corn, switchgrass and miscanthus rhizosphere microbial communities from Kellogg Biological Station, Michigan, USA - KBS K5-50-2 metaG... | ecosystem: Host-associated > Plants > Roots >... | reverse complement strand
TTGCCAACCAGAAACAAATCGGTCCATGGGTCCGCCGTTACTCAAGTATTTCTGTCCCTTGCCGAACGGCAGATCGATGATCGCATCGGCCGAAAGCAGATGCCGAATATCCAGCGACGACCTGCCGTTGTCAGAATTTAGGTCGAATGGATTTACATAACCAACACGGCCGCCACTGCGGCTGTCACCCAGGGAGCCGATGAGCCCTACACCATTATCAGTCGTGTGACTGAAGGTGTAAGAGATCTGTCCCTGGATATTGCGCGAAAACCGCTTCTGCACCTGTGTCTGTAATCCGTCGTACTTGGAACTAGCCGCGTTGGTATACAGCAACACATTCCCCAGGAAAGCTCCGCCCGCATTTCTGGAAGCGCCGGTCCCGCTGCTACCGATATTCAAGGTGGTCAACAGATTTCGCGATCGATTTCCCACATAACCTACGTCCAACGACCAGTCTCGAGAGAACTGCCACTGGTAACTAACCTGGAACTGGTGCACGTAGCCTATCTTCTGTTTGCGATCCACGCTGTACAACGCCAGCCCTGCGTCCGGCAGAGTTGCGGGATTGACTTGAGTGGTAATGCTTGGTGGGCCGGTATTGACGCTGAAGTAGGTCCTGCTCGTCGGCGCATCCAGAAACTGAGTTAAGTTCACCGAATTAGTGAATGGAGGATTGCGAATAGACGGTGGGTAGTCAGTGCCATCGAGCGTGTACAGCAAGCCATAGCCGCCGCGAATGACCATGGTCTTCTCTTTATTAATTGAATAAGCAAACCCGACGCGCGGTCCGAAGTTGTTCTTGTCCATCGAAACTATTCGATCCTTGGCGCCGCTGGCTACCACTACCCTCGACACGTCGGGGAAGTAGTAACTCGTTCTCCCTGACGTCTCACTGGGAGGAGTAAACAGATCGTAACGGAGCCCGAGATTCAAGGTCAGGCTACTGTTGACCTTCCAATCGTCCTCAACAAAGAATCCGTATTCCTGCGTGCGCAGGTTAAATGGGCCGCCAAAAACTTTGCCTCTGGAAACCTGGAAAGCGGGCAGGCTCATCAACTCATTTGCCTGTGCATTGCCGGTGCCGCCGTAGGGAACGCCATTAGCATCAACATAGCAATTCGTTGTAGTCCCCGATCCAGCCGGGCAAGCAGCGTTTGGTCCCGTCGCTGGACCATTGTCGGCGTACTGCATGTTGCCTTTAAGAAAACCTGACCGACCGCCGTCAATCGTATTCAGGTGGCGCAGACGCACCTCGCCGCCAGCCTTCGTAACATGGTTTCCATGAACGATCGTCAGGGAATCAGCAAAATAGGGATTCTTGCTCTTGACCCGGAACAGACCGCCGTCACCCAGGTATTCGGTAAATCCGGAGCCAAAGTTGCCGAGCCCGGGACCGCCTGAAGCCTCAAGCGAGCCATCGTTCGCATTTGGATAGCCAACGTCCTTCGCGAACGTCGCACTGGTGCCGCAGGCGCCGCCGACGCCGCAGTTAAAGATTCCAATATCAATCTGCGTCAATCCAAAGCGAAACTCGTTGAGCATCGTCGGACTAAAAGTGTGGGTATCGGAAATCGTTATCTGGCGTGTGTTGCCAACTTCATCTCCTGCGCCGAAACCCGCGGTCGGCAGGCCGGGCAATAGGTTAGCGCGATTAGTTTTCAATCGCTGGTCATTGTAACGACCGCTGAGCGAATTGCTCGCGGTCAGCTTATGATCGATCTTAACTTCGTAGTTGTTGATTAATTCCTTGTTGGCGCGCTGGGTAAAGAAGTTGTTATTGCCCTGGTCCGGATTGAAAACATTGATCGTGGGTTGAGGATAAAGGTTGAAGATCTTCTGCGTGATCGGACTGATCAGATTTGCTGGGATGATGGCGCCGGCAAAGGCCTGGCCGGTAAAAGGGTTACACACTGGCCCATCATCTGCGGTCGTCGCCCCAATACCATCACAGTCATGATTGGCAAAACCGGTAAAGTTACCGTTGCGCGATCCCGCCGTGGGCACGGTCGACGACGCCGGAAACGGCAGGTTGTTGCGCTGGCCCAAATAGTCGAAAAAGAAAAATGTCTTGTTCTTGATAATCGGACCGCCGACGGTTCCGCCAAATTCATGGATCTGCTGCACCGCTTTGGTAAACGGGGCCAGATTGGTAACGCCACGCGCAATCGCGTCGGAGCGATCCCTTTTCAGTTTCGGATGATAGGCATTCAGAGCGGAATTCTGTCCATAGTAATAACCTGACCCATGGAATGCATTGGTTCCGGACTTGATTGAGGTATTGATTACCGCGCCCGCCGCGCGTCCGACTTCGGCCGGAGGAATGCTGGTGGTAACTTTGAATTCGGCGATCGCATCGGGATTCGGAAACACCCCGATCGTCCCAAACTGCGGCTCGTTATTATCGACTCCGTCGAGCGAGAAATTATTGTTGGTTGACCGCTGTCCATTCACAGTCAAAGCGCCGGACCCTGATCGAGCGAAACGTGAATTTTCTGTCGAGCCCTGCGAATTACTGCTGCCCGGCCCGCCGTCTCCGGCTCTGGGATCGCCGTTATTAAATTGGCGCGCGTCTGGCCCCGTGCCGCCAAAACCGGCGTTGCCCGCCGCGGCCACGCCGGGCATCAGGGTCGCAAGCTGAGTAAAGTTGCGACCTGACAACGGGAGTTCAGTTACCTCGCGCCCTGTCACGACATTTCCGCGGTTGCTCGTCTCAGTTTCAACCAGCGGAGCTGCGGCCGTAACCGTCACTTCTCCGCTCACCTCGCCTGGCGACATTTCCAGATCGATTCGCAGGCGGTCGTTCGTTTGCAGAACTATCTTATCCTGCGCGACCGTTTTAAAACCCTGCTTGGTCGCGGTCACCTTATAGTTGCCAATGTCCAATGATGGCGCTTCGTACGTCCCCGAGTCACCGGTCGTAACTTCGCGCGTCGCGTTCGTATCCACTCTTGTGATCGTCACGGTCGCGCCCTGCACCACAGCGCCGGTGTTGTCCGTGACGGTACCTACGATGGTGGCCTTATTTGTTTGGGCCGTCGCCGGAATCGCAACGACTCCAAGCAAGAAGATAAAAGTGCCGGCGCTCACCAACGCGGTGGCGACCTTTCGAATGATGGACATTGTGGAACCTCGCAAGAAAATAGGAGGTACACTCTCCCCGATCAGGAAGAAGTTACCTCAACCTTTTACTGCAAATGCATAGGCCAATGCGCAGTGCACGATGGCTCTCAGCTTAATAAGAATCCTCTAAATGCCTTGTTCGAACCGCCCCCGCTGGGGTTTGTTGTCTTAGCGAACTAAGTATTTAGTACACTTTTCCAGGGCTGTCAACACTTTTTTCCCCGTGAAGCAGAAAATAATCTTCGCCGAAACCCTCACCTTGCCACGCAACTCTGGCAAATTCGCGCAAACCAAATGGGCGCAGCATCAGGCCGCAGCAGCAGCCGCAAACTTACTCGCCAGCACCAGACTCAAAGCTCCCATTAATGTCGGGTCTTTACCCAGAGTCGATGGCAGGATTCGCGCCGATGGCAGCCCACGGCGAACACTATGTTCGATTGTTTCCCGGAGCGCGTCTTCCACCAGACTCCAGGCTCTGGCGATCTCGCCGCCCACCACCACCGCCTCAGGACTGAATCCGACGACCAGGTTCGATATCCCGATGCCAAGGCAGAGCGCCGTATCCACGAGTGCCGAGTTCGCATCAGACTCTCCGGCCAGGGCCCGATCGACGAGTTGCTTGAAAGTAACGTCTGCTGAGTTCTGCTGCCCCGACACCTTTCGGTATCGGGCAAGGGCTGAACGCTCGGAAGAGAAAGCTTCCCAGCAATCACGGTTGCCGCACGAGCAGGGCACCGGCGCTTGCGTGCCGACGATCATATGTCCAAATTCTCCGGCCGCGCCGCGCTCGCCGCGGTAAACCTGACCGTCAAAAACGATTCCGGTCCCCACGCCTTCGGCGACCAGCACCAAAATGAAATCACGCGCGTCGCTCACTTCCGGACGGCCAAACCAAAGTTCAGCCAGCGCCACCGCATTCGCATCGTTATCGATCGTGACCGGCAAACCAGTGGCCGCCGAGATCATTTTGGCGACTGGAAGATCTCGCCATTTGAAGTACGGCACATAGATGACGTTACCCGTCGCGGGGTCGACTAATCCCGGCAGGCTCACGCCGATCGATTCGATGGATACATTGTTGTGACCCAGGAACTCCCGAATACAATCGATCACTCGAATGAATGTCTGTTCAGGATCCGGATCGGTTGGGAATGCTTTTTGATCCAGGACGCGGCCGGCCAAATCGCTGGTGGCAATCGTTGTCACGCTCGGCGTCACGGCTACCCCAATCGCAATTGCGCCCGCAGTCCGCAGTCTCAACATTGTGGGCGGCCGGCCACCGGTAGATTCACCCTCGCCTATCTCTTCAACCAAACCTTCGTTCTGCAGATCATCGATGATCGCTGAGACTGTCGATCTCTGCAGCGCGGACTCTCGCGCAATCTCAGCCCGCGAGATTGGTTCCCGCTCGCGCACATAATTCAAGACGATCTGCCGATTGATATCGCGAATCGTAGTTAATCGAGCGGTCTGAACCTTTTTGAGATCTATCCGCCGCATTGGTCGGGTCCTAAGAAGTCTCCCTGCTTTAGTACGAATCAAATTCAGCGAGAGAGCGCCGCTGCACAGGCTGGTCTCGAGCAGTTGGCTGGAGGACGATATTATAGACTGCGGTGACAGTCAACGATTGTTAGTAGGCGGGTGCTGGTGCAGTTTGATGTGGCACGCGCATCCTGCGCGTGTATTCACGGGCGGGACGCCCGTGCCACTTTCTCAAACTGCACCAGTACCTAGTAGGCGCAAGCGCAGATCCGGCTGCCATGCAACCGGGTCAAAGGCTACTTGCTTACGCCCTTGCTTTGTATCACGGTCAGCTTTCGATCGACGCCCGGAATCTGAATGATTTCGCTGGTGCCATCCGGCCATTTGATCTCGACCTTATCAACCGCAGTCGCGGCGCCCAGGCCAAAATGCAGCGTCATGTCATTCTGTGAGGCATAGCTTCCGCCGCTGATCACGTCCCGTCTCTGGCGGATCGCTCCGGTAGTGACATAGGCAATCGCGCCGATGGCGTCTCGCGGACTCTTCTTTGCCACATCTCCAACCAGCCGGAGCTCGAGCCAATGTCCCACAGGCGTCGCTACGTTTTTCAAAACCGTCGGCTTCGAATCCGCATTGTTTATGACCACGTCGAGCCGGCCATCGCCGTCGAGATCACCGACCGCCAGGCCCCGTCCGCACCAGGCAGATGCGAGACCGCTTCCAGGCGCAGCGCCTACTCTTTCAAACTTACCCTTGTGCAGGTTGCGAAAAAGTAACGGCTGCTGAGCGTAACTCGTGCCCCATTGATGGGCGTCAACCGCAGGGTATACATGACCGTTGGCGACTATTATGTCTAACCAGCCGTCGTTATCGTAATCGATGAAGCTGGTACCCCAACCGAGAAATGGCAAAGTTACTTCCCCGAGACCAGCCAGAAAAGTTACGTCCGTAAAATTGTCGTCGCCGTCGTTGTGATAAAGCACGTTCGAATCGTCAGAGAAATTCGTGATATGAAAACTGACGCGGCCGGAATTGTCATAGTCGCCAATCGCTACGCCCATACCTGCCTGCTCTCGTCCGTTTTCATTCAGGGCCACGCCCGACGGGTAGCCAACCTCTTCAAATGTTCCGTCGCCTTTATTCACATAGAATAGTTTGGGTGTGGAGTCGTTCACTACAATCAGGTCGAGCCATTTACCATCACTCGCGTGCACGAACGCGGAAGAGAACCCATAGTACTTTTGTGGATCATTCACGCCGGCTTTGACGCTGACATCCTCGAAAGTCCCGTCGGGTTTCTGGTGATAGAGCGTGTCGCTCTCGCCCTGCAAACTGCGCGGCCCGCACATTACCGGCGTGCCGCGGAATTGACAAAAGTTTTGGCCCACACCACCGGGCTTGTTTGCGTCTTTCGGACTTGGCGGGAGATTGTTCAAATCAATTTCGATGTAGCCGGGAACAAAGAGATCGAGCCGGCCATCGCCGTCATAGTCACCCCAGGTAGCTCCCGTGCTCCAGCCTTTGCGAGCGACTCCAACTTTCTCGGCCACGTCCGTGAAGGTGCCATCGCCGTTGTTGTGATAAAGACGCGAGACTCCAAAGTTCGAAACGAAGATGTCCGGCCGACCATCGTTATCATAATCACCGACGGCGACTCCCATTCCCCATCTTTCATTCGCCACTCCCGCCTTGTCAGTTACATCTTCAAACTTCCAGTTGCCGAGATTGTGATAAAGCGCGGCGCGTGGCGGCTTCTCTTTGCCCTGCAGGGCCGGTATCGTCGAACCGTTTACCAGGTAGATATCGGGACGCCCATCTCCGTCATAGTCGAAAATCGCCACTCCCCCGGATGGAACCTCAAAGATGTAATCCTTCGCCAAAGTTCCCGCATGATGAAGAAAACCAGCCAGCGCCGTCTTGTCGGTGACATCTTCGAAAATCACCGGAGCTTTTGGATCGGTAATTCCCGCCGTCCGCCGGGTGGTGTAGTTGAGCGGTGTGCCGGTCGAGACTCCACCCATCGGTTGCTGATTTTCCGGCTTTTGCGGAGGCGTCTGGGCATAAAGCGTTTGCGCTTGGATGAGAGACAAGCTGGCGAGCAAGGCGACGCCAGGGAAAAGACCGCGATAAGATTTGTAGTTTCTCATTTAGATCAATCACTCAATCTGATTCGCTTTTGATATAAACCGAGCCGTTGGATTCTATCTGTTAGGCTTGGACAGCTTACTGATGTCGAGCATCCGTTGGAGACTAACCGAAAATACCTGTGCGATCACGATGTGTCAACGCAACAAGGTGAGAGCTAGACTAATCGCTGGAAAGCGAACGCATTCGCATCGGTCTGGGTTTCCCCAAGACGGCCATCGGCCCTATCTCAATGCCGTAGAGGAAGCGTTCGGAGCGGACGTTGACCACGCGATGCTGGTCAAGCTGTGCAAGGTGGCGTTCGAGATGAAACGAAATACTCTCCGGCGCAATGTCTTGGCGCGCACAAAGAAGCGATTAGCAGCAACCCTGATATGGATCACGGCTCGACACGCTACGTCGAACGCCAGAACCTCCAATGAGAATGACCCATTCGCCGCTTTAGTCGTCTGACTAACGCTTTCTCAAAGCGAGCCGAGAATCGCACGCACGCGGTCGCGCTTCACTACATGCACCACAATTTCGTTCGGATTCACAAATCACTCCGATACACTACCGCAATGGGCCGCTGGCGTTACTGAGCATCTTTGGGAGATTGAGGATATTGTATCTTTGCTAGACCAGCCAGCAGCTCGAATTTAAGAGGACGATTATCATAAATGGCTAAAATTGGAAGAAACGACCGTTGTCCTTGTGGAAGCGGAAAAAAATATAAGAAATGCTGCTTGACTCGTTTTAGTCCTGCTGTGAGTCGTGAAAGAATCACGGAAGCTTTCGGAGCGTTCGGGACAAGTCCACGCGAACAGGCACTACGGTCAAAAATTAAACGCGGCGCGGATACTATCCTCGAAAGAGTCTTGAAAGAGAAAAAGGAAGGCACAAGGCGACTTCCATCCTCTACACTTATTTCAAATGGAGACATACCAGCAATTGAAGATCGCAAATTCCTTATAGATGCTTGCGCCCGTTTGGTAGATGAGAACTGGTCTGGGCGTTCTGACATGTGCATTTATTTTGCGGCCCTTCTTCGTCATGGTTTGGGTCTCTTAGGGTATCAATCCGTTGTCCAGGTCGGGAAGGCGAAATATTCGATGGACGGTGAAACCTATGAGTGGGATCATTCTTGGGTAAGAACTGAATGTAATGACATCATTGATGGAAATATTGATTCAATAGTCGAGAGTCCATTCGTACCTGATGCTATAAAACCTCAACCCTATTGGGGTCAAATTGATGGTCTGCCGGCTGACAGAATATTCCAAAGACTAAAGGATTTACCACCTGAGAGAGATAACATCGAACTTAATGCTCATGAAATAAGTAGATGGAAGGCGGATCTTGAAAGAGAGGTCAAGACATACAAAGAATCTCGATAGTGCGTTTGTGTTCAACATTGAAAATGACCCACTACCGGCGATCACCACTCATTGTATGGAGTTCCGCTAGATGAGTTTTGCGCGGCCGCGCTACGAACATCAACGAGGCCATTCAACCCTCTGGACTTGGATCCGTAAGCACCGACAACCGGTCGCCAGTTGCTTTGTTCTGTAATGGGATCAACTGGAATCAGACGGAGATATTCAGCCCTTACTAAATCATCGAGCGACTGCGGTGGTAGCCCCTTGTCAGATGTATATTGCTTTATAGCTGCCCGGATCAAGGTTAGATCTTCTTTCAAGATCGCCTCACGTTCGTCCAGCACAGTCTGTTGGTAACGCGCTGTTATCTTATGGGAAAGACCGCAGGCGAGGCCAATAGAAAACGTGCTAAGGAGAGCCGCCAGGCAGACTAAACGATGCATAAGCATTTCAATTGATTATATCCAGAGTCATCCGATAGAGTCCACTACCCGCTAGTAGACTTCATCAAAACAGTCATGCGCTACAAGGGTATCGATGAGTTGTGTGCTGCCTGTAATGCAGACAGTAACTCCAGCCACTTCTGCCCAAGCTTGAAGACGCACAACGTAATCCGCGCATCCGGGATTGCCAGCTTTTGTTACGGTTGGAGGTCCACACCGTATGGCACAATTAGGAACAATGTTGTACTTACAACAGGAACACACTGAACTAGCATAAGCATAATAGGCGTGAGAAGCGCCAGCCTTGAGCGTGGACGACGTACCGCCGTTAGGGAAACATCCTTGTGATGGTGGCGGAGAATTCGCGGGATTTCCTCCCATATACGGACAACACATCCAATGCTGACTTTGAGTGCGGTAATCGCCGAGGTCGTTCCAGTCCCAAGCCAGCGAAGTTTCAACCCTCGCGTACGCGTCAGACGAATTGGTCTTATATGAGGCGGCTGATGACGTTCTATTGCTTGGACTCGTCAACGTTGTTTGCACCCAGTAAGTGTGACCGTAGCTGTTATAGTGATCCTGGGTAACACCAGAACTCACAATGACTATGTTGGCAGGCGCAGAATCATCCACCCACGAATCAGAGTAGGTAGCGTACGATCCCATTTGGCTAAACGCTGAAGTGTGGCAGATCCACAAAAACATCAGCAGAGACAACGCACGCAAAACGCTTAATGTCATCCATCCGCGATTTCGTCCCTTAAACTCTTTCTCAAGACTATTGATTCGCATCGGCCTCTCTCCTTCACTGCTTTCTACAACACATTTGGCAAAATGGTCTTCATCTCCTTTATCAGTTGACTAATGGTGCGCCATCGGATCGGCTCCTGGCGCGATCCCGTTCACCGGCATATTCGGACCCGGAAGAATTTTTGTCTGGCGTTTTATTTGTCCATCGATGTGCTGACGTATCGCGACTGCACCAGCGGAACCCACGAAGTCTGCCAGCTTGGCTATAGCCGCTGTAACAACTGCTTGTCGCTGTGCTTGCAGAGGCGCAAGCTGAGCGTTTACCAGGGCCGCGTCTTGTGCCGTTGCGTGTGGATTACTGTCCCTGATTGCTTGCGCCTGCGCGTCAATTGGAGCGACGAGCTGCTGATAGTAAGCGGCCGCGGTGAAGATCGAATCGACGTTGACAGTGGCCAGCGTCGTCTGGTTGCAGTAAGACTGTAGCTTGCCGCGCTCGCTGGCAGAACGATTAGAGAAGAAGTTGAAGAACAATTCGTAGGCCACGTCATCGGGAATCAATTGCGGTGTTACCGAGCCGTCAATCGTTCCTGGCGGATCCTGTGATTGGACTGGCGCCGCCACCGCCGAGACTTTGGTTGGGCTAACCGCCTCAGTAGTTGGGTTGGTAGCTTTCAACACGCCAGAAATAGTAATTACGGTCACGATTGCGATCGCGCTCACCAGAATTATAACTTTGCGCATATCACAAACTCCTTCCGGGCTGCATTCTTTGCTGGAGTCGGAATGTCGATTAGGGGCGTGGGAACGTGGCTGATGATACTCAAGAGATAACGGCTTTGGTTAAGGAAACATGGTATTCATCTTACAACTTGGTTCCATTGGCTACCTCAATTCCCTTCGCGCTCTTTGATCGTCACGTATCCATCCACGTCCGGGTTCGCGAGCATTTGCAGCTGCCCACTGGGCCAGCGCACCTCAACCGCGCGCACGCCCTTGGCGGTGCCCAATCCGGCAATAATCCTGGAGTCGTTCGACGAGAGATAGCTGCCGGCAGTTGAGACATCGAAGGACTGACGGCGTCCGGAATTGTCGGTGACTGTAACGTGAGCGCCAATGCCGTCGCGATCCGACTTCGCGCCTACCAATCGAATTCCCAGCCAGTGATTCTTTGTGCCGTTGTTACGCAGGATGATCGGCGCGCCGTTCAGCTCTCCAATTACGATGTCGATCTGCCCGTCGTTGTTTAGATCGCCAAAGGCGGCTCCGCGCGCGGCGATGGGCACATTGAAAGCCGCGCCCGCCGTGGCTGAAACATTTACGAAGCCTTTGCCGGTATTCCGCATCAACAGTGGTGTCTGTTTGTACTTTAAATAAGTTGTGGACTTTTCGATCGTATCCAATACGTGGCCTTGCGCCACGAATATATCCCGCTGTCCGTCGTTGTCGGCGTCCAATAAAGTGGGTGCCCAGCCGGAGTACGGCAAAGTTATCTGGGCAACGCTGGTAGAGTTCGTGGCCCAGGTGAAACTCAGGTCGCCATTGTTGTGATAAAGCGGATATGTTTCGTTCGACAAGGTCGTGATGAAAACGTCCGGCCAGCCATCGTTGTCATAATCCGCCGCATCGACGCCCATGCCCGCGAACGTCTTTCCATTTTCATCGTACCCGGCGCCGGCGTTGACGGCGATGTCTTCAAATGTGCCGTCGCGTTTGTTGTGATAGAGCGACTGGCGCACGCTGTCGTTGGCGACAAACACGTCCGGCCAACCGTCGTTGTCAAAGTCTGCGAACGCAAGGCCGAGAGCTTTGCCATTTGGATCTGCGACTCCTGCTTTGACGCTGACATCTTCAAAAGTGCCGTCCGCTTTCTGATGATAGAGGATGTTCGTCGCGCCGTTGAAATTGTCGGGATGGCAGTAAGCGCGGGTGCCCTTGTTATCGCCGCACAGCATCGATCCTTTTTCGAAATCCCATTCCAGATAACGAGCGACAAAAAGATCCAGGCGCCCGTCCCGATCGTAATCAATCCAGCCCGCGCTGGTGGACCAGCCACCGGCGGCCACACCCAGTTTCCTCGCCACATCGGTGAACGTCCCGTCGCCGTTGTTGTGATAGAGATGATTCTCGCCGTAACCAGTTACGTATAGATCTGTGTGCCCGTCGTTGTCATAATCGCCCGCGGCCACTCCCATGCTGTAACCGTAGCCTTTCAATCCCGCGCGCTCAGTTACATCCTCAAAAGTGCCGTCTGATTTCTGGTGATAGAGACGATTCCAATACCTGGGCTGGCTCTTGTCAGGCACAGCACCTTTGGGCATGGGATCTTTTAGCAGTGCGCCGTTGGTAAAGAAAAGATCCATGCGACCGTCATTGTCATAGTCAAAGATGGCTACGCCGCCGCCCATCGTTTCTAACAGATACTTGATGGACGTCGGCGAACCGTCATGCTTGAAATCAATCTTTGTAAGCGGCGTTATATCGGTGAATGTCACCGGCGACGGAGCCTGCGGCCCGGGCGGCGGCGGTGTCTTGGGCAGATCGCCGGAACTGTACGAGCGTCCCGCATGGGGCGTTGGAGTAGGTGCTGGTTGCTGCGCAAACATTGGGCAAGCCGACCCAAGCACAACGAGGACAAGGCCTGGCAGCAAGCACCGAAAACTCGGCAGAGAAATATTATCCGTTTCTCTGCGAGCGCGGGCGCCCTCGCCCGCACTGAGCGTGAAGCGCGAACGAGATTTTTTCGCAGTCCTCAATTGATGTTGAGATTTAAGCGTGCTGCGCACGCTGTGCGGGCGAGGGCGCCCGCGCTCCCAGCAATAAGTTGCCTCGGTTACGTCTGATTGATCCAATATCGTGGTACCTGATTCAATCGGTGTTCGAAGAGTCTAACTGACGCTTTGCCTCGTCGATCAACTGATTGTTTCCCTCATAAGAAAGTTTCTTGTCCTTCCCGAGCTGCGGCGGATACTGATGACGCCTATAGACGGGATACGCTTCGGTTCGTAGGTGCGCCGGCATGTGATGCCCGCGCCGCGCGGCGCGTTCGTGGCGCAACGCGGAAATGTCGATCGGCGCAACGACGATTCGCTCGCCCGGCCCCGGCGACGCTTCTGCCAACAAACGGCCATCGTAATCAACCACCTGACTGCCGCCGGGCCAGGAGTAAGGCGGATAGTGTTTCAGGCTCGCGCCCTGATTCGCGGCCACGACATAGGTAATGTTCTCGATCGCCCGAGCCCGATTGATCACTGTCCACCAGGCCATCGGCTCCGTCGCGCCCCACGGATCCATGTAAGCCGAAACCCTCACCAGAATTTCCGCGCCATTCGCAGTGAGCTGGCGCATCGCTTCGGGAAACAACCAGTCGTAACAGATCGCGCAGCCGATCCGGCCGATCGGCGTATCGGCAACCGGAAAGAATGGTTCGTCGTAGCGTTCCAGATCATGTGGACTTGTTTGCACCTCGTATGGAATCCAGGTGTTTACTTTGCGATATTTGTAGAGAATTCCTTCGGGCCCAATCAAGCAGGTCGCGTTGAAAACATGGCCCGGCCATTTCGGATCGACTTCCAACATCGAGCCGCTTTGAATATAGATGTCGTGCTCTTTTGCTTTCTGGTGCAAACGTTCCGTGTGTTCGTTGGGAATCTCAATGGCGAGCTTCTCGATCAACTCTTCAGCCGTTGCAAATACCGGCGCCGAGTGCGCGAACTCGGGAAAGACGACGAGCCGCACCGGTAGAAACGGCGCCGCCCCCGCGACCGCCGAATCAATCATCGAGAGCATGCGGTCCGTGTTCGCGCGCATCTGCTTTCGCTCAATCGGGTTCGGCATATCTACCTGACAGGCGGCTACTGAGTATCTGATGTGTTCCATAAGAAGACTTCGTCCGCAGATTACGCAGATTTCACAGATAAGCAAAGTCAGAATAGTTGGACAAAAAGCCTCGTCACTAAGCTGACGTTTTTCCCCTGCCTTCTTGATCGGCGTAATCTGTGTAATCTGCGGATTATCGCTGGACCCTTAACGCCCCGATCGATGGCACCGGCGAAGTGACGATCCGCGTGTTGTACTTCTCAATGTATCTCCGGCGCGCTTCGTTTAGCGGATAATGTTCCGGCCACGCATATGGATAGCGCGTCATGCCATGAAAGGGCAAAGGTTCCAACTGGTCGGGACTGGCTGAGTTGATGTCCATCTCTTTACTGAAACCGTCTGAGTAGAGCAGAAAAGTGCGGGTCCAACCTTTCGGCAAAGGCGGGAGCGCACGCGCGTCAAAAGACAAACTGATCTCGTCACCCGGCCGGCAGATGGCAAACATGTCGTCGCTCTTTAAGAGTAATTCGCGCACATCACCTTCCCGCGTATATCTTCCGGTCATCACTTTCCATGGCGAAGTGAAAGAGACGCGCGCGTAATCATAACCAAACGGTTCACGATTATCGGGCGTCACTTCGGCCGAGAACCCTCGCCAGTTGAGATCCGCGCGAACTGGATCGAGCCGAGCTATTTGAGCCGGCGAATGGTTATTTGAAGTGCCAACCAAAATCTGGTCCCAATAGATGCGCATGTTGGTGATGATGCGCACTTCGCGACTGGCGCTCAGGAACTTGCCGGTCAGATCTACAGTCACTGTCTGCGGCCGCCCTACCGGTATGCCAATGTCTTCGATAACAGTGCGCCAATTTCCGCTTTCGTCTTTTACCTGCAAAGCCGGCGGCTTCATCGTCTTCCCTGCCTGGGCCGCGGCCACGTTGTCGCTGGACCAGGCGTAATCGGTCCAACCGGTTAACAGCAGCAAGACTTTCGCAGATGCCGGCTCGCTGAGCTTCATGGTCAGCGTATGTTCTTCGGCATAGCCTCGAATCCGATCGAGTTTGAAATCATCGGGCCAACGGCGATCCATTCGTGAAATGAGATCAAGCACATCGTTCCCGTGATTATCAATCGCACTCAAAGGCGGCCGCGCGTCGCGCGTCACAAATAACTTGAAAGGCTTGGGCGGATCGGACATGCCTTCGTTGGGATAGATTTCTGTGCCGGCTGGATGCGCCACGGCCAGAAGCTGTAAGCGATCTACAAACATCGCCTCTTCCAACTCGTTCGTGACGCGCAACTCGTAACGGCCGTTTCTCTCCTTCAATTGATCGCTTCGGATACGCACATACTCTTCAGGGTCAGGCTTGTTGTAACGACCTGGCTCTTCCAGGTAGCCCATCTCGCCGCCGCCCATAAAATCGGTGATGAATTCAAAGCGCTCGCCATTCCACGTATACAGATAAGGACACGACGAAGGCTTGCGATCGAGTTCGGTGATATCGAGCTTAAGTGTTCCGCGCGCGCCCGCCGGAAATTCAGTCTCGGCCTGCACAATTCCCGCTGGCCACAGAACGCGCACCGCATCGGGCCGGTCACGTTTGCCCAGACCAAAGATCAGGTCTGCCGGCGCCGGCGCCGGAGAAGCCGCATAAGTCTCGAGCTTTTGATAGAGACTGCCGGCGCGCATTTCTACTTTTGCTTCGATCGCACTGCGGTTGCTGACCCGGCCATGAAGATTAACGGAGACGGAATGGTTTCGATTGCCTCCGTTGTTATGCAACAGGTGGACTTCGCCATTTGGTCCGCGCACGACTAAATCAACGTCGCCGTCACCGTCCAGATCGCCCGCTGCGAGTGCGATGTGGCCAAGAAACATTGGATCGACCTTCACATAGAGGTTCCGCAGCGTAGCAGAGAGAGCCTTGTTACTCACGTCCACGAAGCCGTCGCCGACGTTTCGCCAAACGTGTAGACCTTTGTTCGTCAGGAGCACTAGATCGAGCAGCCCGTCGTTGTCGTAATCGATAAATTGCGCGGCGCTCGCCTCTTTGGTCTCAGAAGGCGCGGGCCCGAGACGAAAATGGCCGTTGCCGGTGCTCATCGCAAGGATGCCGGGAGCATCTGCACGCCCCAAAAAGAAATCTGTGAAACCGTCTTTGTTAACGTCTCCGGCTGCAACACAGGTGTACTGATCACGGTGGCCAAGACCAACATCTGTGGCTACATCAACGAAGGTGCCGTCTCGGAGGTTACGAAACAGCGCCGGCGGATTTTCGCGGCGATTGAGGATAAATAGATCTATATCGCGTCGGTTGTCGAAGTCGGTCGGCACTACGGCGGCAGAACGAGTTAATGATTTCTGACCTGTGACTCTTGCCGTCTCAGTTATGTTCGTGAATGTCCCGTTTCCGTTGTTGCGAAACAAGATGTTTGGCGGGCCGCTAATGAAGATGTCCAGATCGCCGTCATGGTCGAAATCGAGAAATGCACCCGAACGATGTAACGCCGCCGAGTTTGTAGGCACAAGAATGCCGGCCTCTTTCGTCTTGTCTGAGAAATGTCCATTTCCATCGTTGTGATACAACACAAAGGCCGTCTCAGGTCCGCGCACCACTAATAAATCGGGCTTACCGTCATTGTCGTAATCTCCTGCCACGGCAGCAAAGGCGAATCCGGGCCCGTTATACGTTAGACCGGACGCCGCCGTGACGTCCGTGAAAGTTATTCCATCATTACGCAGAAGTCTCCCCGGTGAAGATACATCGAAGATATCCAGATCACCGTCACCGTCGTAGTCAAACAATACGATCGGTTCCCCGCGCGCGTAAGATTGCGCGAGTGCCAACGTGGGTACTCGTGAACTGAGTCGACGCTTATCGGTACTTAGTTTAGGCTCGGTTGGCAAGCCTTCAGTTACGTCCTGGAACACGACATCCGGAATAGCCTTATCAACCAACTCAGTTTCGGCCCCGGTTGACACGACGGCCTCGGCATAATGTCCGCCCTCGAGATAATTTGTGCCCAGAGTGGTGCCGGCGCCGCTCTGCTTGAGCTGCTGAAATTTTTGAATCAGCCGCTGGCCTTCTTCCCTCTTTCCCGTGCGCGTCAGCAGCAACCCGAGATTGTAGAGAGCGGTTTCGTTGTAAGGTTCGGCCTCAATCGCTTTGCGAAAAGCGCTGACCGCTTCGTCATATTTCTTTTCCTGCACAAAGATTTGGCCAACATTAATGTTCGAACCGACATCGGCTGCATCGACCTTCAACACCTTCTCAAATTCAGCGATGGCTTCTTCAAAGCGGTTCTGTGACCGCGCGATCAATCCGAGAATGTAGTGCGGCTGAGGCGCGTTCGGGTCCTGCGCCAGAGCTTTTTGCGCTTGGCGTTTCGCGCGATCGGTATCAGGCAGGTAATAGAGCGCGATGCTCAGATTTATCCGGGCAATCAGCAGGTCGGGTTTGATGTCGAGTGCTTGCGTGAAAGATGCTACGGCTTCTTTGGCCTTGTACTGTTCCAGAAACGCCACGCCAAGATTGTTGGCGCGATAGGCTGCTTCGCGTTTG
>Ga0207646_10003840_pt1 | contig 16690 bp, 11 predicted proteins | sample KBSK5502metaG_FD_184343 | JGI IMG/M metagenome (GOLD analysis project Ga0207646, IMG submission 184343) | Corn, switchgrass and miscanthus rhizosphere microbial communities from Kellogg Biological Station, Michigan, USA - KBS K5-50-2 metaG... | ecosystem: Host-associated > Plants > Roots >... | reverse complement strand
CTCGTGTGGTTGCCGAGGAAGGCGACGTTCACGATCCGGCCCGGGATGCCTCGGACCGGCGCGCTCGTCTCGGCGCCTCCCAGCTTGAGGAACTCCGGTCGGACCATCAGCGTGGCCGGCCCGGGTGCCGCGCCCTCCGGGGCGTCGACGCTCAAGCCGTCGGCGAGCTCGAGTGACGTCCCGCCGTCGCTCCGCCGCACGGTCCCGACCAGGAAATTTGCGTCGCCGACGAAGTTGGCAACGAACCGGTTCGCCGGCCGGTCGTAGACCTCGCGCGGGGTGCCCTGCTGGAGGACGTGGCCGCCCGACATGATCGCGATCCGTGTCGCCATCGACAGGGCCTCTTCCTGGTCGTGGGTCACGAAGACGAACGTCGTCCCGACCTGGCGGTGGATTCGCGACAGCTCCGTCTGCATCTGCTTGCGCAGCTTCAGGTCCAGCGCGCCGAGCGGCTCGTCGAGGAGGAGCACGGCCGGCCGCTTCGAGAGCGCGCGGGCGAGGGCCACCCGCTGCTGCTGGCCGCCTGACAGGGCCGAGGGCAATCGACCGGTGAGGCCACTGAGCCCGACGAGCTCGAGATACTCGCCCGCCCGGCGCTTGACCTCGTCGCCCGGCAGTCCCTGCATCTTCAGCCCGAATGCGACGTTCTCCGCAACGGTCATGTGCGGGAACAACGCGTAGTTCTGGAAGACCGTGTTGACGTTGCGCCGGTGCGGCGGCAGCTCGTTGACCATCCGCCCCTCGATCAGGAGATCGCCGGACGTCAGCGGCAGGAACCCGCCGATGAGGTTGAGGGTCGTCGTCTTGCCGCAACCGGACGGACCGAGCAGGCAGAAGAACTCGCCGGCCGTGATCTGCATCGAGACGTCGTCCAACGCGAGCGCATCGCCGTAGCGTTTCGTCGCGTGGCGAAGCTCGATCGCCGGGACCCGCGGTCCGTCGGTTGCGAGAGTCACGCTTCGCAGGGCAAGACGTGACGGACGACTGCCATCGGAGGCCCTCTTGTGCAACCGTTTGTACGATGCTAGCGTCAGCAACTGTGACCCGTCAATACGCAGAATGGGCGCCGCGGCGGCGACGGGCCGGCTGACGACCCCCTCCGAGTTGACGCCTCCGTCGAGTCCCGCCGCGACCACCGTCGCGATCGACGCCGTCCGGAACTGCAGTGCAGCGGATGCCGGGCATCGGCTTCATGCCGGCTACGGCAGGGCGCTCGCGCGCCTCCCGACGGGCCGCCAGGTGTTCCGCGGCCTGCCCTTCGACCTGGGTCCGAGGACGGCTGGACCGCGCTTCCTGATCGTCGATCGGCCGCTCGAGATCCCACTGGGGGGCGACCGCCCGGCCAGCCACGTCGTCGTCGCCCACCTGTGCGACACCTGGCGGGACGACGCCGGCGAGCGACCCACCGGGCTGCCGGTCGGCCACGTCGTCCCGATCGGCGAGCCGCTCGCGCGGTACGAGGTCGAGGGGGCGGACGGCCGGCGCTGGGGGCGGACGATCCGTCGCCGGTTCGAGGTCAACGACGGGCTCCTCGGCTGGGGTTCGGTCGCGTTCGCCGCGGTCAGCCACCTCGACAGTGCCGTCGTCGACTGGCGTGGCCCCCACCGGCGTCAGGGGCCGGGTCGCTACGCCCCGGCCGGCCAGTCGGGTTCGCTGACGATCATGCCCGGCACGTACGGAGCGAACCAGGTCGGGATCAGCGACTACGTGCCGAGCCCGACGGACGACGCGCTCCTGTGGCTCCACTCGATTCCTCTCGGACCCGGGGCCACGCCGACGACCCTCTGCCTCGAGCCGCTGTCCAACGGCCGGCCCGGCAGCCTGGTCGTCCTGGCGGCCGTGACGCTGTTCGACGGCCTGGTCGATCCTCTCCGACAGAGCCCGAGGTTCCAGGTCCGGATCCCGGAGAACGTTGCCGACGACATCGAGGTCGACCTCGGGACGATCATCCGGTCGACGCCGGCAGAGCCGGTCGAGGCCGCTGACGCCAGCAATCTCGCCGCGATCATCGGCTGGGGGACGCCAAGACCGGGATCCGCGGACAGCCGGGCCGGTGGCGACCGGATCGTGGACCTGGCGCTGGCCCCCGACGCCATCGTCCGGCTCGGCGAGGGCGGCGTCCGGGGCAGCGACCTCCTCGGCGCACCGGGCACGGTCCGCACGTCGGTCGGAACGTCCATCGAGGTCCTGCCGCCCGCCTCGATCTCCGTCGAGGTCAGGCTCGTCGACCCGTCGACGGGCGACCCGATCCCCGGGCGCGTCCGCTTCCTCGCCGGCGACGGCCGGTACCTGCCGCCCGACGGGCACCGTCACGAGGTCAACCCGGGCTTCTTCGAGGACCCGGGCGGGGACCTCCTCCTCGGCGGATCCGCGTACGCCTACGTCCCCGGCTCGTTCTCGATCGCCCTGCCCCGCGGCCGCGTCGTGGTTGAGGCGGTCAGCGGCTTCGAGCGACGCCCGGCCCGGCTGGCGATCGACGTTGAACCCGCGATGCGCGAACTCCGGATTCCGCTCGAGCGAGTCGTCGAGCCGCCGCCCGGCTGGGTCACCGCCGACAGCCACGTCCACTTCCTCTCGCCGTCGACCGCCCTCCTCCAGGCCGCCGCCGAGGACCTCGACGTCGTGAACCTCCTCGCGGCGCAATGGGGCGACCTCTACACGAACGTGACGGACCTGCCGTGGGGATCGACGGCCGGGCCGGGCGGCCGCCGCGTCATCGTGGGGACCGAGAACCGCCAGAACGTCCTCGGCCATCTCGCGCTGCTCGGGGCTCGTCGACCCGTCGGCCCGCTGGCCAGCGGTGGACCTCCCGAAGGCCGGATGGCCGGGGCGCTGACCGTCCTCCTCGCCGACTGGGCCGACCGTTGCCACGAGGCGGGCGGGCTCGTCGTGGCCGCCCACTTTCCCCTCCCCTACGCCGAGATCGCGGCGGACATCGTCGCCGGCAAGATCGACGCGGTGGAGGCGCAGGCCCTGTCGCCCGGGCTCGACGACCCGGCGATCACCGAGTGGTACCGCTACCTGAACCTGGGCTACCGGCTGCCGATCGTGGCCGGCACGGACAAGATGTCGGCCGAGGTGCCGGTCGGAGCCGTCCGAACCTACACCCGTCTGGAGAGCGACGACGAGCCGACGTTCGACCGCTGGGCCGCCGCCGTCCGGAGCGGTCGGACCGTCGTCTCGTCGGGGCCGTTCATCGAGCTCGCGGTGGAGGGCCGCGAGCCCGGCGACGTCATCCGCCTCGGCTCGCCGGCCCGCCTCCAGGTCCGTGCCCAGGCCATGGCGGCTCAGCCATTCATCACGGACCTCGAGGTGATCGTGAACGGCCGGGTCGCGGCTGCGACGTCCGACCGGATCGGCGTTACCGACCTGTCCCTCGACACCCCGCTCGAGGTCGCCGACGGTGCCTGGATCGCGGCTCGCTCGCGGAGCCGTGCCGTCATCGAGTCAGCGTTCACCACCGCGATGGCTGCCCACACCTCGCCGGTCTACGTCGAGGTCGCCGGACGGCCGATCCAACCCGCGGCCGTGGACGTCGCCGTGGTCGAACAGGTGATCCTGGGAGCTCGGACATGGGTCGCGGAGGTCGCGGCGGTCGCCTCGCCGACCGAGCGAGACCGGATGCTTGCCTTCCTCGACGCGAGCCTGCATCAGCTCCGAGCCCGACTCCCGCGGCCGCCCGTCTGATCGTCAGCTCGGCGGCCGGGTGCTCTCTCGGACCACCAATTCCGGTGCCAGGAGGCGGCCTTCGGGTGGCGTCCCGTCCCGGATCGCCCGGATCAGGAACGCCGCGGCGAGGCGGCCCATCTCACCGGCCGGCGTCGACACGGTCGTCAACCGCGGGTTCGAGATCGCCGTGAACGGGATCCCGTCGAAGCCGACGACGGCGAGGTCGGCCGGGATGCGGACGCCGCGCTGCCGCAGGGCGTCCATCAGGGCGAGGGCCAGCTTGTCGTCGTAGCACACCAGCGCGTCCGGCAGGTCGGCCCGGATCGCGTCGGCGATCGGGCCCGGGGCACGCCATGCGTCGCTCGGCGCCGGGAACGTCCGCAGGCCCGACCGGATCCCGCGGTCACGGAGCGTTGCCGCGGCCGCAGCTGCGCGCAGCAGGTTCGACGGACCCTCCTCGCCTTCCACGTACCCGATGCGGCGGTAGCCGCAGTCGACGAGGTGGTCGACTGCCGCCCGAACGCCGGAGGTGTCGTCGGTCAGGATCACTCCCGGTGTCGCCGCACCCGGGCGGCGGGGCAGCGAGCGGTGGTCCGGCTGGACGAGGACCAGGCGGGCCGGATCGACCCGCTCGCGCGCCTCTCGGGGCGAGATCGCGCTGGACACGATCGCCACGGCGTCGGCGCCGTGCTCGGCGAAGACCTTGAGGGCGAGGCGCTCGCGGGCCGGCTCGTCCTCACCGGCCACCATGATCACGCAGAAGCCGGCCTGGCTGGCGACTTCCTCGAACCCCGACGCGATCTGCCCGTGAACGGGGTCACTCAGGTTCGGGATGAGCAGGCCCAGGGTCGAGGTGTGCCGACGGCGGAGGCTGCGCGCGGCGACGTTCGGGACGTACTGGAGCTCCGCGGCGGCGGCCTTGACCGCCACCCGCGTCGAAAGGCTGATCCTCGGATCGTCGGCGAGGGCACGCGACGCGGTCGAGCTCGAGACGTTGGCGGCCTCCGCGACGTCGCGGAGGAGGACCCGCCGTCTCAGCCCGATCGGAGCCGGAGACGCCATCGGGACTCCCTCTTCCCTACGCAACCGGTTGCATGATCGACCGTAGCATCGCCCCTCCGGGAGCGTCAACACGCCGGAGCGCGCGCCGAGGTCGGGCGTCCGGCGAGGCCGGGCACAACCGTCGGCGTCCGTCAGTCCATCAGGGTCGCCTCGAGGACCTCGTGCAAGCCCCTCGCGACCGCGTACGGGTCGTCCGATTCCCAATGGGGCGGGCTGTAGAGCTCGTTGTCCCACCAGCCATCGAACCCGGTCGACCGGATGGCATCGGCCCAGGCCCGGAGCGGGATGCGACCCTTACCCGGCCAGACCCGGCGCGATCCTTGATCCGACCCGCCCGTGCCGGGCGGCGCGAGCGAATCGCCGACGTCGACGCCGAAGATGCGTCGCGCGTCGAGGCGGGCCAGGTCGTCGGGCGTCGTTCCCGCCTGCCACAGGTGCCAGAAGTCGAGGACGAGGCCGACGTTGTCACGGTCGGCCCGGTCGACGGCCTCCAACGCGTCGGCCAGGGAGGCCAGCGGCGTCCAGGCCAGCGGCTCCAGGTAGTAGCGGATGCCGTCCGGCGCACCCAGATCGGCGACCGCCCGGAGGCCTTCGGCTGTGACACGGCGGCGGTCAGCCGCCGACAGCTCGCCCGGCCCGCTGTACTCGCCGCCGGGCTGGACCGGGCCGGTCAGGACCTGGACGTTCGATGCGCCGATCGTGAGGGCGAGCTCGGTCAGGCGCTCGGCCTCGCCGAGCATCGCCGCCCGCTCCGCCGGCCGCCACCGCTCCACGTCCGGCAACGCCCCGAGGTTGACCGGCGCGAGCGGCCCGATGGCTGCGCGCACGGTCGCCGCCTCGAACCCCTCGTCGAGATGGCGCCGGACGTGCTCGGCGCGGAGGAACACGCCGTCCCACCCCGTCTCCCGGGCGAGCCGGACCTGCATCCGGACCGGCAGGTGCATCGTGGAGTTCGAGTTGTAGACCAGGCGCACGGCAGCCGGTCCGGTCAGGCTGCAGCGGGCAGCGGGCGGGCGACCCGTTCGACCGCCAAGCGGCAGCGTTCCAGGAGCGGTCGGGCGATGGCCACCGCTCGTCGCTCGACCACATCGGGGTCTCGATGGAGCGCCGGACCCCAGATTCCCCGGCCGGCGAGGAACCCCGATGCGCCGGCCGCGCCGGCGACCTGGACCTGGTCGAGGAACGTCTCCGCGTCCACGCCGCCGCCAAGGAGCACCCACGGCACACCGCGCGTCGCGTCGTCGAGCCGACGACTGGCAGCCTGAGCTTCCGCTGACGTCGGGGGGACCGTTTCCCCCACCGGGAACGGCAGCTTAAGCAGGTCGGGACCCAGCGCCGCGATCCGGGCCGTCGCAGCGACGACTAGCGACGGGTAGGCCTCGCCGAACGCCGCAACGTCCTCCATCGACCGGCGGTAGACGACAGGTTCGACCACCAGCGGCAGGCCGACGCGGTGCGATGCGGCGACCGCGGCCCGGATCAGGTCGTCCTGTTTGGCTGCGGTCGACGGAATGTCGGGGCGGTACGGAACGAGGACCTTGCAGGCGGCCGCGCCGCGGGCGTGAGCGTCCTCCGGGGTGAAGCTCGCCATCAACGTGGTGAGCCGGTTGTCGCCGGTCTGATCGTCACCCTGGGCCTCGAGCGGCATGATCAGCCCAACCGACGACGGGACCGCGCCCTCGTCGATGGCGCGGCCGCCCAGCTCCTCGTCGAGCATGATCGCCGTCGCCGCGGGAGCCAGGGCTCGCGCCAGGCGCAGCTTGATCTCCCGGAGGTCGTCGTCCGTGCGGTCCTCGATGCCGCGCCCCGCGAGGGTCGCCCGGAAGCTGTCGCGATGGTCGATCGCGATCCCGACGATGATCCCGCGGGTATCGGCGAGGCGGAGGAGCCGCCGGCCGCGGTCGCCGATCGTCGGGACGGAGGGGCCGCGATCCGCGGTCACGGTCGCACGAGTGGCAGCCGCGGATCGGCGTCCATCGCCGGCCAGAGCGTCCGGACCCAGGCGAGGTCCGGGTCGTCGGTGTTCGCCATGGTTCGGCGATCGCCGGCGAGGGCGTTGAGGTAGTAGGCGTCGTAGCCCTGCGTGGCGGCGAAGGGGTGGTACCCCTGGTCGACCATCACCAGCTCGCCGTGCCGGACGGGGATCAGCCGGTCCCGCGAACCATCGCGGTGGTAGATGCGCTGGATCGCCCAGCCTTCCGGACGGCTGATCTGGTAGTAGTAGATCTCCTCGAGAACCGCCTCGCGCGGCGGGTCGTCGAAGTCATGCCGGTGAGGCGGCCAGCCTGACCAGTTACCGGACGGCGTGATCACCTCGCAGACGAGGAGCCGGTCCGCCGGGAAGCCGGGCATGATCATGTTGTTCACCTGGCGGGTGGCATTGCCTTTGCCGCGGATCTCGATCTCGACGGCCGCCGGCTCGACGACGATCGGGGTCTCCGAGACCCCGGGCCGGCCGGTCCGGGGTGCCTGGGAAATCGCCACGACGGCGCGCATCCCCGGCAGCGGTCGGCCCACGACCGACACGCCTCGGCCGAGCGGGAGGTAGGCCGTCCAAGGCATCGCCTCGAATACGGATCGCCGGCCGGGGAGGCGAAGCGCCGGGGCCCCGTCGATCTCGACGTCGGCGCCCCCGCCGGCGATCGTGACGATCGCGGCCTCCTCATCCGGCCGGTCGAGGGTGACGGATTCCCCGTCGTCGAGCGCCACCGCGCGGAACGAGAGGTAGCGCCAGCCGGCGTGATCCGGGTCCGTCGCCACGACCCCGTCGGCCCCGGGCCGGACATGGAGCTGGTCCGCCGGCACGCGCATCGGCAGCTTCGCCGGATGGATCACCACCCCGAACTCGTCGCGGAGCTCCGTCACGCGTTTGCCTCCATCGGCCGGCGCTGGACCGTCGCCAGCAGGTCATCGATCTCGCTCGCCGCCGGCATCGAGGTACTGCACATCAGGCGCGAGGCGACGATCGCTCCGGCGGAATTCGCCCGAGCCAGGGCCGTCCCGGGATCGGCTCCGCGAAGGAGCGCCGCGACGAACGCGGCCGCGAACGCATCGCCGGCGCCGAGGCCGCAGACCACCTCCACCTCGATGGCGTCGACCGTTCGCGTCGCTCCGCCAGAGATGACCGTGCTCCCGCTCCCGCCGTGCTTGACCGCGACGGTCTCCACCCCGGCCGCGGCCAGGCCATCGGGCGCCAGGCCCGTGGCGGTCAGCTCGTCGTCGCTCCCGATCACCACGTCCGCGAGGCTCACCGCTCGCTGGACCAGCTCCGGGGCGAGCTCCGGCGTCGCCCAGAGCGCCGGCCGCCAGTCGACGTCGAGGACGGTCCACCAGCCGCGATGCTGGCGGCGCCCCGCCCGGACCCCGAGGGCGGCCAGGACGCTGGTCCGCGCCGGCTCCGTCGCCAGGAGCGAACCCGACACGATCACGACCGGCGTCGCGAGGAGGAGATCCGGCGCGAGATCGGAGAGCTCGGCGAGGGTTTCCGGCGCCGGCGTGGGACGGTAGAACGTGACCGGGAAGTCATCGGGCGGCCAGGCCTCGAAGAAGGCGACCTGCGTCGCGGCCCCGGGTCTGGTGACGAGGTGCGAGACGTCGACGCCCTCGCCGGCCAGGAACGAGCGGACGTGGTCGCCGTGGCCGTCGTCGCCGACGCTCGACACGATCGCGGTCCGGACGCCGAGGCGGGCCAGGCCCGTCGCGACGTTGCCGGCGTAGCCGCCGACGGCCCGGCTGAAGGCGGTGGCTGCGGCGAGGGACGTCCGCGGTGACGGCGGCGTCAGGTCGACCCCGACCCGACCCAGGACGGCCGCCTCGATCGCCGGACGGGCCCCCGCGGCCATCAGAGGTGCTTGATGACCGCGTCCCGGAACGTGCGGCCGACAGCCCGCGCCTCGGCATCGCCGTCGCGCATTCGGAGGCCATACGGCGCCAGGTTCGCGTCCCGGACACCGATGCCGATGCTGATCGACCGCTCGAGCAGCGCGTCCGTCTGGGGCAGCATGCCTGCCCGGTACTCACCCCGTGCGTGATCGGTGTGGTCGCAGTCGAACGGGCAGCCCTTGCCGGTCGCCGTCCGCCGCTCGAGGAGGTGGTTCATCTTGCTGTAGACGTGCCAGCCGGAATCCGAGAGCGGAATCGACCCGACCTCCGCGGCGACGTTCCGGGCGATCTCCGCCGTCGGCAGGACCGTCACCAGGTGCGTCGCCAGGTCGCCGGCCGGATCGGGCAACGTTCGGTAGCCGATGTCCGGGACCTCCTCGAGCATGTCCCGGACGATCGCCTGGTTCTCGCGGAGATGGGAGACGATCCGCGGCAGCTTCGCGACCTGGGCCAGCAGGACCGCCCCTGACAGCTCGGTCATCCGGAAGTTCATCCCGAGGAACGGTCGGGGCGCGTACTTCGATTCGAGCCGGTCCGGCGCGTGACCCTGGTCGTGGATGGCGAACATCCGCTCGTAGAGCCGTTCGTCGTCGGTGACGACCATGCCGCCGTCGCCGCACGTGATCGTCTTGTACTCGTTGAAGCTGTACGTGCCGACCGCGCCGATGCCGCCCACGCCCTGGCCGCAGTACGTCGCCCCGAACGCCTGGGCGCTGTCCTCGATGATCGGGATCCCGTGGCGATCGGCGACGGCCTTGAGCTCGTCCATCCGGGCCGGGCCACCCAGCATATGGACCACGACGATCGCCGCGGTCCGCGGCGTGATCCTCGCCTCGACGTCGGCGGGGTCGAGGTCGAACGACTGATCGATCTCGGCGAGCACCGGGGTCGCCCCGGCGTAGACGATCGCCGAGATCGAGGCGACGAACGTGAACCCGGGGACGATCACCTCGTCGCCCGCCCCGACACCGAGCCCCATCAGGGCAACGAGCAGGGCCGCAGAGCCGCCGCCGTGCAGGCCGAGCCCGTAGCGGACGCCGGCCAGCTCGGCGATCTGCCCCTCGACCGTGTGGACCTTGGCCCCGAACGCTGGGTCGTCGGACGGCCCGTAGCGGCTGAGGAAACCGCTCGCGAGCACCTCGAGCACCTGGGCGGTCTCCTCCTCGCCGATGAGCTCGACCCCGGGTCCGGCCATGGTCCCTCTCCTCTCCGCTCGCGCCGCGTCAGCTCAGCTCGACCCGCTGCCGGCGCCGAGCGTCGTCGTACCTCGCCCGGGCCGTGCGGACCGCCACCTGCTCCGACGCGCCCGGCACCGGGACGTCCCACCAGGTCTCGAACGAGGGCATCCGCTTCTCGGGCTCCGCCTCGACGACGATCACGGTCACGCCGTCGAACGTCCGGGCTCGGTCGAGCGCCGCCCGCAGGTCGTCCAGTGTCGACGCGGCGATCGCCGTCGCGCCCATCGCCGTGGCGTGGGCCCGGAAGTCGACCGGCACGTATGGGCCGGTCAGCCGGCCGCCGTCGTCGCGGAACCGCAGTTCGTTGCCGAAGTCGGGTACCCCGACCGATCGCTGGAGGGCGAGGATGCACTGGAAGCCGTGGTTGTCGACGACCACGATCGTCAGCTTGAGTCCCTCGGCGACCGCCGTGACGATCTCGGAGTTGAGCATCAGGTACGAGCCGTCGCCGACCATCACGACGACCTCCCGGTCCGGATCGGCGAGGCGGACACCGAGCCCGGCCGCGATCTCGTAGCCCATGCACGAGAAGCCGTATTCGACGTGGTAGGCCTTCGGGTCCGATGCCCGCCACAGCCGCAGCAGGTCGCCGGGCATGCCGCCCGCGGCGCAGATGACCGTGGCCCGTCCGCCGACAGCGTCGTTGACGGTGCCGATGATCGTCGCCTGGCTCGGGTGGCCCGGTCCCTCGTCGACGGTGCGCAGCCGCGTCACCGTGTCGTCCCACTCCGCCTTGAGCTCGGCGACCCGCGCCCGGTACTCGGCCGAGGTGCCCGTGCAGCCGGCGTCCTCGAGCCCGGCCCGCATCGCCCGGATCGCCTCGCGCGCGTCGGCCACGACCGGGACCGCCCGCTGCTTGTGGGCGTCCATCGGGCTCACGTTCACGTTCACGAAGGCCACGGCGGGGTCCTGGAACGTCGTCTGCGACGCCGTCACGAAGTCGCCGAGACGGGTCCCGATGGCGAGGACGAGATCGGCGTCCCGAGCGATCCGGTTGGCCGCGAGGCCGCCGTTGGTGCCGGCCGGCCCGACCATCATCGGATGATCCCATGGCAGCGCGCCCTTGCCCGCCTGCGTCTCCGCGACGGGGATCCCGAACCGGCTGGCGAACGAGGCGAGGTCATCGGTCGCCCCCGAGTAGATCGCGCCACCGCCGACCACGATCAAGGGCCGCTCCGAGCGGCCGATGAGGGCGACGGCGGTCGCGACCGCGTCAGGCTCGGGCACGGGTCGCCGCACGTGCCACACGCGCGGCTCCAGGAACCGCTCCGGCCAGTCGAACGCCTCGGCCTGAACGTCCTCCGGGAGCGAGATCGTGACGGCCCCGGTCTCGACGGGGTCAGTCAGGACGCGGAAGGCCGCCGGCAGCGAGCTCAGCAGCTGCTCCGGACGGGAGATCCGGTCGAAGAACCGGGACACGGGCCGGAAGGCGTCGTTCATACCGAGGTCGCGCTCCATCGGATGCTCGATCTGCTGGAGCACCGGATCGGGCGCGCGGTTCGCGAAGACGTCGCTCGGCAGGAGGAGGACCGGGATCCGGTTGACCGTCGCCCCTGCCGCCCCGGTGAGCATGTTCGCGGCGCCCGGCCCGACCGACGCGGTGCAGGCGAACGCCCGCAGCCGATCGTGGTGCTTGGCGAAGGCGGCGGCGATGTGGACCTGCGCCTGCTCGTTCTGCGGCCGGTAGTAGCGCAGGCCGCAGGCGTCGCCGAGCTCCTCGAGCGCCTGCCCCAGCCCGGCCACGTTGCCATGGCCGAAGATCCCCCAGACGCCCTCGATGAACCGATGCCTGCGACCGTCGCGCTCCACCTCCTGCACGGCCAGGAACCGCACGATGGCCTGACCCACGGTGAGCCGGACGGTCCGCATCGGGCCTCCTCGCGCTGCTTGCGCAACCGATTGCAGCGACGGTATCATCGCGCCTCGGACGGCGTCAACACGATCCGTCACCGAGGGCCCTCGCCATGAGCCTGTCGCGATCGGCATCGGCCTCCCCGCTCGCGCGGGCCGTCGACCTCGGTCATGCCTGGAACGCGAGCGACGCCGACCTCGCGGCCCGCTTGCATCCCCGGTACGCGAACGCGCTGAGCCGGCTCCCGGACGGCGATACGGTCTTCCGAGGGCTTCCCTTCGCCCTCGGCTCCCGTCATGCGGGGCGCCGCTGGCTGCTTCTCGACGGGCCGATCTCGGTCGATCTGCCGCCGGACGAGGCCTCAGGCGGCGGCGCGGTCAGCCACGTCGTGGTCGCCCATTTCGCGGACAGCTGGCGCGAACCGGGCGGTGAGCGTCCGGACGAGATGCCGGTCGGATGGGTCCTGCCGACGGGCGAGCCGCTGGCCGCCTACACGCTGTGCTTCGCCGACGGCGCCTCGCGCGACATGCCGATCCGGCGCCGATTCGAGCTCGCCGACGGGATCATCGGCTGGGGCTTCCTGCCATTCGACGCGGTGGGCCATCGGGCGGAGGAGCCGCTGGATTGGCGAGGGCCACATCCGGCCCAGAGCGCGGGTCGGTATGCCCCACCCGGCCACTCCGGCGCGCTCGGGATGCTGCCCGCCGCATGGGGTCCGGCGCAGACCGCCGTGGCGGATTTCGTGCCCACCCCGGACGACGACATCACCTACTGGCTCCACGCCATCCCCGTCGGCCCGGCGGGGACCCTGACCGGGATCGTCCTGGCCGGGCTCGGAGGTGGGCGACCCGGGTCGGCCGTCGTCGTCGCCGGCCTCACGCTGTTCACAGGCACGGCCAACCCGCTCGCCTGGGCGCCTCGACGCCAGCTGCGCGTCGAGGGCGCGGCGTCCGGACTCCCCGACGTCGATCTCGGCGTCGCCATCCGCACCCTTCCTGCGGCGGCGCCGGCGGATCCCGCGCCCGGCGCTTCTGGCCGCCCGATCGGATGGGGCCGGCCCCGCGGAGATACGACCGCGGACGCGTCGATCGTCGACCTCGTCGCGGCGCCGGACGCCCGGCTGCGCGTCGGCGCAGTCGACGTGGCCGTGGCGGCGCTCGACCGGTCCGGCACGATCCGACCCGGCGGAACCATCGTCCGGGCGCTCCCGGACGCGAACATCCGCACGACGGTTCGGGTCGTGGCGGACGGGACGCCGTCGGCGGCGCGCGTCCGCTTCGTCGCCCGTGACGGACGCTACCTCGCGCCGCGCGGCCACCGGGACGAGGTGAATCCCGGCTTGCTCGAGGACACGGGCGCGGACGTCCTCCTCGGTTCGGACGCCTATGCCTACGTTGCCGGGGAGTTCGAGATCGACCTGCCGCCAGGAGCCGTCGACGTCGAGGTCGTCAAGGGCTTCGAATACCGACCCGTCCGGATGCGGCTCGACGTCGGTCGCGAGACCGGCGACGTCACGTTCGACCTCGAGCGCGCGCTCGATGTCCGAGCCGCCGGCTGGCGGACCGCGGATCCCCACGTCCACTACATCGCCCCGCCGACGGCCCTCGTCCAGGCCGCAGCGGAGGACATCGCCTTCGTCCACGTCCTGGCCACCCAGGCCGGCGACCTGATCACCAACGGCCAGGACCTGGCCTGGGGATCGGCCGCCGACCCGACGGGGCGTCACGCGGTCGTGATGGGGACGGAGAACCGGCAGAACCTGCTGGGCCATCTGACGCTGCTCGGTGCTCGACGGCCGGTCCTCCCGATGGCCGCCGGCGGCTCCCCGGAGGGTCGCCTCGGCGGAGCCGTGACGGAGCTGCTCTCCGACTGGGCGGACCGCTGCCACGCGGCGGGCGGCCTCGTCGTCGGCGCCCATTTCCCGCTGCCCTACGCCGAGATCGCCGCGGCGATCGTGACCGGCCGGATTGACGCGATCGAGCTACAGACGTTCTCGCCGCGCCTGGCGACTCCCTCGGTTGGCGAGTGGTACCGGTTCCTGAACTGCGGCGAGCGCCTGCCGGTGATCGGTGGGACCGACAAGATGTCGGCTGAGGTGCCGGTCGGCGCGATCCGGACGTACGCGCGGCTGGATCCGGATCGCCCGCCCACATTCGAGGCGTGGGCCGCCGCCGTCCGGGCGGGCCGGACGTTCGCGACGTCGGGTCCGATCATCGAGCTGGCGGTCGACGGCCACGAACCCGGCGACGTCATCCACCTCCCGGCCACGGGCGGCCGGCTGGAGGTCCGCGCCACCGTCCGCGCCGCTCAGCCGGTGATCACCGCGCTGGAGGTCGTGGCGGACGGCCGGGTCGTCGGGCAGCAACGCAAGGGAGCCGGCACGACCGCGCTCGACCTGGCTCTGCCGCTCGACGTTCGCGCCGGCGGCTGGATCGCCGCCCGATCGATGAGCGACGATGTGATCCACTCGGCGTTCGCGACCGCGATGGCGGCCCATACCTCGCCGGTCTACCTCGACGTCGTCGATCACCCCGCGGGCAGCGCGACCGACGCAGCGGCGATCATCGAGGTGATCGAGGGATCGGCCCGCTGGCTCGAGGTCATGGCCGCGGTCGCCGATCCGGCAACGCGGTCGCGCATGATCGAGCAGATCCGGGCCGCGGCGGAGACGCTGCGCCGGCGGACCGGCCCGGCGAGATCAGAGGGAGGCTGAGATGCAGATCGCCCTGGACCCCTACATGCTGCGCGACCGGCCCTTCGTCGAGGTCTGCCGGATCGCTCGTGACATCGGCTACGACGCGATCGAGCTCTCGCCGCGCCCCGACTTCATCCCATTCTTCACCCATCCCCGCGCCGACCGTGCCCGAGTCGCCGAATTCCGCGCGGCCCTCCGCGAGACCGGGATGGCGCTCGCCTCGATCCTCCCCCTCTACCGCTGGTCCGGCCCGGACGAGGACGAGCGGCAGGCGGCCGTCCGCTACTGGAAGCGGGCGATCCAGCTCGCGGTCGACGTTGGCTGCACGACGATGAACTCCGAGTTCAATGGCCGGCCGGACCAGCCGTCGCGGAGCGAGGGCCTGTTCTGGCGATCGATCGATGAGCTTCTGCCGATCTTCGAACGGGAAGGGATCCGGCTGAACCTGGAGGCCCATCCCGACGACTTCATCGAGCAGAACGGACCGGCGATCGACCTCGTCCGGGCGATCGACTCGCCGATGGTCGGGTATGTGTACTGCATGCCCCACACGTTCCACCTCGGCGACGACATCGCCGCGATGATCCGGGCGTCGGCGCCGGTGCTCCGGCAGGTCCACATCGCCGACGTGCTGAACCACCGCGCCTCGTCAGGACTCCGCTACATCGTCAACCCGCCGGGCTCGACCGCACGGGTCCATCAGCACCTCGACATCGGCCAGGGCGAGGTCGACTTCACCGCCGGCTTCGGCGCGCTGCGCGAGATCGGCTTCGACGGGATCCTGACCAGCTGCGTCTTCGCCTGGGAGGAGCGAGCGGTCGAGTCGTCGCGGTTCATGTTCGAGGAGATCCGCCGCCTCCTCGACGGGTCCGATCGCGCCGCCTCGCGCCCTCAGGCCGTGGCGGCCGAGCCCGCCTGAGTCGCGCGCCGCAGGCCGTCGAGGAGGCCCGCGGTGAATGCCGCGGCCTCGCGGACGCCGTCCTCTTGAGAGGCGAACGGGTCCTCCCCCTCGATCGACAGCGAGTCGTCGTAGCCGGCGTCGCGAAGCGCTCCGAGGAATGAGGTCCACCACGAGGCCGGATGGACCCGTCCGACCGTCCGGAACGTCCACGCCCGACTGTCCGGGTCGTCGAACGGGCGGTGGTCGAGGACCCCGGCCAGCGCGACCTGGTCCGGCCGGATCTCCGTGTCCTTGAGGTGGACGTGGTGGGTCGCATCGCCGAGCTCCCGGACCACGGCGATCGGGTCCATCCCCTGCCAGAACAGATGGCTCGGGTCGAGGTTCGCCCCGAACCGGCTGCCCGCCTCGCGGCGGAAGTCGACCAGGGTCGGGACGTTGTAGACGACGTGGAGGGGGTGGAGCTCGAAGGCGATCCGGTCGACCCCGCAGGTCTCAGCCAGGCGGTCCTTGGCGGTCCACAACTCGACCGCCTCGTCCCAGCTGCGCTGTCGGTGCCGGACAGCGTCGTCCGGCCACGGGTACCAGACCCAGTTGAACGTGGTCGCGCCCGGCCCGTCACCAGGGCACCCCGACATGGTCACGATCTTGCGCACGCCGAGCGCCTCCGCCAGCCGGAGGGTGCGGTCGATCAGGACCGAGTGCCGCTCGCCGAGAACCGGGTGGAGCGGCCACGCCGAGCAGTTCAGGGCCGCGATCCGGAGGCCGCGGCTCTCGAAGGCGCGCAGGAAGCCGGCCTGTCGCCTGGCGTCGCCGAGGAGCTCGTCGATCCGCAGGTGCGGTGCGCTGGACTGTCCGCCGGTGGCGATCTCGATGGACGTGATGCCGGCCTCGGCTGCGACGTCGAGGGCACGCTCGAACGGCAGCTCGCTCAGTGAGTCCGTGTACAGGCCGATGTCCACGAGACGACCTCCGGGCGTCAGCTGCCGACGCAGGCGTAGACGAACCGGCGCCCGTCGATGGCCGGACCATCGATCTCGAACCGGTAGGTGTCGGACGGCACCCCGTCGGGCGGCCGCAGCGCGAACAGGATCGCGGCGCCGGGTCCGGTGGTCGGCACGGTGTATCGGCCGTCGAGGGCCATCCCGGTGAGGCGGACGGTCAGCGGCGCCGCTCGCACCAGGACCGTCGCCGGGCGCCCGAGCATCGTCGGCTTGACGAGCGTCCCCGGGTCCATGCCCGGGAACGTGACGCCCAGGTAGACCACGCGCTCGGCCGGGAGGTGGACCGCGGTCCGGTCTCGTGGCCGGACGACATCGGCACACGGCGACTCGGGATGGCCGGGTTTCTCGACGGGCAGCGGGACGGGGATCACGCCCTGCTGCAGGACGAGG
>Ga0207646_10003838_pt1 | contig 16698 bp, 14 predicted proteins | sample KBSK5502metaG_FD_184343 | JGI IMG/M metagenome (GOLD analysis project Ga0207646, IMG submission 184343) | Corn, switchgrass and miscanthus rhizosphere microbial communities from Kellogg Biological Station, Michigan, USA - KBS K5-50-2 metaG... | ecosystem: Host-associated > Plants > Roots >... | reverse complement strand
TGGGTTCCTTATAGTGTCTCTGCAGCGCGTCAACTTCAGCCTATCTGGTCGCAGACAAAGCTAAAAGTATTGCCCTTTGAAGACGCATATGAGCGGGCGAAGCACCGGTTTACATCCATCCTGTCGAATCTTGGATTAGAGTTGCCAAAGGAGGTACAACTTTGAGTCAAACACAGAGGCCAGAAACACACTCCTCGTACCATTTCGCGTTCTCACGGGATCGCTCAAACCTTTGCGGAGTAACCCTGAGCGCTAGCGTTGAGGGCAATGCGATTGCAGAAGTCATGAGCAAAAAGCCAGGTGTGAAGATTACAAGGTTCCCGGCGATCATCCGCGTCGATGGAGTGCGTATGCTCGAATTCAACATGGATGAGATCGGCGATGCCCTGGGTTACGACCCGGGTGAGTACGGTGTCTATGATTTCGAGGTTGAGACATCCACTCACTATGGGCGGCAGGTGCGCCTCGACGACAGAGTGCTCCTCTTCGCAAGTCCTGAAGACGCTGCCGAATACCTTGGCTTCTCGGAGGCCGAAGCAGCCACTCCTTAAGGCGGTCTTCAATACATCGGGAGGACAGACCTCGTTAGAGATCTATCCTCCTTCACTAACAAGTAGACAATCGACGCCCGCTTGATAGTGACGTGAAGTGACTCTTGATCAGTGTCTGAGGGCACGATTCTCTTGTAAAAAGTTTGACGTGTACCCTCTTTCGTTTAGTATTTGCTTAACCTTACAACAGCTTGCGCCATGATGTAATGTTGTCAAAGCTTCGCTGGAGCTGACGTTTTGTCTTAGAGGCAAGGTAGCAAAATACTCTGCCATCATGCCGACCAGGTGAAAGGATCAATCAATGAAGAACGGATCATTTGTCCTCGATGCACACACGGGATTTTGGGACGCCAGTAAGGAAAACTGCAAGAACCGCTTTGGAGACGCCTTCATCGAGACCTTCTACGCCTTCCACAACGGATTCAATCCACCAGAGACGAAATGGACGATGGACTACGAGAAACAGTTCCGCAAGGTCGATCCCGACTGGTATCTCGATGAGGTCTTTGTCAAGGGCGACGCAGATATGTCCATCCTCTCTACACAAGTCCTCATGGACTTCTACTACACGGGTTTTGCCAACGCTGATCGTAACGCCATCATGCGTGCGCGAGCCCCAAAACGTATCATATCTTTGGGTGGAGTTGATCCTCGTATGCCTAATGCAGTAGATGAGGTGACACGGCAGATCAATGAGTGTGGGGTCCTCGGCTTCAAATGGTATACTGCGGAGTGGCGCGGCCAGTCACGGGGGTGGAGCGCTAATGACCCCATGGTCTTCCCGCTCTACGAGAAGTGCATCGAACTCGGTGTGAAGAATATGCACTTCCATAAAGGCCCTGCCGTCGAGCCCCTCTCCCTCTCCAAGTTTGATGTGCGCGACATCGACGAGCCCGCCTGGCTCTACCCCGAACTGAATTTCATTATTGACCATGTTGGCTTGCCGCGCCTCGATGATTTCTGCTGGATCGCTGCTCGTTGCCCCAACGTCTACGGTTCCCTGGCGGTCGCCCTCGCCTTTGTCCACAACCGCCCGCGCTTCTTTGCAGAAGTCATGGCGAACCTGCTCTTCTGGCTTGGTCCTGACCGCATCATCTATGGTACGGACTTCCCCATCTGGTACCCGCACTGGCAGCTCGATGATTTCATGGCCTTTGAGTTACCAGAAGACATCAAGAAGGAGTATGGAGTCGACCTGACTGACGAGATCAAACAGAAGATCATCGGGGGCAATATTGCCCGGCTCTACGGCATCGATAGCGACAGCAAGCTCAAGGAAATTGAAAACGACGAGATCGCCCAGCGTAAGCGTGAATATGCGAAGGTTGCCCACGACACCGGGATAACGGGGACGACATCACGATGATGACTGAAATTGATATTGATGCAGTGCGCGCAGCGGCGGGATCGACACGCGACCCCGAGATTCGTCGTTCTCTTAGCGAACTCGGCCTGCTGGACGAGGTGCAGGTGGTAGATGGTCAGGTGACGGTGCAATTTCACTTGACCAGCCCGCTGTGTCCGACCAAATTCGCTACCAGCATCGGCCAGGAGATCCGGCGGCGTGTAGAAGCCATTCCAGGCGTGACGTCCTGCGAAGTGGTACTGCGCGATCACTTTCTGCGTGCGAAGATCCAGGAGCGTATTAACGCCAGAGGCGCCCGATGAATGCAACACGCGTACTTGCAGGCAGACGGGAAGGCGAACTCCTTGCCTTCCCGTCGGTTCTCCGCATGACCGATATACTCTCGCAGCGCTGTCGTGAGCAGTCCTGGGTGCGTACCTCGGTCGCAACGTTGGACCGTTTCCGCACTATGAGCGGCCATGCTGATCTCGAAGCATTGCGGGAACAAGCGCTTGCTGACCCGGTGGTGGCTGAAGGTGCGCTTGCTTCTTTTGCTGCTGCACTGGCTGGCTACACGGAAAGCCAGGTCTCCGCACTCGCCATGGGAGCGAAAATTTGGTTTCGCTTAAATGGCATAGCCGTACCATGGCGACCGCTGGGTGGCAAATCCTCATCCCCTATCCTGGCCGCAGTTGACCAGCAAGGAATCGAGCGTGTCATCTTGCTTGCTCTGATTGGCAGTGGCCTGCGGCTCGCCGAGTTGTTGCGCCTGAGCACCGGTGATGTGGGTTCACTCGACGCTGATGGCCTTCTCATCCCGGATATTGAGGCTGATCCCCTGGCTGTGCGGTATACTCCTCGTCGTGGTAAACAGATCGAACGCATTACCTTCTTGACCTATCAGGCTCGGCAGGCGCTCCTTGCTTCCTTGCAGCAGGGCACCATACATCCTCTCGACCTGGATGCTCCACTTATTGCTCAAAGTGATGGCTCAAAGGTGACTGCCGAGAGTGTAGCGCGAGCCAGGCGCAGGAGCAGAGCATTGATTCAAGCAGGAAGCGAGGTCAATGTGACCTTATGCCGCACAACAGGTGACTTCTTTCGCGAATGGGGATTACCAGGCTCACACTTTGAAGGGCCAGAAGAGCTAAACATAGAAGAGTACATATGAAAGCTGTACGTTTGAACATTGCGTTTAACATCTCGATGTGTACAGGCTTGTTCCGCACGCGCTATGAGGACGCGGGAGCACTGCAAGCCCAGCGAGAAGGAGAGAAGGTATGAAGGCAGTACGAGTTCATGAGTACCATCAGCTTCCCAAGGTAGAAGAAGTGGAGGAGCCAAAGGTTACCGGGCCATGGGATGTCATCGTGCGTATTGGTGGTGCTGGCCTGTGCCGCACTGATCTGCACATCATTGAAGGACAGTGGGCTGAGAAGTCAGGGGTGAAACTTCCTTACACCATCGGTCACGAGAATGCCGGGTGGGTTCAAGAGGTTGGATCGGCAGTAAGCAACGTGGCGGTTGGCGATACCGTCATTGTGCATCCCCTCATCACCTGCGGCTTTTGTCGTGCCTGCCGTGCAGGTGATGATATGCACTGCATCAATTCGGCTTTCCCCGGTATCTCTGTTGATGGGGGAATGGCCAACTTCCTGAAAACAAGCGCACGCTCAGTCGTCAAGCTGGATCCAAGTTTAGCCCCCAAGGATATCGCGGCCCTGGCGGATGCAGGGCTGACGGCGTATCATGCTGTCAAAAAGGCATCGCCGCTGCTCTATGCTGGCACGAAAGCGGTGGTCATCGGAGCAGGGGGACTGGGGCACATCGGGGTGCAATGTCTCAAGGCGCTCACGCCAGCGGAGATCATCGTAGTTGACCGCTCGCCGGAAGCGCTGGAGTTGACGCGAGATTGGGGAGCCGATCATACGGTGGTGGTCGATGGGACGCAGCGAGCCAGAGTGCAGGAGATCACCAATGGGCAGGGAGCCGAGGTAATCATCGACTTCGTGGGCGAAGGAGGAGCGATAGAAGACGGAGTGGCGATGCTGCGGCGGGCAGGCTCCTACTTTGTGATTGGCTATGGAGGCAAGCTCAATGTGCCCACCATCGACATTATCTCAACCGAGATCAACTTTATCGGCAACCTTGTTGGAACCTATAACGACCTGGCGGAACTCATGACCCTGACAGCCCAGGGAAAGGTGAAGCTGCACACAGCCATGTATCCTCTCGACGCCGCCACTGATGCGATCCATGACCTGGATAGCGGTAGATTGCGCGGACGCGGCATCCTGGTTCCCTGACGCCACAAGAAGGGGTACGGTCCATGACGAAGCAACTTCAATTCAACGCGAGGGCGAGATATTCCATCAAGAAGGGTGTAGATACACTGTCAAATGCTGTCAGGGTAACAATTGGACCCCGGGGCCGCAACGTCGTTTTAGACAAACCGTTTGAGACACCCAACATTCTCAATGACGGTGTCATCATCGCCCGCGATATCGATCTCGAAGAGCCCTTTAGCAACATGGGCGTCCAACTGCTCAAAGAAGCGGCCATCAAAACAAACGACCTGGTTGGAGATGGGAGTACAACCGCAACGATCCTGGTCCAGGCAATTCTGGCCGAAGGCTTGAAGAACATAGCGGCAGGCGCGAATCCGATGCTGTTACGTACCGGTTTGGAGCTTGGGGCAGAGGCGTTGGTAGAAGAGATCAAGGCGATGAGCCACCCCATCGAGACGCACGAAGAGATTGCCCAGGTCGCCACGATAGCCTCCGGTGATCCCGGTATTGGTGAAATGATTGCTGAAGCACTCGATCAGGTGGGCAGAGATGGTATCGTCATGGTAGAAGAAGGGCAGGGCCTGAATTCAGAGATAGGGTATATCAAGGGGCTAAAGTTTGACCGTGGCTATATCTCCTCCTACATGGCGAACGATCAAGAACGCATGGAAGCCGTGCTATCGAACCCCTCCATCCTGATTACCGATAAGAAGATCACCAACGTTACAGAACTGCTCCCGCTGCTAGAACGTCTGCTGGCAACAGGCAAGAAAGAACTGCTGGTTATTGCTGAGGATATCGTGGGAGAAGCCTTGACAACGCTGGTGGTCAACAAAATGCGTAGCACGTTCTATGTTCTAGGGGTAAGAGCACCCAGCTTTGGTGACCGTCGTGAAGCGATGATGGAAGATATCGCCATCATGACAGGAGGGCGCGTCATCAGCGAGAGGGTAGGTCTCAGGCTAGAGAAAGCTACCATGAAAGACCTGGGGACTGCTCATAGCGTAACCACGACAAAGGACTCTACGTTGATCGTAGACGGCGGCGGAAGTAAAACGGCTATTCAGTCACGTATACGCGAACTCCGCGCCCTGCTTGCTAACGGCGCGAGTGACTTTGACCGCGAGAAACTCCAGGAACGGCTGGCAAATTTAACAGGTGGCGTTGGTGTAATCAAAGTGGGGGCCGCTACCGAGGTTGAGATGAAGGAGAAGAAGCTGCGTATGCAAGACGCATTGTCGGCAACACGCGCTGCTCTCGAAGAGGGGGTCGTTCCTGGTGGCGGTGCAGCCCTGGTGATTGCACTTCCAGCCCTGGACAACATCAAGACAAAGATGCCGGAAGAAATGACAGGGGTAAATATCCTGCGGCGTGCCCTGGAAGAGCCTCTACGTCAGATCGCTGTTAACGCCGGGTATGATGGCCCCGTGGTCGTTGCCAATGTACGCGAAAAACCATTTGGATACGGCTTTGATGCGACCTGCGGTCAGTACGTAGATATGCTCAAAGCCGGCATCGTCGATCCCGTGAAGGTAACGCGGGCTGCCCTACAAAATGCTGTGAGTATCGCGGCCCTGCTTCTAACAACAGACACGCTTATCACTGATAAGCCGGTTTATATCCCAAGTTTCAAAGATATCGAGTTTGGCCTCTAAGGGAGGTTCGCGAGGAGTGATCCACAAGCAGAGAGAGTTGCCTGTTACGGCAGAAGGCGATTCTCTCTGCTCTGCTACATTGAACGTACTCATACGTGATTACAAATACGCTCTTTGTTGTTCCTGGTTCATCCCCAGAAGCCTCAAAGCGATTACTTTTTTGGTCTTACTCCAGGTCCCCAGGCCGTTTTCCGTCTGGTCGTAGCCACTACCCCAGACGGTATGTTCAGGTTCAGGCCGAACATGCGAAGTGCCTCACAGACAATGTTCCAACTGGCGTTCTCGTCTCGATCCCCAACATAGCCACAGTCAGGATTAGGACAGACGAAGACACGATCCGCAAGGGTGAGATCTGCTTTGCGCGCTCCACAGCAATGACAAAGCTGACTCGACGGGAAGAACCGATCCACTTTCAAGAGCATTCCGCCCTGACACGAGACTTTGCTTTCCAGCAAATCGAGCAACTTGCCTACCGCCGCATCCGAGAACGAGCGGGAAAGGCAGCGATTGCGGATGAGTCCTTTGACATGCAAATCTTCTATCGCAACAATGCCGCTGGTCTTTGCTATCTCCGTGGTCAGCTTATGGAGCCAATCCAGCCGAATGCAGGCAATTTCAGCGTGCAGCCGCCCCAGCTTCTCTTTCGTCTTCTGCCAGTTTTTACTACCCTCGGTGCGTCGTGCCAGTTCCTTGTTCAACCTACGCAGCTTTTTCAACTGATGGGTAAGCGGTCTTTGGTTCTCATACCACCTGCCATCAGAGAGCGTTGCGAGTCGATTTAAACCAACATCGATACCCACAGGGGGCTTTTGGTTATAGACCATTTCATCGGGCATTTCCACGGTAATCGAGACAAACCACCAGGACGCATTTTTGGAAATGCGGGCGGAGAGGATTTTGCCTTTGAAGCGCAAGGATTCAGCCATATTCACTCGGCCCAATTTGGGTACATCGATCCAATGATCGCCCACGGCGAATTTATCATTGGCCAGATAGAAAGACTGGCGAGAGCGTTTCTTGCTCTTGAACTTGGGATAGCCAGTCTTGCGGCCTGCTTTGCGCCCCTCGAAGAAGTTTTTGAAGGCGGCGGCCATATCCATAAAAGCCCCTTCAACCGCGCACTTCGTGACGTCGTAGGTCCAGGGAAGCTGTTCTCTGCGCAGCGCGTGAAACTGGGTTCGGAGTTTGAGCGCCGACGGCTTCTCTCCCGCTTCGTACTGCCTCTTCCACTCGGCCAGCGCCCAGTTAAAAGTATACCGGGCTGTGCCAGCGGCTTTTGCGAAGTAATGGGCTTGTTCAGGCGTGGGGTTGAGCCTGATCTTGTGTGCTTTGATCATCCTGAATCGCTTTCTTCAAGGCTTTTCGGTAATTGCGTAATCCGTACAATCTTGAACTAAAGCAATGAGTAATGGTGATTAAATCCTGCACCAACTCTTGTTCTGGACTGAGTTCTTCCGTGTTCATGACCAGCAACTCGCACTGGTGGGTGCGACAGAGATGAACCAACAGGTGGTAGCCAAAGCGGGCCAGTCGGTCCTGATGCGCCAGCACCACTCGCTCAATCTGTCCATCGAGAATGGCATCGACCAGTGATAAGAACTGCTTCCGCTTGAAATTGAGGCCACCGCCTACTTCCATGATCCACTCGTCCACCTCGATCTTTCGTTGTTTACAGAACTCATCCAGAACTTTCTGCTGGTTGACGAGATCCGGTTTTTGCGCCTGGCTTGACACGCGACAATAGGCTACTGTCCGTCGTTCTTTCTGCACACGTGGAAGCCGCAGGGCTGCTGCCAGATCCTCATCGGTGTAGTAGCGCCGATTGGTAATCGTTCGTTTTGCGGGCAAGACCCCAATCCGATCCCATTTTTGCAGGGTCTTCACCGAAACACCGACTCGCTTTGCAAAAACTGCTGGTGTATACATGCTTCCATGTTAACACACATTCGCGTAGAAAATCAAGAGATATCTAGAACTCCTTTTCCGACTAAGGAGCGGAGAAAAGATGGCGCTGAGGATAATGAGACTAGACGAAAGAGAGGAAACCAGAGCTGGTGACATAGTTAAGGACTGGCGTAAGTGAGCCACTGACAGATGAATCAAGAGCACGTTGCCGGTCTGGCGCTCCCGCGCCAGACCGGCAACGTGCTCTTTTACTCTTTTTTGGGGCGGGGAGGGGAAGAGGAAAAAGACATTTGAGAAGCCCTGTTCACGCTCTCCGAACGATTTCCTAAAAGCCCCAAAAGAGAGTACAATGTATAGAAGAGGATTTTGATGATGTTGGCGAGGAACATGTCTAGCCAATTTGCGGGAGAAGGTTTGTATGGAACACGCATTACTTCAACAACTCCAACAACGTCCATTGCTGTGTGATGGCGCGATGGGCACTTTGTTATACGCGCGAGGAGTAAAATACGAACAATGCTTTGACGCGATCAACCTATCACAACCAGAACTGATTATAAATATCCACCGCGAATATATCAGCGCAGGCGCGCAGATTATTGAAACCAACTCCTTCGGCGCTAACCGTGCAAAGCTCGAGGCCTACAACCTGGGGGATCGAGTACGCGAGATCAATCTTCGATCAGTAAAACTGGCACGCGAGGCACGCGAGATCTCTGGTCAGTCGGTCTTCGTCGCAGGAGCGGTAGGCCCCTCGGGTCGTCCACTGCAAGCACCCGACGAACATCGCTTAAGTGAGTTGCGTACAATCTTCCGCGAACAGATCGACGCATTACAAGATGGCGGAGCCGAGCTGCTGATACTCGAAACCTTCTCCAGCCTGGCAGAGCTGCGGCAAGCCATACTAGCGGCCAAAGAGAGTGGGCTGCCTATCGTTGCTCAAATGAGTTTTTATGAAGATGGTCACACGCTCTCCGGTCAGTCAGCAGCAAGGGTAGCTGCCGTTCTCAGCGACCTGCGAGTCGATGTAATGGGCGCCAACTGCAGCGTGGGACCCGCTGTCACGCTCGACGCTCTTGAAGAGATGATCGCCGAGGCCAATCGCTATCCTGACGGCATGAAATCTACTACCCACATGTTCTCCGCTCAGCCCAATGCAGGATTACCAACTCGCATTGACAACCGTTTTTTCTACATGGCAACGCCCGATTACTTCGCAGATTATGCCGTACGCTTCGCCAAAGCCGGGGTTCGCCTGATAGGCGGCTGTTGTGGCACAACACCACATCACATCGCGGCTATGCGCAAAGCGCTCGATGAGCATTATGGTGTGCGTGCTTCGCTTACGACGGAAACGCCCGAGAAGACCGTACAGACAAGGCCCGCAGTAGTTTCTAATGGCAAGGCGACTATCGCCCGCTTGCTCGAAGAAGACGTCATCCTGCCCCAACATGGGTCAATGACGCGCCTGCAAGAAAAGCTGGCAGCGGGAGAGTTTGTTGTAAGCGTTGAACTTGATCCTCCTAAGGGCTTGAATCCTGCCAAGATACTCGAGGGAGCCGCGCTGCTTCAGGAAGCAGGCGTTCATTGTATCAACATCGCCGATAGTCCCATGGCGCGGGTGCGTATGAGTTGTATTGCCCTCGCGCGCCTGATCCAGGATCACCTGGGCATTGATACGATCATTCACTTTACAACGCGAGACCGCAACCTGATGGCGCTGCAATCGGAGCTGTTGGGAGCGCATGCCCTGGGCATTCGCAATATCCTGGCCCTGACAGGGGATCCGCTACATGTTGGTGACTATCCCAACACGACAGGGGTATGGGACCTGGATTCTGTGGGATTGATCAAGGTGCTTCGTGGCATGAACGAGGGACACGATGCGGCGGGTTCGTCAATCGGAGCAAAAAGCTCATTTCACATAGGGGCAGCGCTCAACTTGAACATGACCGATGAACAGACGGACCAGGAGATTGAAAAGTATTGGAGCAAGATTGACGCGGGTGCACAGTTCATTATGACCCAGCCTATCTATGAGCTGGCACCTTTATCACGCTTTTTGGACCGGGCCGGGAAGCCTCCGCTGCCCATGATCCTGGGTTGCATACCTTTACACAGTTCACGCCACGCTGAATTTCTGCATAACGAAGTGCCCGGCATCACCATCCCTGAGGAGGTACGTACCCGCATGCGTGCCGCAGGCGAACATGGTCACGAGGAGGGCTTGAAGCTGGCGCAAGAACTGTTAACAGCCGCGCGCAGCATGGTGCAGGGAGTATACCTGATGCCATCGTACGGGCGCTATGACGTGGTAGAGAACCTAACCAGGCTGCTTCTCAGGCCGGTCCAGGGCGCTCCACAGGGTACAATAACATCGTAATATGACGTCCTAGGGGAAGTGTACCAGAGGTTTTTGAGCAGGTCTAGCACTTGTGACGACTCCCCACGGCTCCAAGCCGGGAGCTTCTGGAATGACGCTGGTGTGTCGTCCCACACCGATCGTTCGGTTCATGCCCATGAGGGGCCATGCGCTACTGAAATATGGCAAAAATTATTTGACTTGCTTGAGGCAGTATGCTACACTCTATGTGGCTCCATAGTTGTTGTCTATACACTTTTCAGGTGTAATTTTTACTGTTACCATAATAAAGGAGGTCTAGCCTATTAACAGGGATATTCGGGGGAACGACCGCGGCACGCGAGAAACGCGGGTAAATGAGCGCATTCGTACTCGCGAGGTGCGCTTAATTGACGAAAATGGCGAGATGATCGGAGTCATGCCCACCCAGCGTGCGCTTGAAATTGCCCGTGACCGGGATCTCGACCTGGTCGAGGTACAACCCAACGCCATTCCACCAGTCTGCAAACTGATGGACTATGGCCGCTACAAGTATGAGCAGGCAAAGAAAGAAAACGAAGCGCGTAAGAATCAGAAGACGATTACATTAAAAGAGATTCGTTTGAGTCCTCGTACAGACGAGCACGATGTAGACGTAAAGACACGCAAGATTCAAGAGTTCCTGGCTGAAGGCGATCGGGTCAGAGTCAGTGTCAAGTTCCGTGGAGCGGAGATGCGCCACCCCGACATTGGTCGTAAGTTGCTTGATGGAATCGCAGAAGTATTAAAGGGATCGGCCGTTATTGAGCGCTCTCCAATTATGGAGGGGAAGATGATGTCGATGATTGTCTCCCGTGCGCCCGGATGGGAGCCACCGAAAAAGCAAACTCCTACGCCTGCCGCTTCCAAAAAAGGCCAGGCTGCTACGACAACCTCGAGCAACACTGCAACCACTCCAACACCCGCCCTTGTCTCAGAAGGCACCGAGGCGACAAGCACTCCGAACGAGTAGAGACCGGCAGTGCATTATTCCTAGTTGGAGCCGCAACAAACAAAGTTTTTGAAGCAGATTTACAGGGGTGCAGTTTTCCCGAACTACACCCCTGTTTTTTGTTATGCAAATGCCGTTGACTTTTCAAGCCAGAGACTATTACGATAGAGACATTACAATAACCATACCACCTCACATACTTTGTTACGTAATAGATATAGAAATTTAATCAGAAGAAGACTAGCCATTGGAGGCCACTGGTGAGTAGCTACGACGATCCACGCTGGTATGAACAGCCCGAAATAAACCAAGGATATAGACCGGTACCTAACGACCAGTCCAGTCCCACTCCAGCAACAAACTCAAATGATTCCATGCAGCAGCAGGTATCCACAAAAGAACCACCGCCCGCTAAGGATCCCCGCTTTGGCCGGATTTTTGGGCAGGTCGTCGTTACTGCTGCCTTGATGATGATAGCATTTCTAGGTGGTTGGTTTGGTCACCAGGCATTTACCAATTCAAACTTCAATCCCAGCAACCCATCTAAAAGTTATGCCAATCTCTTCCAGCAGGCCTGGAACATCGTGGACCAGAACTATGTCGACCGCAAAGCCATCAACTACCAGCAGATGTCGTACCAGGCTATCCAGGCCATGCTAGGCGTACTGCATGATACTGGTCATACCCGTTTCCTTACACCCCAGGACGTGCAAGCCGAGCACCAACAACTTAGCGGCACCCTTGTAGGTGTCGGCATTTACCTGCGGCAAGACGCTACAACGAAACAATTAACCATCACTTCAACTATCTCGGGCACACCGGCACAGAAGGCCGGGCTTAAACGTGGGGATATCATCATGGCCGTGAACGGCACGAGTGTTGCGGGGAAAGATCTCAATACCGTCAGTTCACTTATCCAGGGACAGGACGGCACAAATGTATCTATCACAATCAAACGCCCTGCAACAAATCAGACGCTGACATTCACTATGAAGCGTACAAAGATTATGGTACCTTCTGTGGCTATGCACTATATTGCAGACGCACATATTGCGCATATTCAAATCAGCCAATTTTCCACTGGAGCTTCAGATCAGCTCAAAACCGCGCTCAACCAGGCTAAAAAAATGGGAGCAAAAAAGATCATTCTAGATCTGCGCGATAATCCCGGAGGATACCTCCAGGAAGCCATCAACGTAGCCAGCCAGTTTATACGCAGCGGGAATGTGCTTTTAGAGCAGGACAGCAGCGGGCAGCGAACACCCGTCCCCGTAAATGGACAGCCCATCGATACAAACATCCCGATTGTGGTGCTGGTCAACGGCAATACGGCGAGCGCCGCGGAGATTGTTTCCGGTGCCCTGCAAGACAACCACCGGGCGATTATTCTAGGCACGAAAACCTTTGGCACGGGTACGGTGCTACAAGAGTATGATCTATCCGATGGCTCGGCTCTTCTCCTGGGAACAAGTGAGTGGCTCACTCCCAATGGTCAATTTATCCGTGACCACGGTATTACCCCCAATCCCGGTTTTACCGTGCCGCTGAACCCCAAGCTAACCCCCCTCACACCCGATGTCGAATATCAGGGGCATTTGACTTTGCAACAAATCCTCAATAGTGGGGATGCACAACTGGTGAAGGCGATTCAGTATTTAGAGTCGCACTGATAGATTTGTAGGAACGCACTTCACGCGTTCCTACTCTGCACTCTCTGCCGCCTGGTAATACTTGCTGGTTGGAGTATGACCCAGCAGTGGGGCGATAAAGCGCGTAGCAGCAACCACTTTGTCAAGGTCTACACCGGTTTGGATGCCCATGCCGTGCAGCATGTAGAGCAGGTCTTCGGTCGCTAAATTACCAGCGGCCCCCGGAGCATAGGGACAGCCGCCCAGGCCGCCTGCAGAAGAGTCAACAATGGTGATACCCAATTGCAAGGCCATCAGCACATTTGCCAGAGCCGTGCCGCGTGTATCATGGAAGTGTACGGCCAGTTGCTCGACTGGCATGGTGCCTTCATTGACCAGGAGGCCAATCACATCCACCACCTGGTTCGGCGTTGCCACTCCAATGGTATCGCCCAAGGAAAGTTCTTCGATACCCATCTCCAGGAGTGCCCGGGCCACATCGAGTACCTTCCGTGGATCCACCGCCCCCTCATAAGGACAGCCAAAAACTGTCGAGATATAACCGCGTACCGGCACCCCTTCGCGCTGCGCTAACGCCACCACCGGGCGAAAGTTGGCAAGGCTCTCTGCAATAGTGGCATTGATGTTATGCCGCGTAAAGCTCTCGCTGGCGGCTGTAAATACAGCAATGGCACGAATTCCTGCCGCTAGCGCACGTTCCATGCCCTTCAAGTTTGGGACCAGCACTGGATACGACGTCGTCGAGAGGCGCGTCAGGCTAGCCATGACTTCACTCGCATCGCTCAACTGTGGTATGGCGCGTGGGCTAACAAAAGAGGTGGCTTCAACAACAGGCAAACCAGCAGCGGCGAGCATCTGTATAAATTGTATTTTCTGCCCGGTGGGCACGATAACCTTCTCGTTTTGCAGGCCATCGCGAGGGCCAACCTCGACGACGCGCACTGCGCGAGGCAGAGCAGGAAGCGCTGGCAACATTGATTATCCCTCTTTAATCTCATAAGGCGAACGTGGCTTCAATGGAGTCTTATCTGCAGTATACGCATTAGTCCTGCTTGTTTCTCCAGCGGGAGGCAATAGCAACTGGTCTGCTTGTTCTTGCTGCATGGAGTCGGCAGCAGTGTCACGTACACGTTCAACCTTTACCTTAGTAATACGCCGCCCGCGGGTAGTTAAGACCGTGAATCTCAAATTCTGGAATGTGATCGTATCACCCGCAACAGGAATCTTGTCGAGCTGGGCATACAAAAACCCGCCCAGGGTCTCGTAATTCTCGTCCCCCAGGTTCGTATCCATCAACTCATTGAACTCGTCGATACTGATCTTGGCATCAAAGATGTACTCGTACTCGTTTACTTGCTCGTACAGGTTCTCTTCGCGGTCATACTCGTCTTGAATGTCCCCGACAATCTCCTCAACCAGGTCTTCAATGGTAACCAGCCCTGCCACCGAGCCATATTCATCGATAACAATCACCATGTGTATGCGCCTCTGGCGCATTTCACGCAGCAGGTCATCCAGCTTTTTCGTCTCGGGCACAAAGTATGCCGGGCGCACCAGGTCACGGATCGGTAAGGAATTGTGATCTTCCCGCAATTGTTTGAGCATGTCCTTGGTATATAAGACCCCAATAATGTTATCGATATTTTCTTCGTAGACCGGGATACGTGAAAAGCCGCCCTGCAAAGCCACATCCACAGCTTGATCAACAGTGGCATCGCTCTCGAGTATCACCATGTCTATACGCGGTATCATCACTTCGCGCACGGTTGTATCGGCAAACTCGAAGATACTGCGGATCATCTCTGTTTCCTCCTCTTCGAGTACACCTTCTTCCTCACCCACGTTCACCAGCAGGCGCAATTCCTCCTCTGTCACGAAAGGACCACGATGTCTCACCTGGCCACCCATCAGACGCACCAGGGAGTTTGTAATAGCGGTCAATAACCGGACGATCGGGCGGAGAAGCCAGACGGCACCACGAACAGGATTTAGCAGGGCGCGAGCCCAACGCAGCGGATTCTGTACAGCGGCAGTTTTCGGCGTAATCTCACAGAAGATCAACACCACCAGGGAACCGAGGATCGTAGCGATGAGCTCACCATAGTTTGGCGAGAAGCGGAGCGCCAGCACGGTGGCCATGCTAGAAGCGACGATGACCGCTACGTTGTTTACAACCAGGATGGTCGAGAGGAAGACGTTCGGCTGCGCTATCAGTTGTTCTATCTTTTTAGCTTTTTCATCACCCTCTTCCACCAGGTTTTTGAGCGTAATGCGGTTGATAGAGGTAAACGCAGTTTCAGCAGCCGAAGCCGCCGCAGCCAGAATTAAGGATACGATCAGTGCAATGATTTGTATCCACGCTCCTGTGTCAAGTTGTAGACTTTGAACATCGGTAGCGGCGCGGGCGACCGCGAGGGTCGCCATTATTATTCCGGCCGGACCAGCGCCGTCCATAAGACCGATCACTCCTTTTCGCTACCCTCTTTAGAGGAACCATCCTGCGGTTGACGCGTCCGCAGTACACGTGCCGGAACACCAACCACCACGGCTCCAGGAGGAACATCGCGGTTCACCACTGAACCGGCTCCTGTGACGGCATACTCACCAACTGTTACAGGAGCTACTAACATTGTATCACTTCCGATAAAAGCTCCGTCACCTATATGCGTATGATTTTTCTGTACTCCATCATAATTACAGGTAATGGTACCGGCAGCGATATTCACATGCTCACCTACAGTGGCATCACCAATGTAGCTGAAGTGATGCATGTCCGTTTCCGCGCCGATGTACGAGTTTTTCACTTCTCCGAAGTTTCCCATACGCACATCACGTGCAAGGTAAGCACCAGGACGGCAATGGCTAAAAGGTCCAATGCGCACTCCGTCCTCGAAGGTTGTCTCTTCCAGTACCGAATTGCGCACGATGCAATCATCGCCAAGAATGGACTGGTCAATGGTCGTTCCTGGTCCGATGCGACATGCTGAGCCGATTCGTGTTTTGCCCGTGATCATCGTAGCAGGGAGAATAACGGTATCTGTCCCAATTTCCACGTCCGCATCGATATAGGTAGTTGCAGGATCGATAATGGTGACGCCGGCATACATATGCCGCTCGAGCACACGCCGGCGCAGCAAGTGCTCAACAGTGGCCAGTTGTACCCGGTCATTAATGCCGATGGTTTCATCGAATGATCCGTTGACAGTTGCAATCGTACATCCCTGGGCACTTGCCATGCCCACAAGGTCGGTGAGATAGTACTCGCCTGCTGCATTCCTCGGAAGTGCCTGCAATGCCGACCAGAGCCAGTTGCGCTCAAAGCAATAAACGCCAGAGTTGATTTCCCTGATACGTTTTTGCTCTTCGGTGGCACGCTTGACCTCAACGATCTCGCGCACTCGCCCACCTGCATCACGGACGACACGCCCGAAATCAGAAGGCTGCTCGGTGATCGCAGTGAGGAAGGTGAGGGTAGCCTGGCTTGTGAGGTGCTCTACCAGCACGCGGGCAAGTATTTCGCTGCTAATAAGCGGTGTGTCACCATAGCAAACCAGCACCGTTTGAGGTAAAGGATCCAGTGTCTCAACGACTTCCCGGGCTGCCAGTACCGCCTGGCCGGTGCCCAGTTGCTCCTCCTGCACGGCATAAAGACAGCGATCTCCAAATGTGGCTTCTACCAGCTCTGCTCCGTATCCAACCACGACAATGGGACGATGACCGCTGGTTATCGTGAGGAGTGGGGCAAATGCAGAAGTGGTGGGGATGGCTTCGATGGCGTTCAGTACATAAGTTATTAGAGGCAACCCCGCGGCCTGGTGAAGCACCTTTGGCAGCGTTGAACGCATTCGAGTGCCTTTGCCTGCTGCAAGCACTACGCTCGCAAATGTATTCATAGTAAAATTACAAACCTTTTTGTTTTGTCTTAGCAGTTCCAGGGGATTGATGGATCAAGCTGGCTGGGGTGCCAGGATTC
>Ga0207646_10003837_pt1 | contig 16699 bp, 15 predicted proteins | sample KBSK5502metaG_FD_184343 | JGI IMG/M metagenome (GOLD analysis project Ga0207646, IMG submission 184343) | Corn, switchgrass and miscanthus rhizosphere microbial communities from Kellogg Biological Station, Michigan, USA - KBS K5-50-2 metaG... | ecosystem: Host-associated > Plants > Roots >... | reverse complement strand
CTGCGTTTCCGCGGTCGCTACCTCCGCCTGCGCCACTGCCCGGCAGCCGCGCCGCGCGCGGCAAGTCCTTCCGGCCTACGGCCTCCAGGACTCACCGCAAATCCACTCTCAAGAGTTTACAAAAGTGCTCCTCCAAACCATCCCTGGCGGACATTTCAATATGGCAGAAAACCGGACATTTCTACTTTGCGTTGACAAGTTGGTGACGGCCTCCTGAAGACCAAGTCGTATCCCGTGTTAGGCCCAGCTGTAGCCGTGCTTGGAGAGCGGGAGCGAGCGAATGCGCTCGCCGGTGGCAGTGAAAATAGCGTTGCAGACGGCCGGAAGAATGGGAGGAAGCGCGGGCTCGCCAAGTCCCGTGGGGGGATTTTCCGTGCGCACGAAATGAACCTCTATCTCCGGCGGCGCTTGAGAAATACGGATCGGCGGATTCACGTCAAAGTTATTCTGCATGGCACGGCCGCGTTCAATTGTGATCTCGTAGGACATCAACTGGCTGAGCCCGTCGATGATGCCTCCCTGCACCTGATTTTCAGCGTTGAGCGGATTGATGATCTGGCTTCCGACGTCGCCCGCGACCCAGATTTTGTTAATTTTAATCTTTTTGGAGGAGTCAAGGCGAACTTCGGCAACTTCCGCAAAATATCCACGGTGCGAAAAGTAGAACGCGACGCCCATCGCAGTGCCCCCTGGAAGCTTACGTGAGCCCCATTTCGATTCACGCGCGACAAGCTCAAGCACTCCGCGCATGCGGGCGGCGTCGAATTCGGGTTGGCCCTGCGCGGAAGGGATTGCGGAGTTTGCGATGCGAGGAGCATTCAAAAGCTGGAGCCGGAACTGAACCGGGTCCTTCCCTGCCGCCTGCGCCACTTCATCAAGAAAGGACTGGAAGACGAATGCGTAAGCGTTGCTGCCCGGCGCGCGAAGCGCATAGGTGGGAACGCCACAGGGCATAAGCGATGCTGCGAACAAATAGTCCGGCACAAAACCGGCAGGAAATTCGTTTGGACCAATTCCAGCGGACGGAGCGAACTGTTTCTCCTGGCCAAGGCTGACGAAATGATTTCGCCACGCGATTACTTTCCCTGAAGAGTCCACGCCAGCTTTCAGAAAATGAAAACCGATTGGACGGTAGTGATCGTGGTGAAAATCGTCTTCACGCGTCCAGAGAAGTTTGACCGGAACGCCGACCTGTTTGGCGATCGCCGCGGCTTCGAGCATGTAGTCGTTGGTGAGGCGCCGTCCGAATCCCCCGCCGGTGCGGCGAAGATGAACGGTGATGTCGCTGGCGGGAATTTTCAAAACGTCGGCTACCTGTTGCCGACCTCGTTCGGGCGTCTGGCTTGGCGACCAGAACTCCAGCTTGCCGTCCGCAAAATGCGCGACACAATTCTGCGGTTCGAGCGGCGCATGCGCGATAAATGGATAGGAGTAGGATGCTTCGACAACTTTCGCGGCGGAGCGCAATGCCGCATCTGCCTCACCGTCGGTGCGGAGCGCGAAGACCGGCGGTTGCTTGGAAAGTTCTTCAGCGCGTTGCGCGAAGCCTGCGCTGCTTTGCTGTGCAGTCGCGCCTTCGTTCCATTCCACGCGAAGTTTCTTGCGCGCCGATTGTGCTTGCCACCAGCTGTCCGCCACAATTGCGATTCCGCCGTGAAGGCCCAGCAATTCCGGCGTTCCTTCCACCACAAATGCCTGGCGCACACCAGGCTGCGACTTGATTTCGTCAAGATTCGCAGAGGTGACTTTCCCAGCAAAAACCGGGCACTTTTCGTAGACGGCGTAAAGCATCCCAGGCACTTTGAAGTCGATACTGTAAGAAAATTTGCCTTGCACAATGGCCGGGTTGTCCACGCTAGGAACCGGCTTGCCGATGATTTTGTAATCCTTGGGATCCTTGGGCTTCGCGGTCTGTAAATCGGGTGGCGGAAGGGTTGCCACTTTTGCGGCGAGTTCGCCATATCCCAACGAACGGTGCGAAGCGGAGTGCAGCACACGACCCGACGCCGTGGAACACTCCGCGACCGCGACACTCCACGTTTGTGCCGCCGCAGTGATGAACATCTGGCGAACGGCCGCACCCGCATGGCGAAGCGGATCCCAATTGGTTGGAGTGGAAGTACTGCCGCCGGCGCGCTGCGGTCCAAATTTCGTTTCGTCGAGATCGGCTTGCTCGATGCGAACGTCTTTCCAGTCCACATCGAGTTCGTCCGCCAGAATCATGGGCAGATGAGTTTTCACACCCTGACCAACCTCGGGATTCTTGGCCAGAATAGTGAGGATGCCATCCGGCGCAATGCGGAAGAACGCCATTGGTACATACACTGGAGCCGGAGCGGCAGTGTTAGCCTGAGCAAGGACTCGAGCGATGGGACGGGCGTAACATGCAACAAGAATCCCGCCACCAGCTATGGATGTCACGCGAAGAAAGCAACGACGGTCGAGAAGTGCGGATTGCATGAGTACCTCGCCATGCGCCGGGGAGTTTATTTTAGCTCAGAGGCTGTGGCTGTTGACAAGTGGTCCAGGAAGTGAATTCGAGCAGTCCCGCGGAAAGTAAGCCCTTTTTCGGGCGCTCGAGTGGAAACTGAAGCTACCTCATTTAGGCCATATAAAATACTATAATAAATTAGTAACCAAGCTGAAGTTGCTTCTTTCAGTTGCCGTTTTGCTTCCTAGTTGAGTTACACTCTCTTCTCATGTTCCCCTCGCGCCCCTCCGAGCAGCTCAAAGCCATTCGTACGCGGCTTGGGATCACCACGCGCGACGTCGCCGAGCTGAGTCAAAAGCTCGCCGACTCCGAGGGCAATCCGGAATACGCCATCTCAAACCCCTGGCTGACACAAGTCGAGAATTCGAATTCTGTTCCGAGCATTTACAAGCTTTATGCGCTTAGCGCGGTCTATCGGATGAAATTTACGGACTTGTTGATACTTTTCGGAGTGGATTTGCAGAAGTTGAATCAGCACCAATCGGAGCTGCAACTCCCCAACACGCATCTGGTAACAATGGATGTTTACGACTCCGAGCGAGCGGTATCCTTTCCGATTCGATTTGACCGATCCTTTGACATTGACAACACGAATCTTCTGAATCGCATGGTCGAAACATGGGGCGAAATTCCGATCTCGTTAATTCAGAAGCTGGATTTGCGACACAGCCTCTACGGCTATGTGGGTTTGCAGGATTTTACGTTGCATCCGCTTCTGCGCCCCGGGTCCTTCGTGCAGATTGACCAGCGAGTAAGGAAGATACGCCCTTCCCGCTGGCGCACGGAGCACGACCGTCCGATCTTTTTTGTGGAACTCCGCGATGGCTACGCATGCTCGTGGTGCGACATTCAGGACGGGCATCTGCTTTTGCTGCCGCACCCGCTCTCGCCAGTCAGCGTACGGCGGTTTAGCTACGGAACTGAGGCAGAGATCGTGGGGCAGGTGACGGCGGTAGCGATGCGCCTGACTGATGATCAGGCTCCTTTGGCAGACGATAGCGCAAAACTGCCAAAGCGATCTTGATGTTCGATACGAACAGCTCAGCGGCGGTCGGATCTACGTGCATCGGAATTGCCACACGATAAGGCTCAAGGTTTTGCCACGCCGTCAAGAAAGCGAGTGGCTCCTCCTTCGCAGACTGCATGTATTTCTCAAGCTCCTCGCTTAATTGACCCAAGGGCATTAGAGACACGTCACGGAAGACCTCTACGTGGGCGTATTCAAGCGCCTTCGCTGCTGCAACCGGGTCGAATCGCGCGGCCAATCCTTCGTGATGGTACAAGCCTGAGTTGTAATCTCTGGTCGAAGCAATGTAGATCAAGCGTTCGAGCGCGGAAGGAATCCGAGCGAGGGAACGAGAAGAGAAATCCTCATACGCCCTTAGCACATCAGCAGGAAGAACTTTTCGCCACGTCAAGTCACTACTCCGATTTTTCAGAAACCCGTAGAGCGCAACGCCACAAACTACGATGTCACGGTGTCCGCGCCAGGCGCAACGACGTTACCAAAGCGCTTGATATCCGACAAAATCATATTTGTCTGAATCGCAAATTTTTGCAGTCCTGCCGGACCAAAAAGGAACACGCTCAGGGACAGCATCTCGCAGAGCATCAATAATTCCATGTACCGAAACGCGAGCCTGGCTTCACCGGATACCGTTAAGTCGCTCGCTTCCCTCGCGCGGTTCGCATGTTCACGCATGATGGACCGCGCTTCCGCCGACTTACGGCGAATCCACCTGAATGCAATGCGTTTGCGCTCAAAAAGTAGCAATCGCTCCACGTGTTTGTCACCAAGTGCCGTGATAAACCGCTGGTCGTCATCGCCAAAAGCTCTTAGAAGAATCTCGAAGGACATTGCGTCGTTTGCCTCAATCTGTCCAGCTGCGTCCGTGCTAGGCAGGCCGGCAATGTTCAGGTCCGGTTCCCAATATAGAGATCGAGCTATCAACATTACGAGCGCGAAGAACAGAACAAGTGCGGCGAATATAGATAGATAGATCATCGAATCTGCAGCGAATCCCGGACTTCCGAGCGTGTTCTCGCAAGCCGCTCTTGGGTCTCGCCAAAAATCTGAACGTAGCTCTCATTCAACGGCTGTCGTGCGGCCGCGCGTCGCGGAGAATAGGACCACAGAGAAATTGTCCACAGAGAAAGAGCAAGAAGATAAGCAGACGTTTGGATGAAGGACGCAACGCTTTGGACTTCTTCTCCAAACCTTCCGAAAAAGCTCAGATTGATCACACTTATACCCAAAAACAAACCATAACCGAGGATCATGCCGCGAAGGTTTCGTCCCAGCGGAATAGCGTAGTAAAGAACAAGAACCAGTAGCGAGAAGATAGCAACGATAGCGACGAACCTCACATCCCTCGCCAACAGGATGGTTTGTATGGGAGACCAGGCAAGTGTGCCTTGCCCCAAAAGAACTCTGAGGAATGTTGCGACGAACGCTAACAAGAGCGCGCTTCGGGCCAGCTTGGCAACGCCGAGAAACTCCGCAAGCGCGATACGATAAAAGTCCAGCACCACCGCGCAACCGGCGACGACACCCACAAACTCCGTGCACCAATAGACGTTTGCATATTGGGAGGGATAGAACTTGTTGACACAATAGCGGATGACCGATTGGACCAATACAAATCCGACGTAAGAAAAGAAGAAAGGAAATTTAAGGAAGTGTCTCGCGCGCCAGCTTCGGAAGAGCAGCAGTGCTTCTAGAAAGATTCCCAACACCCAAATAGTCTCAGCAAGCATGGGTTACACCCAAGGACGTTGGCCCCGGTTGCATCATCCTAGCAGGTTCAAGGGAAGTTTCCATAAGATAAGGAAACTCCCCTCGAAAATAGAAACGTTAGATTGCAGCAACTCAGGCGGCTGCGGATTTGTGTCTAGGCGGTACCGCCCGCAACGAGAACAGACTGCCCTTCTGTAAACCCGCCCCTGGGCTTTGGATATGGCATGGGGTCCGTACCGTCGGCGACGAGGACAGACCGCCCCTCTGTGAACCCGCCCCTGGGCTTTGGATATGGCATGGGGTCTGTACCGTCGGCAACAATCGTCATGGTCTTTTGGTGATGATTCATGCTGAACAGCGAACATGCAGATATTAGAGCCACTGCGGAAACGACAAGAATGGATCTACGAGCGTTCATGATTTACTTCCTCCTGAAATGAGAGTTGGGACCTGGGTGCGGAGCGACGCGAGCTAGAGGCGTTCGCGCACAAGGGAGGATAGGCGCGGCACCAGAGAAATCTGATTGAGTCTTACGTTTCGATTGGAATTACAACCAAAATCAGAATTCCCACAAAAGTTGTCCATCGATTTTGGCGGTCGCTGTGGAAGAACGATGAAGCAGCTAGGGAAGCGCCCATCTTTCCCGGGCCGCTATGCCCTGTTCGCGGGATTCGACCTCTCCGATCGCGTTGCACACAATCACTCTGACAACCCTTCGTCATCGGTCCTAACTTGCAGAGAGGGCTCCGGTTAGTTGCTCTTGAGAATCGGCCCGACATCACTATTGGCATGCCCAAGCCCGGTTTTTTCACTCTGCCTTGGCAGACGCACCCCAGCTCTCCGATTTGTTCCAATATATTTCACCGACGGATACTTTTTTTTATCGTAAAGCATGTTGCTCGTCATTGAAAGCAAGCGCGCGGCTTTTTTTGTCGTTTTCCGTTTGGCGTTAGAGCTTCATAGACAATTCGAAGTGCCGCAGGATGGAGCATCATGCGACTAAAACGGGGCCAAGTCTGGCAATGCATCAACGTCGCCTGCGGTGCAGAATTCAGCTTGCGGGAGCGCGGGCCCGGAAGGTGGCTTGAATCCTCGCTGCACTTGCGGAAGCATCATGAAGATGCACGATACGAAGCCACAGTTTCGCCGGCGGAGGCGCCCCAAGGAGTTAAGCGCCATATAGAGCACCTTTCCGAACTTCGCGGTAGCTAGAAAAAGACTGAGGCAAGGATCCTTCTCGATTTAATTCCCGCCAGGCTGCTGAACCGGAACAACAGGAACGGAAATCGCGCTGAGTCAAAAAGCGGCTCCGACGAATCCGGAGCCGCTTTGAAGACTCCTGCCACCTTCGCTAGGTCGCGCCGCTTTTAAGACTTGGCGGCCGGTTCCTTTGGCATTAACTTCTTGAGCGCCGCTTCGCCTTCAGGTCCGAGCGGCGCCAGTGGTAGCTTGGTGGACGAGCCCGTTCCCGAACCACCATTGCCGGGTCCGAAGAAGCGCATCGCTGTTGCGGCCAGCCCATCGAGTGCCCCACCTCCATTTCCGCCGCCGGTGACCAGCACGTCCGGGACGAACTTGGCTTTGCCTTCGGCGAGGGCTGCGACAACGTTGACGATCGCCGTGGCATTTGAGCCGAGCGCCTCCACTTGAGCGCGATAGCCCCGAGCGCGCGCCAAGCCAACCGCTTCAACTTCCGCGCCTCTTGCCGTACCAGTCTGCCGGATGTATTCGGCTTCACCAGTGGCTTCAGCAACGCGAGCGTCGGCATTGTTTTTCTTGATGTTCACGCCGACCTTGGAGCGAGCGAGGTCAGCCTGCATGTCCGCCGTGCCCTTGGCCTGTTCCATCTCAATGCGCTGGTCCTGCGCCGCCCTCTGTTTCTTGAAGGTTTCGATCTCCTGATTAGCAATTTCACGATGCGTCAGAACGGTAACCATGTCTTCCGGCAGGATCACGTCCTGGATATACACGCCTTTTGTCTCCACCTGATACTGCTCAAGCTGTTGCCGGATGTGCTCGAACGCTTCCAACTGCACCTGCTGGCGCGTTTCGATAAAGCTGATTGCCGGCATGCTCTGCAACGAGTTGCGGAAATGGTTGCCTACCGCCGCCTGCAACACTTCGTTCACCAGATTGCGCATCGTGCCAACCATCGAGATCACACGAGGCGCTTTGGTGTCCGAAACGTGGATCTGCACCTGCAAGTCAATCTTGAAGACGAAGCCCTCCTTTGACTTCGCGACGATTTGTTGCAACTGCGCGTCCAGGTTATGGGCTTCGCTGATCGCATCGGCCCAATTGAGGTTGAGAATCGCCGTCGGAACGATTTCCGATTCGTAGCACCGTGGATTCAGCGGATATTTTCCAGTCCGCAAGGGTTCCTGCCAAACGCCGCGATGTCCGGGACGCACGAGTGAACCGTATTTAAACTCCTCTCCGGACGTGTCCTGCGTGGCGAGGCCTACATACGCTTTCATTACCGCGACCTGCCCCTGCTTGACCATCAGCATGGGCACCATCTCCACGCTTACGAGAAACGGATTCAGTGCGTAAGCGCCATAGAGCAACGGGTCGTGCTGGAGACCGATGTGACCGCCATGATCCAAAAATCCCTGGAAGTCCTGATAGTTATTGTGCAGGTTGTTCTTGCTGCCGAGCAGCGCTTCGATAATCTGCGCGTCTGTGGAAGTGCCGCCAGGAGCTTCCAGTTTTTCAACGTCGACGTAGCCGCCCAATCGACTGGCAATGTCGCCTGACGGCAGCGGATCACCCTCGTAGGTAGTAACGATGCCGACCATGTCGATCGTGGAACCGTCTTTACCGCGAGGCTGCGGCTCGATGCGCACCAACTCCAGTTGATCGGGCCTCAAGCCGAATGACGCGGGCATCAATTCCCCGCCGCGGCCCATCTTGTGGCGAAGCTCCGGTGACACAGGAACTCCATACACCCGGGTGCGCGTAAGGATCAAGAATCCAAGGGGGTGCACTGGCACCAGCGATCCCGGGGGCAGCACCGGTCGTTGCACGCCTTTCTGCCCGCCGAGCTGCACGAAGCCGCGCAGGTCCGAAAAATTGGCGAACTCCTTTTTGTAGACTGCGGACTTTGCGCCGATAGGGAGCGGGTTGCCGACTTGGGCGATAACTACGCCGATTTCGCCCGCAGGAACCTGCACCCATGGGTACTTTTCGACGGAATACACCATGAAGGCCTTCCAACGAAGGCCGGGCATCAGCAGGTCGGCTTGATAGCCGGCTTCCCCGCTGAAGGCAACCGGATTGTCCTTCGCCAGCTTTTTGAAGGAGAACCGTTTGGTGACCAGACCGACTTCGGTGGGCCCGATCTTGTGAAGTGACGCAGCGATATATCCCGCTGCGAGCAGCGTTCCGACCGTCAGCATCGGATACTCATAAAAGATCCTGAGAAGGAATTCGAGCACAAACATACACACACCTCCGGGGCGCTGGGCGCCGTTTTGTCTTGCCTTGTCTAAGGGATTTACATGTTTCAGACGCGCCAAAGACTGCAAGCTTGTTATGCGCGTGTCAAGTAGAGCACCAGTACGCGACTTAAAGTCGCTTACTTTCTGCGCGTTACGTGGTTAACCCTCTGAACATGCGGCTTCCCGTGTTCAGGGCCGGTCGGGGCGGCGGATAGTAAAATAGTTTGAAAGAAGTTTGTCCCTTGCATCCTTCAGGAGAGAATTCATGAATCCACGGCTTATTCGGCTCTTATTCGCAGCAGTATTGGCCTCGAGCCTTGCGACCGTCCCGTCATGGGCGCAGGGCAACGGTCATGGGAATGGTAAAGGCAAAGGTCACGATAAGCATGAGCGAGACGATGACGGCCACGGTCGCGCGAAATATGAATTTCGCTCGCAGGATCGCGAACTCGTAACAACTTATTATGCAAAGCGCGGCTCCGGCCTGCCGCCCGGGTTGGCGAAGCGGAACGGCAACCTGCCGCCAGGTCTTGAAAAGCAGCTCGAGCGGAACGGCACTCTGCCGCCGGGACTCCAGAAAAAGCTCGAGCCTTGCCCGGTAGAAATCACACGGCAATTGCCGCCGCTTCCGCCAGAGTACCAGCGCAGCGTCATCGGCGCGCACATCGTGGTTTTCAATCGCAGCACGAACATCATTGTGGATGTAATGAAGGACGTCGTTCGGTAAGACGCAGCACAGATCAAGTGGGACATCGGAGGTCGCTAGAGATTTAATGCGCCGGAATATACAACGCGGGCCTTTGCCGTGTCGCCACGTTCAATGCGGCCAATCTGGAAGAATTTCTCTCGGCGGCGCTTCAAGTCTGCTTCCACCTTTTTGACGTATGCCGAGGGAACAACCAAAATCATTCCGACACCGAGATTGAAGGATTCTAGCAGCGCGTCTGAATCCATCTTCCCCACTTTGGCCAGGTACTTGAAAATCGGCAGCACCGGCCACGACGCCAGATCAATCTGGGCTTTGACGCCTGCGGGAAGCACGCGCGGCAAATTGCCGGGAATTCCGCCGCCGGTAATGTGCGCAAGCGCGGAGACCCATCCATTTGCGAGTATCGTGCGCAACGCGGGCGCGTAACACAGGTGGGGCTTCAGAAGTTCGGCTCCGATTTTATTGCCCACCTCAGCGACGTAAGTGTCAGGCTTAAGTTTCGCAACTTCGAAAACCAATTTGCGGGCCAGCGAGTAGCCATTGGTATGCAACCCTGCCGCTGGCAACGCAAGCAACGTGTCGCCGGGCTTCACATTTTTTCCAGTGAGCAGCTTTTTCTTTTCGACCGCGCCAACAATAAACCCCGCCAAATCGTATTCGCCTGGACCGTAAAATCCCGGCATCTCCGCCGTCTCCCCGCCAATCAGCGCGCAACCCGCTTTGCGGCACGCGCGGCTCATTCCGTCAACGAGTTGCTCCACGACATGCGGATCCATTTTTCCCAGCGCGAGATAGTCCAGAAAAAACAGCGGCTCGGCACCCTGCACCAGGATGTCGTTTACGCAATGATTGACAAGGTCGCCGCCAACGGTGGAGTGCACGTTCATGGCGATGGCCACTTTCAGTTTCGTTCCCACGCCATCGGCGCTCGAAACCAAAATTGGTTCTTTGAATTTTTCCTTGTCGAGTTCAAACAATGCGCCGAAGTTTCCGATGCCACCGAGCACTCCGTTCGTAAACGTGCGCGTGGCAAGATGGCGGATGCGATTCTTCGCGTCGTCCGCGACAGCAATATTGACTCCGGCGTCTGCGTATCTCATGTGCGTGGTTGCGCGCTACCTTTACGTATTTCACAGAGCGACGAAGGAGGGGCTCGCCACTAAGCTAAAATTTTTCGCGGCGTCAAAAAATGTGGAACAACCGCCTCCATCGGACTGTGCCTGGATGGATAACCCCGTTCAAATACGCCAGGAATCTTTCGCCGATTTGTCCGGGCTGCCAGGCGTCCGCCGATGCGTTCAACGACATATAAATCAGCACGGGAGTGCCGATAATGTCGTTGCGCGGCACGCATCCCCAAAAGCGTGAATCGTAGGAATTTTGCCGGTTATCGCCCATTGCGAAATAACAATTCTCGGGCACTTTGTACGGCATCTTGATCTCGGACGTCTCGACACGCTCTGTTTTTCCGAGCGTGTAGTTTTCCGCCAGCCGTTGCCCGTTGATCCACACCGCGTTGTCATGAATATCGACCGTATCGCCCGGCAATCCGATCGCACGTTTCACGTAGTCCGGCTGCGTCGGATCGAATGGAGGTTTGAAAATAATAATCTGTTGGCGTTTCGGATTTCTCCACAACGGCACGTGCAGATTGGTGAACGGAATCCCCGCGTCATAACCGATACGGCTCATGATCAGGTGATCGCCGATCAGCAGCGTATTTTCCATCGAGCCCGACGGAATCACGCGGGCCTGGCCGATCGCGCCATTGATCAGCAGAAATACCAACCCCACCCAGAACCACGCGATGATTTCGCGCCGGACCTTTTGCTCCACGGTCAGTTTTTCGACCTTCGCTTTTTCCGGCATCCCTTGCGTTTTTTCAGCCTTCACAATTCACCAGTGCAAGCGGCATACGCCGCTGCAAACCTTCAGAATATCCGAAACAGCCGGCGCCATCGAATTTCGCCAGGATGAAAAACCGCACTCAGGTAAGCCGAAGCGCGCGCAGCGACGTCGCCAGAATCCCAGGACCTTGACGGCCCGTCGATGGACATATAAATCATCACCGGCGTCCCCAGAATGTTGGCGCGCGGGATGCATCCAACGTACCTGCTGTCGAGCGAGTTTCCGCGGTTGTCTCCCATGACAAAAAAACAGTTTTCCGGGACCGTGTATGGAAAGATGCTGGTCTTGCCCTCAAATGCCGCGAGAAATTGGGAGGGATTAGCCGGCTCGGAAGGGCCAGTGGTGTATTTCTCCGTCAGACGCGCACCATTGATCCAAACACTGCCATCACGAATGTCAACTGTTTCACCGGGAAGTCCGATTACCCGCTTGATTACATCAGACTGCTCGCCGCGAATCACCGGACGAAAAATGACGATCTGCTGGCGTTTCGGATTTCTCCACAGCGGCACGTGCAGATTGGTGAACGGAATCCCCGCGTCGTAACCGATACGGCTCATGATCAGGTGATCGCCGACGAGCAGCGTGTTTTCCATCGAGCCCGACGGAATCACGCGGGCCTGGCCGATCGCGCCATTGATCAGCAGAAATACCAACCCCACCCAGAACCACGCCATGATTTCCCGGCGGATGGTTTGTTTCATCGTCAATTTTTCTTGCTTCGCCTGTATTTTCTTAGCCTTCACGTTCCACCGTCACGGCCGCCGGTTCAACCAGTTTGCCGAGGCCTACACCTTCTCGCACCTCAAGCTGCACGAGGTCGGTGGGATAATTCCCCGTATAACATGACGTACAAAAGTTTCCTTTGGTGTCGCCCACCGCTTCCCGCAGCCCCGCAAGTGAAATGTAGCCCAGCGAATCCGCGCCCAAGAAGCGGCGAATCTCTTCCGGCGAATTTGATGAAGCGATCAATTCTTCCCGCGTTGGAGTATCGACTCCGTAGTAGCACGGTGAAATCGTCGGCGGGCACGAAATCCGCACATGCACTTCTTTCGCGCCGGCTTCGCGAACCATGCGCACGATTTTTCGACTGGTCGTTCCGCGCACGATCGAGTCGTCCACCAGAATGACGCGCTTTCCTTCCATCAGCCCGCGCACAGGATTCAGTTTCAGCTTCACACCAAAGTTCCGAATCGCTTGCGATGGCTCAATAAAGGTCCGCCCAATATAATGATTGCGAATCAGTCCCATGCGGAACGGAATTCCCGACTCCATCGCATAGCCCACCGCGGCGGGCACTCCCGAATCCGGCACCGGCACCACCAAATCCGCGTCCACCGGATGTTCGCGCGCCAATTGCCGGCCCAGCGCTTCGCGACTGTCGTTCACGCTTCGTCCAAAAATCGTGCTGTCCGGCCGCGCAAAATACACATGCTCAAAAATGCAGAATTGGTGCGGCTTTTCCGGCGCAAAATGTATGGATTCAAGCCCCGATTTCGAAATGCGCAGCATCTCACCTGGTTCAATTTCCCGGATGTACTGGGCATTCAACAAGTCGAACGCGCATGTCTCGCTCGCCACGATCCACGCCGTCTCGCCGTTCGGCGCCGTAAACTTCGCCAAATTCAAAGGACGGAACCCGCGCGGGTCGCGCACCGCGTACAGCTCCTCAGGCGTCAGAACCACCAGTGAGTATGCACCTTCACATTGATTCAGTGCGTCACCGAGAGCGCCGGACAAATTTCGCGCCTGCGATTTCGCGAGCAGATGCACCACGACTTCGGTATCGCTATTGGTCTGGAAAATCGATCCGCGATGTTCCAGCTTGCGCCGCCACTCCGCGGCATTCGTCAGGTTGCCGTTATGACCGATGGAAATTTTTCCTTTGTTACAATCGATCATGATCGGCTGCGCGTTCAGCAGCGCCTTGTCACCCGCAGTCGAATAGCGCGTGTGGCCGATCGACGCGCTTCCCGGCAACTTGTTCAAAACTTCTGGCGTGAAGATTTCTTCCACCTCGCCCATTGCGCGATGCGCGTAAAGATCTTTTCCGTCCGTCGAAACGATTCCCGCCGATTCCTGCCCGCGATGTTGCAGCGCATACAGGCCGAGATACACCAGCTTCGCGGCCTCTTCGTGACCATACACACCGACCACGCCACAATAATCGTGGAAGTGATCGTCAGCGTATGCGACTTTTTGCGTCATTTCAGCAACAGCTTGCGTTCCAATGAATTGGCCCAAACATCGCGCAGGCTTTCGACCGGGGAATCGATAATTGCGCGCCCACTATATTCGATGCGCAGCGACGGGTCCCGGGTAACCCGGCCGATTTCGCTGGCAGCAACGCCGTATTGTCGCGCAATTGAATGAAGCGCGGCAAGCTTTGCCGGCCCCACGCTGACTATACAGCGCGCACCACGTTCGCCAAAGACCGCAAATTCCGCCGCGAGCGGATCATCCGTCTTCACGCTCGCGCCGACCGCAGTCGACGAAGCGAAACACGACTCCGCAACCGTCACCGCGAGCCCGCCATCCGATATATCATGAGCCGATACAACCGTTCCGTTCGACGCCAGGACAACGAGACAATCGATCAACCGTTTCTCTGCCTCAAGATCAATCGCAGGCGGTTCGCCCGCCACAATTCCGCCTACTGTCTTCGAATATTCCGACGACGAAAATTCTCGTTCGGCCTTGGTAGTGCCGGGCTTTATCCCGGCTTCTTGCTTTGCCGCCCCATCCAGCAACACAATCACATCGCCCGCATTCCGAAACGCAATCTTCACCACGCGCGACGCATCTTCCAAAATCCCCAGCACCCCAATCACGGGCGTCGGATAAATCGATTTCCCCAGCGTCTCGTTATAAAAACTCACGTTGCCGCCGGTAATCGGCGTGCCAAGTAGAGTGCACGCGTCTTTAATGCCATCAATCGCCTGCGAAAACTGCCACATTACTTCCGGCTTTTCCGGACTGCCAAAATTCAGACAATTCGTCGCCGCGATCGGACGCGCACCGCTTGTCGCCACGTTCCGCGCCGCTTCAGCGACCGCGTGCATCGCACCCACTTTCGGATTCAACTGGCACCAGCGGCCATTTCCATCGGTCGCAAGCGCCAGCGCGCGCATCGTCTTACCGTCCGGCCCTTCCTTTTCCGATTCCTTGATGCGCACTACTGCCGCATCGCTCGCTCCCGGTCCCGCCAGGGTATTCGTTCGCACCATCGTGTCGTACTGCTCGGTGATCCACCGCTTCGACGCAATCGCCGGCGACGCCAGCAGCTTTTTGAAATTTTCCGTAAGGTTCGTGCCTTCGGGCGCAAATTGGAACCAATCCTTCTCGCTCTCAACGCGCGGGTCGGGCGCGGCGAGCGGCCGCTGATATACCGGTCCTTCTTCTGCCAGCGGATGCGCCGGAATCTCCGCCGCCACCAGTCCGCGATTTTTCACAACGGCGAGTTCGCCATCCTTCACTTCTCCAATCACTACCGCGTCGAGTCCCCACTTCTTGAAGACATCCAGCACTTCGCGTTCGCGGCCATGCTCGGCCACCAGCAGCATGCGCTCTTGCGATTCGCTCAGCATGATTTCGTATGGCGTCATACCCGTTTCGCGCTGTGGCACTTTCGCCAAATCGATTTCGATTCCCGTGCCGCCGCGCGATGCCATTTCCATCGTCGAGCAGGTCAGTCCCGCCGCGCCCATGTCCTGAATCGCTACCACCGCGCCCGTGCGCATCGCTTCGATGCACCCCTCCAGCAGCAGCTTTTCGAGGAAGGGATCGCCCACCTGCACGTTCGGACGCTTCTGCTGCGATTCTTCCGTAAATTCCGCCGAGGCCAGAAGCGACGCACCGTGAATTCCGTCGCGCCCGGTTTTCGCTCCGACATAGATCACCGGATTGCCAATGCCCTTCGCCTTAGCCAGAAAAATCTCTTCCTTCCGCGCAATCCCCAGCGCCAGCGCATTCACCAGCGGGTTCTGCGCATAGCACGGCTCAAAGCAAACCTCTCCGCCGACTGTCGGAACGCCAAAGCAATTTCCGTAGTTCGCCACGCCGCGAATCACGCCATCCAGAATCCGCCGGTTCGTCTTCAGCTCTTCTTTTGTAACGGCGGACTTTAGTCCGCCATCCGGCCTCGCTCCCGCAAACGCACCGCCCTTCGCTCCCACAAATCCGTCTTCTGCAATCGGTCCAAAACGCAACGAATCCAGTACCGCGATCGGCCGCGCTCCCATCGTGAAAATATCGCGCAAAATTCCGCCGACGCCCGTTGTCGCTCCCTGGAACGGTTCCACATAACTAGGATGATTGTGAGATTCGATTTTGAACGCGGCGACCAGCCCGTCGCCGATATCCACCACGCCCGCATTCTCTCCCGGACCCTGCACGACCAACCTACCGCGTGTCGGCAAACGCTTCAGGTGCACTTTGCTCGATTTGTACGAGCAGTGCTCGCTCCACATTACAGAAAAAATTCCCAGCTCCGTGATGTTCGGATCGCGGCCAAGAATCTTCTGGATGCGCGCGTACTCTTCCTTCGTTACGCCGTGCTCCGCCGCAATCTCCGGCGTCACCTTAATCTCCATGCTAGCCGTTGCCATCATTCCCTTGTACTTTGCAAACTTAAGCTTTTGTACTCTCTCGTCTTACGCCGTAGCCTTTGCAGCTCCCACCAACGTCGCCGCCATCGATTGAAACATTACCAATCCATCCGAGGAATCCAGTGCTGACTCGACCGCCCGCTCCGGATGCGGCATCAACCCCGCCACGTTCCGCTCGCGATTGCAAATCCCTGCAATGTTGCACATCGAACCATTCGGATTTCCGGCATCGTCACCCGATCCATCTGGACTCGTATAACGAAACAAGATCTGTCGATTTTTCTGCAGCTCCGACACCGTCGCTTCGTCGCAGTTGTAATTCCCTTCATTGTGCGCGATAGGAACTTTCAGCACTTGCCCCTGCTTCGCCGCACACGTCACGGGCGTATCCGTCTCTTCCACACGGATATACACGTGCCGGCAGATGTATCGCAGACCCTTGTTGCGCATCATCGCGCCCGGCAGCAAACCCGCTTCCAGCAAAATCTGAAACCCGTTGCAGATTCCAAGAACAATTCCGCCGCTCTTTGCGAATTTTTCCACCGACTTCATCACCGGAGAAAACCGCGCAATCGCTCCCGTACGCAGATAGTCCCCATGCGCAAAGCCGCCGGGCAGAATAATGGCATCGCAGCCGCCCAGGTCTTCGGACTGGTGCCAAATAAACTCAACAGGCTTATGAAGAATGTTTCCGATCGCGTAAAAAGCGTCGTGGTCGCAATTCGAGCCCGGAAAGACGACGACTCCGAATTTCATTGCGTTGTAGCTCCCAGGGGCATTTGGGGAACTCTTATTTTAGCACACACC
>Ga0207646_10003835_pt1 | contig 16701 bp, 16 predicted proteins | sample KBSK5502metaG_FD_184343 | JGI IMG/M metagenome (GOLD analysis project Ga0207646, IMG submission 184343) | Corn, switchgrass and miscanthus rhizosphere microbial communities from Kellogg Biological Station, Michigan, USA - KBS K5-50-2 metaG... | ecosystem: Host-associated > Plants > Roots >... | reverse complement strand
AGCCAGGGCCTTCCTGGTAGCGGTGCCGACGAATGCGACGATGCGGATCGGAGGGGTTGAACTGAGCAGAGTCCGGCATGCCGGGACAGTAGGGCCAGCTGTGCCATATCTATCCAGGAAATTCAGCTAGGTGACGACCAGCGTCACCATAACGGTGTGCGTCACCCCAGTACTCGTGCCGCTGATCACCACCGCATAGCTTCCGGGCGGCGTCTGTCCGCGATTCGTGCGGATGGTGAGCGTGGAGGACCCCGTCGCCGGGTCAGGACTGAACGACGCACTGGTCTTCGGTGGCAGCCCGCTCACGCTCAGCGTCACCGAGCCGCTGAACCCGTCCATCGAGTTGATCGTCACGGTGTACGTGGCGCGTCCGCCGGCCGCCAGCGATACGGTTGATGGAGAGGCGCTCAGGCTGAAATCGGCGACGAGCAGGGTCACGGTTGTGCTGTGGCTGAGGCTTCCGCTCGTGCCGGTGATCGTCAACACGTAGCTCCCGGACGGTGTGATCGAGGTGATGTTGACGTTCAGCGTGGACGCGGTCGTAGCCGGGTTCGGGCTGAACGTCCCGCTCGCGCCGACCGGGAGTCCATCGAGTGCCAGCGCCACCGATCCGTTGAAGCCGTTCACCCCGCCAATGGTCACCGAATACGACGTGGCGTTGACGCCCTGGCCGACCGTCCGGCTCGAGGGCGCCGCGCTGATCGTGAAATCAGGCGGAAGCACCGCGTTGACCACAAGCGTCGCCGGCGCTGTGTGGCTCAGGCTGCCGCTCGTGCCGCTGATCGTCAGCGCGTAGGTGCCGGCCGCCGTCCCTGCATCCGTGACAACGCTGAGGTTTGAAGTCGTCGTCGCGGGATCGGGGCTGAAGGTGCCCGTCGCGCCCGCCGGCAGCCCGGTCACACCAAGCGTGACGGAGCCGGCAAAGCCTCCGCTGGGCGTGATTGTCACTGCGTAGCTCGTCGAGGCACCAGCGCTGACGGTCTGACTGGCAGGGTTCACGCTGAGATTGAAGTCAGGCGTCGGTGGCGCGTTGACGACCAGCGTCGTCGAGGCGCTGTGGCTCAGGGATCCGCTGGTGCCCGTCACGGCCAGCGGATAGGTGCCCACAACCGTGCTCGGATCCGAAGTCACGGTAAGCGTGGAGGAGGTGGTGGCCGGGTTGGGACTGAAGCTGCCCGTCGCCCCGCTCGGTAACCCGCCCACCGCCAGCGAAACCGCCCCTGCAAAGCCGCCGGTGGGCGTTATGGTCACCGAGTATGTGGTCGACTCGCCCGCCGCGATGGTCTGGCTGGACGGAGTCACCGCCAGGTTGAAGTCAGGGGTTACGACGCCGCCGGTGCTCAACGCGAAGTTCTGCGTCGTCCACTGCGGAAAGCCCAAGATGCCCTGCCCGTTGACCATGTTGCTGCCCCAGACGACGCCGGCGTTGACAGGGTCAGGCGTCACCCCCGAGTAGTCGCCCCACCGGCACGGCGGTCCGTAAGGTGCGCTGCAGCTGATGTCGACATCGACGTCGACGCTGCTTGCGAGCACGACCTCGCCCGCGTCCATGGTGCCGAGGGGCGTCGAGCCGGTTCGGCTCTGGGCGGCGATGACAGGCGTTTGTGACGCGCTTGCGCTGTTGTACTCGACGACGGCGTCATTGCCGTTGGTCGAGGTTGAGATTGCGCCGTTGAAAATGAAGTTGGACGAGCTCGAGACATTGCCTTCTTGACGAACACCGAGACTCGCCGGCAACAGCTCGTACCACCGCATGACCGATCGCCCTCCCGGGCCGGCGACGGTGTGCTGCGTCCAGATCGCCAGCGCCCCGGTGTCCGGATCGTGCCGTCCCACCGCCTGAGTGAGCTGCCCGTCGAGCGTGTCGAGCAAGTTCTGCGGCTGCGGGACGTCCGCGGGAACGTCATACGAGTTGACCGTGATGTCGCCGTCTGCGACCAGGACCGGAGACCCTGACTGCATTGTCATGTGCCACACCATGACCTGGTTGCGTGGCCCTGCCGGCGCGATCAGCGGCGAGTGGGCCGCAACGATGTAGCCACCGGTCGAGCTCTCCGTCGTGTTCACTGGCACCGGGGTGTCCGCAAGGGTGCCATCGGCGTTGTGCAAGAGGTGGGTCGCGTCGGCGAAAAAGGTCGCCACACCCGTGCCTGTGCATGAAGCGTCACCGTTGCCGGGCTTCCTGTACGCCCAGATCTGACCGGTGATTTCCGTGTTCAGGTCGCTGTCGTCGTAGATGTTGCTGCCGAACAGCAGGTAGTTATCGTCGTGCCCAAGCTTCGGGAAGTCATTGAGGCTGCTTCCTGTGCCCACTCCGAAACGGCACCAACCGTTGGACAGGTCGCTCGGATCGCTGGTCTTTGACCAGCCGAACACCAGGAAGTTGTTCCCGGTTGCGAACGCGACCGCGAGGTAGAACCAGCGGTTGCTCACGAAATCGAACTCGATCTGAGGGTCGCTCAACGTCAAGCCTGACGGGGCGGCGACAAATGACGCTGTATCCATCGAGCTGATCAGGCTCAGGTTGCTTCGGTCGTATACGCCGATCAGGCTGTTGACCATCTCGACGTAATGGTTGGGGCCGATCGCGCCGGTCGCGTCAGGCGGCGTGCAGCAGAAGCTCTCGTCAGAGACGCTCAGGCCAGGCTGGTTGAGATTGTTGAAGGCTCCGACGAGGGGCCCTGTCGTCGTGGTGCCCGATGCCGGGCCCAGCCGGGCTGCTGCCCGCAACTTGGCGTCGCGATGCGCGACGAGGTCCCTTGTCGGATTGTGCGAGATGGATCGGTTTGGGCTGTGCGCGTCGCCGGCGTGTGGACCGAAATCGATCACCTTGAGCTGGCCCGCCGGATGAATCGTTCCTGTGGCCGCCATCGAAGGGGTGACTGGCACCATCAAGACGCCGATGACGAACATGGCCGCCGCCATGCGCACACCCCGAGGGATCCTTGGCCAACGCAAATTCATGCAACCCCGCAAGACGAATTGATGGTGATGGCGCTGACGAGAGCTAACGAAGCATATAGCGGTTTCTTGCCCCTGTCCGGACTGTTTGGGGCATCACTTGACAACGAAAAATCCCCCGAATGCAGTCGTGGTTGGCTCGTTCTCATCACTGCTGAGGTAGCATCGCGCCTGGTGTTCACGGTCGAGCAGCGGGAGGCCGTCCGCGACCGCGTGCTGCGGCTCGCGGAGGAGGATGAGCGTGTCGTTGCCGGAGCCGCCGTGGGCTCGCTCGCGGTTGCTGGGGGCGACCGCTTCTCCGACCTGGACCTCACTTTTGGCGTCGCTGACCGCGTGCTCGTCATCGACGTGCTCGATGACTGGAAGCGCACGCTCGCCGACGAGCTCGACGCGGTGCATCTTGTCGACCTCGAGGGCGGTCCGACCACCTATCGCGTGTTCCTGCTACCGGACGCGCTGCAGTGCGACCTCTCGATGACGCCGGCGGCTCAGTTTCGTCCAGCCGGGCCGCGATTCCGGCTTCTGTTCGGCGAGATCGCGGCGGGCGAGCCCGAGGTTGCCTCGCCGGCCGCCGCGCGAGCCCTCTTCATTCCCACGCCGGTGGTCGCTGGGGACATCTTTGGGTGGGGCGTCATTTACGCGCTCCACGCGCGCGCATGCATCGAACGCGGGCGTGTGTGGCAGGCCGAGCATTACGTCGGCGCCGTGCGCGACCACGGGCTCTCGCTTGCCTGCCTCCGCCAAGGGCTGCCCGCGGTGCAGGCGCGCGGCTACGACGACCTTTCCGCTGAGACCCTCGCTCGATTCGAGCATGCCCACGTCGGCGCGGCCGAGCCCGCGGCGCTCCGCGCAGCCCTCGCCGCATCCGTTCTGGCGCTCATGCGCGAGGGCGCCGAGGCACGTCTACCGCATGCGGATACCGTGGCGCAGCGCCTCGCTGATCTTTGCTGATTCGATGCGATGATCACCCCTGGAGCGATAGAGCGATGACAGTCAAAGAGGGCTGGCGCGGCCGATTCTTCGAGGACTTCACGGTCGGCGACGTGTACGAGCACCCGCTCGGCCGGACGATCACGTCGGCGGACAACATCTGGTTCACGCTCTTGACGCAGAACACCGCACCGATCCATTTCGATCACCACTACGCGGCGAAGACCGAGTTCGGAAAACCTCTGGTCAACAGCTGCCTCACGCTGGCGCTGGTCACAGGGCAGAGCGTCAGCGACGTGTCGCAGAACGTGATGGCCAACCTCGGGTGGGACGAGGTACGCCTACCCAACCCTGTGTTCGAGGGTGACACCGTGTACTCGCGCTCCGAGGTCCTCGAGACTCGCGAGTCGAAATCGCGCAAGAACGTTGGCATCGTCACCGTGCGCACGACGGGCCTCAACCAGGACGGGACCGAGGTGATCACATTCCGGCGCAGCGCGATGATCTACCGGCGCGGGCAGGGTCCGACCGCTGGACCGTCGCACAAGGATTAAGGAGCGCGATGGACTTCGAGCTCTCTGAGCAGCAGGCGGCGTTCCGCGACCTCATGCGCGATTTCGCGCGCAAGAGCATCGCCCCGGTGGCGCGCGAGTGGGAGCTCGCCGGTCGCTACCCGGAAGAGATCGTCGATGAGATGAAGGCGATGGGCCTGTTCGGGATGCTGGTGCCAGAGGAGTACGGAGGCATCGCCATCGACGCGGTCTCCTACTCGGTCGTGTTCGAGGAGATCTCGAAGGCATGGATGGGCGTGGCCGGAATCCTGGGCTCGCATTCACTCGCGACGCTCATGCTCGCGCGATCAGGCACGCCCGAGCAGCGGGCGCGGTGGTTGCCCGACCTCGCCACCGGCAAGCGGCGTTCAGGCATCGCGCTCACCGAGCCTCAGGCGGGAAGCGACCTGCAGGGCATAGCGACTGTCGCCCGGCGGGAGGGCGACCACTATGTTGTGAACGGCGCCAAGACGTGGATCACAAACGCCCGACACGCCGACCCATTACCAGTGCTGGTCAAGACCGATCCGAGCGCGCAGCCCCGCCACCGGGGCATGACCGTGCTGATGATTGAGCAGGGAACGCCGGGCTTCACGATCGGGAAGGACCTCGAGAAGCTCGGCTACAAGGGGCCCGAGTCGTCAGAGGTCTTCTTGACCGAGTGCCGCGTCCCTGTAGAGAACGTGCTCGGCGGGGAGGAGGGGCATGGGCTGCAGCAGGCGCTGTCAGCGCTGGAGTTTGGGCGAGTCAACATCGCTGGGCGTGCGGTGGGCGTCGCGCAGGCGAGCCTGGACCGAGCCCTCACATACGCGCGCGAGCGCCACGCGTTCGGCCGGCCGATCGCCGAGTTCCAGGCGATTCAACTGAAGCTGGCGGACATGGCGACCGAGGTGCAAGCCGCGCGATTGTTGACGTGGTGGGCCGCTTCCGCACTGGACTCGGGTCGGCGGGCGGACCTCGAAACGGGCATGGCGAAGCTTTATGCCTCCGAGGTGTGCATCAAAGCGTCGCTCGAGGCCATGCGCATCCACGGCGGCTATGGCTATTCGACCGAATACGAGATCGAGCGCTTTTATCGGGATGCACCGCTGATGGCGATCGGCGAAGGCACGAACGACATCCTCCGGACGGTCATCGCGCGCCAGCTCGTGCGTGAAGAACATTCCTGAGGACGCCGCTGGGCCGGCGATCCGCCCGCCGCGAACCTGGCTCTTCGCGCCCGGACACAGCGAGAAGCTGCTGCGCCAGGTGTTCGAGGCGGGCGCGGATGTCGCGCTGCTGGACCTGGAGGACGCCGTCCCACCAGACATTAAGGATCGCGCGCGCAAGATGGTCGCCCTGGTAGCTGCCGAGCGGGCGTGCTGGGTTCGGGTGAATCGGGCACGCAGCGAGGAGTGCGCCCGGGACCTCGCGGCGCTCGCGAGGTCGGTCGTTGGGATTCGTGTGCCCAAGGTGGAGTCCGCAGCCGACGTCGTCTGGGTGGCCGAGCGGGCGCCTGGCGTGCCCCTCGACTGCACAATCGAATCTGCGACCGGGGTGATCGCGGCGTTCGAGATCGCCTCCGAACCCGCCTGCACATTTCTGTCGTATGGCGGCCTAGACCTGGCCGCCGACCTCGGCATACAGGGCGGCGACCAGGAGACGTTGTTCGCGCGCTCGTACCTGGTCGTCGCAGCCCGCGCGGCCGGCAAGCCTCCTCCCAGCGATGGGGTGTATCCGATGCTGTACGACGACGGCGGCCTTCGCCAGGAGACCGAGGCGGCGCGGCGTCTCGGGTTCTTCGGCAAGTCCGCCATCCACCCGCGCCAGGTGCCGATCATCCACGAGGTCTTTGCGCCTACGCCCGACGAGGTGGCGTGGGCAAGGCGGGTGCTGGCCGCGTTCGAGGAGTCGGGAGGTGCCGCGACAAGGACCGCGGATGGTGAGTTCGTGGACATGCCGGTGGCGGAGCGGGCGCGCCGGCTCATGCTGGGCTAGCCAGGCCGTTTCGTACGGCAACGCCGGCGGCAAGCCGCGATACATGAGGAGCCGCCGCTAAGTCAGAGGTTCGACGCGGTAGTGACCATCCTCCTCGACCACGTTGACCCCCGCGCCCTTGGCGATCGGCTGGACCACCTGGCCGGTCAGGCCCAGCACCGCGGCCTCGGTGGTTGGCGAGTGACCGACCACCAGCGCCCGACCACCTTCCCTCAGGGATTCCAGCACCTGCTTCAGCACGCCGCCGAACAGCGCCGCCTCCTTCTCGACCAGCTCGGGGTCCACCTTGCGAAACGCCTCGAGGTCCTTGCCCGGCGCCTGGCGCGCGGCCGCAAACCAGCGTTCCTCGACGCTCGAACGGAACCCGGCGTTGACGATCACCCCGCCGGCCACCGTCCGGCCCATGCCCGCCAGGAAGCATTCGAGCGTCTGGGTGGCCCGCTGTGCACCTGACGAGATCAGCAGGTCATACCCACCTTCCAGGCGACGGCCGATCTCGACTGCCGCTCGGACACCCCCGGGTGTGAGGAAATCGCCTTCGGCATCGGTATGCCGCCTGAGCTCAACCGTCCGTGCCATCAGCTTCTATCTTGATGGGCGTCCCTGGCCCATGGCCCGCAGCGGGGCTTCTGCGCCCATCTCGCGAGAGCCCTCTCTGATGCTTAATGTGACCAATTTGCGATGGGTAAATGAGCGGGCGGTTTGAGGACGTTGATCTCGCCGATGTCGACCGATGGTGTCGCACCCATCTAGGCACAAACGTTGCTGAGGAATTGTTTCGTGCCGGGCACCTGTCCGCCGTCATCGGTCTGAGGCTTGGATCCGGCCGGCCGATCGTTGTCAAGGTCCGCCAACCCGCCGAACGTCTGGCTGCTTGCTGGAGCGCTCATCAGCGCCTGTTCAAGCGGGGCTTTCCCTGCCCTGAGCCGCTGGTTGGACCGGAGCCGCTTGGCGACCACGTGGCGAGCGCGGAGGCGTTCGTGACGGGTGGCACACTGTTTCCCACTTCGGGCCGAGCAGCTGGTCCCTTTGCGTACTCCCTCGCCAGACTGATCGAACTGGCGCCTCGCCGTGACGAATTGCCGACCCTCGAGCCCCCACTTCCCTGGACGTCGCCGAGTCATCGAGCGCCGGGCTTGTGGCCGTGGCCCGACGATCAAGACATCGACCTCAATACCATCGACGGCCCCGCATGGATCGACGAGGCCGGCCAGGGCGCTCGCGATCGGCTCAACATGGTGACGCGAGCGGTGTCGCCAGAGCCGATCGTCGGCCACGGCGACTGGTACACGGCCAACCGCCGCTGGAGGGGCCATGAGCTGCATGTCGCGTATGACTGGGACAGCGTGATCGCCGAGAGCGAACCGGTCATCGTCGGTCTTGCTGCCGCCATCTACCCGGCCACGCGGGGCGGCACCGAAGCAACCGTTGAGGAGACGCAAGCCTTCATCGACGCCTACACAGTGTTCCGTGGGCATGCTTTCACCAGGGCGCAGATCGAAGAATGCTGGGCAGCGGGGCTGTGGAATCGCAGCTTCGACGCCAAGAAGCAGTTCGCTGCACAGGGCCAGGTGCGCTCGTTGAGCCAAGACGAGGCTCGGGAGCGGCTCCGGCAGGCCGGCGTCAGATAACTCCGGATTGCGCATTGCGAATGACGGCTGACCATAACCGGCGCCTCGCGAGTCACTCCGCTCACGAATTCCCAAGGAGGGCAGCTCGCACGGGAGCGTTGCGGCGGCTGCTGTCAAGTAAGAAGCCCAGTCCACTTGACAGCCCTCTGGGCCGCGAGCACAATCTGTGCACTCCGTCGACCGGCACCGAGAGCTTGCGCTCCGCGTGGGGAAGAATCAGATGCGCGCAAAGACAAGAGTCCTCTCCATTTCCGTCGCCGTCTGCGTACAACTCTTGCTCGGCGTGGTTTCGATGCCGATCGCCCATGCGAACAGCCCCGACCCCGTCACCATCACCAAACACGCAGACCTCGGCTTCACGACGAACATTCCGGTCCACATCGACACGGGCGTGGCGGACCCTCCGTGCTTGCTGTCGGCGATCGGGATCTGTCTTTTTAGCGGCGCGCTCGCTTTCACCGGCACGATGAACGTGGGGGTGAAGCTCGGCACGGACGTCGCGCTGACCTACGACCCGTCCAGCCTGAACACGCCCAACGCGCCTCTCCCTGTCTCCATCAAGTACACGCCGACTCCAGGCGGCTCGACGGTCACCTACGCACTGAACGGCAACATGACGTTCAATTTCACCGGCTGCCAGAACTGTTCGCAACCAAAGGCGTTTTCGGCAAGCTCAGCGCCGATCTCGTTCACGGCGCCGATGGACAGCGACGCGCCGATCACGATCCCCGGATCGAGCACCTCGCTGACGCTTTCGCTCGACACCATCGTTGGGACCATCCCAATCATCACGGCCAGTGTCGGCACCACCCTGACCCTCACGCCGGCACCGCCCGGCGGGCTGCCCGGCCTCGGCGGCGCCGCCGCGGTCGTGAAGGTCACCGGCGCTAGCGGAGCGCCGGCGCTGCCGCTCGAGTGGGACTCGGCGGGGGCCTCGCAGAGCTTCACGCTGATGACTCCATCGACACCAACGCCGATCGGCATCCAGCTGACTCCACTCCTCCACTGGGTGGGCACGTCCGGCAGCGCGCAGGTCAACCTGCACTGGAGCGACCAGCTCCAGGACCTCGTGGCGGTCGTCGCCGACATCGCGTCTGCCGGGGTCTGTGCGCTTCCGGGTGTCGACTGCTCGATCTCTGACCCGTCTCCGCTCGTTCTCTTCTCCGGGGGCCTGGGTCCCGTCTACACGGCGGCCGGACTCGACACCGCGATCGGCGCCGCCGTCGGAGGCGTCGCGGGCCCGCTGGTCGCGAGCCGGGTTGCCGCCGGCTTCGTCCCGGTTCCGCTGACCTCGCCGCCTCTGGCTTCGATTCCGCCACTGACGATCGGGGCGCTCATCTTCAGCATCGCGGCCGTGTCGATCTCCGGCGCGCCGGCGGGAGTCGTTCTCAAAGGCAATTCAGTAACTCTCACAGCAGTCGCCAGCGGAGGCACGCCACCGTTCACGTACGCCTGGACGAAGAGCGGAGCGCCGTTCGCGACCACGCAGACCATCACCGACACACCGTCGCTTGGCAGCACGACCTACGCGGTGACGGTGACCGACTCGCTCGGAGCTGTCTCCAACACGGCGAGCACGGTCGTCAGCGTTTATGACTTCGCCGTCGCCGGCAGCCCGACCAGCCTGCAGGTGCTGACCACGGGCTCCAACACCTATGCGATCACGGAATCGCTGGTTCCCGGATCCCCGACCTCCGGTCTGCCCACCATCTTCCTGTCGGTGTCGGGTCTGCCCTCGGGTGCCACCCCGAACTTCAGCCCCGCCAGCGGAAATGCAATCGGCTTCACGTCGACGCTGACCATCACCACCGCCAACGCGCCGGCCGGCACCTTTACGCTCACGCTGACCGGTACGGATTCGAGACCCGCGATCGGCGGCACCCGTACCGCGACGCTGACCCTGCAGGTCCTCACGCCGGCCCAGGCGATACCGAACGTAATCGCATCCATCAACGGCCTCAAGGCCGCGGGAGTGTTGAACGGCGGGCAAGCGAATTCGCTCATCGTGAAGCTGAACCATGCGATTACCAGCCTGACCTCGAAACCCGACCAGCCGACGGCCTGCAACCAGCTGCAAGCATTTGTCAACGAGGTCAACGCCTACGTCGCGGCGGGGATTCTGACGCCGGCGCAAGCAAACCTCTTGTTGGGCGGGCCGCTGGGCATCCTCGCGATCATGGCGTCCATACCCTGCTGAGGGCGACCGTACCCTGCTGAGCTCCAGGCCTCCGGGCCTGGAGCCCCCCTTCCGGGCACCAATGTCGATTAGCGGTTAGGGTGCTCGCATGGAGTTTCGCGACGCGATACGCCGCCGACGAATGGTCCGAAAGTTTGAGCAGAAGTCGATACCCGATGACGTGCTCAGGCGAGTGTTGGAGGTGGCGCGGCACGCGCCATCCGGAGGTTTTAGCCAGGGTTTTGACTTCATTGTTCTCACAAAGCCCGAGGAGCTCGAGTGGTTCTACCGCACTACGGATGATCCGACCGACCCGGACGCGTTTCCCGGACGCGAGCCCAACCTGGCCCCAGCTTGCCTTGTTCTGCCTTTTGCCAACAAGCGCTTATACCTAGACCGCTACGCTCAGCCGGACAAGATTCAGTTCGGAATGGACAAAGAGGAAAACTGGCCGGTCCCCTTCTGGACGGTGGACACCGCGATGGCCATCATGCTGATCCTTTTGGCCGTCGTGAATGAGGGCCTTGGAGCCTGGTATTTCGGAATCACCCGTGGTGAGCACGACGTAATGCGTGAACTTGGGGTACCGCCATCCTGCACCATGCTGGGCGTCATCGCGCTCGGATATCCGTCCTCCGAGGACAAGCCTCGCGGCTCGGTTTTCACAAGACGACGCCGGCCATTCGAGGAGATGTTCCACATGGGGCATTGGTGAGCCGGCATCGCGGGCGGCACGTAGCGCTGCTCAGCTGCTACGGCGAGTAAATTTCGGCACCGTTGCTTATGTTGGACTCACAATAGTCGCCGGTGGGATCGCAACTGTTGCTGTAACCGCCGGTCAGCAGCACGCGACCGTCGTCGAGCAGCGTTGCAGCCGTCTGTTGAAGGTCGTTGTAGACCATGAATCCGGTCGCGCTCCACGTGCCACTCGAGGGCGAGTAGACATCTCCTTGGTAGGAGTCGCCGGCGACCAGCACCCGCCCATCGCTTAGTCGCGTCGCCGTCGCGGCAGCGTGCGCGACGGTCATCGACCCGGCCGAGCTCCAGCGGTTGGTGACTGGACTGAAGATCTCCGCCGAGCTAAAAGTCCCGTAGCCGTCTCCACCGGCGACGAGTACGCGTCCGTCTTGAAGCAGAGCGGCCATCGCGTCTCGGCGCGCAACAGCCAGCGAGCCGGCCGAACTCCACTTGCCGGTGGTTGGGCTGTACCGCTCGGCGCTGGCCAGGAGTCCCTTCGATACAGCTGGATTGAAGCCGGCCGCGACCAAGACTGTACCGTCCGACAGCAAAGTGGCGGTGTGATAGTAGCGACCGGTCTTGAGGCTGCTGGTCAAGCTCCACTTGCCGGTGCTCGGGTTAAGCAGCTCAGCACTATCGAGAGCTGCGCCCGTGTTCGGATTCTGGCCTCCAACGACGAGGACCAGACCGGTACTCAAGAGGACGGCTGTGGGGTAATTGCGAGGGACGTTCAAGCTCCCTGTCAGGACCCACGTGTTCGCCGCTGGGTTGTAGATCTCAGCGCTGGTGGGGTTGTAGTAGTTGCCAGTCACGACCAACACCCGGCCGTCGGCCAGGCGCACCGCGGCGTGTCTGCCTCGGGCGACGTTCATAGGTCCGGTCAACGTCCAGGTTGCGCTTGCGGGATCGTATACCTCGGCGCTCGTGTCACCACCCCCACCGGCCACCAGTGCTCGGCCATCCGTGAGCAAGGTCGCGGTGTGGCCCGACCGCACGAAATTCATGCTGGTGGTGGCCGACCAGGTGTTGGTCGCGGCGACAGCAGATGACACCTGGACGACAACCGCGGTCAAGGCCCCCAGTAGACCAGGCCACAAGCGATTCAACGGACGCATCGAATCTCAACCTCCGCGCCCCTTCCGGTAACCGCGCCAATGCCTACCAGCCAATAGGCATCGGCTGCGCGGCCGGATCCCAACCAGCCCCCTACGAGCGGGTCCAGCGCAGGATCGCGTTGTCCGGTTGTGTTGTGCCGGCTGGTTGTAGAGTCAGCTGAGCGGTGTCATAGCTCGGGTTCTTACGGTCGGCCTTGAATGTGATCGAGCCGAAGTAGTACCCGGAGCCCGTAAGCGAAGGCCAGACCTGGAGAGCTCCCTCGAGTCGTGTCACGCCGCCCTCGGTCAGCCAGAGCTCATACATCTTGCCAGCCGGCGGTGAGGACAGCTTTCCAGACATGAATACGACATCTTCAGATGTCGGGCACGTGTAGAGCTTTCCGTAGCTCACCGATCCCTCCTGGGTAGCGCGGAGCACGGCAACGTGCCCGCCTTTGCAGGCGATGACGTCGAACACCACCTCGTTGGTGGCTTCGAGCTGTGCGACATCCGAATTGGCATGATGTGAGGCCGGCTGTGCCGCGGCGACGTTCCAGGTCACGATCCCCGCGACTGCTGCCGCAATCGCGGCCACCGCCGCATATCGCCAGGCCGGAGCGAGCCGGCGCCCGCGCACCGCATTTCGAATCACACGATTCCGCAGCTCAGGCGGCGGTCGGTGCGGCGAAGCGGCCGCGAGCGCGGCCGTCAGCGTGTCTGCGGCCTCGGAGACCTCCTCCGGATTTTCGAGCGTCTCATCGTCATTCATGGGGTCTCCCTCCCTTCTGCTGGGTTGGTTCTTCTGATATCGCCTCGGGGATCAGGGCCTGGCGGAGCTTTTGCATGCCGAGCCGTGCTCGCTTCTTCACAGTGCCGAGGGGCAGGCTCAGCTCTTCGGCGATCGCCGAGTGACTGAGGCCCGGGAAATACGACATGACCAGCACCCGTCTCTGGTCGGGGGGCAGCCGGCCAAGTGCGTCAAGCGCGCGTCCGCTGTCGACTTTCGCGAAGGCCGCCACTTCGACGTCGACGCCCTCGGCGATCGCCGTTGAGATGAGCCCAGCGATCTGGTCGCCCGCCTGAACTCGTCTTTGTCGGCTGACTCCGCGCAGGTCGCGAAGGATGTGGTTCCTCGTGAGTGCCCAGAACCACTGCGTAAACTGGCCACGTGTCTGGTTGAACTGGCCGGCACGTCGCCAGAGGAGACTGAAAATCTCCTGGGTCGTGTCTTCCGCCTGGCCGGGACCGAGAACGTGGGCCGCCCACGCGTACACGCGGTCTCGATACCGGTCATACAGGGCCTCGAAAGCGGCGGCGTCGCGCTCTGCGACGCGCGCACACAAAGCCTCGTCAGGTGGCTCCAGGTGGATGAAGCTGTCGGAAGGCCCCATCAGAGAGCGGTTTTGTCAACATGAATCATGCGGTTGGTATTAGCCCAAAGCGGGCCAACTGGATCCCTCGAAAGATCAGGGATCCATACGCGGGCGTGGTGTCTATTGCACCCAAGACGACGGTTTGTCGTCGATGGCCCACAGCCTGCACCACCGGAGGCAGCAAATGAGTTCCTCAGAACAGGAGTGGATGCTCCGCCACCTCATGCAGTCCCACATCTGGTCGCACACCTTGTCGCGCCGCCAACTTTTGGGACGTGCGCTGGGGGCCACCGCCACCGGCGCCCTTCTCGCCGCCATGGGATCCGAGCTCCTCGACACAGCGATCGTCCTGGCAGACGATGGCGACCAGGTCCCGCCCACCCCGATTCCGGGCGGCGACTTCGGCACCCATCACTTCCTGCCGGGTCGCGGCAAGGAAGTGTCCACGATCAACAACTTCAACGGCTTTGTCGCGATCGGTCAATTGAGGGGTGCCGGCACGGGTACGGACACCGTGACAGGAGCCAGCACTCGGCTCAGCTTCAGCGTCGATAACCGGTTCCTTGCGGGCGAGTACATCGGGGTCGATGGACAGCTACATCGCGGCGCGTTCGGGGTGTTTTGACTGGACCTCTTCACTGGCCCGGTGGGCCAGGGACACATCCACGATTTCAATGCAGGAATCCCTCCCAGCGGCCTGTTCTGGACGGCGGCAGTGACGATGGACGACGTCGAGATCGACCTGGGCGGGGTCAGGGCCTCGTTCCACGTCGCTGATTTTCCGTTGGTGGACACCATCCCTTCTCCGAACCCGGCATCAACTGTCTCGTTCATCATGGAATGGAGCGGAAAGACTGCTGACATCAAAGTGAACGACTTGGTGAACGGTTTGGCGGGTGAATACCACGAGTGCTCGGCCACCATCGAGTGGAGCGCGCGGGAACCTGGCTTCACGTTCGCTTCCGACGCAGCCGTCACGTCTACCACGAGGTTTGCGGAGATCGGTCGGGAGCGGAACGGTATTTTCTTTACCGGCTAGGAGAAGGCGGACGATACCGTCCCGCGGATTGAACGACCAGCTCGAGCTCGTGCACGGCCTCCGGCAACACGTCGCTGAAAGCGCGCCGGGTGAAGTCGCCCACCTGACCATCCTGCTGCCAGGCGACGACGGCTACGCAGAGGCGCGCAGGATCTGGAACGGAACCGTCGACAGGCACCCCGCCGTAGTGCACGCGAGTCACCCCCCGGACGTAAGCTCTTTATGGGAAGTCAATGGCAGGGGGACACAGTGTCGTGGCCAGTTACCTCGTGGTTGCCAATGAGACTGCGGATAGCCCCGAGCTGCACCACGCGGTAGCTGAAATTCAAAAGCACGATCCACACGCCGAGTTCGTTGTTGTGATCCCGGCAACCCCGCTCAACCTGCTCCAGCAGTTCGAAGGCACGGCGAAATCAGCACGAGGGCTGGCGGCGCAGCGAGCGCAGCGCACCCGCAGACACCTGGAGAGCATGGGGGTCCGCGTGCGGTCGACACGAGTCGGCAGCTGGGACCCATATATGGCCATCGAGGAAGAGCTGGCTAACGAAAAGTACGAGGCAATCGTGCTGTCGACGCTACCGCCTGGAGTCTCACGCTGGCTCCGAATGGACCTACCGTCCCGCGTCGCCCGTCGCCATCCCGAAGTCCGGCTGGTGCACATCGTCTCCCGCTCGGCGACCAGCAGGTCCGCCTCCGAGTCGCCGAACTAGCGGCGAGATGAGCCGCATTGCGAGCACGATGGCCAGCGCAATAGACTGATCTCCCCGGACACGTTCAAAGGAGGAAGCCATGCGTAGGCTGCACGCACCAGGCCTCTTGATGATCATCGGTGTGTTCGCCGCGATTCCGGTCAGTCCAGCCACCGCAGCGAGCGTGCCCCTCAACGTTGACGTCAGCCAGCGACATCTAAACGAGTCCGAAGAGACGATCGCGGTCAACCCGAAGAACCCAAACAACATTGTCATGGTGAGCAATGTCGGACACCGGGAGGCAGGACTTACAGCCGGCATGTTCGAGGCTGTCAGCTTCGACGGAGGCGCCACCTGGACGGGACATTTGATCGGCAACAACGACAACCTTGGTGACGCGTGCTGCGATCCAAGCCTGTCCTTCGATGAGTTCGGCAATCTGTTCATGACCTATTTGTTTGAAGTCGAGAACGTGGTTCCCATTGCTCTCAGCACGGACGGAGGCCTGACCTTCAGCGTCATCGACAAGATCCTTGCGCCGCCGCAGGGAACCCCGACGAAATCCGGCGGGGACAACCGCGGGCTGTTTCGTTTCGTGGATCAGCCGACCATCACCGCCGCCAAAGGCGAAGTGTGGGTGGTCTTCAACGCCGGTGGGCCGATGTTCGCCACCGGCGCACCGGTGACGGGCTTCGGCAAGGTCGGTTCTTTCCTTCAGGGAGAGGTAGTTCCGGGAACGAACAACTGCACGTATGGCGATGTGGCGATCGGACCCGCCGGGCAGGTGATGCAGGTCTGCACGCTCACGGAGAGCGGCCAGGGTGGCGGAAAGCTGTTCGTCAACGTTGATCCCGACGGGCTTGGACCGGCCAATTTTGGCGATCGCGTGTTTGTCGCCGAAACCCACGTCGGGGGTTTCGACTTCATCCCGGCGCAGATAGATCGCTCCATCGACGCGGAGCCCGGTCTGGCCTGGGATCGAACTGGGGGACGGCACAACGGTCGCGTCTACCTCGTCTACACCAAGGAACAGCAGAACGAGAGCGACAACACGGATATCTATGTGCGGTACTCGGATGATGACGGCGCCACCTGGAGTCAAGGAGTGCGAGTCAACGACGATAAGACTGCGAACAGCCAGTTCCTGCCGAAAATTGCCCTGGATCAGACGAGTGGCAATATCGCAACCGTCTGGTATGACGCCAGGCTGGATCTCGGTTCAGGTGGCCCTGGGGACACAGATGGGGTTCCGAATACCGACGCGCAGTTCTGGGGCGCGTTCAGCAAGGACGGAGGCGTGTCGTTCAGCCCGAACATGCAGGTCAGCGCCGGGACCTCCAACTCTCACGACTCGGGCAATGGGATCGATTTCGGCGACTACTCCGGCCTGAGCTTTTTCGGTGGCATCGCTCACCCCGCCTGGTCGGACAATTCCAACAGCACCGGGACGAATCCCGATGGTGCGCTGCACCAGCTCGACATCTTTACGGCTGCCGTGCCCGTGACGTAAACACCGGCTTCCTCAACCCAGGCCTCGCGAGA
>Ga0207646_10003833_pt1 | contig 16707 bp, 10 predicted proteins | sample KBSK5502metaG_FD_184343 | JGI IMG/M metagenome (GOLD analysis project Ga0207646, IMG submission 184343) | Corn, switchgrass and miscanthus rhizosphere microbial communities from Kellogg Biological Station, Michigan, USA - KBS K5-50-2 metaG... | ecosystem: Host-associated > Plants > Roots >... | reverse complement strand
GGATATTCCGGTATGGGTGACACCTACGCTGCTACGCCGATGAAAGCGTGGGACACGATCATCGAAGGCCGTGATGTCTTGAGTTGGCAAAGGGGCCGTCATGGGCTGAAATTCGGCGGAAGCTACCGGCGGTACATCTGGCCGATGTGGGGATTTTTCCAGAATCGCGGCTACTATCAGTTTACGAATGGATTTACAACACAGACTGCGACGAACGACGGGACGGGTGCCGGTCTTGCCAGTTTCTTGCTTGGACTTCCCGCGGTGAAGCAAGTGCAAGCCGGAATCCCGCAAATGCAGTTGCGGCAATGGGCGGCGGACTGGTTCGCGCAAGATACATTTCAGCTGACGCGGAACACCACGGTCGAGTTTGGTCTGCGCTATGAATTCATGAACCCGCTGGTGGACATTCGTTACACGAACAGCAACCTCACATTCGTGGACGGCACGCCAGAAGCGTTCATCGGCGGACAGAATGGATATCCGCAGGGATTGCTGTATTCGCAGAAAAAGAATTTCGCGCCGCGTTTTGGCTTCTCGCAGAACTTGGCGAAATTTGCCGCGGTGATTCATGGCGCCTATGGAATCTTCTTTACGCCAGTTGACCTCAATACCTGGTGCAACCAGCGTCATAACGTGCCGTACGTTTTTCCGATCACACAGCAAAGCGATAATTTCGTTCCCTCGCTGAACGGATTCAATTTTGCCCAGCCGGTTTTGGGCGTAACGACGGTCAGTTTCACCGCGCTCGAACCACATGCTCCAGCGCAGTACGTCCAGCAATGGAGTTTTTCTGCGGAGAAGAGCCTGGGCCGCGAGACGACACTTGAGGTCGGGTACCTCGGCGCGCACGGCGTTCACTTGCAGAGAGCTCACTTGATCAATAACGCGCCTCCAGGCCCGGGAGCAATTGGTCCGCGCAGACCGTTTCCCAAGATCAGTTTCGTTCCGGGCACGGTGTTCCCGTCGAGCGCCAACGTTGCGAGTTCGACCTTTCCAGTGAGCACCATCAACCTGCTCGAGAATTCCGCGCAGAGCTGGTACGACGCGGGGTACGTGAATTTGCGACGACGCTATTCTCACGGATTGAGTTTCCTTGCCAACTACACGTTCTCCAAGAATCTGAGCGACGCGCCGGATTTTCGCTCGCCGATGTTTGAGTCTTCGATTCCGCAGAACAACTCTGATTTGAGGGCGGAGAAGGCAGGGGCGTGCGATGTGAAACACCGGTTGGCGATGAGCCTGGTTTACGATGTTCCTGCGGCGACCGCCGAGGGCCTAGCGAATCTGTTCACGCGCAATTGGCACCTCGCGACGATTTACCAGGTACAAAGCGGATTCCCGCTGACCATTTCCGTTTTTGGCGATACCGCAAACTCCGGCGTGGTGCTGGGAGAAAATCCTATCCGCGCGAATGTGACCGGCCAGCCTATTTTCGGAGCGGGTACGCATACCGCCGATGAGTGGTTTAACACTGCGGCGTTCTCGACGCCCGCGGCCTTCACATTTGGAGACGTTGGCCGCAACACGGTTTACGGTCCGGGCATGCAGACGCTGGACTTTGCAGTCGCACGGGAGTTTTCTTTGGCGGAAAGAGCGCGTTTCCAGTTTCGCGCGGAATTCTTCAATGCGCTGAACCACATGAATCTCGGTACACCGGACCGCTTTGTGAACACGCCGCAATTCGGAACGATCACCGAAGCGGCAACGCCGGGACGGCAAATTCAGTTGAGCGCGCGCGTGTCGTTTTAAGCGACATCGACTGAGTAAACCGAAAACATCCTAAATTTTCGCGTGTTTTTCAGGACTGCGAAAGCTAATGCGCCCTGAAATTCGATATCGTAGTTTCTTCCAGAACCAGCCTTCCTAAGGTTTGAGACATCGCTTGGTCGACCAGCCGCAGATCTGGGCTACTAACTACCGGCGAGGAATTTGTATTGTTCAGGGGTGAGGGGAACGACGGAGAGGCGGCCCATTCTTACGAGCGGCGAAGTGGCGAAGATTTTGTTGGCTTTGATTTCGGCGAGAGTAATTGGCTTGGCGAGTGCTTTGCCCGCGGCGACTTCTACTTGCGGGTTTTTGGGATCGGTGACTTTGACTGAAACGACGGAAGCAGTTCCCACGGCTGCTTTTTCGTCGCCGGTTTCGTAGACGATCAAGTGGTCGCCGGGCTTCATTTCGCCGAGATTCCGAAGAGCGACTGGGTTGTGTACGCCATCCCAGACGGTTTTCTTGTCCTTTTGTAGATCAGTGAAGGAATATTCGGAGGGCTCGGTTTTCAGTAGATAGGCGTTTGGCATAGGGAAAGTGTAGGACAAGAGCAGCAGAAGGAAAAGCGCGGGTCTGGACGGCGACGGAAGGCAAGAGAAAACAGAAAGGTAACGCGGAGGTTCGCAGAGAAAAGAATCGGCAGCGAAAGGACGCGCACTCTCCGAAGCAGCGGCCGAAGAGGCACGATGTATCGTGTCCCTGCTCGCAGAAAAGCCCGCGCTCTAAAAGCGGATGGCTACAGTCCGAGGAGCTGGCGAGCGTAGGCGGGGCCCTTGCCCGCGTCCTCGTGTTTGCAGTAGGCGTAGACGTCGACGCCTTGGGCGAGCCACGCGTCGAAACGTTTCCGCCATGCTGTGAGTTGCTTCGCTGTGTAATCTTCAAGACGTAGCCGGGCGTAAGTGAAATTGGCGGTGAGCACATCGGGAGGGGTTTGTTTTTCAGTTTCGGACAGACAGAGCGCTGTGTTGTGTTGGCGAAGAACGGCGTAGGTTTCGTCGGTGTACCAGGAAGGATGTCGCACTTCAAATGCAAATAAGAATGCGGGCGGGCGAAGAGCGAGAAAGTCTTCGAGTAATGGGCGATCGAATTTGAAAGTCGGCGGAAGTTGAATGAGAATCGGACCGAGATGATCGCCGTCATTAAGAATGCTGGCGACTTCCAGAAAACGCTTGAGCGTGCTTTCGCAGTCGCGCAAGCGGTGAATGTGCGTGATTTGCTGATTGGCTTTCAGCGCGAAGCGAAAACCTTCAGGGACGCTTTTGGCCCAGTTCAGAAGCGACGTCTCTGTGGGCATGCGATAAAAGCTGTGATTGATTTCAACGGTTGAGAACTGCGTCGCATAAAAGGGAAGCATTTCGCGGTCGGGAAGCTTCTCCGGATAGAAATTCCCCTTCCATTGTTTGTAGGAGTATCCGGAAGTTCCAACAAGAAGTTTGCCCGCGCGAGGGATGGCGCATCTCCGTTCGTGGCATTTCGTCCAGAGACATTTAATCATAGCCATTGCATATCGAGAAGGCGGAGCAGGCCGTGTCTCACGATCAGAAGGGTGCCGCTCCTATGGTGCTCGAAAAGACGGGCGGACGGCCTTCCTGAGCGGAATTTTGTGCCGGCAGAAAGCGGGCTTCGACCGTTGTCACCCAACCCTATTTTCTTGTTTTTGGCGGCATGCGTTCGCTGAGAAGTTCGATGGCTTGTTCGAGTCTTTGCCGCTTCTTCCAGAAATCGGCCCACAGGTCGCCTTTCTCTTTAACCCGGGCAAAGATCGTTCTTAGGTTTATCGTTTCGGGGCGGAGTTTTGTGCGAAGTTCGCGGGGCAAGATGGGAGCGGAAACCGGCGCTTTGGGAAACGCGCGGACGGAATATGGCGCGGCTAACGGGCGCCCATGAGCGTTCTGCTGGACGTCGATGAGAACGCGACCGACAGGGCGGCGCGCGACGGACCGTTCGTTGGTTACCAGGCTCGGATGTTCGGTGGTTACCGTGCGAGCGACGATTTCCGCGAAAGTGCGCAACTGCTCGTAGGTGTACACGGGTTCGACCGGTACGTAAATGTGAATCCCCGTTGCGCCGGAAGTTTTCAGGAAGCTGGTCACGCGCAGTTCTTCCAACTTTTCATGAAGAGCTCGAGCGATCGTGACGGCAACGGAGAAATCGGTGCCCTCGGAAGGATCAAGATCGAAAAAGAAATAATCGGGATGGTCGAGATCGGAGTAGCGGCTGGACCAGGGATTGTGGTCGATGCAACCGAGGCTGGTGAGGAAGAGGAGGGAAGCGCGATCGTCCGCTGTGGCGTAGTGGATTTCTTTGCCCAGGCCTCCTTCAGAATCGACAGGAACTGTTTTGAACCACTCCGGAATACCCTCGCGCAGATCTTTCTGAAAGAAGGCCTGGCCCTTGATTCCGTCGGGATAGCGGCGAAGGACCAGCGGTCGATCGCGGAGAAAAGGCAAAATGGATTGGGCCATTCGATAGTAATAGGCGAGAAGATCTCGTTTCGTGTATCCGGACTCGGGAAAATAGATTTTGTTCAGGTTACTCAGGCGAATGCGTTTGCCGTCGAGTTCGATCGTGACGGTTTCCGCCTGGCCCTTGAACAGTTCGGCTTCGACCTGCGCGGTCGTGTTGAGCACGCGACCGACAACTTCGGGCGCGCGAACCACGGCGGGATTCGTCGCGGCAGTGGCGACTTCAGTGTCCCACTGGCAATCGGCGGGTTCGGCGTCCTCGCGAAGCGCGAGGAAAACCGGATGTCGCAGCGAGCGCTCCTGCGTCCAGCCGCTGAATTTGACGCGCGCGACCAGCGAAGGAGTCACCCAGCACGGCTTCTCATTGGTGTCGGGAACAGTTTCGAACGGGCAAGTCGATGACGCCAGGCTTTTCAATTTGCCGCTGATTTCGTCCAGTTTTTTTGCGTCAAAGCCGCTGCCCACGTGTCCGATGAAGCGAAGTTTCTTACCTTGATACAGTCCCAACAGCAGGGAGCCAAAAGGAATTGCGCTGGTGCGAGCGGCGGTCCATCCTCCGACAACGGCATCGATGGTATTCGTGACCTTCAGCTTCACCCAATTCGCACTACGATCGGAAACGTAGGAGCTGTCAGTTCGCTTCGCGATGATTCCTTCCAGACCATTCTGTCTTGCCAATTCAAACAATTCTTTCCCGCGCTCCAGCTGGTGGTCGGAGTAGCGGAAGCATTCGGAGGTGTGCAACAGCCGTTGCAGGAGTTGTTTGCGTTCCAGCAGCGGAGCTTGGCGAAGATCGTATCCATCGCAATAAAGAAGATCGAACGCGAAGTAAACGACAGGAATCTGCGAGACAAGATGGTCGCTCGGAGCACGCACGTGCATGCGTTCCTGCAAGAGTTGGAAGTCACTGTGCCCAGTAGAGTCGAGAGCAACAATTTCTCCATCGACAATTGCCTGGCGCGCGGCCAGGGCTTCAGGAAGAGCTGCGAGCTCGGGATAGCGTTTGGTAATGTCCACCGACGCGCGGGAACGTAGGGTCAGGGCGCCGCCGGAAATCCAGGCTAAGGCGCGCACACCGTCCCATTTGATTTCGAACAGCCAATGGGGATCGGAGAAGGGATGGTCGCTCGAAGTTGCGAGCATGGGCTCCAGTCGGGAGGGCCTGGCGCTTTTTCGGACGCCGGTTAGTTCGTCCGGTTGCATCGGACTTGGCTTGCGCTTGGGCGGCGATTCCTCCTTGATTTCTTCGAGTGTGCGACCGGTGAGAACGGAGCCGTCGTGCTCGTCGACGTTCCAGGCGGGGTCCTCAGCTGCGTCTTTGTGTTTGATGAAAAGCCATTCGTTGCCTTTTTCGGAGTTGCGAAGCTTGACGAGAACGAAGCTGCCGCGGAGTTTTTCTCCATTAAGACTGAATTTGATTTCTCCTCGTTGTAGTTGCCGAGCCGCATCGAGATTGCCCGCGGTAGCGAATGTGCCACGATCCCACACCATGACGGTTCCCGCCCCGTAGTTGCCTTCGGGAATTTTTCCTTCGAAGCCGCCGTACTCAAGAGGATGATCCTCGGTTTGTACGGCGAGACGTTTATCGGTAGGGCTGAGAGAGGGTCCCTTGGGCACGGCCCAGGATTTCAGCGTGCCATTGATCGCCAGGCGAAAGTCATAGTGCAGACGGCGGGCCGCGTGCTTTTGAACGACAAAAGTATTTTCGCTGGAGGGTTCAGGGCCTTTCTCGGCAGGAACAGGGCCAGCGGGTTCAGGCGTTCGGTCGAAGCGGCGCTTTCGCTGATACTCGTCGAGCTTGGCCATGGACGGATTCTATCCCAGGTTCTCTTCTGAGGTCTGGGCAGGCCGCAGACTTGCCTTTTTGACAAGCGTTGCGGTGAATTCGCCTTGCGTCCCGAAAAATGCGGGACTAACCTTGGAAAGCCGAGCATAATTGAAAGCGGGACTGCGGGGCGGTTAAACCGAGGGAAGCGTCCGCAAGCGTTCAGATGAGGGAGCGACCGCGAGCGGTCGACTCGAGCGAAGGAGCGTTCAAATGGCCACGACTGTCTGGAAAGGCCACCTTACCTTTGGCTTAATTTCCATGCCAATACGAATGTTCGCCGCGGCGCGCGGCGAGCGGATCAGCTTCAACCAGCTCCACAATGTTTGTCATTCACGCCTCAAGCAGCCGCTGTTTTGCCCTGTTTGCAACCGCCAAGTGGAGCGGTCCGAAATTGTAAAGGGCTACGAGTACGAAAAGGATCAGTACGTTTTGTTCAGCGAAGAGGAACTCGACAAGATCGAGCCCCCGTCTGCCCACGTGATGGAGATTCTAGAGTTTGTGAAGCTCGAAGAGATCGATCCTCTATACTTCGACTCATCCTATTACATCAGCCCCGAGGATGCCGGACTGAAGGCCTACCAGTTGCTAATGAATGCCATGAAGGAGTCCGGATATGGAGCGATTGCGAAGGTCACCATGCATCAACGCGAGCATATCGTGATTGTCCGGCCAGGCAGCAAAGGCATGACGCTGCACACGATGTTCTATTCGAACGAGATTCGCGCAGCCGAGTCCATCCCAACCGACAAGGTTGAAGTGAAGGATCAGGAAAAGAAGCTCGCGCTGCAACTTATTGAAAGCCTCAAAGCGCCATTCGAGCCTCAGAAATATCACGATACGTATCAAGAGAATGTTCGCGCGATGATTGCCGCCAAACTGCAGGGCCAGCAAGTGACCGAGGTGGCCCAGCCGCACATGGCTCCGGTAATCGATTTGATGGAGGCTCTTAAGAAGAGCCTTGCTGAAAAGCATGCGCCACCAACAGCTGCGGCGTCGGCGCCGACTCTGGTGGCGTCCGTGGGGAAGAAGCCGCCCACTCGCGCTGTTCAGCCAGGAGCACAAAAGCGCACGGGCAAAAAAGCAGCCGGCTAGCTCGCAATGGGCCCCACAGACAGATTCAGCCCTGACGAAGTCCAGCGCATTCTGGGTCTAACCGGAAAGCAGTTGGACTACTGGGACCGCCTACGCCTGGTTTCTCCCCGAAGAGACAAAGGAATCCGCTCCTATGATTTCCGCGATCTGATTGGATTGCGCACGGTGAAACAGTTGGCCGAAAAAGGAGTGCCCGCCAATCGGCTGCACCGGGCACTGGCCGCGCTCCGAGAGAAGCTTTCCCAGGTGCAGGCACCGCTGGCGGAACTGCGCGTTCTCTCCGATGGAAGAGATGTAATTGTCGAGCGAGGCGGATCGCGGCTTAAGCCCATTTCGGGCCAGTTTGTACTGAACTTTGAGACGCGCGAACTCGACGAGAGAGTGCGTGTGATGTCCGGGCGAAGCGCCGACGACTGGCTTGCTATGGCACTCGAATATGAAGCCGACGGAAACAAAAAGGCCGAAGCAATCGAGGCCTACGAGCGCGCGCTGTTAGTTGATCCGCAAAGGATCGATGCGGTGATTAATTGCGGGACGCTGTACTACGAGCGTGGATATCTGGAAAGGGCCTCTGAGTATTTTCTGCGCGCGTTGGCGTTGGATGAAGAGAACGCTTTGGCGCACTTCAACCTGGGCAGTGTGCTCGAAGAGGTTGGGGAAATGGAAGAAGCCCGCCGGCACCTCCGGCAGGCAGTTCGCCTGGACCCGGATTATTCCGACGCGCACTACAACCTGGCATTCGTTTGCGAGAAGCTTTCGGCGTTTGCCGAAGCGCGAGAGCACTGGCAAGCGTACGTTAAACTCGAGCCTGTTGGTCCGTGGTGTAGCTATGCCCGGCAGCGTCTGGCTTCAAAGGCTGCCAAGTCTGCCAGTAGCAACTAAAAATGAATACAGGCAACCGACGCCCTGGAGTTAACACCTGTGGCGTGCTGGCGAACGAAGCGAGTTTGGATCCGACTCGCCCAGATTAAGGTCGTGAGGACTTAGAACATGTGCCGAAATATCAGAACTCTTTTCAATTTCGATCCGCCGGTTACGCCCGAAGAGGTCCGCGCTGCTTCGCTGCAATTCGTAAGGAAAATCAGCGGTTTTAACAAGCCGTCAAAGGCAAACGAAGCCGCGTTCCAAGCCGCGGTCGAGGAAATTGCGGTTATCTCGAACCGCTTTATCCATTCGCTCGAAACCAATGCGCCGCCGAGAAGCAGGGAAGAAGAAGCCGCAAAGGCAAAAGCTCGTGCTGCGGCAAGGTTCGGCGATTGAACTGGCCAAGATGATCTGTGATTGAGACCTCCGCCTTTATCCGGAAACGATTCTTTTCAACGCAAAACCACATGAGATGTAGCCAGCCGGAACAGAGGGCGCGGCAGCGATATCCAAATGCTCGAAGCGGAAAACAAAGCATACGAACGCGTGATTAAGGCGATGCCGCCCGCGATTATCTATATCAGAACTGAGCAGATCATCAAGCCCGAGCTGTCACCTCTCCTCAGGGATCCGATGTTCCGTCAATTCTTCGGCAACGCTGTCCTGCAAATGCCTCGCAAGTTACGCCAGCACTCACTCGGTACCGACACGGCCTGGGCCATAGGCATACTCGTCGGGATCGGCATGTTGTTTAGCGGGATTTCTCGTTTGATGCTCTCGCTCGCGGCCCGCCGCCTGCTCAGTAAGGTGGCCTGACGGTTGAAGCGAGTGAGCATCTCGCGTCGGCCAACTCCGTGGTGGTTACGACGCTCTCGATTTTGCCTGGATCAGTCGGAAAGCGTGGCCATCGCATTTTTCGTCGGCATGTGAGACTACGACGAACCAAAAGATGTTTTCGTGTCGAGCGCCTCGCGGACCTTGCGCAGTAAGAGCGCCCGGGTAAACGGTTTTGGCAGTAGAAGGGTGTTCTTGGGCAACACGCGATTATTGATCACGTCGTCGGTATAGCCAGACATGTAGAGTACATGCAGCCCTGGCCGGAGCTCTAGGAGCCGCTTGGCCAGTTGCTTTCCTCCTATGCCGGGCATCACCACATCGGTGAGGAGAAGATCGATTGACGTCTGGGAGTGTTCGACCAACTGGATCGCTTTTTCGCCGCGTTCTGCTTCGATCACCTTGTAGCCATTGGCCTCGAGAAGCTCTCGAGCCAATTCGCGCAGCGCCTCTTCGTCTTCCACGATGAGAATTGTTTCACAACCTTTTGCGAACTCTTCTTGGCTCGATTTCTTGTCTCGCAAATCCGGAGTCTCGCGGACACGCGGAAAGTAGACTCGAAACGTCGTGCCGTGTCCCACTTCGCTATAGGACATGATGTAGCCGTTGTTTTGCTTCACGACGCCGTACACAGTGGACAACCCGAGCCCAGTTCCTCGTCCTTCTGTCTTCGTTGTAAAGAACGGCTCAAAAATCCGCGCCATGGTCTGCGGGTCCATGCCGGTGCCGGTGTCGCTGACTGCAAGCATTACAAAATCGCCCGCCTTAGCGCCCAGATGTTGTCGCGCATAGGCCTCATCGAGCTCGACGTACGCCGTTTCTAGAATGAGTTTTCCACCGTCGGGCATAGCATCGCGGGCATTGACAGCTAAGTTCATCAGAATCTGTTCGAGTTGAGATGGATCGACCTTGATGTTGCCAGCGTTCGGCTGCAGGTGAATCGTCAATTCCACATCCTCGCCGATTAACCTTTTCAGGAGCTTCTCTATGTCCCGCACGATCGCATTGGTATCGACTACGCGCGGCTCGATGAACTGCTGCCGGCTAAACGCCAAAAGTTGCTTTGTGAGTTCTGCGGCGCGGCGTGCTGCGTGGTCGATCGCTTCCGCTCTTCGGTGAACGGACGGACCAATGTCAAGTTCGTCTTGAAGCAATTCGGTCTGTCCCAAGATCACTCCGAGCAAGTTATTGAAGTCGTGCGCGACGCCACCGGCCAACCTACCGATCGCGTCCATTTTCTGGGACTGCAGCAGTTGCCTTTCGAGGAATCGCCGTTCGGTGATGTCCTCGGCAAAGACTTCAAAATAGGCTAGTTCGCCTGCCGGGCGCTCGACCGGGCGACCAGAGAGACGAACGATGATGCGCTCACCGTCCTTTCGTTTCCAATGGACTTCCATGTCCCTGAAGTCTCTGTCCCGCCAGTAGTCGTCGATCAGCTGTTTTCGAAATTCGGGTTTGGCATAGACATCTGTTTCGATGTTGCAATTTAGCAGCTCGGCTTCCGATTGATATCCCAGCATGCGAACAAGGGCGGGATTGACCTGCAGAAATTGGCCGTCCAACGTCACACGATAGATTCCATAAGGAGCGTCTTGCACCAGGGATGCGAAACGTGCCTCAGATCGCTGTAGATCCTGCTCGACGCGTCGGCGCTCCGTGATATCTCGCGAGATCGCGGAAGCGCCCACGATCTTTCCGCTCGCGTCGTGAATTGGTGAAAGCGTGAAGGACACGATAATCTTCTGACCATCTTTGCGAATGCGAGTCGTCTCATGGTGATCGATTTTCTCACCGCGGGCGAGCCGATCGAGCAGTTGGTCCACTTCGTATTGCCGCTCGGCTGGTGCGAGAATAGCGATGGACTGTCCGACAGCTTCGGCGGAGGAATAGCCATACACAGCCTCAGCGCCCGCGTTCCAGCTGACAATTGTGCCGTCCAGGGTTTTGCCGATAATGGCGTCAACGGAAGAGTCCACGATGGCGGCGAGTTGCGACAGCCTCTCTTCGACCCTTTTCCGATCGGTAATGTCTCGGCTGATCGAAAGCATATAAGACTCAGTGCCGAGTGTAAGTTGCACGGCGGAAACGGTGGCGTAACGGTGTTCTCCGGCCTTGGTTCGGAAAGCGAACTCCACCTCACGGACCTCACCATCGCGCCGCAAATTCTCGAGAATTTCTGAATGTGGTGAATCATCCGACCAGATACCGACTTCGGAAGGCGTTTTGCCGATTACTTCCTCGGCGGTGTAACCCGTCAAGCGCACGAAACCCTCGCTGACCTCGATGTACCGGCGGTCCGGCAGGCTGCGCAAAGTGATCGCATCGGGGCTCGAGTGAATCATTTTGGCGTACTTTTCCTGGGAATGGCGCAACTCTCGTTCGATTCGACTGCGTTCCGATACGTCTCGCAAAATACCCGTGAAGATGTGTTTGCCGTCGCGGACGTGCTCGCCAAACGAAATCTCCAAAGGAATTTCTGCTCCGCTCTTGTGTAAGCCCGTTAACTGTAGTCCTGTCCATGAGATATGTTTTTGGCCTGTCTTCACGTAGGCGTCGACGGCGGCCTTGTGCAGATGACGCAGATATTCCGGCATCAACAAAGTCGCTTGCTGTCCCAGAATTTCGGAAAGAGGATAGCCAAAGATTCTTTCCGCTGCCCGATTCGCGAACAGGATGACACTATCGTGATCGATGCTGATGATGGCGTCCGACGTGGTCTCTGCAACGACGCGGAACAATTCGCTGGATTCGTTGGTTGCGCCGTCGCGTTCCATCGCTGGCAGGTCCCTCGGATGCGAAATGGTCTTCTAATGCTGCCGACCAGCCGGGAAAGGAGGGCACGCTACCTGCTGCGAGCGCTGAGCAGGTGGGAGTTCTCTGAACTGGTTTGCGGTCCAATCGGCCCAGCGGACCTCGTGGAGGAGCTGAACTAGGCTGAATGTACCACCAAAACTGAAGTACTGGTCATTCTCATTCTCATGCTTTATCTGTGCAATCAGACAATAGCATAGCTCGGCTCAATCTCGGGAGCGCAGATGGGAGAGAAGTCAGGTAGTCAATCCGGTTAATAAACCCAGAGCGGACGTCCCACCGATAAGTCACCTATTTTTCTGAGCGAAACTTCTCGCCAAGAGCTATGCGTCGAACAAGACCTATTCCTCCCGCATCCTCTTGAATGACGGGACGGTCAAAAATTCGACCTCGGCTTGAAGTAGCGGATTTCTCGATTTCCGATCTGGAAATCGAAGCACCCGGAAAGGTCAACTTCGCCAAAAGTTGGTGGTGAGCCACGGAGCGTGGCCTCGCAATGGGCCGTTCGCAAAGCTCACCACTTCATTCGAATGAGCTATCAATACGGAATTCTGTCGAGTTTCTCCGTCCAAGCGCGAAATCCCGCGAGTGCTTCTTCGCGCATTATCTGGATTGTTGGGATGCTCCGCAGCGACGGTGACTGCTTCAGCTGACTGTAGATGAAGGAGTCGTCAAACCCGATTCTCGCCGCGTCCTGCGCGGTGTTGGCGAAATAGATGCGCCTAAGGCGGGCCCAATAGATTGCGCCAAAGCACATGGGACACGGTTCGCAAGAGGTGTACAGCTCGCAATCTTTCAGTTCAAAGACTCCGAGCTTTTCGCAGGCCTGGCGGATGGCCAATATTTCCGCATGAGCTGTTGGATCGTTGGTCGAAGTCACCTGATTCATTCCCTCGGCGACCGTCTTGTTGTCTCTTACAATCACAGCGCCGAAGGGGCCGCCGCGCCCGGACTGAACTCCGTCGATCGAAAGCTGAATCGCACGTGCCATGAAAATATTTTTCATGAGCTCCTAATCGCTGCTAACTTCCGCAAACAACTGACTACCTGGGCTCGGCGGCAAGTATATGCCGGGAGAGTGAGCGTCCAGCAGTTTTCTCGCGTTGAATTATCGATTACGCCGACTTGAATAGCTGCGGACATAAGGCTACGCTCTGGTCTCATTCTAAAGAGACTTTCTCTGAACCACCTCACAATGAGTCTGCGCGCCTTCCTCTCCCGTCGGGTAGTCACACCGGAGGGGGTGCGTCCGGCCGCTGTGTTGGTGGAAGGAGAAGGAATCCGGGGCGTGGTCGCTCCGGATCAGATGCCAGGGCACGCAGACGTCCAGGATTTCGGCGATGCAGCAATTCTTCCCGGCCTGGTCGATACCCATGTTCACATCAACGATCCTGGCCGGTCGGAATGGGAGGGATTTGAGACGGCAACACGAGCCGCGGCGTCGGGAGGATTCACTCTCTTGGTGGACATGCCTTTGAATTGCTTGCCGGCCACTACCAATGTGCCGGCGCTCGAGGCCAAGCGGGAAGCAGCTCGCGGCCGGTGCCGGGTGGATTGGATGGCTTGGGGAGGAGTGGTCGCGGACAACGAAGGCGACGTGGAGCTGTTGGCAAACGCAGGAGTACGTGGATTCAAGTGTTTTCTCGTTCACCCGGGCATTGATGGCTTCACTATGGTCACCGAGCAGCAATTGCGCGATGCTGTGCCTCATATTGCGCGGACCGGCTTGCCACTGCTTGTGCACGCAGAACTTCCTGCTCCGATAGATTCAGCGAGTGAGCGATTGAGAGATGCGGACTGGTCTTTTTACCAGACGTATCTGCAATCCCGCCCCGAAGAAGCGGAACTATCAGCGATTCGACTGTTGCTGTCGCTGTGCCGCGAATACAAATTCCGCTTGCACATCGTCCACCTCTCTGCCAGCAAAGCACTCCCCGAACTACGGGCTGCACGTTCTGAGGGCCTGCCCGTGACCGTGGAAACTTGTCCGCACTATCTTCATCTGACGGCTGAAACAATTCCCAGAGGTGCAACGGTGTTTAAATGCGCTCCTCCGATTCGCAGCCGCGAAAATTGCGAACAATTGTGGCAGGGACTGCGCGATCGAACCATCGATCTGGTGGCGACGGATCATTCTCCCTGTCCACCGGAAATGAAGCGAACCAACGAAGGGGATTTCCGAAGCGCATGGGGCGGCATTGCGAGTCTGTCCGTGGCCCTGGCCGTGTTGTACGCGGAGGCAAGGGAGCGCGGATTTGCGCTGACCGATATCGCGCGTTGGATGTCTGAGGCTCCCGCAAATCTTGCTGGCTGCCACAAGCGGAAAGGCCGAATCGCAACAGGATACGACGCCGACTTTGTTGTCTTCGATACCGAGAGGGAGTTCACTGTGAGCGCTAAAAGTTTGTACTACCGCCACCCGATTTCGCCGTACCTCGGAGAAAAGCTACGCGGCGTGGTGAAAGCCACTTATCTTCGAGGTTGCCTGGTATTTAAGGAGGATGAGTTTCCCGGAGATCCGATCGGCGTCGAGTCCCTGCCCTAGCGGAAAAAGCTCAATGCTAGAATGATTCCACGATCACCATGAACAACGCGCCTATCGTTGGCACTTCGGTTCCCCGCATAGAGGGACGCGACAAAGTCACCGGACTGGCGCGGTATGTCGATGACATGGTTTTACCGGGCATGCTCTATGGCGCCACAGTCCGTAGCGGCATTCCCAGGGGTAAGGTCAAAGAGTTTACCTTTGGCCCGGGGATGGATTGGAAAGAATTCGTGATCGTCTCGCCCAGGGATATCCCTGGGAAAAATTGCATCGCGCTCATCGACGACGATCAGCCGTGCCTTGCAGATGGCTTGGTCAATCATCCTGAGGAGCCACTCCTCTTACTGGCTCATCCAGACCGCCACCTTCTCCCGAAGGCCGTGGAGGCGGTTTCAGTCGAATACGATCCTATGCCCGCAATCTTCAGCATGGAAGAGAGTGAGAAGCTCTCCCAAGTCATATGGGGCGCAGATAACACTTTCAAAACCTATCTGATCGAAAAGGGCGATGTCGATGCCGTATGGGAAAATGCCGCCTATGTTGTTGAAGGTGAATATACGACGGGCGCTCAGGAACAGCTCTATATAGAAAATAATGGAATGATTGCCTCGTTCTACCCACAGCAAGGTCTCACTGTGTGGGGTTCGCTGCAGTGCCCCTACTACGTACACAAAGCCCTCATGAGACTCTGCAACCTGCCAGAAAATCGCGTCCGCGTGGTGCAGATGGAAACAGGCGGTGCCTTTGGTGGCAAGGAAGAATATCCGTCGATGATCGCTGGGCACGCGGCGCTCCTGGCCATGAAGTCGGGGAGGCCGGTCAAAATTGTTTATGACCGCATGGAAGACATGGCGGCCACGACGAAGCGCCATCCTTCGCGGACCCGCCACCGCACAGCGATACGCAGAGACGGAAAAATTCTGGGGGGAGAAATTGAATTCACCATTGACGGAGGCGCCTACGAAACTTTGTCGCCGGTGGTGCTTTCGCGCGGTGCCATCCATGCCGGTGGGCCATACTATTGGCCCAGTGTGCGCATTCGAGCTAAGGCCGTAGCGACCAATACACCACCGCACGGAGCATTTCGCGGATTTGGCGCGCCGCAGTCCTTGTTCGCGCTCGAGCGTCACATAGACCACATCGCCGAAGTCCTTGGCCTCTCCCCTGTCGAGATTCGGCGTCGAAATTTTTTGAGGCCTGGCCAGACCACGACAACAGGACAAACCGTACAGGAAGAAATCGATCTGGGAAAACTACTCGATCGAGCGCTCGAAGTTTCGCACTATCACACAAAAAAAGAAAAATTTGCCAAAAACCAACAGGGGCGCAGTAAGAAGGGAATGGGCGTCGCCGCTTTTCTGCACGGCGCGGGATTTACCGGTTCGGGCGAGCGCTATCTCGGATCGGTAGTTGGCTTGGAAGTTTGCGCCGACGGAAGCGTTCGCGTCCTGGTCTCAAGCACGGAATTTGGACAGGGCACGAAGACCGTGCTTTGCCAGATCGCGGCGGAAGCACTCGGGCTGCGGTATGAAGACGTCGGAATCGCTCAGCCAGATACGCGGGAAGTGCCGAATAGCGGTCCGACAGTGGCGTCGCGCACGGCTATGGTAGTGGGAAAGCTCGTGCAATCGGCTGCTGTGGGAATCAGACAAACCCTTATCGCCAGCGGCAAGCTCGGGAAGTCCTATTCGTCCGACGAGTTCCGCGACGCATGCCGCGCATATGTTGCGGAACATGGCAAATTCCGCAGCTTGGCGCGCTACGAACAACCCGACGACATTGTTTGGGACGAAGAAAAATATCGCGGGTCGGCTTATGCAGCCTTTGCTTGGGCCGTTTATGTCGCCGAAGTCACGGTGGATCTAATCACGTACAGCGTATCTGTGGATGACTTCGTGGCCATCCAAGAAGTGGGAAAGGTGCTTCACCCGGTTCTGGCGAGGGGTCAAGTCATTGGTGGGGTAGCACAAGGCGTCGGCTTTGCCTTGTACGAGAAAGTGATTTGGGAGAACGGGCGCATGCAGAACGGTCAGATGACCAACTACATCATGCCGACTTCCGCGGACCTGCCGGACATTCGGGTGTTTTTTGAAGAATTGAGCAACGTACACGGCGCATTTGGCGCGAAGGGAATCGGTGAATTACCGATGGACGGCCCGGCTCCGGCGATTGTCAATGCTATCGAAGACGCGCTGCACATTGCTTGCGATTCGATACCGTTACTTCCGGAGGATATTTTCGATGCGCTTGCCGAACGCGCGGCGCCGGAGATCGCGCCCCCCTCGGCTCAAGGACAGCAATGAGCGAGTCTTCGCAGGACGCAAAATGCGAGATCGCTTTCACGGTCAATGGACAGTTGGCAACCGTGAGGGCGTATGCGATGGAGCGGCTGCTGGATGTGTTGCGACAAGAACTTGGATTGACGGGAACGAAGGAAGGTTGTGGAGAGGGCGAGTGCGGCTCTTGCTCCGTTTTGATGGACGGATCGTTGGTAAATA
>Ga0207646_10003832_pt1 | contig 16709 bp, 8 predicted proteins | sample KBSK5502metaG_FD_184343 | JGI IMG/M metagenome (GOLD analysis project Ga0207646, IMG submission 184343) | Corn, switchgrass and miscanthus rhizosphere microbial communities from Kellogg Biological Station, Michigan, USA - KBS K5-50-2 metaG... | ecosystem: Host-associated > Plants > Roots >... | reverse complement strand
CGCTCTTCGCTTCCTCTACAAAATTACCCTCCGCAAGGAGTGGGACTTCCACGAAATCATCCCCCCTCCCAAGAAGCCACAGAAACTGCCCGTGGTTCTGAGCCCGGAGGAGGTCTTGCAATTTCTGGGCTATGTGCCCGGGGGCAAACATCGCACCATCCTCACCACCTGCTACGCAGCCGGCCTGCGCATCTCAGAAGCCATTTGTCTCACCCCTCCCCTAATTGACAGCAAGCGAATGGTCTTGCGGGTCGAACAGGGCAAGGGACAGAAAGATCGCTACGTGATGCTGTCACCCAGGCTGCTGGAAGTTCTGCGCGATTGGTGGCGAGCGGAACGGCCCCAGCACTGGCTCTTTCCCGGCGACATTCCTGGCCGGCATATCAGCAAGGACGCGGTGGAGCAGGCCTGCCAGAAGGCTCATCGCCTGTGCCACATTCCCAAACCGATCACACCGCACACCATGAGGCACTGCTTTGCCGTGCACCTGCTGGAGCAAGGCACCGACGTCCGCACCATTCAACTCCTGCTCGGCCATCGCAACCTGGCTACCACAGCTCGCTACCTACGCATCGCCACCAGCAAGGTGTGCTCCACCACCAGCCCACTGGATCTGCTCCCCCGCCCGGTGGCCACGGAGCCCAAACCGACCCCCGCCCCAGCATTTCTGAGTGCCGGGCCGATGGAACGCCCCAAGCTGGAAGTCGCGGACGTGTTGCATCGCTACGGCGATGCCTATCGTGAACAGCATGCTGCTTCTCTGTCCACGGCGCAACGCCGGGTCATGAGTGCGATCGAATTGTGCCGCACTGCCGCTCTCGGCAGTCACCTAGAACAGTGCGATCAATGCCCCTACGAACGCGTTTGTTACGACTCCTGCCGAAACCGCCATTGCCCAAAGTGTCAGTCCCTGGCACGCGCCCAGTGGATCGAGGATCGTCAATCCGAACTCCTCGACACCCATTACTTCCATGTCGTCTTCACTCTGCCGGAAGAGATTGCCGCCATCGCTTACCAAAATAAGGAAGTGCTGTACAACATTCTCTTCTCGGCCACCTCCGAGACTCTACGTACCATTGCCGCCGATCCCGAACATCTGGGCGCCGAGATCGGCTTCTTCGCGGTACTGCACAGTTGGGGACAAAACCTGCTTTTTCATCCTCATCTCCATTGTGTCGTTCCTGGCGGCGGACTCTCACCCGACGGCGACCGTTGGGTTTCTTGCCGCCCACGCTTTTTCTTGCCCGTACGTGTGCTGTCACGCCTGTTCCGCCGTTTATTTCTGGAGCTCTTGGAAAAGGCCTTCGACGACCACCAACTGCATTTCTTTTCCTCGCTCCACCAACTGCAGGACCCCTCTGCCTTCTCCGCTTATCTCGCTCCCCTCAAGAAAACGAAATGGGTCGTCTATGCCAAACCACCCTTCGCCGGACCCAAACAAGTGCTCGACTATGTAGGACGCTACACTCACCGTGTCGCCATTTCCAACAATCGCCTGCTGGACATCGAAGATGGTCAGGTGCAGTTCCGCTACAAGGACTATCGCCACGACAGCCAGCAGAAAGTGATGACCCTGTCCGCCGATGAGTTCATTCGGCGCTTTCTGCTCCACGTGCTACCCGACGGATTCCACCGCATTCGCTACTACGGCTTCCTCGGCAATCGCCACCGACAAGAAAAACTGCAACGCTGCCGCCAACTCTTGGGCATGGCCCGTGCCGATCCGAACACTCTCACCACGGAACCACCGAAGGACTATCGCGACCGCTACGAGGAACTGACCGGTGTTTCCCTCCGGCTCTGCCCGGTCTGCCGCCGAGGTCGGATGATTCGTATGGAAGCGCCGCCAACCGCGGCTTGCACCTCCCCAACGCCGAGGGATACTTCATGAGAATGCACGACTCTCAATCGCTAGCCTTGCAAACCTATCCGGGACAAGTCAGAGGAGAACTGTCTCCCGATCCTCCTCCAAGTACGCCGTCATTTCCTCATCACTACCCAGCGTGCTCTGAATTCATGCTCTTTGGTCACCAGACTCTCTGCCCTTACTCCTCTTTGCCTCAGACCATCGCTTTCCCGCCAACCTCCTCACCATTCAATACCCATAGCGCCAACCGTGTCGAAGCGGTTTAGTCCAATACATTTTTAGCTCACCGGCGCCGCTTCAAGGTTTCTTGGCGACTACACTCACTCGTAGCCGCGCCGCCGAGCTAAAAATGCTCTGCATTACGCTTTGCAAAGCATAACGGCTCGAAGTACAGGTCATGCACCGTACGAGCCATGTGTTTCGGAGCTTCCAATTTGCCTTCGACGAACGCCTCGTAGATAACCACCTTGGCCGTCACGTCGGTGAGTTCACTCCTTTCCCAGGCCTCCACCTGCTTTCGCATGGGCTCGAAGTTGCGTTGCATCCGGTCTACGCCGACCGAGATGCAATCAATGAGCGAGAACGACTTCGAGTGCTTCGCGAGCACTGGAGTAAACACGCCTGGGACAATGCTTCCAAATTAACGGGGCCCCGCTGTATACGGGTCGCGCACGGGTGTGACTTCACACGGGGCCTCGTTGCTGCCAATGCGTGGGAGCAGGCAGGCGAGCAACATCACAAAGCTTCACGACCTCATGCTCCAATGTACGCAGTCTCTCTCGCGCGGTCTCGACTGCTGATGCTCCCTATTCCCGTACTCTTCCTGCATTGCTAAGAGCCTGCTCTGCCACGCGGCTGACCGTCCGAAGCCCATTTCACGCCGTCGTGCTCGCCAACTTCCCCGGGCATCGTCGACGATTTCCATTGCTGGTCAAATATCGTTCATCCGTAGCGCGCAGCTGCATCGAGTATCCGGCTAAGCAACCACTGAGCAGATCGTGGAGATCGCCGCTCAACTTTTGAACGTTGAGGCGGTAGAACAATCCGGAAGGGGGCGGTGCTTCGGTGGGATCGTCGTCACCATCTCCCACATTGTGGAGTTCAATGCGAAGGACGGCGTTCCTGACATGGTCAGGTAGGATGACATGGTCCCGCACCGTTTCCTCGGTCAGCCCCAGCTTGTGCAGGATTTCGACCAACCTCACTCTGGCATGATCATCCATGTCCCACCTCCGGCGGCCGAGACCGCCTTATCACGTGATGACTGTTGAAGACTTTGTTCTCGGAGAGATCTATGCGCCACTCTATTCGACAATGGCGAGATCGAACCTCAGGCCGCTGGAACCCTCGCCCCTACCGCTGGTCTTGCGCCGCGCAATCCAGAGATGGGTCGAGCCGTCCAGCCACCTGGAGCGTGTTGTCACGCGTGTTACACGGACGCCGGTGCGAGGCACCTCCTGCTCACGCAACTCTTTTATGGAGGGCAACACTCGTCCCTTCGGCGCAACCAAAGCAGGTCCGCCCCGTTCGACCTCACCTTGCCGCAGAGTCACCTGCTTGACGACGTTGGTAATCTCCACCGGAACGTAGGGGAACCAGTCGATCGGAACCGAACTCTCGATCTGATAGCGGATGACCGCGCCTGCCTGCATCGGCGGAGCGGGAGGCAAGACTGCGGGCCGGTTACGAGCGTCCTCGTCGGCGCCATACAAAGGTTGGCCGATGCCGCCCTCCACCTGGAATTCAATCGCCCAATCCATGTTGGCTGTGGGGTCGCGCAGGAAGCGAAGATCTTCCAGGATGTCGCCTGTCTGCATCGCGACCGCAGCGGTGGGCGGCAGTAGAAAGAAGTCGGCCACTCCTTCACTCGCGACTGTGGAGAACATCGTCCATAGCGCCCCGGTTGGCGTTCGCACGCGATCGGTACGATCGACCAGCGTCAATCCGCCAAACACATCGCGTACCAGGAATTCTTCGATTTGATAGAGAGAGTTCACTGGAATATCGACGGGAACCAGGAACCAGTCGTTGCCATGCAACAGCATGAAGTCCATCACCGCGAGTTTTGCGAGATCCTGGCGCTGCACGTCGATGGCGCCGAAGTCGGTGACATTGTTTTCAAAGTCCCACCATTTCGCGTTGGGCATTCCGCGAAATCGCACGTGGGTTGGAATCACGGTGAAACTCGGATTCTTGACGGGCGGCTTAGCGGGCGCGGCCTGCGACTGCGCCGCCAGGTCAAAGGCAAACCAATCGAACGCGCCGTCCCGCGCAGGGGTGGCCGTAAGCTCGCCCGCCGTGTTGTCGGGAAGCGTGGCCTCGGCCTTTACTTCGTAGTTGATGATGTTCGGATTCCACGTTGTCGGGTCTGTCGCACCGATGTTGCCAAAGACGTCCGTAACCCAACTTTGGAAATCGGCGAGCGCTGTTCCGGACGCGGGAGGCGTTGCTGCGCCCGCTTGGATTGCACTGAAAAGCGCGACGCCATCCACAGCGCGACCGCCGCAGATGGAGAAGAAACGAACCGTGTCGGGATCCGCGTTGGGCGGCAATTTGATGGGAAACGCGGCGCGAAACGCATCGCGGGCCGCTTTCGTTCCGCCGTTCTCCGTCAGCAGCATTTCGAAGGTTTGCCCGAGTTCGACACTCAGCGAAAGATCAGGGGTGACAGGCTCACGCTCCACCAACGGCTCCAAGGGAATGCCTGCAGGAATGGGTTGGGGCGCTCCCGCTGGCGTCTTCCAACCGGTGAGCGAACCATACGTCGAACCGATCTGCACGTAGGCAGGCGAGGCTGCATCTTCGGCAAGAAATTCTCCCATCTGCCATTGCCGCGTGACGAACCACAGAGGATCACGTACGGGGGCGGCAACGGGGCCCACCAGCGAATTGGTGCGCGGCCGCGGTTCCAGCCGATACCAGTGCGTCACCGACGGTGCCAATACGCGGGTCGCCAGTTGGAGTAGGGTCGTCGTCTTCATTTATGGTGTCCTCGTGACGAGGCCAACGATGCTCATCTGGTTCATGACCTTGGTGGCAAAATTTGTGGTGATGGTGTTGTCCTCAAGGTCCGTGGCCAGATAGACCGCGGGCAGAAGCTGCCCGAGCAGGGGAATCAGTTCGAGGTCCACGGCGCGAACCTTCGCCAGGTCCGCGGTTTCGTTCAAGATATTCGCAAAGGTGCCGATGTCCCACGTCTCGGCGTTGTTCGGCGGGACTGCGAGTAGCACAGCTTGCCCAGCTTCCGCTCCGGGATCGTCGTAGTGAAATCCAACCGCGGTTGTCTCCACTTCATCGGGGATGACCTCGGTCCAGTCGTCGAGGAGCAGGCCCGACCATACTTTGTTGGTTGCCGGCTTCACGGGCCGATGGAGCGCCAGAGAGAGCAAGCCCGATGGAGGCCGCTTGGCGCCAAATGGCAACGCCGCCCATCGTGCCCCGGCTTGAAATGGTAATTGGGCCAGTTCGAACTGCGGAGGCGCTTGCCCGAACGCGGTGGTGTACAGCATTAGACGACGCCAATTGTCGAGTGCGGGGCGGACGCGGGCGGCCTGCTGCATCCAGCGCGGAAAATCGTGAGTCGAGTCCAGCAGGGCGGGCCCTTGCGAGATGGCGAGATCGAGTTCGGTCGCCGCTGTCGCCGGAAGCTGGAACAGTGGCAGAAAGAGGAACTTCTGCCCGAAGAGCGTCGCGGCACTGGCGGAGTCCGTCTGCCCTGGCGCAGTGGCGGAGTCCAGCCGACGCTTCATCTCGGCAGCGATGCCGCTGGCCTGATCCGCCAAACTAGCGTCGTCCGTAAAGGGATAGGATTCGCCGATTCCATAGAGACTTGCCGCCTGCAACGCGTCGCGCAGTGCGCCGGGAGTTTTCGCCAAGTTCAGCGCATCCAGCGCGTCTTTGAATGATTTGAGCGCGTCGGTCATTCGGGTATCGGCCGGCGCGGGACCCGGAGTGGCCGGAACTTCCTGCGGCAACAGGAGGTCCTCGGTGCGCAGCGGTCGCGCGGACGCAATGATGTCGGCAACCGATTTCGCCAGTTCAAAAATCTGCAGAAGGGTTCTTTGATCCGGCGACGCAGGAACAATGTCGTAAGTGATCGTTATCTTGGTGGCGCCGGGCACAAGACGAAGGACCGCATCGTGCACTCTACGATCCAGTTCGGTTGCGTGCGTGTCGGACGCCACCGCTCCTATGGCTACTGACCGCGACAGGCTCAGCAGGTCAAGCGGCTCCAGGCCGAGATCCGCAACACTGATTTTTCGTGTGCCCGCGCCACCAGTGAAATCAACTCTGCACTGGACCTTGGCCAGGTCCCCTAGCAGGCTACCCACCCAGGTGTGAAGATAAGGCTCTGCTTTTCCGCGCGGATTTTTCCCAGGGACGATGCCTGCATCCGTGCCCAGCACCACTCCCAGGCGATGCGTCAGCGACGCGCCGCCACGTGGCTGCTGAACGACGGCGGGATCAGGAGCAGGCTGACCTACGGCTGCGTCAAAGGCCGCCGACGCTCCTGAGGTATTGCTCTGTACTAGGTGATACACCGACTCGGCCATGAGAAGGTCAGAGAGCGAGTCGAAGACTTCATTCAGTTGCTGCAACTGCGCGGTGATGTTGCTGCGTTCGGCGGCGCTGGGAGGCGGACTCAGCGGAGCGAACACATCGGTGCCTCCCGCAAATGCATTGCGCAACCGCAGTCCATCGACGACGTCGCGTGCGGCCACGCCTTCCGTGGGCAGACCGGTATCGGTTGCGGGATTGGACTGCAACGGAAATTGCGCGCGAAATCCGTCGAAGAACTGGTCGAGCTGTTGCTCGTGCAGATAGCTTTCGAAGATATACCCGAGCACGGCGCCGACCGGCTGTCCTTGCCGCACTCCGTCGAGCACGAATGCTGCCTGCCGCACTCTTGCAGAAGAAAGATCGATCTCGTAGCGCTGGCGGTTTCCATCCACTTGGCTCAGGTAGGAGTTGCGCAGGACTGCCGCTGCCGATGCGTGGGTCATCGTCGGGGCGTGTATGTAGCCCCCATTATCGATTTGCGCGACGACCTGGCGAGGGTCCGGAAGCTCCACTGGAGTGGTGCGCTGGTTGAATCTTGGTTGCAGATTTTCTACCCAGGCGTAAGCTCCGACGTGAACGCCCGTTTGGTTCTGCGCTCGCATTACATCAAGCCGGGCCGATACCAGGCCAGTGATCCATGCGTCGATACGATGCGAGCAGACGTCAAGCGTCTCCGTAAGTAGGCGGTCCAGTTCCGCTGCAGGCAGTTTCTGCAGAATACCTAACGCGGTCTGGTAGGACCTCATGTCCACATTAAAGGCCGCTACCTCGCTGAGCACGGCGTCGCCGAGAAACCGGCTCGAGACCGCTGGCAGAACCGTAGCCATGCGCTGCCACGTGGTGCGAACCGGAGTGCGAGTGACTGCCACCGCTGTCAGCTCCGGCTCAATGCGCTCGTCTGGAGTCGCTTGGTTGTAATCGACTAGTGTGTTGAAAACCACGCGATAGCATTCGCGCAGCGTAGCGTGCCGCAACAACTGATAGAGCAGGGCGGTGGGTTCTTTGTCGCTATAGCCCGCCAGAATCTGATCGACCGTGGTGGCCGCGGCCAGTTGCGCGATGTAGTTGCTGGCATCCGGGAGCGGATCGGTTTCGGACAGCGGCTTATCCGTCACAAAGCTGTAGCGGAACTGAGCGGCCGCGCTGAGGTTCATCAACTCCATCACGCGCACGATCCATTCTGGATGTCCGAGCGAGGCCAACACGTTCGTCGTAATCAGCGCCTGCACTTCCTGATAGATGGTTGCCGGGTTAATGCCAAACATGGCGATGGCATTCGCGATGGTCGTCTTGCCGGCAAAGCTGCGGACCCAGACTTCGCGAGCGCTCGCTTCCATGGCAAGGATCTTCGCCATATCGCCATCGGGATCGTTTGTCTGCCCCACGTGCGGCGCCTGATTGACGGCGCTTTGCCAGAAGGGAAGAAGATGACGCAATAAGTCCGGAAGTTGCCGTTCCGCGGAGGTAGTCTGGCGGTCTGGCACCCAAGCATTCAGCGAGCTCACCGGCAGGATTCCATACGGAACGGCGCCGACACGAAACGCTGGCAGCGGGCCACGCGCGCGTAAGTGGTCCTGGAAGAAATCGCGAGCCGCATCGACAACATCGTCGCCGAACTGCGGAGCCATCATCTGTTCAAGGAAGTATCCCATCGTCACGGGGAAGAGAGCCTGATTCATGGCCCGGGCGGGAACCTGCTCGGTGATTCCGGCATTTGCCAGATGGGAGGCCACATCGGTATTCACACCGAGCGCTCGCATGAAACGCACGCCGTCCGAATCCGCCGTGAGCCCCTGATCGTTGCGCTCGACCGCGAAACTGATTGCACCGTTAGGATCTGGTGGTGGGAATCCCGAAGGCTGGTCCGTCGTATTGTTGGTGGGCGTTCCTTGTTTCACGAACCCAAGGCCGCGCGTGTAGTGATGGTTGTCGAGCAGCGCGACTAGCGAATCGGCATTGGCAGCAGGCGTGGCCGAGGGCTTTACGCCAAACACCAACAAGCGGTCGAAACCAAGCTGAAGTTCCTGGGGATCGAGCGGCATCTCGAAGGCCATGCCGACAGCCTGGGCGGCCGCGAAATCAATCGTCCACTGCAACTCTTTCGCAATCTTGAAACCGTCGCCGTAGGGCTCGACTTTATCTTTCGGGTCAGCATTCGGGTTCAATGTCAGCACCAGCGGCTCGACGATGGCGCTACTGACCGCCTGGTGGACCAATTTTCCTCCGCGATAAGCCTGTGCGATCCAGCGGTCGGGCAGCGTGCGGGATTCCACGCCGCGCGTCCATACATCGGGGCGCAACGGCCCATCCACAAAATGAGGCGCTCCGGCCGGGCGCTTCGCCCAATTGTCAGGCTGGGTTTGAGAAGCCACCCAGGCTGCTCGCTGCGTGCTGCGCCCGGCGATCAGTCCTTGCCATGCCTCGAGCTTTTCTCCACCCGCCCAACTCGCAGTCCAGTAAGCGCGGCCAGCATCCACTTCCTGCTGCGTGAGCAAAGGCTCGTGCGCATCCGCCAGAATCTCATCCGGGTACACGCGAATTTGCAGACGGGGATTGCGCGCCGAGATCTGAAAGCGAGTTTCAATTCGCACCGGGAAAAGTGCGATGGGATATTCGGTACTCAGCGAGCGGAAGTCGCCGTCGCCTGCCTGGCCGAGATACTGCGCTACCAGGTTCTGCAATGCGCTCTGGCTGCCCCGCACTGCCTCATGCGAGGCCTGCCAACTCCGGTCCGCTTGCTGGGCGGCTTTGTTAAGTTCGAGGAGGTGTGGATCGTCCGGCGCGAATCTTCTCGCCGCACTGGTCGCAGCCGCCTGGGAGGCCGCGCGTTGTTGTAGCAGCGCATCGCGTTGCTGAAGCGAGTCGGCGAGCGCCTTGCGAGATGCTTCGATTTGTTGTGGCGTGATTTCTGGCATGCGCTAACTCGGAAGCATTTCCTTGGCGTGATACGCCACTCGTGTCGGTCGCCGCAACGTGGCGGACGCTACTTCAGCTGACGTTGATCCCCACTTCATTCCACGCGGCCCTTGCGTGGCCAGGAATTGCTGGATCGCCGGCGATGCCTGCGCAAACGAGAGGTAGCGTGGTGGGGCAACGGCGGCTCCCACTCCCGGTGACCCCAGCACCATTTTCCACGTGACTTCCTTGAACGAAACCAACGGAGAGCGGCTCTCCACATCAAAGCCGAATACCGGCTCTCCCGGGTGCTGCTGCAAAATGAAGAACCATCCATCTCCGGCGAGCGCATCCTTAATCGACAGAGGGAATCCGAAGAAGCGAATGTCAGGATCGAGAGACCCGTGTAAGTTCGGAAACAGATGCGCGTTGACGTCGTTATCGGGCGGCAAAATCAACGTCGGCAGCTTGGGATCGGTGGTATTCCTCACCGCTTTAGCTGCATAAACAATGGTTGTGGGGTAGCGCAACAACACTTCACCACGAACAAAGAGCACGACGTCATCTTGTCCCGGCGGTTCGTGACGGCCCGTGTTGGCCGCGAGTTTCGTGCCGCCCCAGGTATGGATCGGCTTGATGTCGAAGAAGTCTTGCGGCGCTGTGAGCGCGCCCGGCACACCACGCGAATCCCAGAATTGCTGGAAATAGGTAAAGCGCAGATCAGTGGGGTATTCGTTGTACAACAGCGTGCGCGACATTTCGTGGTTGGCGCCCACCATGAACGACTCCACCGCCTTCTGATTCGTGACGACCAGCGATGCGGTGTTGGCTTCAGCTTTGTCCACGCCCGGCAGAATCCAGTCTTGTGACACCTTCTTAATGGATTCGTAGAACGGCTTGGTGAAGCTCGGGCCGGCATTGATTTGCGCGGCTGCCCCGCCACCGATCTGATAGGCCAGATTCGATAGCAGCACTTGACTGCGAAACATTTCCACGATGGTGGTGTGGGGGTCCAATGCGACTGTCAGTTTTCTGCGCAGATCGTCGAAGGAAACAGCCTGGAGAGGCGGAGGATTGAAGGGCACAACAGCAAGGTTGTCGAACAAGTTTGCGGCTGCCAACACGAAGTTCTTCACGACGACGCTGCCCGTGCCGGCGCTTGCTAATGGTGTCGTAACCCCTGCCGGGCCGGGCGCGTAGGTTGACGGGACAAAGGTGACCGGAACGGTCACGGAGCGAATTATGTCGCCGATGATAGTTCCGTCGGCGAGGTCCTCTCGTGCTTCCAAACCCCGTATCCATTTGCGCACGGCAAAGCTGGCGCCGGCTGCGGCCGCGCCAACGATCACCGCAATTACTCCCAGCGGAGAGAGCATGGCGAACAGGACAACCGCAGCAATCGCCAGTACGACAGCGAGCACAATCAAGATCCACGGCAGAAGTTTCAGCAGCTTCAAAAGCCCCGGCGTCAGCCAACTGGGTACTAAGCCACCTTTGAAACGTCCGATTGTGGAAACTCCACTCGGCGTTGGTGGAGGAGGGGCCGGGTTAAACTCGCCCCGGTTCATGCGGTCGATCAGCGAAGGAGCCGTCGGCGTTGCCCCGCGTGTCTGTCGCTGGGCTGCTGGTCCGCGCGGCCGCGTGATTCGCCGGAACTGCCCAGAGAGCGCGCCATCGGTAACCGGGCTGTTCGCCAGCAACGCGGCCATGGTCACAGGACTGCCCATCACCCGCGACAGCACCGGCGAGGTGAAGCGCATCAGGGTATCGGGCTGCGCAGTGGACGTTGCCACCAGCATCTTCTGATGCAAGCGTGAACTGATTTCGACGGCCAGTTCGGTCCAGCGAGCCCGCTCGTTCGCGGCCCGCACTGCTCCCACCTGGTCCCACGCCCCCGCGAGCAAGTCTTGCTGTTCCTTCTGCACGGCCAGGGTTGCTGCGCCAGCCTGAACGCGAGTACACGGATCCTCATTCAACTCATGGAACCACGGTGGCGAGGTGGGAACGACTTCCGGTTGCGCCGCGTGCCAATGCCCATAGAGAGGAGGCGTGACCAGCGGCTTGGCAGGATCGGTCTTGAACAGCTCCGCTGGTTCGTTCAGCAGCTTGGTCAGGTCTTGAAGCCAGGTGTCGTGCGTCGGCCCGATCTGCGGAGGAGAGACAATCTCGGGATAGCGCTTCAACGCGCCTTGCACTGGTAATGCGGTATCTGCAGCAGGCGGCAAACTCAGGCCGGGAGAGGCAACATCCATCTCACGAAATCCAACTTGGGGAGCAAGTGGTTTGGGATGAATCTTGCGCACCAGCGAAGCAAAGTCGCCCTGAGGCCCAGTCTCAAACGACCACTGATAAAAGATGGGGAGGCTGACGGTTCCCGCTCCCGCCGCCCATGCGGGTTTCATTCCGGGAACGGCGGCACTGTTGAGACCCAAACCTGCCATACGTCCGGCTTCAAACGTTGGCACCAGGTACGCCGTATACTCTGTCTCCGGTTTCAGAATGCTCAGTGACAGAATGCGTGACGAGAAATAATGGGGCTGATTATCCAGTGCCTGTGCCAGCGCGTTATTGTCGGCGATATCTGGCCCATGCAGTTGTGAGTGCGCCCACAGGGCGGACTCGCCCAGGTCCGGCAGCACCGAAGCATTCACGTTGAGCACCGCCAGCGACTGGCCCTGCCCCGGCTGGAAAACCTTGCCCGTCCCTGTTTCCAGGGCGATCACGCACAACCACGGCTGGACATTGTTGGTGTTGTTCTCTTGCGGACTGTATCGCCATGGCAGGTCCGCCTGGTCGAATTCAATGAGCGGGAAGTAATTGGCTTCAACGTTGCGCGCGCCCGCCTTCGGCCAAGTCCGGATGACCGCATTGCCGTTCAGTCCCTTGACATCGCCCGGCCCGTACAAAGCCAAATTGACTGAGGGCGATGTGGCAATGCCGCCGATAGCAACGTCGATCTTGACGCTGGCTCGCGGGTCGTTCTGGTTCAACAGCTTTTGCTGGGTCGCGAGGCCGCGTCGAAGCCACGAACGAAATGTGAGTTGCGCGTTTGAAGTATCGGCCATGCTCAGGCTCCCGCCGGTTGGACTTCGTGGGTGGGAAGTATCTGGATCGTTCCCCGAGCTTCGGGGTTCGCGGCCAGGTATGTTTTCATCGCATCGTAGGCCAGCGATTTCGAAACTGGGCCGGTGACATGCGCTTGGTCCGAGAGATCGGTAGTGGAAACCACCGAGAACGAAGCTTCGTTCACTGCCACAGCGCGCACCGCGTTTGGCGGCAGAGCATAGTTCCGCACCCCGATCGACTGCGAAGGACCAAGCGCACTTGGCGCGGTCGCAATCAATGCCTGTTGCAGGGAGCTGGGTAGAACGTAGATGGTGAGTCCGGACGGTTCGAAGTAGTCAGTGTAGTAATCGAGTACGCCCGGCGCGGAGTTCGCTGCCCGCGCCACCCCGCTTCCCACGGAGAAGCCCGCATCCAATTTCGTGAAGGACGCTTGCGAGAGCTTGTCCTGATCGCTTAAGTCTTCGAACTGCGCAATCGCGAAGTTATCCTGCTGGGTCCGCAGATCGGTGAGCGGCACTCCTCCGGTCGTCACCTTTTGCAGATCGAACTCGACCGGAGCCGGAAGTTTCGTTTGGGCAAAACGCGTGATGCTCTTATTGAGCGGGAGGACGCGTTCCATCAGAGCGACACCACCAAGCGGGTTCACCAGCACCGTTCCTGTAGCCGCAGCCGGACTGATCATCGCCACTTCGTTGCCACTGGGCGGCAACACCGCACTCCAATTGTGAGGATCGCTAATGGCTGCCGCCAGCGGGATGGCGGGATCGGGAGCGGGCGGGACTGACGCAGGCGCACTGTCTCCGACCGTCGCAGAAAAATGGACCGAGGCGTCGAAGAAGAGGATCGAGATCGACGCTTCACCTTCGGCATGCCATGGATTGGGTCCACTCAGAGTCGCCGACAGATGAACGCCCGCGAGCACGTCATCGCCTTCGCGGAAATCAATGCCCGCGCTGAAGTCCACGATGAAGTACAACGGCGCAAGGATGAACAGAGCGTCGAACTCGATCCATCCGTGAACGTTGAACGGCCCCGCTGCGGCATACAACTCGCTCTTCGCTCCGAACTGCAATGTGTTCGAAGTAACGGCGAGGTAGTTCTGCATGGAAATGCGCGGGTTGTCTCCGAAACCGATGTCGAGTCGCAGGCGCGCAATCGAGGGCACGCCCGGAGGCGGGGTGAAGTGAGGATTGAATCCACCGAGAGAGAACAGGAAGCTGGGTGGAGATCCCCAGTTCAGCATGAACTCCATTTGGCCCGAGAGGGTGTAATACAAGATGTGCGAATCGTGCATCGAGCCGGTCAGTTCGAGTTTGCTGTTGGCGGGATCGAGGCTGCCGGCGATGTCGATGTGAACTTCCACGATCGGCGTCGGCTTGATCGGAAGATAAACTCCCACGCTTCCCAGCAGCGCGATCAGGAAGCGGGGCAGATCGAGCACGAATCCGATCTCTGCTTCGATAATGACAGGCGTTCCCCATCCCACCCGCGCAATCGGGCCGAAGATGTATTCGTCACGGGTCGGAGGAAATACCGCGCGCAGGTCGCTGATGATGGCGGGCGCGTTCTTGATGGGATCGTCCGGGAACAACAGATGGTCGAGATTGTTGCTCAGTACCGCTGAGCGCAAGGCGTCGGTATTCACGCTGCGGTAGATTCCGAACACTCCACCGACGCCGGTAAGCACGAATCCAAAGCTGAGTTGTATGCCGCCGATTACCTCAAAGTCGGCGAACACCAACGCCAGGAAGGAGAAGCCTTTCTCTCCTCCCGGAAGCTTGGTGTCAATCAGGGCAAAGGCTTCCACCGAGAGGCCGAACAGAGATATTTGGAGGACTGCGGCGTAGCGCCCATTGGGAACGTCGATGGAGAGAAAACCTCCGCCGATAATCGGACCTGCGTTAAGAACCAGGCCCATTCCGGTGGGCGGAAGATAGCTGGCCGTCAATGTCAACTGGCCCGGGCCGACTCCCGCCTCAAGCAGGAGTTGAACGCCAACGTTCTCAAACGAGAACTCCAGCGGTCCCAGTCCGCCGTCGCCAGTCACTCCCGCCTGAAGCAGGAAACCAATCCCCTGGAGCTGATAAGCGAGTTCCAGGGTCTTCAGTTCAACAATGCCGGCATTCACGTTGAGCGGTATCGTGAAATGGGAACCGGTCGATCCCGCCAGGCTGAATCCGGAAAGAGACGACCACTGTGGAGGTGCCGGCAGGCGAAGATCCGAAGGAGAAACTCCAAACAGAGTTTGCAGAAAACTGTCAGCTTCATCGAAAGGAAGGGACAGAGTAGCGAGCGTACCAACAGTGATCGTGAGTTCGCCGCTCTTGCGCTGCACCTGGAATTTCGTCCCTTCCAGTGTGAAGGCGAGCGGTCCAAAATCTCCAGCCGGAATGTTCTGCGAAGCCAACGATCGAGCCCTCTACCTTGTTAAGGAGTGGAGAAGTCCTTGGACCATCGTGTACGTCCCCCACGGGAAGATCTGAGCTGAGCGATAGGGCTGGGCCCCTCGCAAGTTGAGCTAACGGTTGGCACCCCGAGACAATGACAAGTAAGTTAGGCTCGAAGCAAAACGATGTCAACACCGAAATCGGGGGAATCGGGGGAAGTTGTTTCTCACTATCGTGCTCACGATCGCTGAGAGCGCATGACACGAGCGACCGACTCGCGATTGGGAAAACGCGTTGAAAGCGCGAGTCACGAGCCAGCACAATCTCAAGACCATTTACGGAGAAACAGATGATCCCCGACTCCCCGCAGGCCGAGAGGATCCGGCTAGTAGGTTTACGCCAGCAATCCCGCGTTCGGGCTAGCAGGCCGTGCCTAAAATTATTTCAGGGCTGATCTTCAAAATATTCCGTGCTCACCCACGTGGGGTGTTTTCCGGGGTACGGTTGCGATCTTCGAAGGACTCGCGCTTGGGCCGCTCGCTACTTTTTATCTAGCCGCACAACCAGGTCGAGATCGGGAGCAACAGTAGCTTTCAAATACTTGGCAAAAAATTCTTCGACCAGAGATCGGGTTAAGAGGCTCGTGAGCCGGGCTCGTTCAAATGCACCGTCGTCCGGTGGGGATTCTCGGGAGAAGCGACTAGCAAGCAGGTTGGCGTCGGTGAAACTTCCATGATTGGCTCCGCCCACTATGACGTAGTAGGAATTCGATTCGCTGCCGACGTATTCACGAATTCCAGCTAATGCCGGATTTGAAGCGTGCTCTTCAGCCGCAAGGAACAGAAACGGCTTTTGCACTGGAACGGGCCGAACATCCGCGTTCATGCCGGGAAAGGTGGAGCCGTCCAGGTTGACGCCTGCCAGAATGCGGGGTTCCTCCCTTGTGGCGAGTGCTGCTGTCGCTCCGCCCAATGAGTGGCCTACAATTCCAATCTTAGACAAATCCAGCTGGCGCCGCCAGAAATGGTCACGCGAGTTCATTTCCCGGAGCTGGTCGAGAACGAATCTCACATCTGCCACCAAAACTTCGTCGATGAACTTACCAATGGCGACACCTTGAGTTCGATAATCGGCTTCAACCGGCCAGTAGGCTGTGAATTTGAGTACGTGCCCGTCCGGAAACACGGAAATCAGTGAGGCAGGCGGATGATTCGTGGCAACCACAATGAAACCGCTACTCGCCAGACCCTCGGCCAAAATTGTGTAGATAGCCGGCACGACGTCTGCTCCGTGTTCCAGAAGAACAACTGGAAAAGGCCCCCCCTCAGCGATGGGCTCCAGGAGTCTTGCGTGAGTGCGCACGAGGCGCTGGAAATCCGGTTGCAGTTTCCAATCTTCGGCCAGCGCATCCCCAGTCTGCTTGTCCATGTAGGGTGCAAGTGCGGACGCGCGTTCGACTGCCGGATACCACATCGTGATTAGCAGGTCCCGGCTTCGGTGTGCGTCTCTCAGCACCTCTGTTCTAGTTCCTACCGGGTGGCAGCCATTGGGTTGCGGAAGATCAAATCCCGCTCGGCCTGCATTGGCTTGAGAAGGCAAAGTGAGTAGAACCAGTACGAGGATGGGAAAAGGGAAGAATGCAGCTTTGCTCTTCATTGGTTCTTACTCCCAACGGCGACGATGGTAACCCTTTCCTTAAGACGCACAGGGGTCAAGGTCGTGAGCACTCCATTGATCCGTGACATCCCGTATCCCAAGCAGTGCTTATCATTTTTGTGGGTGTTCGCGATAGACTGTGGATTGTTGATGATCGCGGTAGGGACAGCCGTTGCTGGCTGCCCCCCGCACAGACCCGGACGGGCGCTGATTAGCGCATCCGGTTCTTATCTCGGATGAGTAGCGGCGAAGCGTGCATCAGGAAAGGGATGGAGCGC
>Ga0207646_10003831_pt1 | contig 16710 bp, 24 predicted proteins | sample KBSK5502metaG_FD_184343 | JGI IMG/M metagenome (GOLD analysis project Ga0207646, IMG submission 184343) | Corn, switchgrass and miscanthus rhizosphere microbial communities from Kellogg Biological Station, Michigan, USA - KBS K5-50-2 metaG... | ecosystem: Host-associated > Plants > Roots >... | reverse complement strand
GTCGCGCTGGCCCGCAGCGAGCGATGGCGTACTGTCTACGTCGATGATGAATGAAGCGTTCTGCGCGTTCACGTCAGCATCAAGCGCCGCCGAGAACAGACTCACCGCATTTTTCTGCACGTCGGCGGTGATTGTCCCCGTGGTGATCGTCAGGTTGCGCCCGTCGATCACGACTGCCTCCACACGCCCCTTGTAGGGCGCGAGGAAGCTGCACTCCGTGCGCGCGGCCTGAGCCGCATTCACCCGCTCGTTGACGAGCGGCCACACGTCGTAGAAGCCTGCGATGGGAGCGTGCCCGGACGTGAGCTTGCTCTGTCCACGCACCGCTGCCGGAGTCTGGATGAACATGTGCTCAGTGAAGTAGCCCGTGACCCACGCGACTGCGGTGCCCGCTGGAATCGCACCGGCACCATCCGTATCCGCGTAGAGGTCCAGACAAGCAGCGATGGGGATGTCACGCGCCGTCTGCACAAGGTTGCCCGGGGTGACAACCTTCGGCGTGCCTGACGAGACAACCGTTGCAGCCGAGATGTCCGTCGTCACTCCCGCGCGGTCGGTGTATGACACACGCAGGTTCGCCACCGCAGTCGTGCCGGTGGCATCGAATCCCACCTGACTCACACGAAACGGCATCGGCATGGGAATGCGATCAACGAGGAGTGGAGTCGCCTGCCCCGCGCCGACCACCGTCCGCGACACGAGTCGAATCGTGACGTAGTTGCCGATCACTGCGCCAGCAGCGTACTTTCGTGTATTTCCGCCGTCTGCGATTGAGACGGTCTGAGGGAAGTGTGTACGAGACATTCACGCCTCCACGGCCCACAAGGGGCGGGTACAGCGTGGGGGCGATTGCTCGCCCCCATGCTTGGTTCTCTTACACACCCGGGGAGCCGATGACTCCGCGCCAGTCGCCGAAGCCGAGCGTGAACCTGAGTGCGACGGTGTTGACCATCGACTTCGTGGCCTTGTCGTCGTACGAGTCCATGACCGGCGGCGTACGCATGAAGAAGTTCAGGTCGTGGTTCTCCGCGAGGATGAGCCAGCGATCCGAGTCCGTTGCGTACGTCAGCACGACCGGAGTGATGATCCCCTTGAGCACGTTCTTGGTGTTGTCCGCAGTGAACGGCTTGCCCTCGGACTCCAGAATCTCCTTGATGAGAAACATGTTGTCCGAGTGAAGCACGAGCTTCTGCGGGCGACCCATGAACACGCGGTTGTCGGACGCGTCCTTCACCTGACGGAACTGAATCAGCGCGGTCTGGAGCACAGACTCACTGATGTCAGCCAGCAGGCGATTGTCCGCGTACGACAGCGTGGCGGTGCCGTCGAGGTTCGTGTGCGTGTCGTGCAGCAGCGCCAGCGTGTCGAAGCCGGTGAACGGGGAACTGTCACCCGAGTCAGCGCGGTTGAACAGCCCCGCGCCCTCGATGTTCAGCGTCTCGTTCGCAGCGTCTCCGAGCGAAGACATGGCGTGCTTGATGAAACCATAGAGTTCGTCGTCCTCAGCCTCCCACGACACGCGAATCCCGCCCGCGAAGGCGACGTGCGTGTAGGTCTTCTGACGACCGACGCGCGGATCGAACATCGTGATCGGCGCGTTCTCGGCCTTGATGGTCAGCGAGCCGATGCCCGCGACCTCACGGTCGAACTCGTAGTTCTTCTTGCTGGTGTTCATGTTCAGGTAGTCCTTGAACTCCAGCGGATACCGACGGAATCGGTCTCCGACGAGTTTTCGGATACCCTCGACCAGCAACGGGGTGACTGTGCCAGTGTTGATAGCCATTTAGGGGCCTCCTATTACGTGGTCGTTCCGGTGAACGCCTGAAGGATGAACGTCGAGGTTCCGGCGGTCTGTAGGAACGAACAGTAGACCGGCCCGCCAGCAGTGGCGCGCAGGATACCCGTCGAGTCGTACTCCGCAGAGCCCATGACCGTGACGCGGAGGTTGTTCGCGGAGGTCGTGGAGTCGATCTGCCAGTTGCCCGCAGCCGTCTTCACGATTTCGTACGACACACCCACGTCGGTCACAGCGAAGGTCTTGGCCGCGACGAAGTTCGCCATGAACACATCGCCCGGGCGGATGACCTGAACGGGAATGAGGGTATTCGTCACACCCGTCTTGTCTTTCTTCGCAACGCCGAGGATCTTCGTCGGGTCAGCGCCGCAGATGTCGATCACGCCCGAGGCGAGGAACACGAGGTCGTCGGTGATGAATGTGGCCGACGCCTTCTCCTGAAAGTGCAGGACAAGGCCCTCATCTCCCTGATACGCGGGCACGTACTTGAAACTGGTGACTTTGATAGCCATGTAGGGGCCTCCTTACTTGGTGGCTGTTACTTCTGCGACCTGTCGTTTCTCGACAAGATCCTGCTTGGCACCGCCATCGCCGAGGAAGGGCACGACCTTCCCTTTGCTGCGGTCCTTGGTGTCCGCCACGATGGACTCCATCGCAGCCTTTGCGGACTGCGAACGGGCGGCGGTGTCAGAACTGATCTTGCGCCTGATGGCGAGTGCTCGACGAATCGGCATGCGCCAGAGTTCGAGGTCGTCCCACGTGGCACGACCGGACGCGCCGATGAGATGTCCAAGTCCGAGAGAGGCCAGCACAGCCTTGTCGTCCACCGGAGTCCAGCCCTTCAGCAGCTTGAGATGCTGGTTGCGCGGACTCTTGCGAATCCACTTGTGGCGATGCTCCGGGTCACGCTTCTGTGCGTCCTTCATGAAGTTGGAGAAGCCTGTACGGTAAAACGTCGGCAGGTCTTCCTCTCCGTCGATGACTGCTTTCACGTCGATGTCGCTCATGGTTTACCTCGGTTCCGGGAAGCCGATGTCGCCGAAGGTGCAGATCGGCATTCCACCGATGCGCTTCAGCCCATCTTCGCCGTACTTCTTCGTGTTCTGCTGCATCTCGTAACGCTGCTTCTTGAGGTCCGCCTCGGTCATGTCAAAGACATCCCGGACGAAATCAACCTCACGACGCTCCACCGGGACAGCACGAATCTCGTCCTCGACCGAGCGGTTGGGCGCAGGCGTTGACACAACCGGGCCATTGTACACTCCCTCTGCGGAAGGCAGCGGGGCAACGATGACCGGAGCGGGCGCAGCGGGGGCAGCGGGCGCTTTCGGGGCTGGTGCGGGTGCAGGCGCATTCGGCGCTGGAGCATCCGGCATGAGGAGCGCCGGGTCGTTCTCTGCGGCGACGAGCTTCACGATGGAGTCATAGCCCTTCTCCGCGAGGTACGCGTCGTTGATGCCCAGTTCACGAATCTTCGCCTCGACTTCCTTGCCGTACTTCTTGAGCACCTTCCCGAGCATCGGGTCACGCTCGGCGTTCTTGCGCTGGAGGTTGGCGTTCTGCGCGAGCAGCGACATGAACGCGGGGGCCTCGACACGCTTGATGTGCTCGGTGATGGCAGCGCCGACGCCGCGCTCGTCCGCGATCTTCGTCAGTTCCGCCTCGGTGAGGGGGGCTGCGGCAACCGGCTGCACGACCTGCGGGGCGCTCACTCGGTCGGACGCCTCGCGCAGACGCAGAGTACCCGACTCGATCTGCTTGGCGAGCGAGTCGATCTGCGTGCTCAGGTTGTCAGCCGCCTTCGCAGTCGCAGCCGCATTGTCTGCGGCAACCTGTTCTGGCGTTGGGACATTCGGTTCAGTCATTCTCTGTCTCCTTCTCTCACCTGCCCCGAGTATACCATAAACCCGGGGAAGTGGTGCAATTAGTACCCGTACCTCGGCTTGCGTCGGGGCGGCGCGAACTGCGTCGGAACCGGTCTGCCTTCGGCGTGGGCAAGCAGAGCGGCTACAAGTGTAAGATCATCAACAAGTTGCTGACGTCCGGCCTTCATCTCAGGGAACTCTGCCGTGGGGGCGCGCGGGCTCCAGACACGCTCGTACTCGTCTAGCTGCTCCTCCAGCACCCACAGCACCCGCTTGTACGCCTCAATCGCCGACGTCTCTCCGGCGACCGTGGCTACAGCTTCCTTGACGCGATCTTCGAGGGCTTTCATTTACATGCCCATCCCCATCATCCCTGCACCGGGCGGGCCTTGCGGCTGTCCGGGTTCAGAAGGCGCTCCCTCGGGGGTTGAAGGAGCGCCTCCCTCGGGAGGAACGGGGGCGGGCATTGGGGGCGTTTTCTCTAGCATCGCGGCGATGTCCGGGACAAGTGAGGCGGCGTCCGGGGTGTTCGCCATTTCGACGATGCGCTTCATCTGCTCCTGTGCAGCCTTGAGGATGCTCAGGAGGATTTCCTTCGCAGTCGCGGCGACCATCGGGTCCGCCTGAGACTGGATGTACAGTTGCACGAGTGCGACGGCCTTCTCGTACCACGCGAAGAGCATCTGCGCTACGGCCATCGCGTTCTGGCGCTCTAGTTCGACCGAGCGGGTGCTGGACGATGCGGTGAGCTTCAGACGGAGAAGCTCGTGCAGGTTCGCGCGCTCGTTGTACGACTTCTCCACGATGGTACGGAGCAGCGTGCCACGCTCCTGCCCGAGGATGCGGATGAACACGCCCGGGTCGTGCTGGTAGTAGAGGAGGAACGCACGCGACATGAGCCTGCCGACCGTGTTGCGCAGGCGGTCGATCAACTCGTCGATGAGTTCGCCTCCGACCTGCGCGACCTGCAAGCCGAGTGTGGCGGGTGTGCGCTTCGTGCTCTGCACGTCGCCGAGCCTGCTCGCCCCGATACGCGTGAGGCGCTCGATGATGCTCTGGAAGAACGCGATCATCGTGAAGCTGGTGTCGCTCGGGTCGGGAATCTTGAGCACCGCGATTTCGTCCTTGCTCTCCTTGTACGGGAGTGCAAGGCCGGGCGCGAAGCCGTCTGCGAGGACGCTACCCGCTGACGAGTCCTCCGGGTAGAGGATGACTGGAGCATTCGCGAGTGTCTGAGAGTCGAAGGTCTGGTTCACCGCTGTGTTGATCGCCTGCACCGGCTGGACGATGGGCTCGATGAAGCCCCTGCCCATGATCGTTCCAGAGCGCGGCCCGGCAACCTCGACGTCGTACGGCTTGTATCCATCGTCGGCCTGCGGGTAGGAGATGCGAAGTACTGCATCCGCCTCCAGCGAGTACGTCACCATGAGGTCGAGGTACGGGTCTTCCGGCTTGGAGTCCTTCGGCTTCCAGAAGAGGTAGAGTTCGTAGACCTTATGCCCGACCTGCTGCGCGGGCGTGATGCCAACCTTCTCCGCGCGGTTCGCGTAGTCTGCACCATGCGCAGTCGTACCCGCCCCGCCCGTCGCCAGCACCTCGTCCACGAAGAGGTACTTCCAGTTCTCCCCGCGCCTGAGTTCGAGCGCACCGTCCGAGAGCACCGTCCAGTTCCCGGTCCACGGCATTTCCTGCACGCTGTTCCACAGCCCCGCAGGCCACACCCACGTGCCAACCGGGACGACGTACATCCTCGGCCCGTTGCGGAGCGTGACCGTGATGTTGCGCCCGCCCTTCGTCTTCACGTTCCGCACGTCACGCTCAATCGTGAGCTTGATCGGCCCGGTACCGGTGATCAGAATCTCTTCAATCCACTCGTCGAACACGCGCTCCAAGTTGAGGAAGTCCGGCTCGCGGGCGAGCTTCTCTGCGAAGTCGGAGGCTGCCATGTTCGCGTCGTGAATCTGTGCGTCGGTGATGCCACAGGCCTCCGCACTCCCAATCTCCGACACGAAGAGGGTCTTCTGTCGCATGATGTTCTGCTTGACGCTGGCCTTCAGTGCGTCGAGGACGATGCGTGGAATGGGCAGGAAGACGTTACTGGCATTCTCCCACGGGAAGTCCTTGGTGTAGGGACGCGGGTCAACGAAGTCGCGCCAGAGCACGAGGTTGTCCCGGAAGCCGGAGGTCTCCGACTCCGCGCGCTGAAGCTCGGTGCGGATGTAGTCGGCGAGACGCCGGACCTCGGAGTACTTCCACTTGATATCGCCATAGTCAACGGTGTCATCGGGAGTGTAACGCGCAGGAGCGGCGTGCGCCAACCCCGGCGCAACCCCGCTCGTCGTGCTCGGGTAGTCGTATGCCATTAGATCGGCCTCCCATGACGTGAGCGTCGTGACTCGGCCATCGCAACTGCGACCGCCTGCTTGTCAGCGCGCTTCTTCCCGAACTTGGCCTTGGTGCGGGCGTAGGTCTTGCCCCCGTGGAATTCTGAGATGTTCTCGCTCACGACTTTCTTGCTGCTTCCTCGCTTGAGCGGCATGTCCGTCCTCCCTGCTCAGTATAGCACTTCTAGTACCCTGTCGGCCCGGTGCGGCGCAGGCGTTCCCTGCTGTGCTCCGCCACTGCCCGGGCGTCTACTCCATGAGTCCGCGCCGCCTGCCACACTCGCGGGCCATTTGAAATGGCATCGAGTAGGTCGTGCTTCGCACCCTTCTTCCCCATGTTGTCGTACTGGAGAATGAAGATGCGATGATCGTCGCGGTAGAAGAAGTTCCCCGACTCGAAGATCGGGATGAGGGCGTACTTGATTCGATCATCCTGCTGCCCCTCGGAGCGCAGGCGTGGCACGGGAATGATGTCGTCCTTGCGAAGCGTGTGGATGCCTCGGGACTTCGCCATCTCGTAGAGCGTGTCGCCAATCGTAGCCTGATACCCGACGCTCTCATAGCCGATCTTCCTCACGTACTTCTGCCATGTGATGAACGCGTCGAGCACGGCGTTCAGGTTCGCCGGGGAGTGGTCGTTCGCCGCGTACTCCTGAATCAGGAACGTGCGAGGCGACCGCTTCTCCCGGGCCAGTACGGCGAAGGAGAACTGTGAGTGGGCGAGAGACTCCTCCACGCTCGGGGCCGGGTCGATGAGGATATACATGTCCGTGTTCCAGAGCGGGATCAACTCCTGCGTACCCCCGCTATGGTTCCGGTTGATGTACCGCTCGTCCCCGCGTGCGATGCCCGCCGTCGCCACGTCCACCCGCTGGTTGAAGCAGATCGCCGCCTCACCGTCCGGGTAGTAGTGCCACCACCACTTCTTCACCCACTCCTTCTTGAACGTGAGCGAGCCTGCATCGACCGGGTTGTTCTCGCACTGGGCCATGTAGATGTACGTCGGCATCGAGCGGCGCGCTTCCTCGACGTCATCCATCGTCGGTGCGCTGCCGTCCGGGCGGAGGAGCGTGAATGCCTCAAGTGGCGGCGTGTGCTGGTGGGAGTCGTAGCTTCCTCGACCGTTCACACAGTCCGCGCAGCCGGTCATCCCGCGCTCCCAAATCTTCACATTGCGGAAGTACTCGTTCTCGGGACGAAGCTGGTCCTGCACGTCTCCCACCCGCCAGAAGTTCCCGACGAAGACGCGGATGCCAGCCTCAGAGCGCGTGAGGTTGTGGCTGAGGTACATCCACGTCACGCACCGCTTGACCTCCGTCTCGGACATCCAGTTCTGCTCGTGGATCGGGTCGTCGATGATGATGACGTCGAAGTGGTACGAGGTCGAGACCGACTCCATGCCGACCGGCGCGAGGCTCGGGTCTCCGCTCTTCGAGGTGCGGTAGAACATGAGTCCGTTGTTGACGCTCCAGAAGTCCGGGCGTGGACGGACCCACTCGAATAGCTCCTGATACGGCCTGCACCCCTCGTAGAGGTCCATGATGTTCTTGATGAACTGCTGAGACGCGATCTGCTTCTTGGGGGCGACGATGCCGATGCGGGTGTTAACGCCCTGTAGGGGCGTACCGGAGATGGGCGGACTAGACCACATCCACAGGCAGCCGGATTTCGTGAAGAGCGTGGTCTTGCCGGACGCACGAGAATCGCGCACGGCCAGTACACCATTCGGAGTAGCGAGGGCAGACTGGTACCACTTCGCTGCCGGGCGGTGGACGCGCTCCTGCAACCTGTCGAAGCCGATGATGTTCTTCGAGAGGAAGAAGAGTCCGCCCTCGGGGTTCCAGCACTCATTCTGGAGTTCCTCCTTGATGCGGTCACTGTGTGCGTAGTCGTGGTGGGTGATCTGCTTCATGTGAGCCACCAGCAGTCATCGTCGTCGTCGTCCCAGTCCTCAATCTCAACCATCAGTCCCCCGAGCAGTTCTCAACAAGCGCCTTGCACCTGTTGCAGACGACCTTGCACTTCACGGCGACTAGATCAGTCGAGCCACAACTCGGGCAGGCTTTCATCCGCCTCCCTCTCGAACGCTGCCCGGAGCAGGCTCGCCACCGGACTCGCCGGTTGCCTCGCCGCCGGGTTGAACGCCGCCTCCACTGTCGCCGCGTCGATCCCAAGGCGCGAGAGCCCGTCCCTCATCTTCGCCAGTGCTGACCGCTCCGTCTCCAGTACCGCCCGCTTCGTCATCCCGAGCGCCTTCGCCACTGCCTCCAGAGACATCGGAGACCTGAAAGCCTCGGGAGGCAGCCGCAACCTCCGCGACCGTGCCCGTGATGCGTACCGTCGCTGTCGTTTCCTTGCCATCTTTGCCCCTCTGCTTGAGTGTCTGCTCGAAGATAGCAGCCAGCGCGTCGCTCGTGCGCCCCTTGCCCATCTTGAGCATGCGTTCCCCCATCTGAATGAAGTCGGTGGCGATCTTGTCGGCGAGTCCCCGGCTGGTTGTGGGGTCAACCATGATGCTGTACTTCTTCTCAATCGCCTGAAGGAGGATTTCCTGACACCTCTCCCGGCTCAGTTCGTCCACTAGACCGAGCAGCATCTCCCGCTTCGAGGCGTAGACGGCCTGAAAGTAGGGCGTGTGGAGGAACCGGTCGAGGGTGTCGGTGCCGATCCCGAGCCTCTTGCCGATGGCGACGTTGCTGTGGCCTGCGAAGACTAGCTGGCAGACCATTTCCGTGAGCCCGGAGCGTTCGATGGTGCTCTCGTGGCCTCGGAGTGAGGCCGGATCGACCGCCGGGAGCACCGGGATCGCCGCAACGAGTGCCGCCGCGACCTGTTCCTTGATGTCTGTCTTCGGTTTCGGTCCTCTCTTGCCCATTTCCCACTCTCCCACACGCATTATAGCACGTCCCGGCCCGCTTGTCAAGCCCCTGCGGCAACCTGCCCCCGGTTTGTGGGGGCAGGAGCACCTATTTTCGCCCCCTGACACGCCCGCAACCCCTTTCCTGCCCACACTTTCCCACGCGCAGCCCCCTAACCCCCCTATTTTCTACAATTTACGAAGACCACCCCCCCCTTTTCCCGATATATGGGCATCCTATACCGGGGGGACCGGGGCGCGGGATGGGGGGCTGGCCGGGGTCGCGCGGGGTTCGTGGGGTTACGCGTGAGGATTCAACGACTTACGCGCGGCGGGACCGCGCGGGCCGGGCCGGTCAAGGGACCGGGCACCCGGGAGGGCACCCGATCCCCGACCTTGACGCGTGCTACTTGCGCGGGGCGGAGGATGCAGCCTTGACGGCAGCGATCCTTGCATCGGCAGCAGCCTTGACCGCTTTCCTGATCGCGTCCGGGTCCGCGTCAAGCGGAAGGGCTGCAATCGTGGCCGGGCGGTTCGGGGTTGCCACGTCTGGCTTGATCGCCATACGGGCGTTTCGGTTCGCCACGCAGATCGCCTTGAGATGCGCGATACCCCCGACCGGATCGATTTCGAGCCCGGCAACAAGGGTTTCGAGCACGTTGATCGCGAGACTCGCGGACGGGCCGCGCGCCATGCGGACCTTGACGACGACGTTTGATTCGAGGGAATGCGCCTTGTTCGTGGACGCGTACTTCGCAAGATCGATCCGTTCCTTGCGCGATTTGCCGTCCTTGACGGTCGTTTCGAATGCGGTCAAGGTCGGTTCGTTCGTGACGACGTGCTCTAGGTGTGTCATTTGCCTGCCTTTCGCGATGTCGCCGGGCGGGATTGCCCAGTGACGGGGAGAGATTACCACGGGCCGGAGCCCCTGTCAAGGGGTATTTTCGACCGACCCCCGACCCGTGGCGAACATTGGAAACCGCTACCCTCGACTGAAAATGGCGCTCACGTGAGGGTGTAGTCTGCCTCACCGACAGGATCGCCATCTTCCGCTTCAACGCTGAGAACCTCACGCTCGTCAACGGAGTAGTCGTCGTCGTTCGCATGAGCAGGGCCTTTGTGAACGACGAGTGACTTGATGTCGTTCTCAGAGGCATTGTCGGGCGCGTCCACCGTGACGGAGTAGTGGACCACTTCCTCGATGTAGACGCGGAGGCGCTTCATGATGCGTCGCGCTTGAAGCCCTCCTGCCCTTCGATGAAGCGCACCACTTCCACGACGCCGTAGTACGCGTCACGAAGGTGATTGATGAAGTGAATGTGAACACGACGCGTTGCCATGTCTGCCTTGTTGGGAGGCGGGAGCGCCGCTTCGATTGTGTCGCCGTCCGATTTGACGCGCGCTTCGCATGCACGGGCGTTCTCCAGCGTGGGCAGGTTGGCGTTGAAGAGAATGCCAACGCGCCAGTACTGCTCGGAGTACACGAGAGCCCGGAGTGGCTCAACGTAGCACCACTTCAGGTCTTGGAGCGGGCCTCCGCCATCCGGGCCGCGCAAGGCGGAGAGGATGTCGTAGACACGGCTGTTGAGGTACGAGACGCGCGTGTCCCCGAGGATGGATGCGGCGATCACTTCACGAACGGTGCGGAAGAGCGGCTTGGACTCATTCATCGACATGCCCTTTCAATGAGTAGGGCGCAGAGGCAGAAGGCCAGTATCGCGACTGGGAGTAATGCCTCTGCGACATGTTTGACGCGACGCACGACGCGCTAACCCTCCTTCCTACGCGCTAGAGCGATTGAGTGATGACAGCGGCAACTTCGAGCGCGTCCTCCTCTGCGAGATGAGCGGTGCATAGCGTGCCGTCAGGCATCGTGACGGTGACGAGTACTTGGGGAGGGCGTGAGTCGCTGAGTGTAAGCGCGAGTTCCACGCCGTCCTTGCCGGTCTTGTGCCAAAGGTCGTACATGAGCCACCTCCGGGACGGCGTGAGACTACGTGGTGGGACGCGACGCCCCGCACTCCTCGGGGTTCTCGATCACGTACCGCTCACGCTCCTCGTAGTGAGCGGCGGCAGCGGGTACGTACTCCTTCGTGACGACCTTGCGCACCTTACAGCGGGCCTCACCACCGGATACGATCACCTTGAGGAGTTTGTTGGTGAGCGCGGCGAATGGCGCGAGGTCGGTGAAGTCGAGCGTGACGGTGTACTTCACCTTGCCGGAGTATGAGTCGAACGACTTCGCGATGGGGTGATCGGTTGCGTTGAGAGCACGCGCGACGTCGAAGGCCAGTGCGCGAGCGTCCACATTGTCAGCGGGAGTGAGGTTGATGGCCTGATCCCACTCGGACGGGAAGACCATGCGAACCTCGGACGCTGCGACCTCTGACGCGATCATCGTGAGCATCGCGCGATAGAGGCGATAGAACGTGATCTTCTTCACGACTTCGGCTTCTGCCTGCGTGAAGACGGTCGCAGGAGGGAGTGGAGAGTCAGACGGGAACGGAACGACGGTTGTGTCCATGTAGTGCCCTCGTGAGAGTGGAGCGTTAAGTGCGCGTGAGACAGCGAGTGGACTAGGTGCGCTTCTTGCTCGGCACGAGGTCGAGCGAGCCGAAGCGCGAGTCGATCCGGTGGAAGGTCGAAGGCTCGAAGGGAATCGCGGATGTCTCGCGTGGAGTGAACTCCGCTCCTGTGAGGATCGCGTAGACCTTCTCCGCGAACCAGAGGCAATCCTCAACCTCTGCGGGAGTGGCAACGCCGCCCCATGTGGGGATGTAGAGTTCGTGGAGCGGCCCACGATCACCCTCGAAGCGTCGCGAGAGCGCCGCGAGGAACCATCCGGCGAATGCTCCTGCCTTCCAGTCGTAGGTGGAGGAGCGCACAGTGTCCCACGACTGCATCCGTTCCTGCGCTGCCTTGCCATCGGCGAGGCAGATGGTGCCGATTGCGCACCCACAGAAGCCGGAGATGATTTCGTGGTTGACTCCGTTGAGCCCGGGGTTGTAGTTCTCGCGGATGATGAAGTTGTGGATCATGCGCGAGGGGTTCGCGGCACGCAGAGCGTCGATGCAGAAGCGCACGAAGACGAGGGGTGGCATCTTCGTGAGGTCTTTCTTCGTCGCGAGGAGACCGGTGTGTGCAGGCGCGGTCTTGCGGGGCTTGCGGGTGGTCTTGCGCGACTTGCGTGTGCCGTGCTTGACTATCATGGTGCGTCCTCCACGGTGGCCGGAGAATTCCGGCAGACCGACAGCATAGCAAAGCGGCCCGGGGTTTGTCAAGGGGTTTTTTCTCACGCCCCCGCACATGGATGGTCGCGTGTGTGCGTACGCGTGCGCATGGAGCGGCAGGTCGGGGACGAAAATCGAAAAAAATTGGCTTGACAAATGCGGAAAACTGTGAACGCCTAGTGCGGCAAGGGTTTGCGGGGGCTTGACTTTCCGAAAATCGGGGAGTAGAGTCTGGGACAGTCGGGGGCGGACCCCCGGCGGAGAGGCGAAAGGGGGCCACGTGAGAGCAGCGGAATGGGTGAAGGGGAACTGGGAGAGGTACGCACGCAAGTGTTGGGCGCTTCAGCATGTGACGACAAGGCTGAAGCTGCGCGAAATACTCGCGTTCGTGTTGTTCACGCCTCAGCTTCGATATGAGCGGAGCGTGTTGGCGTGGAGGTATTACATGAGCACGGGCATCGTGCTCCCGGACAACATGTGGAAGACGAGGAAGGGATGGCTCGACCACATGCCGGATGATGGGGATATTAACGCGATGATCGTGGGGAGGACGTTGAAAGAGAGCGCGGTAGTGCTGGCGGACCTCGTGCCCGGGTTGGGCATGACGAAGGCACCATTCTTCCTGAGTCTACTATTCCCATGCCACCCGCGAGTGCCGGTATGCACAGACGTGCATATGCTGAGAGCCGTGGGCATGCGCGTGAGGGCGGACGGGAAGATTCAGTGCCCGGTGACGACGCTGCGCGAGGCACAGGCGCGGCTCCAACGCCGGGCTCGCAGGGCGAAGATTCCGAGCTTCGCGTACCAGTGGGCGCTGTGGGACTACACGCGCAGTGGTGGAGTACCGGTGAAGGAGACGAGCCTTGAACGCGACCTCGCAGTGCGGTGAGTGTGGGAGTACGCGCATCCGGCGCATACAGGCGGACGGTGGCCTCACGTTCATCTGTAACAACTGCGGTGAAGAGGTTGAGGTACTTGCGCCAGTGAAGGCGCAGAAGGAGCAGGCATGAGAGCACGTGGGCTGAACGGGATGTTCTCGCAGTGGCAAGACCCGAGCTACGAACTGGACGCGACGAAGAAGGCGTACGACTTCGGTGTCCAGCGCAGGCCGGTGTTCGTGCAGGATGCGGATGGCGCGATGGCACGCATCGTGCCGAAGAGGTTTGCCATCGTGAGGCGGGACACGGGAGCGCCGCTCGCGGTGGTGAGCGACAGATACTTCCCCGTGGAGCATGGCGAGATGGTGAACGCGCTCGACGAGAGGTTCCGAGGGCAGGGCGCATTCTTCGAGCGTAGGCTCGCAGTCGAGGCAGGGGGAGCACGCATCCTCGCAGAGTACCGCTTCCCCGACACGGAGGTGGAGGTCAGGCCGGGGGACCGCGTGATGCTCACGCTGACCGGTGGGAACAGCTTCGACACGAGCACAGCGGTGTGGATGAGAGTGGGCGCGTTCCGACTCATCTGCACGAACGGAGCGATGATCGGGAAGGTCGTGGCGTTCCTGCGCAACCGGCACACGATGAGCTTCGACCTCACGCGAGTGGTGGCGGACCTCGGGCAGGCGACGGCACAGTTCAGAGACGCGACGGCACGGTGGAAGGAGTACGCGGCCACGCCGTGTACGCCGATGATGGTGTGGGCGCTCCTGAAGCGCGTGCTTGATGAGAAGCTCGTCGCGATCACGGAGAAGCAGGTGGACGCGGTATACAGCGAGTTCTGCCAGCCGATGTACGGGAGGCCGGACCACACGCTGTGGGGACTGTACAACGCGATCACAGCGGTCGCGAGTCATAACGCGAGAGGGAAGGGGCCGGTGTTCGCGCTCCTGAAGAACGCCAACACGCTGACGGAAGAAGCGGCAGCGATGGCGGGTCGGTAGCAGTTAACGCACGGTGCAGAAGGGAGAGCACAATGAGCGTAAAGGTACTGGTGATCATCGACGTGCAGGAACCGGCGTTGCCGGGTGGGCTGAACACGGCGTATGCGATCTACAACCCGAAGACGCAGGGAACGCCCCAACTCAACTCCGGGTACAAGCGTCACTTCGTGGAGATCGACCTGCCGTGTACGGTGATCCCCGTGACGAAGGTGGTCGTGAAGCCATAGCGCGCAACAGCGCGTAGAGCCGCCTGACTCAATCAGGCATGGGCGGGGGCGGACGTCATGCGAGCCGTGGCAAGGCCACGTCAGAAGCGCGCATAATTCTGACAGACGGCCAGCGGTCACGCCCCCGCTTTCTACACCTATGAGGTGACGACATGCAGATTTTCACGAGCAGGTTCAAGTTGCTGGTGGCACAGGCGGAGACGAGTGGGCGGCGCACGGACGCGGGCGCGGTGAGGGCGTTGCTCGCTGCGGTGCGTGGGCCGGACTCGCAGATCGATGCCGACAAGTACAGGTTCACTGCGCCGATCAGGAAGTACGTGTTCACGAAGGAGGCGTATGAACTGTTCGAGTTCGCGCCTTCGGACTACGCGGGCATCGAGACGCTCACGAAGGAGCGCGTGGTGGCGCTCTGGCAGGAAGCGGACGGGATCAAGGAAGGGTACGGACACTACCACTTCCGCGCCCACATCCGACAGGCGCTCGAAGCGATTTCCTACCACGAACTGTGGGGGGTGCTGTAATGGAGCACCCCAATCACGCGTGCGAGGAGAAAGTGGTGCTAGGTGGGCAGGTGGTCGCGGTGATTCAGCGATGCAAGCGCGACAACGGGAAGACGCTCTCGCTTGGTACGAGGCGCATGAAGCTGCTCAGGAGAGCGGAGACACACAAGGGCCGCGTGGGGAGCGGCGTCGTCGCAGGCGGGGAGTACAACGGACGCACCACGACGCGCTACGCGGCAGAGAAGCCAGCACGTTGCGGGTGCGGGCGAGTGCAGCGTCACTGCACGCCGGGGAAGCAGCTTGGCACGCGCTGCTCGTGCGGACAGTTCAAGCCGTGCGGCGAGGTGTATGGGAAGGGGAAGGGAGCGTAACATGGGAACCAGATCACTCACGGTGTTCAAGGACGACGACAGCAAGGAGATTGTCGTGATGTACCGCCAATTCGATGGGTATCCGAGCGGGCACGGGAGCGAGCTTGCGAAGTTCCTCGCGCCGAAAGGGGTAGGCAGGCCACTCGTCAACGGGTACAACGACACGGCGGTGAAGGCACAGGCGTTCAACGGCATGGCGTGTCTCGCAGCAGCCGTGATCGCGCATTTCAAGAAGGACATCGGAGGCTTCTACCTCTACCCGGCAGGAACGCGAGACGCGGGGGAGGAGTACGTGTACACGATCTACCAGAAGGAGCCGCTCGATCATGCCTTCGCGAAGACAACAGCGAAGGTGCTGCCGTACGTGGTCGTGTACAGCGACAACGCGGAGAAGGAGTTGTTCAACGGGTCGAGCGAGGAGTTCTACGCGTGGGCCACACGGAAGAACGTCGATGACGAGGAGGAAGGATGAGATTCCTCCGAGGAGCGTGGGCTGCGTGGAAATGGATGGTGCTGTACATGCGAGGTGAACTCGACGACGAAGGGAGGGTGGAATGAAGCAGCAACGCTTCAACGCGATCAGTGCGCAGCAGGTGAAGCAGGCCGGAGTGAAGGCAGAACCGAAATTTCCGCGCGAGGATGTGCGCCCGCAGACGAACCTGCGCCTGCGCACGCTCCTCGGGAAGGGGTTGCACGTGAAGGCCAGCTTCGGGGAGGGGAATGTGTACGTCAGGTTCTCGCTCGTCGGAGTGCCGTATCGCGTGCGGGGAGGAGAGGCATGCCCGCACGGGTGGAACAACGGCTGCACGTGTGGCTACTGGGCGGTGCGGGTGAGGTCGTCCTTCGGCGGGCAGAGCGTGCTCTACTACGAGCCGGAGAGGGACAGGGTGTCGGGGGTGTTCAACGTGCTGCCCGACCGCCCGACGCCCGGGCCTGCGAGCGCGTCGGCCGCGACGGCGCAGGCAGCGGCATGATTCTGTCTCTCTCCCCCTCACAGATACCGGTGAGCATCGCCCTCTCTATGTACTAGCTACTACAGTATAGTATATAGAGAAAAAAAGAATGTACGACTTGGAAACCGCCTATACGTGGGAGCTAAGTCGTGGTGGGGCAGGGGGTTAAGTGGCTGTCCTAAATAGTAGACATCCGTTCCCTCATTTTCGAGGGGGGGAGGGCCAGTACACCAGCCTGTGAGGGGGCAAGACAGAGAGATAGAACCAGAACACGCGTGAGAGATAGAGAGAGGAGAATACCGATGCCTTGGGAGAGATAGAGAGAGATAGAATCCCGAGACTGAAAATTCCCTCTTGACAGGGGGCGGAGAGTGTGGTAAAAGGATCGGCGAAAGGAGGGAAACATGGCGAAACCGAAGAAGGCACCGAAGGTGAAGAAGGCGAAGAGGTACCGCGCGTGGGCTGCGGTGAGCAAGAACGGCACGCCTCTGTGCGTGTACTTCAACCTGAGCAGCTTCGAGTACTACAGTGGCGACTGGATACGTCGCTGCACGGTCACGGTGGACTGACATGGGCAGAGCACAGCAGAGTTTCGAGGGCATCAGGAAGCGCGCGTGTGACCGCACGCTGGAGTTCCTGCACTCAAGGC
>Ga0207646_10003829_pt1 | contig 16714 bp, 14 predicted proteins | sample KBSK5502metaG_FD_184343 | JGI IMG/M metagenome (GOLD analysis project Ga0207646, IMG submission 184343) | Corn, switchgrass and miscanthus rhizosphere microbial communities from Kellogg Biological Station, Michigan, USA - KBS K5-50-2 metaG... | ecosystem: Host-associated > Plants > Roots >... | reverse complement strand
TCCCGATGTCTAGCGAGCGGCGGCGCATCGCTTCGGCCGCGACGCTGATCCTGGTCGCCTACGGACTGAGTCGCGTGCTCGGCGCCGTGCGCGAGTTGGTGATTGCCAACACCTTTGGCACCGGCCACAACCTCGATGACTACCGGGTGGCCTTCGCCGTCCCGGACCTGCTCTTCAACCTCTTACTCGCTGGCGCCATCAGCTCGGCGTTCATCCCGGTGCTGTCCGAGCACCTGGCGAAACACGAGCCGCAGCGCGCCCGCGAAATCGCGGAGCGAGTCCTCAATGCCTCGATCCTGATCCTGACCGTCGGTGCAGCGGTGCTGTTTGTCGTCGCGCCGATCTACGTCTCGCTGATCGCCTTCGGCTACAGCGCGAAAGACCACGAATTGATCACCGGGCTCACCCGGATCCTGCTCCTGCAGCCAATCTTCCTCGGGGCGGGCGGCATGGTGATCGGCATCCTGACCGCGTATCAGCGCTTCTTCGCCCAGGCGCTGGCGCCGCTCTTCTACAACGGCTCCATCATCGTGGCCGCGGCCCTGTTCGCGCCGCGCTTCGGGGTGACCGCGCTCGCGGTGGGTGTCGTGATCGGCGCGATGCTGCACCTCGGCGTCCAGCTGCCATCGCTCTGGCGGACCGGCTGGCGGCCGACGACTTCCCTGGGCTTGCACGATCCTGGTGTCCGGAAAGTCGGCCGGCTGATGTTCCCCATCGCATTGGGGCTGGCCGCCGCGCAGGTCAACGTCTTCGTCGACACCGTCCTCGGCACCTCGCTGCCGCACGGTCGCGTCGCCGCGCTACGTTACGGGGACACGATCGCGCAGCTGCCGCTGGGCACATTTTCTCAGGCCCTCGCCTTTGTGCTGTTTCCGTTCCTGGCTCGGGATGCCGCCGTTCACGCCATCGACTCGATCCGGCATCGCACCGCGCTGGCGCTGCGCCTCAATATTTTCGTGCTGGTGCCGGCGTCGGTTGGTCTGGCGATCCTGGGCGTGCCGATCGTGGCCGTCCTCTTCGAGCGAGGACAGTTCGGTCCCGACTCGGTGAAACAGACGGCGTTCGCGCTCACCTTCTTCAGCCTGGGACTGGCGGGGCAGGCCGCGACGGCGCTGCTGGTGCGCGTGTTCTATGCGCTGCAGGACGTGATCACGCCACTGCGGATCTCGCTGGTCGTGATCGGCGTCAACCTGGCCACGAATGTCGTCCTCGTCCACCTGTTGGCGCAGGGTGGGCTGGCCCTCGGCACCTCGATCGCGGCGATACTGAACGCGGCCTTGCTCGGCCGTGCGCTCCGCGGACGGCTCGGCGGACTGGAGGGGCGAGCCATCCTGCAGACGGTCCGCCGAGCGCTGATCGGCGTCGTGCCCATGGCGCTGGTCGTTGCGGCCATCGTTTACGGCATCACCGGCGGATCTCTCGAGGGTGGGCTACGACCATTGGTGGCGACGCTGGTGGCGGTCGCGATGGGCGCCGGCACGTACCTGGCGATCCAGCTGGCGCTCAAAAGCGAAGAGGTCGGCGTCGCGCTCTCCGTCATCAGGCGTGACCGCTCACGCGTGTAGGCTCGTGTCGACGTGGCGCTGATCTTGCCGGCTTACGCCAAGCTGAATCTCACGCTCGATGTCACCGGGCGCCGGCCCAACGGCTACCACGACATCGACTCGGTGATGCAGACCATCTCGCTTCACGACCTGCTCTGGATCGAACGGACCGACTGTCGCGTCTTCGATCTGGTTGGCCCGCCGATCGAGGGTGAGAACCTGGTCCTCAAAGCGGCCCGCGAACTCGAAGGTCGCCTGAGCCGTGCCCTGCCCTTTACCATCCGGCTCTTCAAGCGGATCCCGATGGGCGCTGGGCTTGGTGGTGGAAGTGCCGACGCCGCGGCGTTCCTCAAAGCCGCGAACCAGCTCTACGAGCTCAACCTCAAACCTGCGGAGTTGGTCGAAATTTCGACCGAGGTCGGACAGGACGTGCCGTTTTTTCTGCGTGGCGGCACGGCGCGTGCGAGTGGTCTCGGTTCCACCGTGTCGCCGCTGCCCCCGGTTCCAGCAAGCTGGCACCTTCTCGTCGTTTGCCCACCGATGCAGGTGGCGACGCGTACGGTCTATGAGGCGGTCGATGGGAGTGCCGCAAGTGCTCGTCGAACGCCGGCTCTGATTGAGGCGCTCGCGACCCCCCACCCGATGGGATTTCAAGGCTTTGGAAACGATCTCGAGCCCGTGGCGCGAAGACTGTTTCCGGCGATGGATGAAGCGGTCGAGCGGTTACGAACGACAGTGCCTCCGCTGATCATGACCGGTACCGGCGCCGCGCTGTTCGCGGTCTTCGAGACTCGGCACGATGCCGAGGCCGCCTTGGCCGCAGTCCGTCACCTCGGCTACCCCGCGTGGGTGTGCCGGCCGATCGCGGCCGCCGCCTGATGCGCGCCCACCTGGGAGCGCGTGGGACGGGCGCTCTGTGGGCGGGCAAGCTGACGTCGACGCTAAGCCGCGGATTGCGGCGGGGTGGTGGGACGACGCTGCCCGGCGACGTCGCACGCTGGATCGACCCGTTGATCCTCACCAAGCTCTCGCGGTCGCTCGCCGACGGAACCGTCGTGATCACCGGAACCAATGGCAAGACGACCACGGCGGCCCTGTTGCGGCACATCCTCGAGGCGCAGGGGAGGCACGTGGTAGCCAACCAGGCCGGCGCGAACCTCATCTACGGGGTGACGGCTGCCATGGTGAATCGAACCAGCTGGTCAAGAGAACTGCCCAGCAACGTCGGCCTTTTCGAAATCGATGAAGCCAGCCTGCCTCGGCTGGTTCAGGAAGTCGCGCCGGGAACGATCGTGGTGACCAATCTCTTTCGGGACCAGCTCGACCGCTACGGCGAGCTGGAGACCACCGCTGCCCACATCCGTCGGGCGCTCACCCACGGACCGGAGGGCGTGACTGCGGTATTGAACGCCGATGACCCCATGGTGGCGGCGCTTGGCGATGACCTGCCGCGGGTCATCTACGCCGGCCTCGACGATCCGGCCCTACTGCAGCCGGAACTGAGCCACGGGGCCGACGCGAAGTTCTGCCCGCGGTGTGGCAGTGCGTTCGTCTTCGAGGGCGTCTACTTTGGTCACGTCGGCCGCTATCGCTGCCCGCGGGGGGATTTCGCCCGACCGTCGCCCGATATCAAAGCGACGTCGATTTCCATCGAAGGCATGGAGCGCATGCGCCTGCAGGTAACCGACGGGGCGCAAAGGGCCAATGTCGAGGTCCCGCTGTCGGGTCTGTACAACGCGTACAACGTCATCCTGGCGCTGGCGGCGGCGAAGGCGATCGGCGTGCCGCTGGCGAAGAGCGCCGCGGCGCTGCGCGATTTCAGCCCGGCCTTCGGGCGCATGGAGCAGACCACGATCGACGGCCGCGCGGCTATCTTGCTGCTGGCCAAGAACCCGACCGGATTCAACGAGGTCTTGCGGACGGCGATCGAGTTTGGCAAAGCGACCTCGTTCCTGGTCGCCTTGAACGACCGGATCGCCGACGGACAGGACGTGTCCTGGATCTGGGATGTCGACTTCGAGCAACTCAAGGACGTTGCGCAACACATCGTCGTCAGCGGCGACCGCGCCCTCGACTTACGGGTGCGGCTGAAGTACGCGGAGGTTCCACCCGAGCGAATCGACGTCGTGACCGATTGGCGAACCGCGCTCAAACGCGCGGCGGCGGCCACGCCGGTCGGTCAGACCTTATTCGTCCTCCCGACATACACCGCCATGTTGGAGTTACGCGCGGTGCTGACCCGCGATGGGGCGTTGCGTCCCTACTGGCAGGGGCGACCGGCTGACGCGAAGCCATAGGGCGCCGACCGCCCCGCTGAACAGCAGCGCTGCGATATTACCGACGTGGCTGAGGACGGCCACCGCGGCGACGAGTGCCGGCGGCCGCGCGCCGAACGTGCTCAGGACGAGCAAGAAGAAACCCTCGTAGGTTCCGACCGACCCGGGCGTGATGCTGATTGCCTGGCTGATGACAAAGATGGTGCAGGCGAGCACCAGTGTCGGCAGCGTCAGCTGCGGACTGAGGGCCCGGAAGTACGCAATCAGGCCACCCACGATGCAGAGCCAGACCACGATGCTGAGCAGGCCGGCGATCGCCAACCGTCCCGGGGAGCGAAGCGAGGCGAACCCTTTCAAGACTGACGCCGCGAAGCGGTCTACCAGGACTCCCACCCGACGTGGCAGATGGTTCGCCATCCGCTCGATGATGGTGAGCGTCGGCTCCGGGTAGCTGACCATCAGGTAGGCGACCACGCCAATGACGAGGGAGATCCCGGCAATCGCCAGCACGCCGCTCCAGAGTCCGAAACTGTTCGAGCCCGCCCCGGAGAGCGCCGCGGCGCCAACGGCGATCACCAGCAGCGCGAGCACATCGAGCACCCGCTCGACGACGACGGTCGCGCCCGCCTCCCCGACCCCGATGCCCGCGCGCGGGGCGATCGCCCCGATCCGCAGCAGCTCACCGAGCTTGAATGGGGAGACCGAATTCACGGCGAAGCCGATCCCGGTGACGGCCGTCGCATCCGCAAAGCTCACCCGCGGAGCGGATGCGTGCAGGATCACCAGCCAGCGCCAGCCACGGGTAAGGATGAACGCGAGGTAGAAGACCTCGGCGATCGCGATCCATCCGAGAGAGGCGCCCCGGATGGCCGTCGCCACCTCGGCCGGATGCACGGTTCGGATCAGTCCATAGAGGATGAGTAGGCCGACCGCCAGCAAGATCCCCCCCTGGACGGCCCGGCGGCGGTTCAGCTGCGCCTCCCGGTGAGCCGAAGCACCGTGAGCATCGCCCGGAAGATCTCTTGCTGCGAGATCTTGGAGTGGCCGTGCACGCGCTCGGTGAAGGTGATCGGGACTTCGGCGATGGTGAGGCCGGCGCGTTCGCAGCGGGTCAACAGCTCGACCAGCGCCGAATAACCTGACGACCGCAGCGGCCGAGTCACCAGGAACTGCATCGCCCGCAGGCTGTAACAGCGGAAGCCCCCCGTGCAATCGTGGGTGCGGAGCCGGAGCAGCTGTCGGGCCACGAAGTTGGCGGTGGCACTCAAGACGCGACGGTTGACCGCCCAACCCTCGATGGCGCCGCCGGGAACGTAGCGCGAGCCGACCGAAAGATGGGCGCCGTCCTCGACCGCCTTGATCAGCGCCGGAATGCGCTCCGGCGGATGGGAGAAATCGGAATCCATGGTGAGGATACTGTCGTAGCCGTGCTGCAGGCCGTACGCGAATCCCGCCATGTACGCGGTCCCCAGGCCGAGCTTGGCTGGCCGGGCCATCAACTCGAGCCGCGCATCTTTCAGCACGCGGTCGCGCACGAGGTCACCGGTGCCATCCGGCGAAGCATCGTCGATCACCAGGACCTCCACCTCGGGCGCGGCCTCGTGCACCCGTTCGACCAGCGGGAGGATGTTGCTCGCCTCGTTGTAGGTCGGGATGCAGACCAGCTGGCGAGCCACGCGCCGTACGATACCCAATGTGAACGGCCCGACGCTGCATATCGCTCACCTGTATGCCGACGAGATGAACATTTATGGCGACCGCGGCAACGTCCTGACCCTGCAAAAACGGGCACAGTGGCGGGGGATCAAGGTCGAAATCCGTCCGATCGGACGCGGACCGGCGCCCGACCTGTCCGACATCGACCTGATCTTCTGGGGCGGCGGCCAGGACCGCGACCAGGAGCTGGTGTTCCGAGACGCGGCGGCGCACAAGGTCGAGGCCATCCGGGGGGCGATTGCGGGTGGGGCCGTGGTGCTGGCGGTCTGCGGCGGATACCAGCTGCTCGGCGAGTACTACGTCACCGCCGACGGCAAGAAACTGCCCGGGTTGGGGCTCGTCGATCTTCGCACCGTGCCAGGGGCCAAGCGGAATATCGGCAATATCGTGATCCAGACCAGCGACCTCGGGCTCCAGCCAGCGACGCTGGTCGGGTTCGAAAACCACAGTGGCAAGACGTTCCTCGGCCCAGGGCTTACGCCGCTCGGCCGGGTCCTGCGTGGCGCCGGCAACAACGGCGAGGATGGCACCGAAGGGGTTGCTGCGGGAAACGTCTTCGGGACCTACCTGCACGGCTCGCTCCTGCCGAAGAATCCGCATTTGGCGGACCTGCTGCTCGAGCGGGCGTTACGAAGGCGAGCCTCCGTTCGTTTGGAACCTCTGGATGACGCCGCCGAGATGTCGGCCCACGAGACCATTCGCGCCCGGGTTGGCGCGGCCGGATGACCGGACCGCCGCCGCCGGCGACGGGCGAAGGTACGCTTGAGGAAATGAGCCAGGTGGCCAGGCCAACCGAGCTGGGCATCGCCCAACCGCCGCGCACGGCGACCGCCGCGATCTTCGGGCGTCCGAACTGGCTGCCACTGGTGCTGGTCCTGGGCGACGCCGTGATTGCCGGGGTCGCCGTCCTCCTGGCCTATGAGTACCGCTATCACCTGGATCGCATTCCGCAGGTGGTGAAGGAGCCGCTGGCGTTCGGCCCCTATGTCGCGGCGATTCCGGTCGTGATCGCCATCTATCTGTTTGCGCTGGCGGTGAATCAGCAATATCGGTCATGGCGAGGGCGAACGCTGGTCGACCAGCTCTTCGCCATGGGGAGCGGCAGCGCGCTGGCGGCCATGTTGATGCTTGCCGGGATGTCGCTGTATCGCGGCTTCGAGTACGGCCGGCTCACCTTCGTCTACACCGTCATCATTGCCGCCGTCCTGATGACGGTCGAACGCTACCTGCTTCGCCAGTATGAGACGCGATTGCGCCGACGGGGCATCGGGACGGAGCGGGTCCTGATGGTCGGTACCGGCACCGGCAGCCAGCTCCTGATCCAACGGATGGCGATGTTCCCGCAATATGGCTACCACGTCGCCGGTGTTCTGGACGACCAGCTCGAGCTGGGAACCAGCTTCGCCGGCGCCCCGGTGGTGGGGCGGATCGAGGACCTCCGACAGGTCATTCCCCGTGTCGGCGTCGACCAGGTGTTCGTCGCGGTCCCGGGGGCGTCCAACGACGAGATCCTCCACTTGGTCAAGACCTGTGATGACCTGCAGGCCGAATTCAAGCTGGTCCCCGACCTGCTCGAGGTGATGAGCACCCGGGCCGCGGTCGACGCGATCGACGGTCTGCCGCTGATCGGTATCCGGCGCAGCCGGTTGCGCGGGCCGGCCGCCGTTCTCAAGCGCGGCATCGACATTGCCGTGAGCGCCGTCGCCCTGGTGATCACCTCGCCGGTCATGCTCGTGATCGCCATCCTGATCAAGCTGACATCGCCGTCCGGCCCGGTGTTGTTCCGTCAACCCCGGGTCGGGTTGCACGATCAGCGGTTCACGGTCTACAAGTTCCGGTCGATGATCCCCGAGGCGGAAGCCCAGACCGGACCAGTCGTGGCCGCCCCGGACGACGACCGCTGCACGCCGGTTGGTCGAGTTTTGCGCCGGCTCAGCCTGGACGAGTTACCGCAACTGTTCAACATCCTCAAAGGTGACATGAGTCTGGTGGGGCCACGGCCGATGCCGATCTTCCTCGTGGAGCGCTTCACCGAGGAGATCCCGCGCTACCTGGAGCGCCACCAGGTTCGGCCTGGGCTGACCGGCTGGGCGCAGGTCAACGACTTACGGGGCGGCGAAGCCTTTGCCGACCGGGCGATGTATGACATCTATTACGTCGAGAACTGGTCACTGGCGCTCGACCTGAAGATCCTGATCCTGACCGCGGCCCGCGTCTTCTTCCAGCGCCGGGCGTACTAAACGCATCCCGAGGGCCGCTTCGTAGGCGGCCACCGTCTGCTCGGCCGCTCGTTCCCAGGTGAAGCCGCGCGCCCGCTCGATGCCCAGCTGGCGCCGCGCCGCGTTTGGGGGCGCTTCGAGGGTCTGCCCGATCGCCTGGGCAAACGCGTTCGGGTTCGTGGGATCGCAGAAGACCGCGACCCCGTCGGCGATCTCGTGGAGGACGGGAAGATCGCTGCAGACGACCGGCGCGCCGCAGGCCAGCGCCTCGATCACCGGCAGGCCGAAGCCCTCGGCCCGAGACGGGAGGACCACGACGGCGGCCCCGCGATAGAGGTCCGGGACCGCGCTCTCAGGAAGCCGGCCCGGCAAGACGACCGATTCCTGCGGTAATCCGCCCGCCCCCTTGCGGACCTCGGGATGCCGGGGATCGTCGCCGGCGATGACCAGCTGCACACTCGGATGCGCTGGATGGACGAGTCTGAATGCCTCCAGCAGGAGCGGCAGGTTTTTGTAAGCCTTCCACTGGCCCAGATAAAAGATGTAGGGCGGGCGAATGCCGAGGCGCAACTGCCAGGCGGCTTCGCCCTCTGGATTCCGGGTGGCGTGGAATCGGTCATCGGCGGCTTCGGGGATCGTCAATACCCGCCCGGCGGCGTCCGGGAAACTCCGTTTGACCGCGGTGGCGGTCGCCGTTGACGGCGTGATGATACGTTGGGCGCGCCTGACGGCATTGCGCATCAACATCTGATTCACCACACGGGGTAGCGGACCCGAATGGATCTCGGGGAATTGAAAGGGAAAGAGGTCGTGCACGGTGACGACGAAGTGGCCGGGCTTGATCAGCGGCAGGTTGTAGTGCGGGAAGTGGATCAAGTCGAGGTCGGCGCGGAGCAGGCTGAGGGGCAGCACCGACTGCTCCGCCAGGCGGTAGGGCTGAGCGTTGACCGTCATCAAGCGGGCGGAGCCGCCGATCAAAGCGCGAACAATCGCCGCATCCTGACGGCTGGCCACCACGCTGAGCCGATCACCGAGGATCAAGGCAAGCTTTGGGAGAAGCCCGGTAATATAGCGACCAATGCCGAGCGCCCCGATCAGGCGGGCGTCGAAGCCGATCCCCCTTGCGGTCAAACCAGCCTCATGGTGAGCGATTCATAGGATTATCGCGCACGTCCGACGAGCGATGACTCAACCCCACCTCTACCCCTGTGGCTGAATCGGGCACCATGCCGGGACAAGCCCCCAAGGCGAAACGGCGTTATACCGCCGTGGCGGACGCTGAGACGAACCTCCCTCCTGCGTCGGCCGGGAAGGGACCGGCTTCGAGTCTCTCTCCCCCGCTTCCGGGGAAGGGACCGGCTTCGAATCTCCCTCCCGCGCATCCGGGGAAGGGACCGCCTTCGAATCTCCCTCCCCCGCTTCCGGGGAAGGGACCGCCTTCGAATCTCCCTCCCCCGCTTCCGGGGGAGGGTCGGGGTGGGGGCTCGGATTACTCGGCGCTGGTGCGCGACAGCCAGCAAGCCGTCCTCGCCAGTGCGGAGCGCATCACGGTCGTCGGCCGCTGGGTGGTACTGGCCGCCGCCGTCATTCTCAACCACTTCGGCAACGAGAACTCACCGGCATCCATCTTCATCGTCGACACCATCCTGTTTGGCTGGGGACTGGTCAACCTGGTGGTCTCCGTGGTCCTGGTCCGCGGTTTCAAGCCGGGGCGGTGGTTCGGGTTCCTCACCACCGGAATCGACCTCATGGTCGCCACCAGCATCCTCTATTTCTCTGGTGGCTACGGGGCGCGCACCGACTTCTCGCTGCTCTTTTACCTGCTGATCATCGCCTCGGCGGTTCGGCTCGGTCTGCCCGGCTCCTTGGCCACTGCGATTGTGGTTTCGGCGCTGTACGTGGTGATCGGCGGCCTGACTGGATTTGCCAGGATCTCGCCACCGCCCGGGTTCGTGGTCGGCAGGGTCTTCCTGTTTCTCTTTGTCGCGCTGGTCGCCGGCCTGCTGGTCGGGGACGTCCGCAGCCGGCTCGACCGCGCCCTTCGTACCGCGATCGACCGGGCGACTCAGCTCGATGAGACGCGTCGGCGCGAGGCTATGGAAAAAGAACGGGTGGAGCGGTTGGAGGAAATCGACAAGGTGCGCGCCGACTTCATCTCGATGGTTGCCCACGAGCTGCAAACCCCACTGGCCAGCATCAAGACGCAGGCCGACACCTTACTGACCCAGCAGCACCGGCTGGACCCGGAGACCCGCGGCGCCCTGGTCGATGGCATTCATCGCAGTGCGGCCAGCCTCACCGACCTGGTGCAGGACTTCGCCGCCGTCAACCGGATCGAGAATCACCAGTTCAGCTATCACTTCGAGCGGTTGGACCTCACGGACTTCGTTAAAGACGTGGCCGATCATTTTCGGGCCGATCCACGACGCTACCCGATGCGCATCCGCGTCGAGCCTGGTCTGGTCATTCGAGGCGACCGGCGGCGCCTGCAGCAGGCATTGATCAACCTGCTCAACAACGCCGTCAAATACTCGCCCCGGGGCGGCAATATCGCGGTCATCGCCTTCCCCGACAAGGACGGCAACGCCAAAGTCTCGGTCCACGACGAGGGAATCGGCATTCGGACCGAGGACGTCCCAAAGCTATTCAACAAATTCACCCGGCTGTTTGACAAGCGAGCCATGGATATCGGGGGCTCGGGTCTGGGTCTGTTCATCACCCGCTCGATCGTCGAGGCGCACGGCGGCCACATAACGGTCGAGACCGAATGGGGCAAGGGGTCGACCTTCAGCTTCGTTCTACCCCTGTGGGAATCATCCGAGTCCTCGTTGTCGACGACCACGCCGTCTTCAGCGACGCCCTAGCGACGATTCTCGGCACCGAGTCCGACATCCAGGTGGTGGGGAAGGGCGGAACGGTGCGAGACGCGATCGACGCGGCCCGGGCGCTACAGCCCGACGTCGTCCTTCTCGACGTGCACATGCCTGACGGCTCCGGGGTCGAGGCGGCGGCGGCGATCAAGAAGCACCGGCCGCAAACGCAGGTGGTGGTCCTCACCAGCGATGAGGAGGAATCCGTCCTTCGCTCGGCGGTCCAGGCCGGCGCCACCGGCTACCTGAGCAAACACGAGTCGGCCGCCCAGGTGATCCAGGCGGTCCGGAGCGCGGCGCAAGGGGAGGCGCTGATCGCGCCCTACATGCTGGCCCGGTTGCTGCAGGGGATGCGAAAGCAGGATGCCCCAGGGCCGGTGACCCCGCTCACCCCGCGAGAGCTGGCAGTGCTGCGTGAACTCTCGCTCGGTCACGACAACGAGGCCGTGGCCAGGACCTTGAAAATGTCGCCCAATACCGTCCGCACCCACGTCCAGAACATCCTCTCGAAGCTCAAGGTGCATTCCAAGCTCGAGGCGGTGTCGCGCGGCATCCGCGAAGGCTGGATACGCATTCCACTGGAGCCTGCGGCCTGATCATTTCGTAGCGAAAAGGGCCACTGGTTGGATGGCCTGCGATCGAGGTGGACCTAGCATGGAGCGCGATGAACCACGGTCAGGCGGGCCAGGCGAACACGGAATATGGGCTGATCCTGATGCTGATTGGTATCACGGTGATCGGCGCCCTGACCATCCTGGGCCAGCAGGTCCACGAGATGTGGCACACGATCGCTGCCGCGATGCCGCGGTGATCTTCCTCCCCGCTCGCGGGGGAGGGTCGGGGTGGGGGCTCTGGAGCGACCCTATACTTGGGGCGACCCGGGACAATTGGGGCGTCGCCAAGTGGTAAGGCAGCGGACTTTGGATCCGCCATCCCAGGTTCGAATCCTGGCGCCCCAGCCATGTCCTGTCTCAAGAGATCCCGGACGCCTGTCGCAAGACATTATGGACAGGCCACCGTCCGTTGAGGGGCTGGTAGTCGCGGGTTGGGTCGATGGTCAGAGCCCGGAGGAGTTCACCCTCCTCGGTGACGATCCGGACCTGAGCGCCAGCCACCAAAAGGTGGACGGGTTTGTTCCGGTGAGCCGCGCCGACGCGGATGTGTCGGAGCCGGCTGTGGTAGCGCAGGGTGACGGTGCCGGTCTTGTCGATGCGGTCGTGACGGACGCGGTACTGGACGGAAGCGAGCTCAGCAGCAGGTCCAGCCTTGACCCTGGCGGCGAAGGCGTGCGCGGGCGTGTGCCCATCGAGGGCGCGGTGGGGACGGGACTCCTTGTAATAGAGACGGAAGGCATCGAGCTGAGCCTGGAGATCGCCCAAGGAGCTTGCCGGAGGCTGGCGCGTGAGAAAGCGCTTGAGGGACTGGTGAAGACGCTCGACTTTGCCGCACGTCTGGGGGTGGTAGGGGGTGGAGTGCTTGGAGACGATGCCCAAGCGATCGAGCTCGGCTTCGAGCAGGACCCGTCCCAGGCGTGACTTGCCGCTGAAGACGGCCGCGTTGTCGGTGAGGAGGGAGGCTGGCAATCCGAACTGCTTGGCGGCACCGAGGAACGTCTCCAGCGCGTCGGCCGCCTTGACGGTGGTGCAAGCGACCGACGCGACCAAGAGGCGGGAGTGGTCGTCGACAAAGTTGAGGATCTCGACCTTAGCGGCGTCGGCCAGGTGCCACTCGGTGGCGTCCGCCTGCCAGCGTTCGTTGGGCAGGCTGGCCTCGAAGCGGACGAAGGAGGAGCGCGGCCGCTTGTGCGGCTGTGGGGTGATCACGCCGTGGCGACGGAGGATGCGCCAGATGGTGGTGCGCGATGGAGGTGACGGCGTCAAGCGACCGGCGAGGTGGTGCGCGATGGTCTGGGGTCCGGCGTCGTGACCTGCGGCCATTAGCTCCTGGCGTAGCTGAAGAACGCTGGCGACGACTCGCTCGGCGACCGCCCGGGGACAGGATCGCGGTCTGCGTGAGTGCGGTTCGAGCGCCTTGTAGCCGCCGCCTTTAACCCGAGCGATGAGCTCATAGAGCCAGCTGCGAGAGATGCCGTGTGTCCTGGCGATTTCGGTCGGGCTCCGTTTCGCAATGAGCACCGCGTCCACCACATAGCGCTCCAATCCCATCCCGGCACCTCCTTTCGGTAGGTGTCCAGCATGTCTTGAGACATCCGTCCACTATGTGTTGAACTCTCACACTGGCGCCCCAGCCATCGCCTTCACGAACTGGCGGGCCTACAGCGTCCCGATGAAAAGCCCAGAGAACCCCCAATCTTCCACCTGGCTCGGACTGGTCAGATGGACGACGCCCATAGGAGGTGCCGGATAATCTCGGAAACTGCCCAATGTCCCGATTACCGTTGTCTCGTCGAGCCAGCCCTGTGGCGCAAACGCCGCTGGCAGCGTCATTGATGGGTTGGCAGCTGCGAGGTTGACGACTTGTCCGCGCATCGCTAGCTGCGAACCGTCGCCGGACAGCACGTAGTCGCCAGGGCTGGAAACATTCGGCACCTGCACAGAACCCGTCCAAATCGTGTTGCCGGCCGTCGTGCGAATCGCAACTGAAGCGGTTACCGACGAAGAGACGCAAATGACCTTGTTAGCTACGGGAGGCGCAAATGGCTGGCAATCCGAGCCAACCAATACTGGACCAAGCTGGCCGTCTTCCGAAAGCCGTTGTAGCTGGCCGTTGAAGAAGCGCATTCCGTCTAACCACGCGTTTTGGGTCTCTACGCCATCTCCGACAAGCGCCAGCGGGCCGGTTGCATCCCAGCCGACAACTCTGATATCAGGGAAATCGCCCGGCGCGCCGGGAAATGCAATCCGGTTGCCTCGCCAAGTCCGCAAGACCGTGGTGCTGCCACCAGCTGGTGCCGACTCCACGCTGAGCATCCACGGGCTTGTTTGAGTTACTCCAAAAGCGGACTGGCTGACCGTGTAGGTTGGAAATGTCAGGACCGCTGCCATGAGACGTCTTCCATCGGGGCTGACCGCAAACGAGGCGGTTTGCTGGGGCGAGGTCAATGCGAATGTGGCAACGATGGTCGTGGCTCCCGATGGCTCCAGACGACGAACAACTCCCTTACCGTCGATGTAATAAGCGGCTCCGGCCGCCACGTAAGCCTCAGGCTCCAAGACAGGAGAGGCGTCGAAGACCTTGGGAATCGACCGCGGAGTAAAGGAGGCTCGCGCCTTGGCGTAGCCATCCAATAAGGCAATCGCAAGCGTATCGTCGCTGAAACCTTGACTACCGGCTGGCGCTCCCGAACGCCGGACTTCGAGGACGGCAAACAGCGGGTACGTGTTCGATGTGGGGGACGCTGCGGTCGACGGGGTGATCGTTGATGCGTGGCTCGGAGAAGGCGCAGAGGAGGTTCCTATCGGCTTTCCACAGCTTGCAAGTAGTAACGCCCCCAAACTCAGGACGAGCGCGCTTCGCTTGAGCATTCGTTTCAGTTAACGCGTTTCCGGCCTTGTTGGTTTCACCGAAATGGCATCCACGAAGAGAAAGCGCCCAAGCGAGACAAGTGATCGGCCAAACTCGGCGAGCAGAGTTGCCAACCCCGTCCAGTTGACCCAGCCATCGCCCTCGCCTAGAGGCGCGGCCAGAGCGGGCTGGGTCCGCGACGCTGTTTCGGGAAGGGAGAGACTGGAGTGATGGCCCGCTCATTGGCGCAAGACGCGACCGACCAACAGATTCTGGGTCTGGTTGAGGAATGGGTCGAACTCCTCGCTAAGGAGCGGTACCAGGACGCCTTCGATCTCGTACCGGCTCCAGTCGCTAGGAGCTGGCCCGATCCAGTAACTGGAGCAGGTCGTGCGCGGCGAGCTCGATCTCCTTGTGACGCCACTCAGCTGCCCGGTAGTGGCAGGCGATGATTCCCGTGCGGTGGACGCGGCGGAAGTCTCCGTAGACGAATGCATAGCGGCTCTTCGTTTCGTCACTGGCCTCGTCGTTAAGGCCGAGATGCCACTCGGCGTACTCGTCCCATGAGTGCGATTTCAGGAATGCGTTCTCGTCATCCGCTCGAGGCTGAACCTCGCCCCAATCGCTTTCCAGCACATACTGGCGAGCCTCGATGAGACGGCGAGCGTGCGCGATTCCCTTCTTGTTTACGGAATATGAAGCCACCGTCAGTGTGATTCCCTCTCCCCGAGTATGGTGCTTCGAGGAATGTCCGGAGAAGTGGAATACAATGAAGCGCAAATCACGTTGCTGGGGCTCTGCCCACAAGTGGGCGTAACGGCGAGCCGCTGATCACACCTGGGCCGGATGCTATGCCGGCGGCCCCCGCATTGCTCGTGGACGGCACTGTCGACAGCTTCATCGAGCAAGGCCCATAGACGCAGAGTGTAAGAACGCATCGCCCGTCGACCAGTCTCAACCCGCTGATCGCTACGAAACTTGTCCAAACGACTGTTCTTTGCTACCGCATTACCAGCGCTGACAACTCGCACAGCACGATTCAGGTTCGACTCCGAATGGCCCAGCCAACGCCTTCTAGCTGTATCGGCGGACGGTGACAGCCCGGTAGAGGCGCACAGGCGACGTCATGGAACGATTGGCAATCATCTTCATCGCGTTCATCTCCTGATGTCTGGAGCTCTTGAAATGCTGAGGACGGCCGGTGGGCCGTCCTCAGCGCAATCAATTGGTGCCGCTCGCCCTAGAAGCAGGCGTCGACCGGCGCGCCCTTGACGACCTGGTTACTCGAGCTGTCATCGATCGAGGCGAAGTCCGATGTCAAACTGGCACTCGCCCCAGTGATCTGGCCCTGCGATACGGCGCTCGCATGATCGGAGTCCTGGCCGGCGACCGTCGTGAAGCTGCCGCAGGTCAGCATGCCATCGTCTCGCGCATGGCTGACGACGCCCTTGTAATTCCAGCTAAGGTTCAGCGTGATCGGTCCGCCCCCGCCGCCCCCGCCGCCACCTTTGCCCGTGACGACGTTTGTCGACGAGACGGCAAGCGGTGTCCCGGGGCAGTTCGACTGGCCGGGAACGGTGGTCGAGAGCGATGCGCTGGAGAGATCCGCTGCGATGGTAAAGTCGCCGTCGGCGATGATCCAGCACCCGGCGACGCTCGTGCCGGAGACCGTTTCGAGAAAGAGATTGAGCATCGTCCCGCTCTGCTGTACCAGCGGCATATCACCCCGGGGCTTAAACGTGTGCAATCCGCGGTCGACCGTGACGAAGGCGAAGTCGCTTGGTCCGGGCCCGCAGCCCTTGAGGCCACAGACGGTCGTGGGCGGCCCGACCAGATCCGCACTTGCCGACGTGTCCGTCATCCGATAGGTCCCTGGTGCCGGCGGCCAGCCCCCGCCCGCCAGTGCCGAGCCTGCCAGTGCGATTGAAAAGAGTCCGGTGATTCCCAGTACGGGGAGGAGGAGTCGCATGTTCATGGTCATGTCCGTTCTTGCGGCGCGGATGATGTGCCACGCCACTGCTTGATGTAGTCGATCCGACTTCTTATCGACTGATAGCTAGCTCAGTCACGTCACCCCTTTCTGCCGACCGATTTCCCTCGCTGCAGCAACGCTTGCTGGCGCGAATCGGTTACACACAGATTCCGTGCGTCGTCTACCCTCAGCCGTCATCTCCCTTGCGAGCAAACCGTACGTAGCCGCAGGGGCGGTCTACTACTCCGATGGGAGCGGGGTGGTGCGTCGACTTGATCCAACCGGAAAGATCGCGACGGTGGCAACCTTTCCGCTGACCTCCGCCGCACAAACGTTATCTTTTGCGGTTCACGCGCAAATGTGCAATCGGAAGGGTAACCAGCGCCCGGCGGCTGGCGTTAAGGAGGCATGAAACGGTCCCTCGGGGTGCTCTTCTTGTCCGTTCTCTTGTCGTCTTGCGGTCAGCCGTCTTCAGCCAGTACGGCACCTCGTTCCCCGTTCGCCGGTGCATCAACGACCGAGAATCCCGCCGCATCGTTAGCCAGCCAGTGAGATCAATCGTCCTCATCGCCTGGGCAGCTATCTTTCTAACGGCTTGCGCCACGGCGCAGCTCGCGACCAGGGCCGCCACGCCAGCGGCGACGGCAACCGC
>Ga0207646_10003828_pt1 | contig 16717 bp, 16 predicted proteins | sample KBSK5502metaG_FD_184343 | JGI IMG/M metagenome (GOLD analysis project Ga0207646, IMG submission 184343) | Corn, switchgrass and miscanthus rhizosphere microbial communities from Kellogg Biological Station, Michigan, USA - KBS K5-50-2 metaG... | ecosystem: Host-associated > Plants > Roots >... | reverse complement strand
CGGCCCTGAGCCGGGCGCTGCGCGCGGCTCAGGAGATGGGGCTCCCCGACGTGCTGCTCAGGAGCATCCGGGTGGTCCCGGGCGCGGGCGTGGTCGTGGAGATCGTCGCGTTCGATTCGGGAGCGGGGAACTCCGACCTCGAGTGGTCCCGCTTCGAGCCGGACGGCCCGCGGCCGCCGACGCTCTAGGCTTTCTTGCCGGGCCGCTCCGCTACCGGGTAGCCCTTCTTCTTCCACTCGGCGAAGCCGCCGTCCATCTCGACGACGCGCTCGAGGCCCATCTGCTGGGCCACGTCGGTGGCGAGCGCGGACCGCCACGCACCGTTGCAGTAGAAGACGAACTCCTTGTCGGCGGCGAAGACGTCCTTGTGGTAGGGGCTGTCGGGATCGATCCAGAACTCGAGCATGCCCCGCGGGCAGTGGAACGCGCCGGGGATCATGCCCTCCCGCTCCAGCTCCCGCACGTCCCGCAGGTCGACGAACATCACGCCGTCTTGACCGAGGCGGGTCTTGGCGTCCTCGAGGCTGATCGTCTTGATGCGCGCCTTCGCCTCGTTCACCATCTGCCGGAATCCCTTGCGCAGCGTCTTCATCCCGTGTCTCCCGATCAGACTTCCAGGTTCTCCTTGCGCACCGCCTCGTTGGCGGCCAGATCGGCGGGGGTGCCCTCGAACACGATGCGACCGTGGCCCATCACGTAGACGCGGTGCGAGATCTTGAGCGCGATCGTCAGCTTCTGCTCTACCAGGAGAATCGAAACCCCTCGATGCGCGATCTCGTCGAGGAAGCGGCCAACCTGGATCACCAGCATCGGGGCGAGGCCCTCGGTCGGCTCGTCGATGATGACCAGCTCCGGATCGCCCATGAGGGTGCGGCCCATCGTGAGCATCTGCTGCTCTCCTCCGGAGAGCACGCCCGCCACGTTGTGCTGGCGCTCCCGCAGATGCGGGAACAGGGCGAACATGTCGTCGAAGGTCCACCGACCGAAGCGGCCGGCGCGCTTCTGCCCCAGCTCCAGGTTCTGGCGCACGGTCAAGGTCGGGAAGATCTGACGGTCCTCCGGCACGTACCCGATGCCCGCGTGCGCGATGACGTCGGCGCGCAGCCCGGCGATGCTCTTGCCTTTCCAGAGCACCTCCCCGATCGGCTCCACGAGGCCCATGATCGCCTTACAGGTGGTGGAGCGGCCGACCCCGTTGCGCCCGAGGAGGCTCACGATCTCGCCGGCCCTCACCTCCAGGTTCACGCCCTGGAGGATGTGGCTCTTGCCGTAGTAGGCGTGCAGGTCGCGCACCGCGAGCATCAGGCGATCCCCACGCCGCTGCCGGCGGCCGGCACTCCCAGGTACGCGTCCTGCACCGCGCGGTTCGCCCGGATCTCGGCGGGCGGCCCGGAGGCGATGACCTGGCCGTATACCAGCACCGTCACGACGTCGGCGAGGTCGAAGACCACGCTCATGTCGTGCTCGACCATGACGAGCGTCTTGCCCGCGGTGATCCGGCGGATCAGGGCGACCGCGTGGTCGGCCTCGCTCCGGCTCATGCCCGCGGTCGGCTCGTCGAGCAGGACGGTGTCGGCGCCTCCCGCGATCGTGATGCCGATCTCGAGCGCTCGCTGCTCGGCGTAGGAGAGCAGGCCGGCCGGGACGTCGCGGCGCGCCTCCAGATTGACGTCGGCGAGCAGCCGGGCCGCCGCGTCGTTGAGCGCGCGCTGGCCGCCCAGCAGATGCCAGAAGGAGTAGCGGTAGCCGCGCGACCACAGGAGCCCGCAGCGGATGTTCTCGAACACGGTCATGCGGGGGAAGATCGACGTGACCTGGAAGCTGCGCGAGAGCCCACGCCGGTTGATCTCGTGCGGCGGCAGGCCGTCGATACGCTGGCCGTGGAGTTCGATGCGGCCCGTGGTGACCGGGAAGCGCCCGCTGATCAGGTTGAAGAGCGTGGTCTTGCCCGCGCCGTTGGGGCCGATGATGGCGTGCCGCGAGCCGGCGCTCACGTCCAGGCTCACTCCCAGGATCACCGGCGTGGGCCCGAAGTTTTTCTGCACGTCGCTCAGGTGAAGGGCGGGCGCGCTCATGCTCTGAGCTCGGGGGTCTTGATCTCCTCGGTCACGGCTTGCCAGGCGGTCGCCAGGCCGCGCATGGCGTGGCGCAGCCAGAGGCCGCCGGCGGCCAGCAGCAGGCCCGCGACGATCCAGGGCGGCCCTCCGTGGGGGTCGATGGTGATCCGCGACAGAGTGAGGGTCTTGCCCTGGGCGGTCCCGATGGTCAGGAAGGAGCACAGCTCGACCGCGAGCACGAAGCCGACCAGCACCAGCAGGACCGGCCCGAGCAGGCGGAGGTACGGCCCGGCGAGCCGGCCCAGCCGGCCCGCGCGCCAGATCGGCTGGTGCATCATCACGAGACCCGCGAGGCCGCCGGGCGCGAAGGTGACCATCAGGATGAAGAGCACCCCCGCGTAGACCAGCCACGAATTGGAGAGCAGGCTCACCCAGCTCTGCAACAGCACGACCAGCACCGCGCCCACCACCGGCCCCGCGAAGACGCCCACCCCGCCGATATAGGTCATCAGGAGTGCGTTGGCCGACATGGGGGCGGCCACCGTGTCGTAGGTGACGATCTCGTAGGTGAGGGTGTAGAGCGCGCCCGCGATCCCGGCGAAGAAGCCGGAGAGCGCGAACTGGACGAAGCGGACCATCCGCGGGTCGTAGCCCACGAACTGCGCGCGCTCGAAGTTGTCGCGACAGGCGTTCGCCATGCGCCCGAGGGGGGTGCGGGTGAGGAGGAGCATCGCGGCGACCGAGACGGCGGTCCAGGCCACGATCAGGTAGTAGACCTGGATGGGCGGCCCATAGCCGAGCCCGAAGAGGCTGTGGCCGGTCATGCGGTTGGTGCTCACGCCGCCCTCGCCGCCGAAGAAGGTCTGGAACATCAGCGCGCAGGAGGTGATCAGCTCGCCGATCCCGAGGGTGATCATGGCGAACGCGGTGGCGCGTTGCTTGGTGGCGAAGTAGCCGAGCACGATCGCGAAGCCGAAGCCGCCCAGCCCGCCCACCAGTGGCGTCAGCTCGAGCGGCAGCGGGAAGGCGCCGCCCTTGGCCGCGGTGACGACGTGGGCGGTGACGTAGCCGCCCAGCCCGAGCAAGACGGCGTGACCGAAGGAGAGGAGCCCGGCCTGGCCCATCAGCATGTTGTAGCTGAGCGCGAAGATGATCATGATCCCGATCTGGCTCAGCACCGAGACGATGAAACCGGAGTGGCGCCCGGTGGTCCAGTCGAAGAAGAACCACGGGACGATCACCGCGAAGGTCAGCGCGGCGAGCCAGGGCCACTCGCGGCGGAGGAGGCCGGCCGCGCCTTCCGCGGCGAGCGGGCGGGTGGCGGTCCGGACGGCGCTCTCGCTCATGTGTCGCGCGTGCCCATGAGCCCGCGAGGCTTGATCAGCAGCACGAGGATCAGCATCAGGTAGGGCAGCAGCGCGCCCACCCGCGGCAGGGGGATCGTGAGCACCTCGGCGAGCGGGTTCGTCGAGGCGACGGTGACACCCAGCCGGGCCAGCAGATCGGCGAGGGAGACGTCGAGCACCACCGCGAAGGTCTGGACCAGCCCCATGATCAGCGAGGCGACGAAGCAGCCCGCGAGCGAGCCCAGCCCGCCGAACACGACCACCACGAACACGATCGGGCCCATGGTGGCGGCCATCGACGGCTCGGTCACCAGGTAGTTGCCGCCGATGACTCCGGCGAGGCCGGCCAGCACCGAGCCGCCCGCGAACACGATCGTGAACACGCGGGGCACGTTGTGACCCAGGGCGCCCACCATCTCCGGATGCGTCAGCGCGGCCTGGATGACGAGGCCGATGCGAGTGCGGGTGAGCAAGAGCCAGATCGCGAAGAACATCAACACCGAGATCAGCAGCATGAAGCCGCGGTAGGCGTGGAAGTTCGAGCCGTAGACGTGGAACAGCGCCCGGTCGAGCGCCGCGGGGACGCGATAGGGGACCGGGAGCAGCCCCCAGGCCATCTGCACCGCCTTCTCGATGATGAAGGCGAGCCCGACCGTGAACAGCAGCTCCGCGATGTGGCCGTTCTTGTGCACGCGGCGGAGCGCGTACATCTCGATCAGGGCGCCGAGCGCCCCGCACAGCGCGGGCGCCACGACCAGCGCCGGCCAGAAGCCGATGACGCGGCTCACGGAGTACGCGAAGTAGGCGCCCAGCATGTACATGCTGGCGTGCGCGAAGTTCAGCACCCCCATCATCGAGAAGATGAGGGTGAGGCCGCTCGCCAGCATGAAGAGCAGCATGCCGTAGACGAGCCCGTTGAGCAGCGAGACGAGCAGGACTTCCATATGACAGAGCCCTTCCACACCCGCACCCTCTCCCCTCCGAGGAGAGGGCCGGGGTGAGGGGCGTAGTCGCTAGCTCGGCCGCTTCATGTTGCAGGTGTTAGGCTGGTCGAGGTCCTTGGGCTGGACCGTGGTCTCCGTCTTCCAGCCGAGACCGGTCTTCTCGGAGTCGTACTTCACGCCCTTGGTGAAGACCCCCACGAAGTATTCGGTCAGGATCTGGTGGTCGGCTTTCCGCATCGTGACCTGGTAGCCGAGCATGTCGGTGATGGTGAGGCCCTCGAGCGCCGCGGCGAACTTCGCGGGATCCGCCGACCCCGCCTTGTTCATGGCGGCCTGGATGAACTCGAAGATCGTCCGGAAGCCGGCCGCGTAGAAGTCGAAGTCGTGCTGCGCCCGGAACTGGCGCGTCCAGCCCTCGGTGTCGGTCTTGCCGGTCTCGACCGCGATGTTCTCGTGGAACGGCATGACCGAGCGCACCTTGCCGTTGCCGGCGGGCCCGATGGCGGTGGCGCCGCCGCCGAGGTGTGCGTACATCGTGTAGTAGCGGATGTCGAGGCCCGAGTCCATTCCCGCCTTGATCAGGAGCGTCATGTCCGGGCCCCAGTTGCCGGTGATGAGGGCCTGCGCGCCGGAGGCCTTGATCTTGGTGATGTAGGGCGAGAAGTCCTTGACCTTGCCGAGGGGGATCAGCTCGTCGCCCACGACTTTCACGTCCGGTCTGAGCTTGCCGAGGAAAGTCTTTACGTCCCGCTGCACCGACTGCCCGAACAGGTAGTCCTGGTTCAGGAGGTACACCTTGGTGACGTCCTTCGGCAGGGCGCGCGCCATCGTCTCCGCCTTCATGCCCACGTGGGCGTCCATCCGGAAGTGCCAGTAGCTGCACTTCTCGTTGGTCAGCTCGGTGGCCACCGCGCCGCAGTTGACGTAGACGATGCGGTTGTTCGGATTGCGCTCGTTGTGCTTGTCCACGCCCTCGATGAGGGCGGCGGCGATGTTGGAGCCCGAGCACTGCATGATCACCGGGATGTTCTGATCCGTGGCCGACTTCAGCGCGAGCAGCGCCTCGGACGGTTGCGACTTGTTGTCGAAGGACACCAGCTCGAACTTGCGGCCGATGGCGCCGCCGCGGGCGTTGATGTAGTCGATGATGTACTTGAACTGCTGGAGGTTCTGGTCGCCGACCTGCGCGAACGGGCCCGAGAGGGGATCCGTGTACATGATCTTGATGGTGCCTTGGGCGGACGCACTGCCCGTCCAGAGGGCCAAGCCGAGGGCCAGGAGCGTGGATGCGATCTGCCTTAGCCGGTGGAGCATGGGTCCTCCCCTTTGAGTGGCGCGTTGCGCCGTCGTCGATGTGTCGAGCAGGGCGAGGGTATCCCGACTCCGCCGGGCAAGTCAAAGTGGGGCGGGAGGGCTCGCCCCGGGCGCCCTCCGGGGCTAGGATAGCCGCCATGCTGAACGTGCTCGTGACCATGCGCTTCGACCAGGCCCAGCTCGACCGGCTGCGCGCGGTCTCCCCAGAGGTCTCGGTGACGCAGGCCGACCCGGAGATGGCCGACTATGCCAAGACCGACGTGCTCTACGCGGGGGCGCCGCCACGCGACCTCACCCTTGCGCCCGCGCTCAAGTGGGTGCAGCTGCACATGGCCGGCGTGAACGCGCTCTACGATCACCCGCTCTACACCAAGACCGCGCTGCCGCTCACCACCACGAGCGGAGTGCACGCGGCCACCATCGCCGAGTACGCGATGACGGTTTTCCTGGCCCTGGCCCACCGGGTGCCCCGCATGGTGGAGTGGCGGGCCCGCGGGGCCTGGCCCCCGGACGAGGAGCGCTGGCCGCTCTTCGTGCCCACCGAGGTGCGCGGGGCGACGCTCGGCATCATCGGCTACGGCAGCATCGGGCGGGAGCTGGCCCGCATCGCCAAGTCGGCGTTCGCCATGACCGTGCTCGCCTGCAAGCGCGATCCCTCGCGGCGGGCCGACGACGGCTATTGCCTGCCCGGCACCGGCGATCCGGATGGGGCGCTACCCGACGAGTGGCTCGGCCACGGACGGCTCAGCAGCCTGCTGGCCCGCTCGGACGTGGTCGTCCTGTGCGCGCCGCTCACCGCGGAGACGCGCGGGCTGATCGACGCGGAGGCGCTTCGGCGGATGAAGCCCTCCGCCTACTTCGTCAACGTCGGGCGCGGGGCGAGCGTGGACGAGGCGGCGCTGGCGTGGGCGCTCCGCGAGCGGCGCATCGCGGGTGCCGCGGTGGACGTCTTCGCGCAAGAGCCGCCGGCGGCCGGGCATCCACTCTACGGTCTGGACAACGTCATCGTCTCCCCGCACGTCTCCGGGTTCTTGCCGAGCTACGACGAGAAGTGCTCGGTGCTGTTTGCCAAGAACCTGCGGCGCTACCTCGCGGGTGAGCCCCTGCTGAACCTGGTGGATCGGGCGCGCGGCTACTAGCGGATGCCGGGTGGTGGCTCGAGCGGGGCGAGCACGCCGGAGTGCACGGCGCGCAGCTCGACCTCGGCGCCCTCGGCCAGCGCGAGCATGGCGAGCGCGCTCGGCGCGATCTCGGCACGTCCGCCGTCGCCGGGCGTGAGCGCGGCGACCCAGGCCCGGAGGGGCGCGCCCCGCGGGTTCACCAGCTCGACCACGGCGCCGGGCTCCACCCGGAGGCGGTTGGCGGTGCGCGCGTCGAGACGCACCAGGCGGCCTCGGTCGGCCTCGAGGCCGTCCGTGGCGTGGAGCCGCACGCGGGGCCGGGCCGCCCGCAGCGCCGCGCGCTTGGACTGGGTCGCGGCGGGATCGACGGCCCCGTCGCGCCAGATCACGCCGTAGTCGCGCTCCGCCCCCGCCGGGGTGACGTAACCCTCGGCGAGATCGGCTGCCACCCGGGCGGGGTCGCGCTCGAGCGGATCCCCGAAGCCGCCGCCGCCCGAGCTCTCCATCAGGAACACGTCGCCCGGCTCGAGCGGGAAGCCGCTCACCTTGCCCGGGAGCGCGGAGGGCTGGATGGGCCGGCCGTCGCGGCGCACCCAGAAGCGATTGGTGGCGCCCGCGGCGCCGCCGCAGACCCCGAAGGGCGGGAGCACCGCCTTCTCCGCGAGCACGGATAGCCGGCTGCCCGCGACCTGGATGCGAACTTCTCGAGTGAGACCGAGGCCTCCCCGCCAGCGGCCCGGCCCGCCGGAATCCTCGCGCAGCGCGGTCCGCTCGATGCGCACCGGGTAGAGCTGCTCCACCGCCTCGATGGGCTGGAGCGTGGTCATGTCGCTCTCGGTCCACGTGCGGACCGTGTTGCTTCCGTCGCCGCCGTCGAAGCCGCCGGTGCCGCCCGCCGGGTACTCGTAGAAGATGAAGGTCTCGCCGGTGCGCGAGTCGGGCCCGCCCACGTAGCAGTGGTTGCCGCCGCCTTTCAGATCGCCGGCCACGTGCCCGTCGAGGGCCTGGGCCAGCGCGCCCATCACCGCGGTCTCCACGCAGTACTTCACCTCGACCATGCCCCCGCACGGCGCGGGCGGATCCGCGTTGACGATGGTGCCGGGTGGCGTGATGATGGTGAGCGGGCGGAAGGCGCCCGAGTTCACGTCGGCCCCCGGGTCGAGGAACGACTTGATGATGGTGAAGGCGCCGGTCGGCGCCATCGCGGGGCCCACGTTGGTGGGCGCCGCGGTCTGCGGGGAGGTGCCGGTGAGGTCCACCGTGATCGTCTCGCCGGCCACGGTCACCCGCGCGCGCACGGTGAGCGGCTCGAGCCGGGTCCGGCCGCTCTCGAGGTGCGCCTCGTAAGCGTAGGCGCCGTCCGGCAGCGCGCCGATGGCACGGCGCATCCGCTGCTCGGCTCGGTCCATCAGCTCGGCCACCGCGGCGCGGATCAGGGGCGGGCCGTAACGGACGGCCAGCCCGTCCACCCGCTCGGCCGCCTTGCGGCAGGTGCCGATCATGGCGTCGAAGTCGCCCTTCCGCTCCCGCGGCCCGCGCATGTTGTGGAAGATCAGGTCGAGCGCGGCCTGGTTGGGGCGCCCGCGCTCCACGATGCGGATGGGCGGGATGCGCACGCCCTCCTGGAAGATCTCGGTGGCGCCGCCGGAGAGGCTGCCCGGGCTCATGCCCCCGACGTCGCCCCAGTGCGCGCGCACCACCGGGAAGACGAAGAGTCGCCCGTCTGCGAAGAGCGGGTAGATCATGGCGACGTCGTTGAGATGGGTGCCGCCGGTGTAGGGGTCGTTGTGCAGGAAGATGTCCCCGGGGTGGATGTCGTCGCCGAACTTCTCGAGGACCGCCTTCATGGACCAGCCGATCGGGACGATGTGAAGGGGATGGTCCTCGCCCTTCGACATCGACACGATCTGGGCGTCACCGTCCATGAGGACGCAGGAGAAGTCCTCGCCCTCGTAGAGGATCGACGAATAGGCGGTGCGGATGAGCGTGACCCGCATCTCCCGCACGATCGAGACGAAGGACTCCCGCAGGACCTCGAGCGTGATGGGATCGACGGTCACGGGCGGCTCTCCCGATCGAAGCGCAGATTACCGTGCTCGTCCACCAGACCCCGCCAGCCCGGGGGCACCACCGTGGTGGCGCCGAACTCCTCCACGATGCCGGGCCCGGACAGGACGGCGCGCTCGGGCAGCCGGTCGCGGTCCCACACCGGGCAGTCGTGGGCGCGGCCCTCCCACCAGACCGGACGGCGCTCGACGAGGGCGGCCTCGAGCGTGGTCCCGGCCGCCGCGTGGCGCGCCACCGCCGGCTTGGGCACCAGGCCGTAGGCGGTGAGCCGCGCGTTGACGAGCTCGATGGCCTCCTCCGGGTTCGCGTGACCATAGATGTCGCGGTGCTGGCGGTGAAACGCGCTCTCGATGACATCGAGGGCCGGCGTCGTGGCCCCGAGCGCGATACCCAGCTCGAAGGCCTGGCCGCGGTAGCGCAGGTCGAGCGAGCGGAGCAGGCGCTGCTGCCCAGGAGCGAAGCCTTCGCGCTCGAGCTGGAGCCGGGCCGGCGTCTCCATCTCGGCGAAGACCTCCTGGAGCGCGGGGAGCCGCGTGCGCAGCGGACCCACGCGCGTCCGCACGTCGTCGTGCTTGATGTCGGCGGCGAGGAGGCCCAGGGCGGAGAAGTTGCCCGGATGGCGCGGCACGAGCACGCGTGGGATGCCAATCTCCCCGGCCATGGCCAGCGCGTGCATCGGCCCGGCGCCGCCGAAGGCGATCAGGGTGAAGTCGCGCGGGTCGTGGCCCCGCTGGATCGAGATCTCGCGGAGCGCCGAGGTCATCCGCGCCACCGCGATCGTGACGATGCCCTCGGCCAGCGCTTCGACCCCCATCGGGCGACCCAGACCCGAGGCCAGGCCCGTGACTGCCTCACGCGCCCGCTCCGCGTCGATGGCGATGCTACCGCCGAGCCGCCGGCGCGTGCCGATGCGGCCGAGCACCACGTTGGCGTCGGTGACGGTGGGCTCGGTGCCGCCGAGCCCGTAGGCGGCCGGGCCCGGCGAGGCGCCGGCGCTGCGGGGGCCGACCGTCACGCCGCCGTCCACGTCGAGCCAGGCGATGGAGCCGCCGCCCGCGCCCACGCTGTGCATGTCGATCTGCGACACCTTCACCGGGAAGGCCCCCACGGTGGCGTCCGCGGTGGTCAGCGGCTGGAGATCGCGCACCAGGCACACGTCGGTGGAGGTGCCGCCCATGTCGTAGGTGATGAAGTCGCGCACGCCGGCGGCGGCTCCCAGGAAGCAGGCCTGGCTCACCCCGCCCGCGGGTCCCGAGAAGATCGTCTTGATGGGCAGGCGGCGGGCGGTGTCGGTCGTCATCATGCCGCCGCTCGAGGCCACCGTGAGCACGCCGTGGGCGTAGCCGGTGGCGAGCAGGCGCTCCTCGAGCGCGGTGAGGTAGCCCTCCATGAGGGGCTGCAGGTAGGCGTTGAGCACGGTGGTCGAGAAGCGCTCGAACTCGCGGTACTCGGCCACCACGTCCGCCGAGCAGGAGACGGGCAGGCCAGGGGCGCGGCCCTTGACCGCGTCGGCCACCGCGCGCTCGTGCGCGGGGTTGAGATAGGCGTGCAGCAGGCACACCGCCACCGCCTCGGCGGGGGCCGCGAGCGCCCCGTCGAGGGCGCGCTCGACGGAGGCCGGATCGAGCTCCACCAGCACCGCGCCGTCGGGTCCGAGCCGCTCGATCACCTCGAAGCGATCCTTGCGCTGGACCACCGGCTTCGGGCGGACGAAGGTCGGGATGAAGAGGGCCGGGATATTCCGCTTGGTGCGGCCGATCTCGATGAGGTCGCGGAAGCCCGCAGTGGTGAGGAGGGCGACCCGCGCGCCGCGGCGCTCGAGCACGGCATTGGTGCCCACCGTGGTGCCGTGCACGAGCCGTCGCACCTCCGCGCTGGCGATGCCGAGGGCCTGGAGCCCGGCCAGGACCGCGGTGGCCTCGTGGTGGGGACGCGACGGCACCTTGGAGACCACCACCCGGCCGGTTGCCACGTCGACCGCGGTGAGATCGGTGAAGGTCCCGCCCACGTCGATGCCCACGATATACACGGCTAGAGCCCCGCGCCGTCGAGCACCAGTCGCGCGGCCGCCACGAGCGACGGGGCCCGGTCCGCGATGTGGGCCATGCGTGGATCGGTGGATTCGCCGCGCACCCACCGGCGATGCAGCTGCACCACGACCACCACCGTCTTCCAGAGCGCGAAGGCCTCCCACCAGCGGGCGGCGGCCGGGTCGGCGCCGGTGAGCGCGGCGTAGCGCGACGTGATCTCGCCGCGCGAAGGCAGGCCCATGCGCGACAGGCCGGGCCGCGTGCCGCGCTGGGTGGCCTCGGTGTCGGTCGCGTCGGGCCAGTAGTTGAGCAGGGTGCCGAGATCCGCGAGGGGATCGCCGAGGGTGGTCATGTCCCAGTCGAAGATGGAGGTCACCCGGTCGGGGTTCTCCGGGGCGAACTGGCAGTTGTCGAGCTTGAGATCGTTGTGGACGATGGACGCGCGGCTTAACGCGGGCTTGCCGCGCGCGAGCCGCTCGTGGATGCGCTCCATCTCGCCGGTCGCGTCCTCGGGCCGGGCGAGCGCCCAGCGCTTGGCCCACCCTTCGAGCTGTCGGTCGATGAAGCCCTCGGGCCGGCCGAGATCGGCGAGCCCGCAGGCTCCCGGCTCGAGCGTGTGCAGCTCGGCCATCGACACGACCAGCGCGAAGGCGACGCGCCGGCCGGCGTCGCGATGGACGCGCAGGGTGGGCGGCATGGTGTCACGTATCACCTCGCCGCGTCGGCGCTCCATGACGAAGAAGTCGGCGCCCAGCACCGCGGGGTCGTCGCAGAAGAGATAGGCGCGCGGCGCGCGGTCGAAGTGATGCCAGAGATGCCCGAGCACCTTGAACTCGCGCTTCATGTCGTGCGCCCCGGGGGCGATCTGGCCGAAGGGGGGCCGGCGCAGCACCAGCTCGTGCGCGCCCACGCGCAGCAGGTAGGTCAGGTTGGCGGAGCCGTTGGGGAATTGTAAAACTTCCATCGGCCCGCGCGCTTCGGGCAGCGCCTCGGCCAGGCGCGGACGAAGCCACGCTTCGAGGGCGGCCCAGTCGAGCGCCTCGCCGGGACGGACCGGCGCGACCTCCGCGGGCGGCTCTTCGGCCGCGGGGGAGCGGGTCAGGCGGCGCCTCCGTGCACGCCGAGCACCGCGCCGGTGGTGAAGCTCGACGCGCTCGAGGCGAAGTAGAGCGCGGCCCCCACGATCTCGTCCGGCTCGCCCCCGCGGCCGAGCGGCATCGTCTTCCTGGCGCGGTCGCGGAAGGCCTCGAGGTCCCAGGCCTTCGAGATGTCGGTGAGGAAGGGGCCCGGCATGATGCAGTTCACCCGCACGGTGGGGCCGAAGGCGCGCGCGAAGCCCTCGGTCATCGCGTTCACCGCCGCCTTGGCCGCCGCGTAGGGGATGACGTTGGCGGTGGGGCGCACCGCCGCCGTGCTCGACACCATGATGACGGAGCCGCCCGCGCCTGCGGCCATCCGGGCCCCGACGAGGGCGGTGAGACGGAACGGGCCCTTGAGGTTCACGTCGAGGACCTTGTCCCAGAGGTCCTCGGTCACGTTCTCGATGCGGTCGTAGAGGGGGGACATTCCCGCGTTGTTCACGAGGACGTCCACCCGGCCGAACTCGTCGTACGCGGTTTTCGCCAACGCCTCCACCTGGCCCCACTGGCCCACGTGGCAGGCCACCGGGAGCGCGCGGCGCCCCGTCGCCTTCCGCACCTCTTCGGCGGTGGCCTCGCAGGAGGCGAGCTTGCGGCTGGCGATGACCACGTCGGCCCCGGCCTCGGCGAAGGCCAGCACCATCGAGCGCCCCAAGCCGCGGCTGCCGCCGGTGACGAGGGCGACCTTGCCGTGGAGGTCGAAGAGCCGGCTCAGCACCCGAGCTTCTCGGCCAGCTCCACGAAGTCGCCCGCGACGATGTCGAAGGGCTGGGCCGGCTCCGGCGCGGCGGCCGGGCGGGCGGGGCCGTGCTCGAGCGGGCGCGGCACGTAGGCCGTGTGCAGGCCCGAGCGGGCCGCCGCGGCGAGGTCACCCGGATGCGCGGCTACCATCAGGCACTGCTCGGGCCGGAGCCCGAGGCAGTCGGCGCTGCGCAGATAGGCCTCGGGCTGCGGCTTGTACGCGCGGGCGATCTCGGCACCGAGGACCATGTCCCACGGCAGGCCGGCGCGCCTGGCCATGTTCACCATCAGGGCGATGTTGCCGTTGGACAGGGTGGCCAGGACGAAGCGTCGCTTGAGCCGGGTGAGGCCCGGGACCGCGTCGGGCCACGGGTCGAGCCGGTGCCACGCGCGGTTGAAATGGTCGATCTCGGCCGGGGACACTCCGCTGATCCCGAAGTCGCCGAGCAGGCGGACGAGGCTCTCGCGGTGCAGATCGTCGAGCCTGACCCAGGGCCGACGCCCGCTGCGAACTTCATCCATCGCGGGCTGGTAGAGGCCCCGCCAGGCGTCGGCAAACTTCGCCCAGTCCACCGGGAGCCGGTGGGATTTTCCGAAGGCTTCGCCCTCGCGGATGATGCCGCTCCGCCAGTCCACGACGGTGCCGAAGACGTCGAAGGTGAGCGCACTGATCGAGGCGGGATCCATTGGCGTGGGCTCCTCCGTGGCGCATGCTACGACGGGCGGGACGGGGAAGGCAAGCCGTCGGCCCGGCCGTTCGCGTGGTAATGTCGGCCGCGGCGGATCAAGTCCAAGCGACGGAGGCGACGATGCTCGCGATCTGGGTGAAGGTGAAGATCAAGGCCCCGATGCGGGAGAAGTTCCTGAAGGCGATCGAGGCGGACGCCCTGGGCTCCGAGCGGGACGAGCCTGGCTGCCTGCGCTTCAACGTGCTCCAGGACGAGAAGGACGACAACGTCTACTACTTCTACGAGGTCTACAAGGACCAGGCCGCGCTGGAGGCGCACCGGAACACGCCGCACTACGCGATCTGGCGCGGGGTGGCCGACGTGCTGGACGGCCCCACCGAACCCACCCGCTGCAAGCCGGTATTCCCGGCCGCCCGCCCCTACTGGGGCAAGGCGGAGCGCTGAAAACGGCCCATCTGCTTCGTTGGCGCCCTCGGTCGCACGCTCAACCGAGAGAGACTACGCCTGGCGTGCGACCGTCGGGCGCCCGTTTCGGGGGGAGGTTCGGAAGGGGGGCGTAGCCCCTCTCCGAGCTCAGCGCTGGCCGAGGGCGCGGTTGGCGATCTCCACCGTCTTCTTCTCGACGTCGAAGCGATGGGTCTCCTTGCTCTCCACGTCGCCGCCGGTGACGCGAAGGAAGAAGGTGTCGTCGCCGAACTCGATGGAGTGGATGTCGCCCACCGCGAAGGCGGCCGCGTGGCCGGGCTCGTTGAGGAACTCGCGCTGCAGGGTGAGCTCGGCGTAGTTCGGCCGGCTGCCGTCGTCGAGCCGGCGCCAGCGGCGCATGCGGGTGGCGTTCTGGTAGTTGCCGTAGACGACCCAGCACGGCCCGTGGTCGTGGACGGAGGACTTGGCCCCCTTGGCCCGGCCGTGCACGAGCACGTGCACGTCGGTCTCGGGATCGTGGCCGATCGTGGTGCGCTCGACGTGGGGCACCGGGTCGCCCAGGTGCTTCTTCAGGAGCTCGGGGTTGTGCAGGAGCTTCTCCAGATGATCGCGGATCTCGGCCAGCCCGGCCGGGATGCCCTTGCTCTTGATGGTGGCTCGCGTGTCGGCGAGGAACTGATCGAGCGAGTAGGTGGTGTCGGTGCCCATGGACGACCTCCTTTCTGAGCGCCTCCGATGATAGCAGAAACCGTCGCCGGCTTGACAGGCAGGTTATCGTCACACAACGCCATGGAGAGAGGAGCCCTCATGACGCGAGCCGTTCGCTTCTTCGTCGCCGTGCTCACCCTGGGCCTGAGCCTGCCCGCACCGGCCGCAGCGGAGACCTGGGTCGTCGACACCGCCCACACCGTCTCCGGCTTCACGGTCAAGCACATGATGATCGCCAACGTCACCGGAGTGTTCGAGGTGACGAAGGGGACGATCGAGTACAAGCCGGGCGAGCCCGGCTCGGTCAAGGCCGACATCACCATCGAGACCAAGAGCGTCAACACCCGCATCACCCGCCGCGACGACGATCTCCGCAGCGACAACTTCTTCAGCGCGGATAAGTTCCCCACCCTCGTCTTCAGGTCGAAGCGGGTCCAGAACGTGCGGGCCGACGGCTTCGATCTGGTGGGCGACCTCACCATCCGGGACGTCACGCGCGAGGTGGTCCTCAAGGTGGACGGCCCGACCGCGCCGATCCGCGACCCGCAGGGCAACCGTCGCGTGGGCGCCAACGCGTCGACGACCATCAACCGGAAGGACTTCGGCATCACGTGGCACCGCGCCATCGAGGCAGGCGGGGTCGTGGTCGGCGACGAGGTGAAGATCAACATCGATGTCGAGGCGATCGAGAAGAAGAGCTAGGTCGTGGCCCGTCGGCCGGGACCCGTGGTGTAGACTAGAGTCCCGTGTCCGACCCGACCGCTCGAGCGAGCCTCCGTAGCGACGTCCGCGTCATCGGACTCATCGGGGTGGCCCACTTCTTCAGCCACTTCTTCCAGCTCACGCTGCCGCCCCTCTTCCCGCTGCTGAAGAGCGTTCTCGGGGTCCCGTACGTGGCCCTGGGCCTGGCCATGAGCGTGTTCTACGCGGCCTCGGGCATCGGCCAGACGCTGTCGGGCTTCCTGGTGGACCGCATCGGGGCGCATCGCGTGCTGCTGAGCGGCTTGGCGCTCTTCGCCTCCGCCATCGCGCTCGCCGGATCGGTGTCCTCGTACTGGATGCTGTTGCCGGTGGCGCTCCTGGCCGGACTCGGCAACAGCGTGTTCCATCCGGCCGACTACTCGATCCTGAACGCCTCCGTGGATCCGCGCCGGATCGGGCGCGGCTACAGCGTGCATGCGATCTCGGGCAACCTCGGCTGGGCGGTCGCTCCCACGGTCGTCTTCGGGCTCACCGCGCACTTCGGCTGGCGCGCCGCGCTGGTGACGGTGGGCTCGCTCGGGCTGGCGATGGTCGTGGTGCTGGCGACCCAGCGGGCCGCCTTCGTCCAGAGCCGCTACGACACGCGCGGGACCGGTCCGGTGGCGGAGCTGCGGCTGCTCCTGAGCGCCCCGATCCTCTCGGCCTTCGCCTACTTCGCGTTCATCGCGACCGCCCTGATCGGCGTGCAGACGTTCGGGGTGACCGGGCTCATGCGGATCTACGACACGCCGCTGGCCCTGGCAACCGGGGCGCTCACCGCCTTCCTGCTCGGCAGCGCCGCGGGGATCCTGGCCGGCGGCTTCCTGGCCGATCGGACGCGCCGCCACGACATCGTGGCGGTGGGCGGCCTGGTCATCGCGGCCGGCTTCATGATGCTGCTCGCCACCGGCGCGCTGGCGCCCTCGCTGCTCCCGGTGATCCTCGCGCTCACCGGCCTCTGCCACGGCGCCACCGGGCCCTCGCGCGACATGCTGGTGCGCGCGGCGACGCCCCCGGGCGCCTCGGGCAAGGTGTTCGGCTTCGTCTACTCCGGGCTCGATCTCGGCTCCTGCCTCACCCCGCTCGCGTTCGGCTGGCTGCTCGACCACGGCGACCCTCGCATGCTCTTCATCGCCGTCGCCATCCTCATGCTGATGACGATCGGCACCGTGGTCCAGGTCAAGCGTACCGCCCAGCAGCCCGCCCCCGCCGTCTAGGCGGGGTCAGAACCAGCAGGCCTTGTCGACCACGTTGCGGAGGGGCTGGCCGGCGAAGAAGCGGCGGGCGTTTTCGAGCAGGATCTCGCAGCGGCGTTCGTCGAGGTAGGGGCCGTAGCCAGCGGTGTGCGGGGTGATCAGCACGTTCGGCGTCGTCCAGAGCGGGTGATCGGCGGG
>Ga0207646_10003827_pt1 | contig 16718 bp, 20 predicted proteins | sample KBSK5502metaG_FD_184343 | JGI IMG/M metagenome (GOLD analysis project Ga0207646, IMG submission 184343) | Corn, switchgrass and miscanthus rhizosphere microbial communities from Kellogg Biological Station, Michigan, USA - KBS K5-50-2 metaG... | ecosystem: Host-associated > Plants > Roots >... | reverse complement strand
TGCAACTCGAAGACGCGAACGCGTTCGTCGTCTCGCTCGACCCCGAGCGGACGTGGTTCCGCTACCACCACCTGTTCGCGGATCTGCTCCGGCTGGAGCTGCGCCGGACGCTGCCCGAAGAAGTACCAGCCCTGCACCGGCGCGCCGCCGGATGGTTCACCGAGCACGGCCAGGTCGCCGACGCCATCCGCCATACGCAAGCGGCGGGCGACTGGCCCGGCTCGGCCCGGCTGCTCGCCGACCATTCGTTCAGCATGACATTGGACGGGCAGGCGCAGACCATCCAGGCGCTGCTACGTGCCTTCCCGCCGGGCGCGGATCACCCGGAGCTGGCCCTGGTGCACGCCACCGTTGACCTTGTCCAGGGACGCCTGGACGAGGCGGCCGCCCACCTGGCGGTCGCCGAGACGTACGTGGAGATGGCGCCGCGAGATCGTCAGCGCCGCCTCCGGGTGGCGATCGCGTCACTGAAGCTGTCGCTGGCGAGGCGGCGCGGTCACCTGGCCGGCGTCACCGAACAGGTCACATTCCTCGCCTCTCCGGTGACCGCGCAGTCCGACGAGGACATCGCGCTCGGCAGCGACCTGCGGGCGGTGGCGCTGATGAATCTGGGGACCGTCGAGGCGTGGTCGCTGGGGCTTCCGGACGCCGAACGTCACCTCCGGGAGGGCGCCGCGTTGGCCCGGAGGATCGGCCGGCCCTATCTCGAAGTCAGCTGCCTGGCGCAGCTGGGCTTCGCGTCGAAGATCCGCCCGTTCGCCACTGCCCGGCGGCGCTGCCTGGAGGCGATAGCGCTCGCCGAGCGATACGGCTGGGGCACGGAGCCCATCGTCGCGCCCGCGCTGATAACACTGGCCGCCAACGTGACCTGGACGGGTGAGTTCGACGAAGGAGCGCGGTGGCTGCAGCTCACCGTACGGGCCCTGGAGACAGACACCGGGCCGGACATCAGGCTGCTCGTGCACATTGTGAGCGGCATGCTGAGGGCCTGCCGCGGCCGCCACGACAAGGCGCTCGAGGAGTTCAGCGCGGCCGAACGCCTGCGGTCGCAGCTCGAGGGCTCGCACGCGCTGGCGAACCAGGTGACCGGCTGGATGCTGGCCACGCAGGCCCGTGCCGGGATGCCCGGCAAAGCGCGCGCATCCCTCGCGGCGATCGACGACGAGCGGGTCGGCTCAGGCGAAATCCGTAACGCCCGCGCGGTCATCAGCCTCGCGGAAGGCGATCCGGCCGGAGCCCTCGGCGCGGTGGCCGATGTTCTGGAAGGTACGGCGCCGGTCGTCGGTTACGTTACGGTCGTGGAGGCTCAACTGCTCGCCGGGCTCGCCTATCGTGAACTCGGTGACCAGCGCGCGGCGAACCAGGCGGCCGAACGCGCACTGGCCCTGGCGGAGTCGGACAGGCTGGTCCTGCCGTTCGCGATGACGGGCTCGCAGGAGCTGCTGGAGGCGCTGCCGCGGCATGAGACGGCTCACGCCGCACTTCTCGCGGACATCCTCGACGTCGTCCACGGCTCATCCTTGACGGCCAAAGACCACTTCTCGGCACCGCCGGCGGAGGAGCTCAGCCCGGGCGAGCTCAGGGTCCTGCGATTCCTCCCGACGAACCTCTCCAGGGCTGAGATCGCAAGCGAGCTGTCGATCTCGGTGAATACCGTCAACACGCACGTCCGTAATATCTACGCCAAGCTCCAGGCCCGTGATCGCTCCTCGGCGGTGCAACGCGCGCGAGAGCTGCGGCTGCTGGCGACGGGCCTCCCGCGTTAGCATGGCGGTCACCTGATCCTGGTGAAGAGGGTTCACCTGCCTGCCCTCGACCGTGGCTTCATGGACCCAGTGCCCGCCCTCTACACGATCAGGATCAAGGGCCACCTCGGCGCTGCGGTGCTGTCTGCGTTCCCGGCGCTGGAGCCGCAGCGGCACGGCGCACACACCGTGCTCACCGGCCTGCTGGACCGGTCGGCACTGTACGGAGTGCTGGCCGACATCGAGGCGCTCGGCCTCGAACTGCTCGAGGGTCCGCCAGCTCACGCGGAAAAGCAAATCGCCAGAATCAGGTGACGGCCGCTCACCATGCTGACCATTAGCGTCGGGCGCAGCCGAACCGTGCTACCAGAAAGTGCCGCTCCGATGACCAGTGCTCCAGTCCGCGACCCGCTCGCAGACCATCTCATCACTCCGCAGAACGCAGCGCTCCTGCTCATCGACTACCAGCCCTCACAGCTGGCCGGGGTCCACTCGATGGATCGCGCGCTCCTCCTCAAGAACGCCGTCTCGACGGTCAGGACCATCAAGACCTTCGAGGTCCCGGTCGTGCACTCGACCATCAACGTCGCCTCCGGCCGGGGACAGCCCACCCTGCCCGAACTCGCCGCGCTGCTGACCGACGACAAGCCGCTCGACCGGACGACGACCAACTCCTGGGAGGACATCGAATTCGTTCAGGCCGTCCACGCCACCGGCCGCCGCAAGCTCATCATCTGCGCTCTGTGGACCGAAATCTGCATGGCCTTCACCGCCCTCGACGCGCTGCGGGAAGGGTATGAGGTCTACCCCGTCGTCGACGCGATCGGCGGCACCTCGCCCGAGGCCCACCGCGCCGGCCTTGACCGCGTGATGCAAGCCGGCGGCCGGCCCATCAGCTGGGTCTCCCTCGCGGTCGAGCTGCAACGCGACTGGGCCCGCCAGGACACTGTTGAAGCCGTCATCGAGATCGTCCTCACGGACCGGCTACTGAAGGAGCAATAGCGCAGCTGCCCGCAACGCGACCGGATCCACAAAGCGCGCCGGGGTCGGCTCGGGTCGACTTCTCGCGGAAACCAGATCACGAAAGGTGGACCAAAATGACAATTTCGGACAGGACGGTTGCCATCATCGGCACCGGCAACATCGGCAGCAGGCTCGCCGCGAACTTCGCGGCCGGCGGTCAGGACTTCCTGCTGGCCGACCGCGACCTGGAGGCCGCACGGAAGCCCGCGTCCGGCCTCGGCGGCCACGCCGAAGTGGTGAGCATCGACGAGGCGGTCGAGCGGGCTGACGTGCTCGTGTTCGCCCTCTGGATGGACGCCTTCGAGCAGCTGATTGCCCAGTACGGCGACCGGCTGGCCGGGAAGGTGATCGTCGACCCGTCGAACCCGGTCGGACCGGATGGCGCCGGCGGCTACCGCAAGGTCATCGGCGAGCAGGAGTCCTCCGGCCAGATCCTGGCCGGGCTGCTGCCGGCCGGAGCACGGCTGGTCAAGGCGTTCGGCACGCTGTCGGCCCCCTCACTGGCCGCGGCCGCGCGGCGGGAGCCGGAGCGTGCGGTGCAGTTCTACGCCGCGGACGACGACGCCGCGGGCGACCTGGTCGCTGACCTGATCCGCGCCGACGGGTTCGAACCAGTCCGCGTCGGCGGCCTGGACCAGTCCATTCGTATTGAGATGTTCGGCGACCTGCACGAATACGGCGCCCTGGGCCGGGTTGTGACCAAATCGGAGGCGCTGGCGGCGGTCTGACCTAATCAGCCCCGACACCACGCGCGCCGTGTTCGGGCGCGGTGTCGGGGCTGGTATGTCGCACTTCGCCACCGGGGCGCTGGCCTGGGCGTCATACTTGCCGTTGCGGGGGTGCGCCGCAGCGGTCGCGACCGCGATCACGATCCGCGGCCGCAGACGGGAGGTCAGGTGGAAACCTTCGCGGTACCTGAGCTGACAGCCGACGATCACGTGCTCGGGCCGGCGGACGCGCCGGTAACCGTCCTGGAGTACGGGGACTACGAGTGCCCGTACTGCCGGGGAGCGGCCAGGGATGTGCGCCGGCTGCTCGACCGCTACCCGGCCGCGATCCGGTTCGTGTTCCGGAACTTCCCCGTTCCGCAGCTGCACCCGCATGCCGAGCAGGCCGCTGAGGCCGCCGAGGCTGCCGGCGCCCAGGGGAGGTTCTGGGAGATGTACGAGCTCTTGCTCCGGCCCTCGTCCGGCCTCGACCTGGACTCCCTGCTCGGGTACGCCGAGCGCCTGGGCCTAGATACCGGCCGGTTCAGCAACGAGGTCATCGGCAATGTCTACGCGGACAGGATCGAACGCGACGTGCGGGAAGGCATCAGGAACGGCGTGAACGCCACCCCGAAGTTCTACGTGAACGGCGAGCGCATCGACGGCAAGGTCCCTCTGGACGGCCTTGTCGATGCGGTTCGGGCTGCCGTGACGGTCGCCTCGGCAGGATGACGCGACGGGACGGCCGGCTTCGGTACCCTCAAGGTCTTGTGCTGTCGCGACCGGTCGGGTCATCGGGTGGCCTCCTTGTCGATGTGGCATAGATTTTCGGTGTGTTGTCCCGTCCGGGTGCGGTCGGCGGTGGTTAGGACGGCCACGGCCAGCAGGATCCCGACTGCGGCGGTGGCGGTATCGGGGATGGTGTACGGGGCGCCGAAGCCGGACGCGGCAGCCTGCGGTGCCGACGCGGTGCCGATCAACAGGGCGGCCCAGGTCGGCCAGCGTCGCCCGGCGAGGCACCCGCGCGCTGTCCAGCTACTGAGGGCGGCGGCGGCGAGCCCGGCTGCGACCAGCCAGGCGACCGGGGCAGGATGCCGCGCGGCGGCCAGGACCAGGCCGCACCGGGTCAGGTCCAGGGCCGCCGTGGCGAGCAGCAGCACAGCGATCAGCCACTGGGCGGCCCGGCCGTCGGCCGTGAGCGCGCCGCGCCCGGGATCAGCACCGGCGCCCGGCCTGCACACGGGCACGCGGTCGTTCACCGGCATGCGGTGCTGTCCTGGTCCTGCAGGTGACGGCGCATCGCATCCAGCGCATAGTGCAGCCGCGATCGGGCTGTGCCATTCGGTATGCCAAGCCGCCGGGCGACTGTCGCCGTGCTCGCGCCCCGGTAGAAGGTCTCTACCAGGACCGTCCGGTGCGCGGGAGACAGATGCTGGAGGGCATCGCAGACGAGCTGCCGGTCCAGGACCTGGCCAAGTCCTGAATCATCGCCCGGATCCTCGGCCGACGACGCCGAAACTGTGATCGGCCGTGACCGGGCGGCCCGGTCAGCGTCGGTCAGCAGGTTGCGCGCGACCCGGAACAACCACGGCCGGACCGGCCGACCGTCGGCGCGGAGCTGCCGCAGGTGCTGCCAGGCGCGAATGAAGGTTTCCTGAACGATGTCATCGGGGCTGGCCTCATCCGGGCAGAACCGCCGGACGTAGGCGTGCAGAGCCCTGGCGTGGTGGGAGTAGAGCTGGCGGATCGCGTCGTCGGCGTCATCGAGCAGATCGCTGCCGGGAGCATCGGTATTCGTAGGCACATCTACTATCACGGATAGTAAGAGCCTTTTGTTCACGCCGGGGGCAAGCCGGGTCGCGCCTACAGCGCTTGTCGTCCTCGCCACTTCCGCCCAGGCCACCCCTGGGCGCTGTGACTCATATCGCATCGCACTGGCTCGATGGGGCTGAACCAACCCAGTCTCCTATCCGTGTTAGTAGTTGAGAGTGACACTACTTCTAGCCCGTCGCGCCGCGAGGCCCGAAGGACAGAAGCCCGCAGATAGGAGACACCGAAATGCATGATCGTCTTGCCGCATCGCCGCCTGCGCCGGCCACCGATGTGATCGCGCGCGCGGTGGCCGCGGCGGCCCTGGCAACCCTGGCCATGATCCACGTGGTAGACCTTCCTGGCACTCTGGGCCCGCTGCCGCTGGTCGGCGCCGGGTACCTCGGCATCATCGCCGCGGCGGTCGCCCTCAGCGGGATGATGATCGCCCGGTCGCACCGGCTGGTGTGGGCTGCCGCCGGCGGCCTGGCGGCGTCAGCCATGGGTGGCTACGTGCTCACCCGCACCGTGAGCGGCTTCCTCGGCGATCACAGCGATCTCGGCAACTGGCACTGCCCACTCGGCCTTGCCGCCCTCAGCGTCGAGACACTGCTCATCGTGCTCGCTGCCTGGCAGGCGCGCAGCCGTCCTGCGCCCGTCGCCGTTTCGCGGCGGCCTGCCCCGCACCAGTCACGCGAATACAGCCGTCTGGGCTGACCAGGCCCGCCGCGACACTGGCTTGTGCCCCCCAACCCGAACGCCGAGAGCGTCGAAGCCGCCTACGTGGACTTCACCCGGCCGGCGGCCAAGGCGCTCAAACGGCACTCCGTCAGGCGAGTCGTCGGGATCTCAGCTCTCGGCGGGCATGGCGCGGCAAGTGGCTTCGGGCCTATGCTCGCCGTAGCCGCCCCGGCAGGAGGACCGGCAATGGCCGAACCCGTGCGATCGGCGCTGCACGACGTCCAAGCAGCGGCCGGCGCCACCTTCCGGGACGAGGATGGCTGGCTATGGACGGAAAGCATCGGCAGCGATTTGGCCGGGTACGAGGCCGTCCGCGACGGACTGGCCATCTGGGACATCTACCCCCTGGTGAAGTGGCAGATCTCGGGTCCGGACGCCCGCGCCGCCATCCAGCGGGTGTTCACCGCCGACCTGAGCCGCCAGCGGCTCGCCACCGTCAAGTACGGCACCTTCGTCGACGAGGACGGGCTGATGGTGGACGAGGGTACGGTGTTCAAGCACTCCGAGACGCACTTCTGGATCTTCACCAATGCCGAGGAGACCGGCGACCATCTGCGCGCGCACGCCGCCGGGCTGGGCGTCACGGTAACCAACCGCACGCTGGAGATGCCGCTCGTCTCCGCGCAGGGCCCGCGCTCGCGGGCGATCGTGCAGAACCTCACCCCGGCCGACCTGTCCGCCCTGCACTACTACAACTTCATCCCGGAGCGCGTGCCGGTTGCCGGGGTTCCGACCTGGTTGAGCCGCACGGGGTTCTCGGGCGAGCTGGGGTTCGAGCTGATACCTGACCCCGCCGGAGCAGAGGCGTTGTGGAACGCGCTCCAGGACGCGGGCGGCGTCCCGTTCGGGTTGACGGTCCTTGAGCCGGTGAGGGTCGAGGCCGGCCTGATCGTCTACGACAGTGACTACTCACCCGGCCTGGACTCGCCCTACGACGTCAGCCTGGACCGCTACGTCCACCTCGACGCGGACGTGGATTTCCTCGGCAAGGATGCCCTGCGGCAGATCGCCGCCGCACCACCGCGGCGGCTGAAGACGTTGCGCCTGTCCGGGGACCAGATACCCGAGCCAGGCGCTGACGTGGTAGCCGACGGTGTGGTCGTGGGCAAGGTGACCAGCCCGGCCCTCAGCCCTCGGATGGGACCGCTCGCGCTGGCCAAGCTCGAGACGGGCCACGCCGCCGATGGTGCCGTGGTGGCGGTCGCCCTCGCCCAGGGAACCGCCCGCGCCACCGTCGATGGCCTCTCGGTGAAGGACCCGCATAAGCTTCGGCCCCGAACCTGACACCGGCCGAGGGCGGCCCGGCACCTCCGCCGCCTCGCGGACTAAACGACCATGATGGTGGAGCAGCCTGCGGCTTCCGGCCCGTACGCGGCCGTGCCAGCCTAGCCGTGCCGGCTGGCAAGGAGGTTTGCGACGCGGTCGCGAGGCAACGCGGGGGTGCGGTGGCCGTCGCGACCGGTCATGTCGTCGTTGGCGACCAGGGCGTTGAGGACGGCCTCTTCGGTGCCCTGCACCACGGCGGCGTAGAACGGGTCCAGGAAGCCCCAGGGGATGAATCCCAGCTGGTCGTACCTGCCTTCGGCGCCGGGCCGGAAGGTGCTGAAACCGGGAGTGATCCCTCCGGCGTTGGCAGTGGAGAAGGCCAGGAACAGGTCGCCGGAGAAGTGCGAGCCGGTGGTGCCGGTGCGGGCCAGGCCGAGCGTGACGCGGCGGGCGAGCGCCTTGCACTGCTGGGGCAGCAACGGAGCGTCGGTGGCGGCGATTGCGATGACCGACCCGGCGCCGCCCGGCGCGGCAAAGTAAGCCGCCATCGGGTTGTCGTCCGCCAGCAGCTGGCCGACCGGCGTCCCGGCGATGGTGAGTTCCTCGCGGCTGCCGAAGTTCGCCTGGACGAAGATGCCGACCGTATAAGTGGTGCCCGCGTAGCCGACCAGCCTCGAGGCAGTGCCGGACCCTCCCTTGAACTGGTAGCAGTTCATGCCGGTGCCGCCGCCGACCGAGCCTTCCTCGACGGGCCCGGGCACGGCGGCCTCGAGGGCGTGCAGGCAGGCCTGCTGGGTGACGTGCTGGCCGTTGATGTCGTTGAGGTAGCCGTCCCAGGTCTCGGCGGCGACGGGCAGCAGCCACGCGTCGGCCAGCCGCGGGTGGTGCTTGACCGTCCAGGCGATGATCGCCGCGTGCGCCACGCCGACCGCGTGGGTGTTGGTGATCGCCACCGGGCCGGAGAAGCTGCCGGATTCTTCGATCCAGCTGACTCCGGTCATTTCCCCGTTGCCGTTCTGGGAGAAGAAACCGGCCGCCACCGGATCGCCTGCCCCAGCCCGGCCGCGGGGGTGGATCGCGGTCACCCCGGTCCGCACTGACTCACCGTGAATCAGGGTTGTGTAGCCGACCTCCACGCCGGGCACGTCCGTGAGCGCATTCCAGCGGCCAGGCGTCCCGTTCAGGGGTATGCCAAGGGACCGGGCCCGGGGCTTGCCAGCGGGGGTGGCAGCGTGCTGCCCAGGCAGGTTATCTGCTTCGGATGGCGGGCGCTCATCCCGGTCCTGGCCAGACAGGCCGCCCGGCGCCACGCTGTCAGCCATCGCCGCCTGCGGCGGCCTCGTCGAACACGGCCTCCCGCAGCGTCCACGCGCGGCCGCGCTGAGGGAATATCACCGCCAGCCAGTACAGCAGGCCGATCCCGACGGTGATCAGGGTGACCTGCAGCAGCAGCGAGGTCTGCTTGGTGAAGATGTAGCCCAGGCTGACCAGGGCCAGGATCGGCGGCAGCGGCCACAGCGGCATCTTGTACGGGCTGTCGCGGGTTGCCCCGGTCGGGCGGGCGAACAGGGCGGCGATCGCGATCAGCGCGTAGTCCGCGACCAGGCTCGCGCCGGTGAGGTTGACCAGGGTGGTCAGCGAGACGGTCAGGCACAAGATCGCGCCCAGGACGCCGACCACCGCGGTGGCGACCCAGGGCGACCGGAACCGCTCGCTCCTGAGGGTCATCCAGCCGTTGACCGGCCCGGCCAGGCCCGGTCCCGGCCGGAGCTGAACATGATCCGCCCGTACGACAGCACGATCGCGATGACCGCGTTGAGAATGGCAACGACCACGCCCAGGCTGACAATCGTGTAGACCGTGTGGTTCCAGGTCGCCTCGATGAAGTACTTCATCGGCACCGCCGCGGTGGACAACCTGGCCAGCGACGGCGAGCCGACAAGCGTGGCGATCAGCGGGATCAGCTCGGTCGCGACCGTGATCACCAGTGCCCACAAGATGGCGCTGGCGATCCGCCTGCTCGACCCGGTCGTCTCCTCGGAGAAATTGACCGCGTTGGCGTAGCCGTTGTAGGAGAACACCGCCACCGCGGTCAGCGCAAGCACGGCAGTGAACGAGACCGATGTCAGCCCGCCGTGCGCGCTGCCCACCGCCGGATGGATCAGCGAGCTCCAGCTCTTCGCGTGCACGATGCCGAGGATCGTCACCACGGCGAGCGCTACCAGTTCGATCGCCAGGAAAATGCCGGTGATCACCGCATTCAGCCGGATGTTCAAGATCGCGATGGCGGCCGCGACCAGCATCACGACGGCGCCGATGACCTTCAGGTTCACGTTCACGATCACGGCCAGGTAGGTGCTGGTGCCGAGCGCGATCACCGCCGGGATAAAGGCGATGAAATCCACGTACAGCGCGAAGGTGACGAAGCTGACCGGGCCCGCAAGCCACGAGGTCCGCCCCTTGAACGAATGCCAGACCAGCGCATAGTCCCCGGCGGCGATCGGGAACGCCGCTGACAGTTCCGCCCAGCAGAACGCCATGAACACGCCGACGACCGCGGCGAACACGAACGCCAGGAATGAGCCGCTGCCCGCCGCCACCAGCGCCACCGGCACGATGATGAACACCGACGACGCCGGGGTCACCCCCGACAGCGTGATGAAGACATTGCCCAGGATGCCGATCGACCGGCTCAGGTCCTGCTCGTACCGCGCCGTCTCCGGTGCGCCGGCGGCCGCAGCCGCCGGGCCGTGCTGCGTCTTATGCGTATCGTCCATGCGCAGGCCTCCCGCCAGTTGTGCGATCGCTGGCATGCTACGGATTCCGAGGGCATGCGCTCAATGCACAAAGCGTGCATGAATGGAGCCTTGCCGTTCCTACCATGTGTATATGGGCATGAGCGTCCAGGAGGTCCTCGACCTGCCGGTCTTCCGAGACGCCCAAGCCCGCGTGCTGGCAGGTGAGCCAAACCTGGACCGAAGCGTCCGCTGGGTGCACGTGGCCGAGCTGGCGGACATCTCCTACCTGCTCAAGGGCGGCGAGTTGCTGCTGACCACCGGCATGGGCATCCAGCAGGACGAGGCCGTTCGCCGCCGTTACATTCATGAACTGGCGGACGTCGCGGTCGCCGGCCTCGTGGTCGAACTCGGCCGGAACTTCTCCCGATGCCGGCCGAGATGATCACAGAGGCGCGTAGGCGGGGGACCGGGACGCCCATACCGAGCTCAGCAGGCTCTCCAAGCTTGACCGCCAAGAGGCGGGCCCCCGAGCACGAGCAATGGGCCGCGCGCTCCCGTGAGCGACAAGCCAGGCGGGCGGGCATTCCGTTCCCGGGCTTGGCGCCTCCGACCGACGGCAGCCAGGGCAGTGCGGCGCAGACGGCGGCGCTGCGCTCGCTCCGGCCAGGCAGGATCGGGCTGATACCTGCCCGCAGGCCGGCCGACGGCCTGGCAGCGGTCGGCTGGACGTGCTTCGACGATCCTGCCTACGAAGACGGAATCCGCAACGCCGTGTGGATCGGAGCCATCCTCAGGTCCTGGGAGAACCGGTTCGGGGCGCGGCTGCTGGCCATCGGGCCGGGCGCCGAAATCAGGCTACTTGTCCAGCGTCCGCCGCGAACGATGGAGGCGGCCGAGAAGATAGCCGCGGAGCACTCTGCCTTCTGCACCGAATGCGCGGGACAGGGCCTCCGGACGCTTCGGGAGATCGCGCCCGCTCTGGTCGGCGCGCCCGTCTGGACCTTCTGGTGGGACTAGGTCAGTGCTCATGACGCCCAGTTCGGGCGCTGCATCTCCGTGAGGTCGGCAGGTCAACGACCCGCGCCCTGGCCGATCCGGCGGCGGTCGACATCGCCCGCCGCGGCCAAAACCTCGCGCAGTTCCTGCACCGACGGCACGGCCCGTGGGCGGCCGGTCGGGTCGCGGTACAGCCGGCAGGACAGGCTGGGCGGCTGGCCGGTTGCGGTGAACGGGTCGGTGCCGTCGATCAGCAGGGTCGGCGACCCGTGCATGCCGGCTTCCGCCGCTTCCTGCTCGCTGGCAATGACGCGGCGGCTGACCGCCGTTTCCGGCCGGCCGGCGAGAGCGGCGGTGAGATTCTCCTCGAACGCCGCTGCGTTCGGGCACGCCTGGACGGTTAGCAAGACCAGTTCCATCTGGCCAGTCTCCCTGCGCGGCAGTTGGTTGTTTGGCAACTGGCATCCACGCTAGACCTTCCCCCTGGCTGGAAGGTCAAGAGTTGCACCGCGCCGGCATACGGCCGTGCGATCGGATCAGCCGTCGATGATCGAGCAGTAGCCGCGGCAGTCGGCCGGGTCTTGGGATACTGCGCGCGCGGCCAGCGTCGCGAGTTGATCGCGGGTGCGGGTGAGTTCGGCGAGCCGGGCCTCCACGTCGGTCAGGCGCTGGGTGATCAGCGCGGTGACGTGGACGCACGGCGGCTGGCCGCTGTCTCGGATGTCCAGGACCTGGCCGATGGCGTCCAGGGTGAGGCCGGCCGCCTGCCCCTGCCTGATGAACGCGAGGCGGCCGAGGATTGCCGGGTCGTAGTCGCGGTAGCCGGCCGGGGTCCTGGCCGGCCGGGGGAGCAGGCGCCGGTCCTCCCAGAACCTGATCGTCTTGGCCGGCACGCCGGCCCGGCCGGCGACCTCCCCGATCCGCATTTCTTCTCCTTGACCTTCCATCACGCTGGAGGGTTTACGGTAGCACGCGGATCGGCCCGCTCGCCCGCCGCAGGCATCGTGCCCGCATGACGGGGAGCAGCCACAGGAGCGGAACCGTCGTTGCCGTACTCAGTTGCCTGGCCCGTTGCGTAGTCCGTATGCGTTGCGGTAGCCGCTGGGTGACAGGCCGGTGGCCGCCTTGAACACGCGCCGGAATGCGGCCGGGTCGCTATAGCCGACGCGCCGGCGTACCTGGTCGATCGGGTCGGCATCGGTTTCGAGCAGGCGCATCGCGTGCTGGATGCGAGCCTGCCGGAGGTAAGCGCGGGGGCCGCGGCCGGTGGCGGCCGCGAACCGGCGGGAGAGGGTCCGCTCGCTCAGCCCGAACCGGGACGCAAGGTCCGCGATCCGGAGCGACTCACCGAGGCGAAGGTCGATGTCCTGCTGGATCTGGTGGACGATCATGTCGCTGTGAGATCGTTCACGCCCGAACGCGATATAGGGGCGCTGGCTGGGCCTGTGACCGTCGACCAGCAGAACTTTAGCGGCCAGGTTCGCGCGGTCGTGGCCGGCGAAACGTTCGACAAGGTACAGGACCAGGTTCAAGAACGCCGTCGCTCCGCCCGACGTCATCACGTCGCCCGTGTCGACAATCATCCGGTCGGCCGTCACGTTGACCGCCGGGTACCGGCGGGCCAGCTCGTCGGCGAACAACCAGTGGGTCGTCGCCGGCTTGCCGTCGAGCAGGCCGGCGTCGGCGACGAGGAACGCGCCGGTGCACGAACCGGCGATCCTGGCTCCGGCGGCATGCCATGCCGTCAGCCACGGCACCCAGCCGCGGTTCTCGTTGAAGGACGCCGCCAGGTCATCGTCCAGGCCGGGCACCACGACGAGATCCGGCGCGATGACGTCGGCGGCCGCTATGGCCGGATGCAGGGTCACGCCGTCGCGGCAGCTCACGCCGCCGCCGTCGAGTCCGGCAAGCCGCACATCGAACACACGCGCGGCCGGCTGTCCAGTCCGCAGCGCGTGCGACAGATCGGCCTTGTTGAGCGCGTCCATCACCCCGGCCGTGCCGATCGACGCCGTGCCGGACAGGGCGGCAATCACCACAGAGACCATTCACCGGATTGTACGAGCGGGTGCGGGCGGCTAGCTCCCGGTGGCCGGTCTGGCACGCAAGTTGTCCGATCGGACTCTCACGCAGCCAGGTAGCCGCGGCGTAACTTGCGACGTGATGCGCCAACGTGCCGAGAGGAGGGCTGGCCGCGATGCCGCAAGAGCCGCAGGAGCTCGCAGCCAACGAGTGGGGGACGATTATCTACCACCCGCAGTGGAACACCCTCGAGCTGAAGTGGGCGCAGAAGACCCGCTCGATGAGCGACGACGGATTCAAGCGGACGCTGCAGATCATGGCCGGCCACGGGCTCAAGGTCCGGCCCAGGTTCATGATCATCGACGCGACGGAGTTCTATCACACGTTCGGCGAGGGCACCCTGGCCTGGCGGGATGATCACATCGTGCCGCTCTACAACCAGGCTGGAGTGGAGAAATTCGCGTTCCTCGTCACCGGCCGCATGCCAGGGACGGTCGAGAAGGGCGCCGAGCCCGCGCCCGACGGCCCAGCGTCCTTCCCGACCGGCTGGTTCGAGACCAAGGAGCGGATGTTTACGTGGCTGGCGGGCTGAGGGCCGATGTCGCACTAGCTAGCGGAGGTGTCGCATGAACCGCGAGGACTTTCCCGCACCGAGGGAAGGATTCGTCATCACGCACGTGCTCGTCGTTGCCGATCAGGACCGTTCCAGGGAGTTCTACCGGTCTCTGCTCGGGGGGCAGGTGCTGCTCGAGCGGGATCCGGTCATCATGAAAGTCGCCAACACGTGGCTGACCCTCGCCACCGGCGGCGGTCCCACGGACGACAAGCCGGGCGTGAGCCTCAGCCCGCCGCCCGATCCCGGACGTACCAGCGGGTTCATCAACGTGCGCGTGGCGGACATCGCCGCGGTCTACAGGGACTGGTCAGCCAAAGGCGCCGAGTTCCTCACCGAGCCCAAGGATCACGGAGGCGAGATTCGCGCGTACGTCCGCGACCCGGACGGCCACGTGATCGAGGTCGGCCAGGCTACCGGGGTGCTGGACTGAGCGGGGCGTGAGCCGAGGAGTACAGGAGCGCCCATTGCCACGAGACGACGGCAAGCTGATCCTGGTGACCGGCGCGACCGGACGCCAGGGCGGCGCGGTGCTGCGCCATCTGCGTGAGCAGGGCTGGCCTGTGCGCGCGCTGACCCGCCGCCCGGACAGCGCGGCGGCGCAGGCCCTGGCAGCGGACGGTGTCGAGATCGCTGCCGGCGACATGGAGGACGGGGCGAGCCTGGAGCGGGCAATGCGCGGCGTCCACGGCGTGTACAGCGTCCAGGACTTCTGGTCGTCCGGCGCGGAGCGCGAGGTCCGGCAGGGGATAAGCGTCGCGGACGCGGCCGCCGCGGCCGGGGTGGCACATCTGGTCTTCTCCTCGGTCGGCGGCGCCGAGCGGAATTCTGGGATCGACCACTGGCAGACCAAATGGGAGATCGAGCAGCACATCCGCGCACTCGGCCTGCCCGCGACGATGCTGCGCCCGGCGGCGTTCATGGAGAACTACTACATCCCGGCAGTGGAGAAGGCGCTGCTCAAGGGCAGGCTGCTTGACCCGATCCGGGCCGGCGTGCCGTACCAGACGATCGCCACCGACGACATCGGCAAGTTCGCCGCGCTCGCGTTCGGCCAGCCCGACAGCTTCATCGGGGCCGCGCCGGAGATCGCCGGCAGCGAGCTGACTAACCCGGCGGCGGCCGAGGTATTCTCGCGGGTGCTCGGCCGCCGGGTCACGTTCCGGCGGCTGCCTATGCCGGTGGTGCAAGTCGCGCTCGGCCGCGAGTTCTACCAGATGTTCCGCTGGTTCAACGCTGGCGGCTTCCAGGCCGACACCGCCGCCCTTCGGCGCGACTACCCGCAACTGCGGCTGAGGACGCTCGAGGACTGGCTTCGCGAGGAAGGCTGGGCAGGCAGGCGCGTGGTCACGGTCGAGCGCGACAAGATCGGCCGGCCGCTGCCCGGCGCCTCGCCGCCGGCAGCCGGGCACCGGGGGGAGTAGGCGTGCCGCAAATGCGCATCGGCCGAGGCGACAGCGCGACTCTGGCCTGAGAACGTCTACCGCGCCGCCGATGGCTCAGGGGGCGTTCGCCGCTGGGTTCACAGTGCGAGCAATGTTTGCTCGACGGCCTCGGTAAGCGCCGGGTGGATGTACAGGACGCCGGCGGCGACCTCGTGGGCGGTGTTGCCTAGGCACATGGCCTGGATCAGCGGCTGGATCAAGGTCGACGCCTGCGGTCCGATGATGTGGGCGCCGAGCAGCAGCCGGGTGGCCGGGTCGACGATGACCTTCACGAAGCTGGTGGTGTCTTCCAGCGCCCAGCCGTACGCCGTGTCGCTGTAGTTGCGGGTGGCGGCGCGGTATGGCCGACCCCGGGCCTGCAAGTCCTGCTCGGTCGCGCCGACCGAGGCGACCTGCGGGTCAGCGAACACGGCGGACGGTACGACCCCGAACGATGCCCGCCGCGGCCGGTCCGGGTGGAGCAGATTGTGCCGGACCAGCCGGGCCTCGGCGTTGGCCATATGCTTGAGCTGGAAGTGGTTGGCCAGGTCGCCGAGAGCCCAGATCCCCGGCACGCTTGTGGCGTAGGTGTCGTCGGTACGGACGTGACCGTGGGCGTCGACCTCGATCCCGGTGGTGGTGACGTCGAGGCGGTCGCTGTTGGGCACGCGCCCAGTCGCGACGAGCAGCAACTCAGCCTCAGCCGCCTGCGCGCCGGCGGGGGTGATGAGGTTGAGGCGGACCCCTTTGCGGGTGGCCGCGACTCGCTCGACGGTCGCGCGCAGACGCAGGTCGAAGCGCTGCTGGTATAGCTGCGTGAAGCGCGCCCGGATGTCGGCATCATGCCGGGACAGCATGTAGTCGCCGCGCGCCACGATGGTGACCTTGGTGCCGAGAGAGCCGAAGATGTGGCTCATCTCGGCCGCGATGTACCCGCCGCCCAGGACGATCATCGACCGCGGCAGCTTCTGCAGCCGCATCGCGTTATCGGAGGTGACGAACGGAACGTCGGCGAGGCCATCGACGGGCGGGATGCTCGGACGCGAGCCCGCGGCCAGCACGAACCGTTCGCCGCGAATCTCGGCATCACCAACTTTGAGCACCTTCGGCCCAACGAAGCGCGCCTCGCCAAGGAACACGTCGCTGCCTCTGCTACGGCGGTAGGCCACGGCCCGGTCGTGCACCGGGTCGACGCGGCCGAACACGCGGTCGCGTATCGCGGGCCAGTCCGCGCCGACCCATTTGGCGCCGATCCCGAACCGGTCCGCGTGTCGCACCACCTGGGCGACGTCCGCGGTATAGACGAGCATCTTCGACGGGATGCAGCCGCGGTTCAGGCAAGTGCCGCCGAACCGGTCGCTCTCGACCACTGCGATGCGCCAGCCAGCGAACTCCTTGGCTGGCAGCATGTTTCCGCTGCCCGCGCCCACAATCACAAGGTCATAGCCGTGTTCGGGCACGATGTTCTCCCTTCGGGCCCGTTCCTGCCAGCACGGGACCAGCGGGCCTTATCTTGTCACCCCCGTCACCCTTCGTCAGCCCATGCGCCGGCCCACACCGTCGCGCGTGCGCCCGTTTCAGCCAAAGGCCTGGGTTCGGGGGATTGGTGCGCGATCAGTCGGTCCGGCTGCGTG